>Ga0182012_10004672_pt1 | contig 14239 bp, 14 predicted proteins | sample 612S2SmetaG_FD_120486 | JGI IMG/M metagenome (GOLD analysis project Ga0182012, IMG submission 120486) | Permafrost microbial communities from Stordalen Mire, Sweden - 612S2S metaG | ecosystem: Environmental > Terrestrial > Soil > Wetlands > Permafrost | place: Sweden: Stordalen | collected... | reverse complement strand
TCGGACCCGTCTTCGAGCGTCACCTCCAGGCGCTCCCCGCCGAGGCGGTCCTTCAGCTGATCGGGAGTCCCCTCGGCGATCAGCCGTCCGTGGTCGATCACGGCGATCGTGTCGGCGAGCCTGTCGGCCTCGTCGAGGTACTGGGTGGTCAGAAGGACCGTCGTGCCGTCGGCGACGAGACCCTCGACCATCGCCCACACGCTCAGCCGGCTGCGGGGGTCGAGCCCCGTCGTCGGCTCGTCGAGGAACAGCACCGGCGGGCGGGCCACCAGTGCTGCGGCGAGGTCGAGCCGGCGGCGCATCCCGCCCGAGTAGGTCTTGGCGGCCTTGCCCCCCGCCTCGACGAGGTCGAACCGCTCGAGCAGCTCGTTGCCGCGGGCCTTCGCCGCGGCGCGCGGGGTCCCGTAGAGGCGCCCGACCATCGTCAGGTTCTCGAGCCCGGTCAGGTTCTCGTCGACAGCCGCATACTGCCCGGCCAGGCCGATCCGCTCGCGCAGCGCGGCCGCGTCGGCCGCCACATCCAGGCCCAAGATCCGCGCGCTGCCCGCGTCGGCCTTCAGCAGCGTCGCGAGGATCCGCACCAGCGTCGTCTTGCCCGCCCCGTTTGGGCCCAGCAGGCCCATCACCTGCCCCGCCGCGGCCGTCAGCTCGACGCCGTCCAGTGCACGCACGTCACCGAAGCGCTTGACGATCCCCTCGACTTCGATTGCCGGTCCTCCGCCTTGTCCCGCCACGGGCCTCACCCTAGCCGTCGGGCGCCGCGAGGCCCATTCGTCCACTTCGTGGCGCGGCGTCCACCGTGGCTGAGAAGCTGATGGACGCCGGGCGCCTATCGAACCCGCTACCGATCGGGGCAACCTGTGGACATGGTGGATGACACGCTTCGCGGCGAACGAGAGCAGAAGCCCTCGGTGCTGATCCCGCTTGACGCGGAGGAGGCGATGCTGGCCCTGCAGCGCTTCCGGCGCACCGGCGCCGGCGAGGCGCCGTTCGTCGCGCAGCCCGAGACGCGCCGGTAGGGCGGGTCCGTCCACGGGCGAGATCCGTGGCCGCCCGCAGGATGAAGCCGGCAGCCCGGGCGCCCGCGCGCACAGGCCGATGGAGCTAGGGGGACTCGAACCCCCGACCTCCTGGGTGCGATCCAGGCGCTCTCCCAACTGAGCTATAGCCCCGCGACGGGCACCCTCGGGGAGGTGCCGCGTGGCCAGAAGTCTAGTCGGATGACGGGTCGAGCCGAGGCCGGTAAGGTGTGCGAGCGTCATGGGATTGCTCGACGAGGCCATACGCGAACACCTGGAGCTCAAGCGGCGCCGCGGCGGCGACCCGACGGAGATCGCCCGCGAGGAGCGCGAGGCGCTCGAGCCGATCTTCCCCGTGCCGGCGGGGCCCGGCGAGGAAGCGGCCCCGGGGGGCGAGGACCTCGACCATGAGGACGCGTTGGCCGCCCCCGAGCCGCAGGAGCTGCCCGTCGCCGAGCCGGGGCTCGAGTCGCCGTTCGCCGCCGAGGAGTTCTCGAGCGTCGGCCAGGAGACGGCCGAGATCGACATGCAGGCGGTTCTCGAGGCCGACGAGCTGGACAGCCGCGAGCAGATGCTGACCGACGAGCATCGGATGCCCGGCGGCGCCGCGCCGTCTGCGTAGTTTGCTGCGAGTTTTCCGCCGTCGTCTAGGTGCTTCGTACGGATACGACGGACGGTGGCGCGAACGATGATCAGGACGACAACCGATTTAAGGAGTCCTGATGTCAGAGCCCGTAAACATCACCCCGCCAGCCCCGCCCCCCGGCACCGGCACGACTCCCCCGGGCAACGACCAGGCGCAGTTCGATGAAGTGGTCGACCGCGACAGCCGGATCGTGCTCGGGATCCTGGGCGGCATCGCCGTGCTCGCCGCGCTGGTCATGTCGACGGTGGCGCTGGTGCAGAGCAGCAACAACGGCGCCGTCAAAACCGTGACCGTCACGAGCGCGGCAGCGGCGACGAGCGCTCCCGCGAAGTCCTCGGCTCCGGTCCAGGTGATCTCCTTCAGCGTCGACGGCAGCATCAAGCGCGGACCCGACGGCAAGCTGCACGACGCCTACTCGCAGACCGAATTCAACGTCAAAGCCGGCGTGCCGGTCGAGCTCAAGATCGACAACAAGGACGAATCGCCGCACTCGATCACCTCGCCCGAGGCGGGCGTGAACATCATGGTCGTACCCGGGGTCCACACCTACATGATGGAAGTCAAGAACCCGGGCCGGTACGAATGGAAGTGCATCATCCCCTGCGACAGCGAAGCCAACGGCTGGGCGATGAAACACGCCGGCTACATGGCCGGATACATCACGGCCAGCTGACCCAGACCGGTCCGCCAAGCGGATGAGAGCCACCGCTCATTGCACGATGAGGGTGGCTTTCATCCCTTTCTTCTCGTGTTCGGGCAGCGAACAGAACAGCGTGAAGGTCCCTTTCTTGAGCACGACCGTCTGATCGGTGACACCGTCCGGCTGCTCGTTGGCAAACGTGCTGGCGAGTTCGCCTTCGGGGCCGAGGGCGTTGAGGTTGTGTTCGTCCTGGCCTTTGTTGTCGAACTCGAGGATCACCTTGCCGGCGGGAACCGTCGTGCGCGAGAGCGTGAAGCTGTACTCGACCGCCGTCACCTGCACCCGGGGGACGACCGGCGGGCCGCCCGCCGGAGGCGATGTTTCGCCGGGGGCGCTCGCAGCGGGCGCTGCGGGGGATTCCCCGGCGGGGGCGGCGGGCGCCGCAGGGGCTGGGGTGGCGGGCTGGCTCGCCCTGCTAGGGCTCGTGCTGTGGTGGGTCTCGCGCCGGCGCACGCAGCGCGCCGCCCGGTGCGCCTCGCGGCGGGCGGCGCGGGTCCGCGAAGCGCAGACGTGGCGTGTCCGGCCCGGGTGGGCTGTCCCGTGCGCCAGCTCGGCGTAGGCCAGCCCCGTCGCAAGCGCCCCCGAGGCAGCGGCGGCTAGCCCCAGCGCGACCGCGAGCAGCTTCCTGGCCGCCGGGCGCATCAGACGATCAGCTGGGGAACTTCACCGAAGGCGCTGGGGCCGGCCTCGCCGGTGCCGGCTTCGGGGATCACGAGGCCCGCTTCGGTCTGGAACCACTGACCGAGCAGAGCCGCATAGACCGCCCGGAAGTCCGCCGTCCGAAGCGTGTTTTCGTTTTCGTCGAGTTTGCTCAGGCCGGGGAATTCGCCGACCATCTCGCCTTTGACCCGGCTGCCGATCAGGAAGGAGACGCCGCCTGCGCCGTGGTCGGTGCCCGACCCGTTTTCCTTCGGGCGCCGGCCGAACTCCGACCACAGCTGGATGATCACCCGGTCGTCGATTTTGCGGGCTTCGAGATCGCGCTGGAAGGCGACGACCGAGGCGACCGTCTGGCCGAGGTTGGTGCTCAGGGTTTCGACCTCGTCCGAGTGCGTGTCATAGCCGCCGACGGCGTTGAGCGAGACGCATTTGATCGGCAGGGCTTCGTCGGCGAGCATCGCCGCCAGCGCCGCCAGGCGGGTGGGAAACTCGCCGCCGCTGGTCGGGTAGGCGACAGGTGAGCTGTAGCCGGGTTTCCCTTCGTGTTCGGCGAACGGCGCGACCTGGTTGCGGATCAGGTTCGTGTCGAGCGCGGCGGTCCGCGCCTGCGCGTAGGCGGGCGAGGGGGCCCCGAGTTCGCCGAGCCGGCCGAACTGTTCGAGCGTCGGCGACATCAGCGGTTCGCCCAGCCCGCTGGCCCAGAACTGGTAGTCGTTGGGCGAGGAGACGGCCGCCACCGGGACTTTTGTCGTGGCCAGGGCCGGCGCCAGCGAATAGTCGAGCGAGAGTCCCTGCAGCGGGTTGCCCGGGTGCCCGGCGATGTCGAGGTAGCGCCCCATCCAGCCGGAGCGGGTTTCGGTGTTCAGTTCGCCGACCTCCCAGTAGTGGCGGCTCGTGAAGTGGCTCTCGTCCTGCGGCTCGTAGCCGATCGCCGGGAAGACCGTGACTTTGCCTTCGGCGTGCAGCTGGGCGAGCCCCGCGGCCTGCGGGTGCCACATCAGGTTTTCGTCCTCGCTGAACATGATGCCTTCGCCTTCTTTGCGGCCGAGCACGGGACGCAGTTCGTGGTAGCGGGCTTCCCGCACGGGGGCCAGAACCGAAAGGGCGTCCCAGCCGCCTTCCATGAAGATCGAGACGAGCACCGGCTGGTTCGGCGGGGTTTCCGCGGCGGCCTGGGCGATCCCCTCTTCGAAGTGCCGCGGCGAGAGGGCCCCGGCGCCGTAGACGGCGAGCGCGGCGCCGACGGAACGCAGGACGAACGCGCGGCGGTCCATGCCGCTGCCGGCGGGGATGGGCATCCCCGGCTCGATCGCGGGGAGCCCACGCCCGGCCTGGGCGATACCCGCCCGCTGGATCTGCGAGCGGCGGAAGTCGTTGCACGAGCAGCTTGCGGTCATGTTCAGCTCACTTGCATGTCGGGGGACGTGGCGATCAGCATCCGCAGCGCGTTCTGACGCATCGCCTTGAAAGGACTGTTCTGCCACTGGGCCTGGATGACCCCTTCGAGGCATTTCTCTGCGAATTCGATCAGCGAAGCGCGGGTTTCCCCGGAGAGCTGCGGGCCGGCCCAGTAGCCCATCGCGCCTTCGAAGGCCGGCATCGGTTCCTCGGTTTCGCTGTAGTGCGCTTCGCCGTTCCCCGGCCAGGGGTTCGCGTAGCTCTTCGCCATCACATATGAGGCGAGTTCCCAGCGCGCCTTGAGCGTCGAGGTGTCGAGCCAGCGGGTGAAGTCCCAGCCGGAGACGTTGGGGGGATAGAACAGCTGCTGGCCCGCCGCCGCGGACAGCCAGGGCCACACCGTCGTGTCGATCGGGCGGCCGATCGCCCGCAGCAGCCCGGCGTTGTAGACGACCGGCGGCGTCACCAGCTCGGGCCCGTCGAGGAAGGCGGGGTGCATCAGGATCGCCCCGACGACGGCGGCGATGCTGTGGCCGGAGCCGATGTAGAGCCCTTGCAGCGAGGCCAGCGTGGCGGTGTCGGGCGGTTCCGGGACGAAGTAGCTCCAGAGCTTCGAGACGAAGTAGGAGGCATGCAGCGGGTGTGCAAGGCACATCCGGACGGCGTCTTCCCAGTTCCAGTTGCCGGTCTGCCCGAAGACCGTCTTCAAGCCGCTGTCGTGGCGTTCGGGGTCGAAGTGGAAGTTCACCAGACCGCTGCTTTCGGTCCATTCGGCCGTCCAGCCGGTGAGCGTCCGGGCCATTTCGTGGACATCGGTCTGTGTGTAGGCGCCGCGGTCCGCGCCGAGCGAGAACAGCTCCATCATCTCGCGGGCGTAGTTCTCGTTCGGGTTCCACCTTTCGTTGTAGATCCCGTCGAGGAAGACGAGCATCGCGGGGTCGGCCGTGACCGCCATGAAGAGTTCGTCGAAGCTCCCCAGCGCGTGGGAGCGGAACAGCGCGTTCTGGTCGAGCATCCGCTGCTGGTCGTTGACCTTTTCGTTGGAGTTGGCGAACCAGTCATGCCAGATGAACGTCATCCGCTCGACCAGTTGCTGGTTCGAGCGGACCATGCGGTCGAGCCACCAGCAGTGGTCCTGACCCCAGGCGTCGGCGGGGCTCAGCGCGTTGCCTTCTTCATCGGTGGGTTCGGGGCCCGTCAGCACGGCCGGGCCGCTGGGGTGGGTGAGGCCCGCCACGACGGCCCCGATCGGCTGGCCGGCCAGTGCCTCGGCCTGTCCCGGCGTCGGCCCGAAGCCCGCCCGCCACAGCAGCCGGTTGGCCTGGCTGAGCGTCAGTGGTCCGCCCTGGGCGGGCGGCGGCGCGTTCGAGGGCGCCGGTACCCTGGCCGGGATCGCCGGCTTCATCGCGGCGCCGGGGAGCCCCGAGACGTGGGTCTTGTGACGCTTGCGCTTGGAGTGCTTGCTGCGCTTCTTGTGCGACAGGTGCTTCACGTGCTTCGGCGGTCGTGGCGCCGGAGCGTGGGATTCGTGCCCACGCGCCTTGGTGGCGCTCCTGCCGGTCTTCGCCTGCGGGGTTGCAACGGCAGCGGTCATCGAGGAGCCTCCGAGGGAACTGAGAGCGCACCGCGTCTCATGCGCCGCTCCTCGGCAGCGGGAGCCCTCGCCCCAAGCGGGCGTCCAGATCTCTGGACGGCTGTCCTAGACGGCCCCGCGCCGCGACGGCCCTATCCTCAGGGCCATGGCCGAGGAGCCCGTCGATCGCCGGGGCCTGTTCCGCGACCTGTTCCGCCAGGCGACCGACGCGATTGTACCCGTCGTCGGAGCCCGGCTCGAGCCGTTCATCGGCGCCCCGGCGGCGCCGGCGGCCCCGGCGGCGTCGGTCGAGCAGCTGCTCCTGGCCGCGGGCCGGCTCGGCCTGGAGGCCCGCTGTGCGGCGATCGAGCGCCTCGCACGGCGCAGCCTGCGGCTGGCCCCGGCGGTCGGCGCCCCGACCGGCGAGCTCCAGTTCGGCGGCCTCCCGCTGATGGCCGAGGACCAGGAGTGGCCGACCTGGCAGGGTCGTCAGCTGACGTTCCTGGCGCAGGTCGAGGCCGGTGAGGGCCTTGGGCGGCTGCTGTTCTTCTACGACGTCCTCGGCCGCCCCTCGGGCTGCCTCGCCGCGCACCGCGGCTCGGCCCGCGTGCTGCGGGCGGACGCCCAGCGCCTGTTGCCCGTCGATGGGCCGGCGCTGCCTCCCGCGGCGATGGGGGGCAGGGCCACGGTCGAGCTCGTGATCCCCTCGAGTGCCTCGGCCGCGGTCGGGCGCCTCGAGCTCTCAGAGACCGAGCGGGACGCCTGGGAGCTGCTGCGCGGCGAGCTCGCCGCCCTGCAGGGGGCCGAGCCTCCGCAGAGGCCCGGGGCGGTCTTCCGGCCGGCCCATCGCATCCTCGGCTACGCCGACGCTCCCGACGGCGAGATGGAGCTGACGTGCGAGCTGGCGGCGGCCGGCGAGGACGTGATCGAAGGACGCGCCCATCTGAGCCCGAAGGCCGGCGAGCTCGTGGATCGCGCCGGGCGCTGGCAGCTCCTGGCCCAGTTCTCCGGCGACGGGAAGCTCGGCTGGCCCTGGGTCGCCCAGCGGGTCCACTTCTGGGTCGATCGCGCCGCGCTGGCCGCGGGCGAGCTCGAGCCGGTCTGGGCGATCGCGCGGTAGATGAGCGGGACGGCTGGCCCCTCAGGCGGCGCTCGCGGTGGCGGCACCCGTGCGGGCGGCGTCGGCGAGGCTGGCCCAGAGATGGGCGACGGCGGAGGCGCGCCAGGGGCGCCAGCGCTCGGCCAGCCGCGCGGCGCCGGCCGCGTCGGCCGGTCCCCCGAGGGCGCGTAGCGCATGACGGACCCCGAGGTCCCCGGCCGGGAACGCGTCGGGGTTGCCGAGCGCGCGCATCGCGACGTAGCCGGCCGTCCAGGGGCCGATGCCCGGCAGCGCCAGCAGACCCGAGTGGACCGCCTCCGGGTCTGCCCCCGGGTCGATCGACACCTCCCCGCCGGCAACGGCTTCGGCGAGCACAGCGATCGTCTGCCGGCGCGCGCCCGGCATCGAGAACGCCGCGGGCTGGCGGCGGGCCAGCTCGGCGAGCGCCTCGGGCGATGGGAAGGTGTGGGTGACGGGCAGCGTCGGGTTGCGCAGCGGGCGCCCGGCGGCCCGGACGAGGCGGCCGGCCACGGTGCGCGCCGCCGCGAGCGAGACCTGCTGGCCGACCACCGCCCGGACGGCCAGCTCGAAGCCGTCGGCGGCTCCCGGCATGCGCATCCCCGGCCTCGCCGCGACCAGCGCCCCGAGCAGCTCATCGCGGCCGAGGACCGAGTCGACCGCCACCGGGTCCGCGTCGAGGTTCAGCAGGTGGCGGCAGCGGGCGATTGCCGCCGTCAGGTCGCTGAGATCCTCGAGCATGAACACCGCTCGGATCCCGTCGCCCCCGGGCTCGGCGGTCAGCGAGACCGAGCCCTCGCCGCCGGGCAGGCGCAGCGAACGGCGGTAGACCGTCCCGTCGAAGGCCTCGACGCCCGGCACCGCGCGGACGCCGAGGAACTCGAGCAGGTGCCCGGCGGCGAGCGGGCGGCGATGGGCCAGGCGCAGGGGGATCGCCTGCAGCGGGCCCGGCCCTGTGGCCGGCTCCCCGCGCCGGCGGGCCTGGCGGCGTAGCTCGCCGGGCGTGCGGGCGAAGATCGCGCGGACGGTGTCGTTGAACTGGCGGATGCTTGCAAAGCCCGCGCCGAAGGCGACCTGGGCGATCGGCACGTCGGTCCCCTGCAGCAGCAGCCGCGCCGTCTGTGCGCGCTGGGCGCGGGCCAGCGCGAGCGCGCCCGTGCCGACCTCGGCCAGCAGCACGCGGTGCAGCTGGCGCTCGGAGTAGCCGAGGCGCCTCGCGAGCCCCGAGACGCCCTCGCGGTCGACGGTCCCGTCGAGGATCAGCCGGACGGCCCGCGCCGCGACATCGGCTCGCCCCAGCCACTCGGGGGAGCCCGGCGAGGCGTCGGGCCGGCAGCGCAGACAGGCCCGGAACCCGGCCTGCTGGGCGGCGGCGGCGCTCGCGTAGAAGCGGACGTTCTCCGGTTTCGGAGTCCTCGCCGGGCAGCTCGGCCGGCAGTAGATCCCGGTCGTCCTGACCGCCGTGAAGAACCACCCGTCGAAGCGGGCGTCGCGGCTCTGGACGGCCCGGTAGCAACTGTCGAAATCTTCGGTCACGAGGCCATCCTGGCACGCTGAGCCGGCGCGGTCCAGCGGGTTTCGGACATTGACCCTGGGCGCAAACGTCACTGTCCGATTCCCGCCAGACAATCCTCGGCGGCGCTGTCAGGATCGCCTCGAGCACAAACGTCGAACGTCAGGAGTGAGCGCCGATGAGCACCGGACCCCAGCCACCGAGAAGCTTCACCACGGTCGAGAGCCCCGTCGGGCGACTGACGCTGACGGCCCGAGGGGGGGTCCTGGACGGTCTCGCGATGGACGGCCAGCGCCACGCGCCCCCGGCCGACCCCACCCTGGTGCGCGACGAGGCGCCCTTCGCGGAGCTGATCGAGCAGCTCGAGCGCTACTTCGCCGGCGAGCGGGTCGAGTTCGACATCCCGCTGAGCCTCGAGGGGACACCGTTCCAGCGCCGTGCCTGGGCGGCGCTGCGCGAGATCCCCTACGGCGAGACGATCAGCTACGGCGAGCAGGCCGCTCGTCTGGGCAGCCCCGGCGCCTCACGGGCCGTCGGCCTCGCCAACGGGCGCAACCCGATCGCGATCGTGGTCCCCTGCCACCGCGTGATCGGCGCCGACGGGCGCCTGACGGGCTACGGCGGGGGACTGGAGCGAAAGGCCTGGCTGCTCCGCCACGAGGCGGGCACGCTCGAGCTTGCCGGTGCCGGTGCCGGTGCCGGTGCCGGTGCCGCGCTCGCGAGCGCCTGAGCTTCTCAGCCTTCCCCCGGGGGCTTCCAGAGGTTGATCTGACCGTCGTGGGCGTAGCGATCGATCTGCTCGAGCTCGCCGGTGTCGAACTCGAGGCGCTCGAGCGCGGCGACATTGTCCTCGAGCTGCCTGACGCTGCTCGCGCCCAGCAGGGCCGAGGTCACGCGCCCGTCGCGCAGCACCCAGGCGACCGCCATCTGGGCAAGCGTCTGGCCGCGGCCGCGGGCGATCTCGTTCAGTGCCCGGACCCGCGCCAGGTTCTCCTCGCTGAGCAGCTCCTCGGAGAAGTAGTTGCCGGCCCTGACCCGTGAGTCCTGCGGGATGCCGTCGAGGTAGCGGTCGGTCAACAGGCCCTGGGCGAGCGGTGAGAAGACGATCGAGCCGATCCCCTCCTCCCCGAGGACGTCGAGCAGTCCGTCCTCGATCCAGCGGTTCAGCAGCGAATAGGAGGGCTGGTGGATCAGCAGCGGCGTGCCGAGCTCGCGCAGGATCGCGACAGCCTCGCGCGTGCGCCCGGGGCCGTAGGAGGAGATCCCCACGTAGCGGGCCATGCCGCTGCGGACGGCCGTGTCGAGCGCGCCCATCGTCTCCTCGAGCGGTGTCTGCGGATCGAGGCGGTGGGAGTAGAAGATGTCGACGTGGTCCAGGCGCATCCGGCCGAGGCTCTGTTCGAGGCTCGCGAGCAGGTACTTGCGCGAGCCCCACTCGCCGTAGGGGCCGGGCCACATGTCATAGCCGGCCTTGGTCGAGATCACGAGCTCGTCGCGGTGGGCCCGGAAGTCCTCCGCGAAGATCCGCCCGAAGTTCGTCTCGGCGCTCCCGTAGGGGGGGCCGTAGTTGTTGGCCAGGTCGAAGTGGCTGATGCCCAAATCGAACGCGCGGCGCAGGATCGCGCGGCTGTTGGCCAGCGGGCGGTCGTCGCCGAAGTTCTGCCACAGGCCGAGCGAGATCGCGGGCAGGAGCAGGCCGCTGCGCCCGCAGCGGCGGTAGCTCATCTGCTCGTAGCGGCCCTCGGCCGCGACGTAGGGCTTGGGTCCGAGCGCGGGGTTGTAGGTCATTCGGTGAGTATCCCAGCGGCGCATCCGAGACGGGCCGGCCCGCGACAGCCGGGAGCGTCCCGTCGTGGCCGGCGGGTAGCCTGCCCGGCGATGTCCCGCTCGCTCGCCCTGCCGGCCGTGCTCGTGCTCCTCGTCCTCGGGGCGGCGGGCTGCGGCAGCAAGACCGTCACGACCACGGCCACGAACGGCACGGTCACGACCGAGACGGTGCCGAACGTCCACTTTGCCAAGACGAAGTTCCTGATCCATCTCGGCCTGGCGTTCGGCGCCTTCCACCGCTACATCTACAAGCCGTACGAGGCCGGTGGCTTCCGCTCCGGCGCGAAGGGGCGGGTGAAGGCGCTGCTGAAGGCCGGGACGGCGGCGCTTTACGCGGCGCACGAGCTGAAAACGGCGCACAAGGATGCGCTCTCCGACGCACATCTGCGTCCCCTGGCCGAAAAGGTCGAAGCGCTGCTCGGCCGCCTGACGAGCCTCGGTCATTCGCTCAAGCTCGGCACGTTCAGTCCTGCGGGACTGCTCGCGGCGGCCGGCGCGGTCACTGCGCTGGGCGCCGCCAGCCATGGTCTGGGCGCCGTCGTCAAAGACGTCGCGCCGGCGCTGTAGAGGCCGCGCCCGGCGAGCGATGAGGGCGGCGCGCGGCACGGGTCTCCTGGTTGCCCTCGTGCTGTCCGTGGCGCTGCCCGCGCCCGCGACGGGGAGCGCCTCCTCGGGTCTCGCGTACTCCTCGGCTTCGGCGAAGGCCATCCAGCGCCAGCCCCCCGCCGGCTCCTGCCACACGATCGGCACGGGTCTCTACGCAAGGCCCGACCCGCGGTGCACCCCCGGCGCGCTCAACCCGGCCGTGACGCAGGCGACGATCGGCTCGACGATCTGCCGCTCCGGCTGGACCGCGACGGTGCGCCCGGCCGAGTCTGTCACCGAGCCGGAGAAGTTCGCGAGCATGCGCGCCTACGGCCTGGCCGGCCCGGCCTCGCTGTACGAGTACGACCACGACGTCCCGCTGGAGTTGGGCGGCGCCGTCAACGACCCCCGCAACCTGTGGCCCGAGCTCGACTACTCGATCCCGGACGGCTACTACCTGAACCCGAAGGACCGTCTCGAGCAGGCGCTGAAGCGCCAGGTCTGCGATCAGGAGATGTCGCTGTCGGAGGCGCAGCAGCTGATCGCCGCGAACTGGGTCACGGCCTACCGCCGCTTCGGCTGAGCCCGGGGCTGGCCGCGCGTAGGAGTTCCGTAAGCTCAAATTGCGAGGCATTGGGGCGAGAGCTCCAGACCCGCTACCGTGAGGGGATGGGATCGCAGGCTGATCGTGCTGCTGAGGAGCGGCGGGCAAAACTGGCTGAGATCCAGCGGCAGGTCGAGTCGGGGTCGCTGAAGATCCGCAAGATGACCGCCAAGGAGCGCAAGAGCTTTCCCCCGCCGGCCCCGCGGCCGGCAAAGGGGCGAGGTCGCTGACGGACTTCTTCCTAGCCGGTCTCGAGTGCGACAGGGTCCAGGCCGAGGCGGCATACATCGATCTGCGGGACCGCTCCGAGGCGGCTGTGGGCTGCGTCGCCAAGCCACTGCGGATCTTCAAGCTCGACTGTCGCTTCGAGGGCTCGGACTGCGAGATCGAGGTCGGCAAGCCGCTGCCCGGAGGAGGCGCGGTCGTCACTGCGATCCTCGACCACGGGCGTGACGAGTCCTTCGCCGTCTTCACCGTCACCGACACCGTGCTGCCGCGGCGGGTGACACGCCCCGCCTACGAGGTGACGGCCTTCAGCTGATCCGGCGCACGGATCTCGTGCGGCCGGTGTCAGGCGCAGGGGGCCGGGAGCTGTGGACTACTACGGTCCCCGCGGGCACGCGCCTACGGATGACGGACGGGCCCGCCGGGTTTAGTTTGCCCGCGATGGAGGACCGGCTGACAGCTCTCGACGCAACCTTCCTCGAGCTCGAGCAGAGGGACGAGGGCGCGACGATGCACATCGGCAGCGTGATGATCTTCGAGCCGCCGCCGAACGGCCGTGCCCCGACGCTCGAGGACGTGCGCGAGAACATCGCCTCGCGCCTGACGCGACTGCCGCGCTACTCGCAGCGGCTCTCCTCCGAGCGGACCGGTGGGCTCTCCTGGCCGCGCTGGGTCAGCGATCCGCAGTTCGACGTCGCCGAACACGTCCGCCGGGCCGCGCTGCCGGCGCCGGGGGACGAGGCGGAGCTGCTGGACTGGGCCGGCGACTTCTTCTCCCACCGCCTCGACCGCACGCGGCCGCTGTGGGAGATGGTCCTGCTCGAGGGGCTCAGCGGAGGACGCTGGGCCCTGGCATCCAAGACACACCACTGCCTCGTCGACGGTGTCGGGTCGGTCGGGGTGGTCCATCTGCTGCTCGACCTCGACCCCGTGCCCGCCGTGCAGGGCCCACGCGGCTCGTCTGTGCCGCCGGCGCCGGGCGGGGCCGTCACGGGCCGGACGGCCCACCCGCCGGAGGCCCTCGAGGGGCTCGCCCGCAGCGGTCTGCGGGCTGCGCGCGCCGGCATCCACGCGGCTCTGCACCCGCGCGAGACCTTCGAGCGGTCGCTCTCGCTGGCCGAGCTGATCGTCCGCGACGAGCTGATCGGCGCCCCGTCGAGCTCGATCAACGTCCCGATCGGGGCGACCCGACGCTTCGACGTCGTCCGCGCCGACCTCGGCGAGCTGAAGGCCGTCGGGCATCTGCACGGCGGCTCGGTCAACGACGTGATCCTGGCCGCCTGCACGGCCGGCCTGCGCAGCCTGCTGCTGTCGCGCTCGGAGAAGCCCCCGGCGGAGGGGTTGCGGGCGATGGTCCCGATGAACATCCGCGAGAGCTCCGAGCAGCTCGCTCTGGGCAACCGCATCAGCTCCCTGTTCGTCAATCTCCCGGTCGACGAGGCCGACGCCCACGCGCGGCTCATGCGCGTGATCGACCACACCACCGCGCTGAAGGCTTCGAGCGCCGCGCTGGGCGCCGCGACGATGATCGACCTCGCCTCGATGGCGCCGCCCGTGCTGCACGCCGCGCTGGCCCGTTCGCTCTACGCGACGCGCCTGTTCAACCTGACGATCACGAACGTCCCGGGGCCACGCGTGCCGCTCTACGCGTTCGGCGCGCCGCTCGTCGAGGTGCTGCCGGTCGTCCCGCTCGCCGCCGATCACGCGATCGGCATCGCGATCGTCTCCTACGGCGGGGCGATCGCCGTCGGTGTCAGCGCCGACCGCGACTCGACGCATGACCTCGGCGTGCTCTGCGCCGGCATCGAGCACGGGTTCGCCGCGCTCTGCGAGCGCCTGCCCGCCGCTGCTAGCCGCGCGCGAGCCGCACCGGCAGCGTCTTGAGCTGATTGACGAACAGGGCCTCGGCCGCGACCGGGGCCCCGTCGAGTGCGATCGCCGGGTAGCGCTTCAGCGTCTCCTCGATCAGGATCCGCAGCTCGAGGCGGGCCAGCGCGGTGCCCAGGCAGAAGTGCCGGCCGCCGGCGCCGAAGGCCTGGTGCTCGGCTTCGCGTCGCAGGTCGAAGCGGTCGGGGTCCTCGAAGCGCTCCTCGTCCCGGTTCGAGGAGACGTACCACATGACCACCTTCTCGCCGGCCTTGATCTTCTGGCCGCCCAGCTCGGTGTCGCGGGTCGCCGTGCGGCGGAAGTGGGCGAAGGCCGGGAACATCCGCAGCGCCTCCTCGACGGCTGCGGGGACCAGCGAGGGGTCCTCGCGCAGCAGCTGCATCTGCTCCGGATCTTCCATCAGCGCACGCATGCCCGAGCAGTAGGTCGCCTTGGTCGAGTCGTTGCCGGCCGCCATCAGCAGGAAGAAGCCCATCACGATCTCG
>Ga0182012_10004670_pt1 | contig 14240 bp, 13 predicted proteins | sample 612S2SmetaG_FD_120486 | JGI IMG/M metagenome (GOLD analysis project Ga0182012, IMG submission 120486) | Permafrost microbial communities from Stordalen Mire, Sweden - 612S2S metaG | ecosystem: Environmental > Terrestrial > Soil > Wetlands > Permafrost | place: Sweden: Stordalen | collected... | reverse complement strand
GCCGAACGCATCCTCCGAAGACTTGACACCAGCCTTGGGTGCCAGGACCACACGCCTTCCCCGTACGCTTCAGCGCCGTCGTCTATCATGCCAGGTATCGCTCACGAATGGGCATTCCGCCCCCTCGCCCTGTGACCCACCGCATGCCTGACGCTGCCGCGTCCACCGCATCTCATCCCGCGTTTCCTGACGATCGCGATACGCCCCTCTTTGTGGGATGAGACAATGCGCTTATCGGGCACTTCGAACAAAAAGGCAACAGTAATATTTTTATATATGGGGATTGACAATTCCGAGACACCAGAGGAGAGGTGGCCCGTCTGTGTTGGCGATCCCAATTCCCCTGCCATCTTATCAAGCGCCCCGCGTTCGGTTCTAATTCCTGATCTTATCGCCCTCCCCGGGAAGCGCTTTCGCGTCCATCGATGGAGGTTTCCCCGCGGGCCGATAGCGCCGCTCAAACAGCTGTTTGTACAAGTCCATGTGTTTCCCAGCGAAAGCATCGATCGAGAAATTGACCTCGATGAATCGGCGGCCCTGCTCGGATAGCTGTCGGATCCGGTCGGGGGGCAGCCCGACCAGGTCCAGAATCGCTTCGCACAAGGCATCCGCGTTCCGGGGAGGGACAACCCGATGTGCCCCTTCATGGATCAAAAAGCTCTGTCCGATCGATGTCGATGCCACCAGAGTGCCGCTGGCAAGCGCCTCGGCGACAACATTGGGAAATCCTTCGTTGCCGCTCGAAGAAGAGACGAGCACATCGAGGCCCGGATAGACCTGTTCGATATCCAGTCGTGGCCCCATGAAAAGGACATGATCCAGGCAGCCATGCCTGCGGCATAAAGCGACCAGTTCCTCGTTGTCGAGGCCGATATCAGTCCCGACCAGCAGCAGGCGCGCGGATGGCCGCCGGTTAAGGCATTTCCGGAAGGCTCCCATGAGGGTGTCGAAATCCTTCATGGGAGAATAGCGCGCGACACGTCCGATGAGCACGGCATCAGGCTCCAGGCCCAGTTGGCCGCGGAGCGCGGCGCGCGCCTCAGGTCGCGGCCTGAAGCGATGGCCATCAACGCCATTGTAGATGATGCAGCGCCGGCTCGCGGCATAACCGATCGCCTCGTGGGTCAGCGCGGCATCGTCGGAGTTGTAGACGACGACCTCGGGATAGGCCGACATTCTGGCACCAAGCCGAATCAGAAAGCGGGTCAATCCGCCATCCAATGTCGGGGCATCGACGCCCTGGCGGATCGACCAGACCAGGGGGCACCTGAAATAGCCGAGCCCCCTCAGCACTGCCGCGGCGATGTTGGAATGGCTCATCCAGGAATGGACAATGTCGGGATTGGTGCGAGCAATATGGACGCCGAGGGCTCGCAGCAGCAGAACTCCGGCGACACCCCGCTTACCCGGAAGCTCGATAACGCTCGCACCCGCCTGCTCCAGCCGAGGACGCAATTCGCCGTTGGCGAGCAACGAAACGACGACATGATCGAACCCCTTGCCCGCGGTCTGCTCGACCAACGCGCACAGGCTCCCCTCGGCACCTCCAATGCCGATGTTCGAAATGACGTGCACAATCCGCATGACTAGATACGGACGTGGAGCTGGGAGCTGGTTGCGAGCTGCGACAAAGCGGTTGCGCCGTTTGAAAGATGCCGTCTATCCATAGCATGGATCCAAACGAAACAATAACAGCTCGCAATGACCTCCGAGGGCCGAGCGCGCACGAATTGCAGGTCGTTTGCGAGCTTCACGGCCCATGACAGCGGATTGCGCGACGGCACAAGCGGACCTAGCACAGCAGATGTCAATTTATTTTCGCGCAGTTACTGTGTACCTGACGCGGGCTGCCTATCGGCATTTGGAATCTGCGCCGAAGGTCCTTCATTGATCAGCTTTTTCCGCGCAGTGACGATCAACGTGTCGGCCAAAAGTCCGCTTGCACGATGCGCAAAGGCGCTGAGTTGCCAGAAGTGGTCATTGGTGGCAAAGCGCGGCTCTTTCTGAAATCCGGCGAGTTGCAGCAGCGGCGCCAAGGAATCTCCAGGTCGACGCCCAACAATCAGGTACATGTGCCTGGCCGATACGGCCATAACTTCAAATCCGGCTTTGTCGATTGCGGCGGTCAGGCTCCGCTTTGAGAAAAAGCGCACGTGGCCGGGGTGTTGAAATTCTCCGACGACATGACCCAGCAGCCCCATTAGTCGGTAGGCCCAGAACGCCGAGTTGGGCGTCGACAGCAGTAGCGTACCGCCGGGCTTAAGCACAGTTCCCAGATTGCGCAGGAAACCCATTGTGTCGGCGCAATGCTCTATGACCTCTGAGGCATAAATCAGATCAAAGGAATCCGGCGGCAGAGCTATTGCATCGGCCTCGACGTCCATAACCGATCCTTGCAGACCTTTGGCTTGATATTGCGCGATGGCTACCGGTGATAAATCAATACCATAAACATCATGCCCCAGCTCGGCCAATCGCATGGCGTTGTGTCCGGTGCCGCAGCCAATGTCGAGAATGCGCAAAGGTTGGTCGGATCTTACCATTGCGCGCATGAACTTTTTGCTTGATCGCTCATACTCGGCTTTCACACGGTAATGCGTGTCCGAGATCGTCTGCTCAAGAGTCGATTCGATCATGATGTGGCGCCTTCAATAGCTGCCGAATATGTCGCTGCCTTCGTAACAACGATCACGATCCGAATTCAAGAATTCCACTAACGCAGGCGGCAAATGACAATGTTTTTTAGCATGGGCGTCCCGCACGTGGCTACCGCCGACGTCCGCAAGCCTCTTGGGCCCGACGCCGAGGCGATCACGCGAATCGTTGCTCTAATGCCACCAACGAGAAAATTCCAGAACTGGGACCCGGGAAACCATATCGGCTGCTTGCCCCAATCCGGCAATTATGGTTGAATAATGGAGGGATACTGGCAAAATAATAGCTCAGTCAGGGGGCTTTGTGAGGCTTTGCGACTCAATATGTTGCGCCGGCACAAGCGTAAATGAGGCGGCCCGGCCGATGCCAACGGTGCTCGCCTTGGCGCGAACGCGGCGATTGCCCCTTGGTGGGATCAAGGCCGATTGTTTGCGGCGCATTGTAATTGAACGCTGCGACATAGGCGGATCAACATGAACCGGCCTTACACACCCATCGATTTGTCCGTCGTCGTGCCGGTATTCAACGAGCAGACCGACCTCGATGCAATGGCGCAGCAATTGGCGCCGAAACTCGATCAGATCGCCGGCCGCGGGAGGTGGCAATTTGTGCTCGTCGACAACGGCAGCACTGACGCCTCCCCCGCCATCTGCGAGGAAATCGTGAACCGCTATCCAGGCTCGAAGTTGATACAACTGGCGCAGCCGGATTATGGCGAGGCGCTGTATCAGGGCCTGATGCAATCCGCGGGTCCGTGGGCGTTCATCATCAACGTCGATTTTTGGGATGTCCCCTTTATGCGTTGGTGCTTCGAAACCCGCGGTGTTTACGACTTGGTAATGGGATCGAAGCGGGCGGACCACGCGCTCAACCAGCAGCATAACTATCGTCGCCTTCTGAGTTGGGCCCTCAATACGATCCTGCAGACCGTTTTTGGGTTCGTCGGCTCCGACACTCACGGTTTGAAATTCATCTATCTGCCGGCGCTGCGTCCGATCTTTCAGCAGTGCGTCATGCGGCGGGGACAGTTCGATACCGAATTCACTCTGCGCGCCTCGCGACAGCAAATGTGGCTTGCCGAGGTGCCGGTCCCGATCGTCGAGACGCGCGCGCCCCGCAATCTGATGTTGAGCAAGATCTTTCGCAATTTCGTCGATATCCGCCGGCTGCACCGCTCCATGCGGAAGACTCCCGTAAAGGCCATGCGCTACCATCGCTGGTCGCGGGAGGACGTGCTACAGGTTGATTCGGCGCAAACCGCCCTGATCCTCGAGATGGGTAGATTGCACCGCGGTGGTGTCATTCCGGTCGCATCAGTGCCGGAACCGCTGGTGGTAAGCGAGCAGCTCGGCGCCAGGAGCGCAAGGGCTTGGCAGGTCGGTTAAGGACCCTTTGCTCGTCCGTCGTATCCGCGCAGCACCAGCCCGCGCCTTTCCAGCAATTGAGCCAAGTCAGTATCGAGGAGAGCATCGTGCTCGCTCTGGCGCGCGAGCGACGAAATGAAATCATTGTAGCCATGCCGCGAATAGAACGGCTGCCCTTTGGGAGCTGGGAAGCCGGGATGGATGCAGATTTCGATAGCCTTGTCCGTCCGCGCGCCGGCGATGAGGCGCAGCAAGGCCCCCTTGCTTACCAAGCCGGACTGGAGGATACCAAAAAAATCATCATTGACCGCAAGACTGGGCTTGATCGAGGCCGCGCGCCAACGAAGCAGCGCCCATTTGGCTGGATTGAGGCGGATCGTTGCGGCCGCCAAGTCGGCTCCAGCCGCGAACCAACGGAGCGGTTCGCGGCTGGAGCGAAGCCGGTCAATGCCGAAACGCGGCAACAACGTCTCCACGACACGGAAAATCGCGGGATTCATGTGCACGTGCTGGTGGGAATCCGCATGCGTCGGCCGTAAGCCGCCGTCATGGGCACGCGCGAGCTGTGCCTCGAACTCCCTCTGGATTTGGGCAAGTAGCTTTGCGCCGGACACCCCAGCGAACGAGGCCAGCAGCAGGCGGCCTGCAGAAAGCTTCAGATTGCCCTGCTCGTCGATGAGATCCGGCACGTCGCGTGCCGGCGCCGCCGACTTGCCGAGCGTCAGGGACAGATGAATGCCGATCGGGAGAGCGGCCGGACGGACATAGTTGCGCAGCGTTTCCTCTAGATAAGCGGTCGTCATCAGCATGGTGCAGGATGTCAGGATGCCATTGCGATAGGCCGAGAGGATTCCGGCATTGATGCTGGGGTGAATCCCGAGATCATCCGCATTGACGATGAGACCGGGGGGAAGTAATTGCGCTCTTGCGTTCATCGTCCTTGCCGCCTGGCCGAGTCTGAGGCGTTCAAATCAAGCCCGCTAATTCGCCAAGGCGCAGCTTGCGTCAATATTTTCCGCTTGAGGAAAGCCTGGATCAGATGATAGTAGCTCTTCCATGCGGTGGTAAACCCGTCAATTATCCCTCCACGCTCAGGCTGATCACAGCAGCTGCATTGTTTCAGCTGGAAGCGAGCGCCGCCTGATTGCTGCGCGAGCGTAATAAGCCTGAAGGCCGCCGTGATCCAGAGCATTCGACCTTATCTCGTTAGTTTTGCAAGGGAGCGTCCTCGCGCCGTTGTGTTCCTTCTCCTAGCCACGGTTTTTCTTCTGTTCGCCGCCAATGTGGCTCGGAGCTACTACCTCAATCAGTTTGCGGCCATGTACGACAATCCCGTGTACAGATGGCGGGAGTCCATGGCTATCGCCCTGTCACGCCTGCAAAATCCACCTCTCCATGGCTATCTGGCCTATCGGTCGATCAGCAACTACTTGAATCAGCATGGCCTTGGCTTGATGGCGGGTGAAGCCGATCCACTGCCAGGTTCCGACCAAATCCATGCGCTTGTTTTTGACGGACCTCGTATCGAGGCGCTGATCCGCGCGGCAGCGACAGTGCCGATCGATGCCAGTCTTCCGCCGGTGATCCTTCATGGCAATGAGCGGGGCCTCGCTGATTTTTATGACATCGCGTTCCGAATATTCGGAATACACGTTTGGGCGTTCACGACGTTGTATTTCGTCATTCTCGCGGTTTCAGCGATCCTGTTTTTTCTGACATTTCGCGGCTCGCCATTCTGCCTATTGTTGCTCATGCTGTATCTGTTGGCCCACTTTTACATGTTAGACTTCAGTAGACAGATAGAGGTTCCTCACAACAGCAGGTTTTTCCCGGTACTTTCGTTCCTGGCGACGATGAATTTATTCTTGCTTGTTCTGCGAGGCACGCCTCTCAGGCTGACGACCGTTGCAGCGGCAATGGCGCAAATGGCAATCCTCTATTTCGTCATTTCGATCCGCTTGATGGCTCTTTGGCAGGCGCTTGCCTTGATCGCCAGCCCATTGCTCATCCTTGACTATCGCAGAATTTTCCTCGGTTGGAAACGACCTCGTTTGCTGCCGAGGCTGACAACCGAGGTCGCAATGAAGGCGTGGCCCGCGCTTCTGGTTTTAGTTGGGCTGATCGGCTACCTGGCGTACACGAAGGTCGCTGTCGAGGAGACATCGTATCGCTCCGAAACGGCGTCGCATCTTTTCTGGGATCCGCTCTATGGGGGGCTGATCAGTTCCAGTCCGCAATTGTCACGGCTCTATCTTCCAGGGTGCACAGTCATCGAGAGCGCCGCATGCGATACAGAACGCTACAGCGACAACATGGTCTACGAAGCCGTCCTGGCCGACCTGAGGAAGCGAAACGAAGCGCCGCCGGAATTCACTTACATCTCGGGCGGTCAGATTATGATGGATGCCTTCCGGAATGCGGGCGCTTATGATCGGATCGCCCGTCGTATTTTCTTCGACGTGGTCAAGAAACACCCGTTGCTCGCAATAAAAACACTGATTTACGATAAGCCGCGAGACCAGTTGGAGATACTTTCGCATGCCCAGCTGTTCGATCTATGGACATATCGCCTGGTCCTTCCGATGACGCTGGGTGTCGCATTGGTGTTATGCTTGGTGAGCTTTCCGCTGCCGAAATGGCGGGACATCCAGCAATACGCTCCCGCGGTGCTGTTCTTGTGCCTCTTCTCGTCAATGACGACCATGATCCTTCCAAGCAGCGTGATCGTGGATACCATCGTGTATTACATGATGCTCCTGCTTTTCATGTTTGTGATGGGTTGTCTGGCGACATTCAGGTGGGCATTCGATCGCTGGATCCAACCAGGCAAGTGAAATAGACCGGGCTTCGGCCTGATCAACGTCGGTGCGATTGGCCATGCGAGGCAGTGGCCCCCTACAGGTCAACCATCGAATCTTATGATGGTCATATAAAAGGGAGCTGCTTGCGTAACATGGGACCGACACGATTGCAGACCGCGAGCGGCAGATGCGACCACAATCTTTGGCGTAGTCCTTTTCGTCTCTTGAGTTGCTCCAGCCCGGCGTCACCCGATTGCGCGTTAGCGGCAGGATAAAAATGGTAGGTGATCTCGACATCCCTGCCACCCCATTTGCGTTTGAAAAGGTGGACATTGCTGTCCGGCGTACTGCGGCCCAGGTCTAGCGTAGGCGCGCCGCAAGCCGCGGCATCGCGGATGACGTGCCAGTAGAGTAGGTAGTTGGCAAAGTCGGTCTCGCCTGTGGGACGCACGATTGCCAAATAATCAGTCCAAAGGCCGTTATTCAGAATGCACAACATGCCGCCGATGAGACGCTGTCGTTCTCTGACGAGATAGAGGCGCAACCGCTGGCTTCCCAGATGCAATCGCATGGCGCGAAACGCATCAATGCCCATGACCGGCGTTCCCAGGTCGCGCATGTGCTCGGCATAGACTCGATAAAATCCTTCCAGACCGGCGAGATCGGCATCGTGCTCGATGCTGATGTCGGCCTTTTCGGCATGTCTTATCGCCCAACGCGTCTTTTTCTTGACGCCCGACCATAGCGCGTCAGCAGGCTGACAAGTATCGATAAATGTATGCACCGTGGGGGTGCTCTTCGCCCCAGGTCGGTCAACCATTCCGCCGCGAACCTGAAGGTATCTTGCCCCAATCACATCGCGTAACGATCTCGCCTCTGCCACCAGCGCCGCCGTCGCCGTCGTATTGACGCTGAGAACGCCACCCTCAAGGGAGGACAGGTGGGAACCCGTCAGCGGGCTGCGCGAATGATAAAGGGGCAATAGACCTGTGACTTGCCCCGCGGCCCCTTCGGCCATCAGGAAGTACGGCTTGACCCAGTACGCATCGCGCAAAATGGCATACCACGCCGCATGGTGCATGCAGCTCGCGCCTGGTGTCTGGTCCACAAACGCCTGCCATCTGACAAGATCGCTCTGCTGCGCGAGCCGAACCGTAATGTTCGCTGTACTGTTCATCGACTATTACGATCGGAATCATCTGGAGCAAGTTGGCGGCGGCATGATACGAAATTCAAGTTATGTCCTCCGCCCCGGCTAAAAATTCGACCAAGCCGTCGCGTAGGATACTACCCATCTGACGAGGATGTCCAATGCTGAAACAACTTACAGACAAGATGCAGTTGATGAGGCACTTCCTCGGATCGGTCAGACGACGCGGCATGATGCGTACAGTTCGTATTTCATTCTACGAGGTCTGGTTTGAACGTAAATTCCGCGCTGCGACAGGCTTCGTCATTCCGGTAGATCGACTTGATTTTAATGAAGAGGCAAAATCACATGCCTCCCCATACTTTCCTTCCAGCTATTTATTCCTTCATGAAGCGTTTGCTGCGGGTGCGTTGGATTGCCGCAACCATGTGTTCGTCGACTACGGGTGCGGAATGGGCCGCGCGCTGCTCTTCGCGTCAACGCTGCCATTCAAACGAATTGTCGGCGTGGAGCTATCACCTTCGCTTTGCGAAACTGCGGTGCAGAATTTGGAACGTTATTATCGATTGCGCGGCAAGACAATGCCGGAGTGGCAGGTTGTCAACGCCGATGCGCGTCGCTTTCTAATCCCTGATGATGCAACCGTGTTCTATATGTTCAACGCCTTTGACGCGCTCGTTGTCGGCAAAGTGCTCGACAATATTGTCACGTCAGTCCTTGCACACCCGCGCAAGTGCTATCTCATATACGCCAATCCGATCCACGAGCGGCTGATCACTGAGCAGGGTTTTGAGAAGATTGCCAACCCTACGACCGACTATGTGATCTACACCCACCAATAGCGGCATCATACAAATCCGCTTCTCGTGACCCTGGCGGCGCAGCCAAACGGCCGGCTCGCGGTTCAGTGAAACGGCGGGTGCATGGCGCGCGACAATGCCGTCCACATCGCTGCTATCATCAGGCCGCTCAGAATCAAGAATCCACTGCTAATCATCAGGTAAAGCTCCGCGATCCGCGTTGGGCCCGCATGGGACGTCACGCAAAGGAACGCGAACAGGACGACAGCGCCCGCCTGCGCGAACCCGAGTGCGTAGCGCTGCAAAGCGACCTCGATCACAACGACCACGCGCAGAGCACTCATTGCGACGGCTCCGATCGCCAGAATGTTCATGAGCCTCACATCAAGTCCACGGATCGCCAGGGCGGTGCGTTGAACAAACGGGACAACGGTCCAGAGCAAGCCGGCCGCCGCGGCCGCCGTTACAATGGCCATCGCGATCCCCTTGATGACCGACAGGCGAAACGGAAGCGCCCCGGCATGCTGGTCGGTGACGACGGGGAGAACAACTTGCGCGATCGCGAAGGTCGCGGCAATGATTGCCTTCGGCAGCAGGGCGGAGGCGGCGTAGGTATCAAGGTCGGCACGCGACAGCAGGACATAGCCAAGCAGAATGTCAACATTGTTGAGCAGGATGAACAGCGAATAGCTGATTATGACGGGGATTTCCTGCTTCAAGCGCAGCGAAATGACTTTCGAAGGCTCGGACGCCTTTTGGCGGGTGGCGCGGGCGAACCACGGCAAGAAGGCGGCGGAGGCCAGGGTAGCGCCGACGAAAATCCCGGCAATGCCGGCCCACACCTTCGTGAAGAGAAAGAGAGCCCCCAACGAGAAACCGAATTGGCTTCCCGTATTGACGATCCAAAGCGCACTCGCGCGAGCGAACAGCAGCATGCTTTGCAACGAGGCGCGCAGGATCTCGGCTACGACCAGCGCTAGCACCGTGATGGGAATGAGAAGGGCGATCGGCCAGGCTTCAATGCTGTACCATGGCGCCATTACAGCCAACAACGCCCCTACAGCGACGACAAACGGCGCGGCCCGCATGCATAGGCCGAGCATAACCCACGTCATCGCCACAACCTGGCGACGACCGGCCTTGGCGCCCACCTCGGCGAACCGCCGCGCCAGCACCAATGTCACGGCCATCATCGGCGACATCACGATGCCGATAGTCATCACCGCAGTGTAGAATAGCCCGAACCTTCCGGAATCGAGGATTCGGTCTGCGCCCCAAAAGAGCGCGAAATTAAAGGCGTGCCCAAGCACGAACGCGATCGTCACGCCGCCGGACCGCCTGATGATCGAATGTCGCAAATCGACCCTTCCTTGCCCGACAGCGCTTGGATCGAACCCCCGCCGCCCGGCCCCCTTGCTGGGGCGTTTTCCGTTGAAATGACAGCGACTCAATTCGATCTTCTTCGGGTGCACCTCAAGAGCCCCGCCACGACTGGATTCAAACGGTCCCCGAACGATCGAGGACGGCGCGGCGGGGCCCATCTATCGCGGAATTCGCGGGCGCTGGTTCTCCAAGAACCAAACCGCGGTACGGTCCAGGCCGTCTTCCAATGTAACGCGAGGCGACCAGCCGAGCCGCGTTCGCGCTTTGCTTGTATCGGAATAATTGCGCTTGACGTCCCCGATCCGGGGTGCGGCATGGCGTATCGCAGCCGGCGCGACGCCGCGCAGGCTGAGCACCTTGGCCAATCGATCAGCAAGTTCGAGCACCGTCGTCTCGGTGTTCGTCGCGATCTGAAAGACCTCGCCGCCCACCCCTTCGGCCGCCGCGGCAAGCAGAATCGCGTCGACCACATCGCCGACAAAAATGAAGTCTCGCGTCTGCTCGCCGCCGCCGAATATCTCCCACGGCGCGCCGGCGAGCGCCTCGCGAATGAATTTCGCGACGATGCTGCTCTTGTGCGTCGACAGCGGTCCATAGCAATTTCCGAAACGCAGGGCGACGGTGTCGACGCCGTAACTGTGCTTAAAGGCCGAGCAATAGGCTTCACCGGCGAGTTTGCTGGCCCCATATGGCGAGACCGGATGCGCCGGCAATTCCTCATGCAGGGGCGGCTCGCAGTCGCCGATCGGAGCCCCGCTCGAGGCGAAAACGAAGCGCCGAATGCCCCCATGCCGGCAGGCTTCGAGATAGTTCAGCGTCCCCACGACGTTGTTCAAGCAGTCGCGTCGCGGATCGGCCACCGAAGGCGCGACCCCCGTATTGGCGGCCAAGTGTACAACGACGTCGGCGCCGTCGGCGACGCGCCGCGCCAGCGCCTCGTCGCAGATATCGCCGATGACAAGCCCGAGCCGCCGGTCGGAGCGCCAGGCGAAATCGCCGGTGGGGTGCTCGCCGAACGCGTGGATGGCCGCGAGTTCCTCGCGTCTGCCCACTGAAAGGTCGTCGACGACTCGGACCAGCGTGTCCGGCCGGGCCAGCAGGCAGGAAATGAGGTTGCGCCCGATAAAACCGCAGCCTCCCGTGACCAGCCAGCGCGTCATGTCAGCGCCATCGCACGCGTGGAAGGATCCGCTTAGCCACGATCTTGTCGCGATAGGGTAAAATGCGCTCTAACATCGCGGCGATCACATCGTCCGTCATGAAATTTGGCTGCAATCCGAGCTGCAAAAGCCCGGAATGAGCCGGGTTGTAATAATGCTCTTCCTTTTCCTTGCGGGGATTATCGATGTGCTGGATCTCGACCGAAAGTCCCAATCCGCTACCGACACGGCGCACGCGCTCGGCGAGTTCGTTGACCGTGAACGTCTCGGTGAACTGATTAAGGATCCTCAGTTCGCCCCGCGCCGGCGGCTTGGCGGCGGCAAGCGCGATGCAGGAAAGGGTATCCCGAATGTTGAGATAGCCCCGGGTCTGGCCGCCCTTGCCATAGATCGTGAGCGGAATGCCGGCCACGGCCTGCACCAGGAAGCGATTGACCACGGTGCCGAATATGTCGTCGTAATGAAAATTCGGAAGCAGGCGCTGGTCAAGATCGCAATCATCGGTCGAGAGCCCATACACCGGCCCCTGCATCAGGTCGGTGACGCGCAGGCCATTGGTGCGGACGTAAAACCACAGCAAATCGGTATCGAGCACCTTGGTGGTGTGATAGAGACTACCCGCTTGGCGCGGGTAAAGGAACTTGTCGCGCCGCCCCTTATGCGAGATATCGATCCAGCCTTCCTCAATATCGATGTTCGGCGTGCCGTATTCCCCCATGGTGCCGAGCTTGATGATGTGACAATCGGGAGCGTGCCTCAGGACAGCCCAGATCAGATTGAACGTGGCGAAGATGTTATTTGACAGCGTCGTGCGCGCCTCCCCGTAATCAATCATCGAGTACGGCGCGGAGGGTTGTTCGGCAAAGTGCACGACGGCATCGGGCGAAAACTCCTTCACAACCCCGCCGAGGAAGTCGAAATCGCAGCAATCGCCCTCGGAAAATGCAATCTCGCTTCCCGTTATCTGCTTGAAGATCGTGGTTCGCTCGGAAAGGAGCGGATTCGGCATCAGCGCTTCGGAGTCCGTCTCGGCGGCAATCTTGCGACGCAGATAATTGTCCACGGCATAGACCTCGTGCCCGGCGCGCCGAAATGCCATGGCGGTCGGCCAGCCCAGATATCCGTCGGCGCCAAGAATTAATATTCGCATGATCGCCTCACCGACCTTCAGCCGCCGGGCCGATCAGTCCGTTCTTGTGCAGAAATTCCGTCAGATCGTCCTGGGAAAGCAGCGCTACGTTGGCTGAATTGTAGGGCTGCTTCACGTGCTTCTCCAGTCTCTCGCCAGTGGGCAGCTTGTCGTCGTATTGCGCCGACAATGCTGGGCGCACCACAAAATAGCGATCGAGTTCAAACGACCTTCGCGTTTCCTCCTCGTTCATCAGCTCCTCATAGAGCTTTTCACCGGGCTTCTGTCCAACGATTTTCACTTCGATGTCTTGCGCCCGGCGCCCGCACAATGGCGCATATTCGCGCACCATGACGGCGGCCAGATCGGAGATCCTGATCGCTGGCATCTTGGTGATCAGCACGTCGCCCGGCCCGCCGAGAACCGCCGATTCGATGACGAGGCGCACGGCGTCGGCCAGAGACATGATAAAGCGCGTCATACTCGGATCGGTGAGAGTAACCGGCCCCCCTTTCCGGATCTGCTCGCGAAAAATGGGGATCACCGACCCCCGCGAGCCCAGCACGTTGCCGAAGCGGGTCGACAGGAACACCGACTCGGCAAGATCCAGATCGACTGCGGCCGCCGTCACGAGCCGCTCCCCCATGAGCTTCGACGTCCCCATCACATTGGTCGGATTGACGGCCTTGTCAGAGCTCGTGAAGACCAATCGCTCGACGCCGTTCTCGACCGCAGCCTGAATGATATTCTGCACGCCGAGAACGTTGGTCTGGATCGCCTCAAGCGGCGAACGTTCGCAGGCGTAGACATGCTTGTAGCCGGCCGAGTGGAACAGGACATCGACGTTCCGAACCACGCGCAACATGGTGTGGTAGTCGCGTATGTCGCCGAGCAAAAATCGCGCGCCGTCATGACCCGCGTAGCGCCCTTCCAGAGACGACAGCTCCGACTCGTTGTGATCAAGTCCGGTAAGCGTGCCGATATCAAAGCGGGTCGCCAGCTGCGCCACCAGTTCCTGGCCGACCGTGCCGCAAGCGCCAGTCACCATAACGCGCTTGCCGCGGAGATAGTCGGAGACGCGTTGTTGGATCTGACTCGCAGCCGGCGTAGGCATTCAATCCCCCGAGTTATGCTACGAACGAACCTTATATCTCCGCAATTTTCCTGGCAATGGGCGGGTCAAGGAGTAATCCTTGCTGATGGCGTTGCGCCGACGACCCATGTCGCTCGTGTTTATCGCCGGGGCCATCCATGCCGCGACAGGTCAGCCACCAGCGCTGCCCTTGAGCTTCGCCGTGCTCTCATCGCGCCCAGCGGTCCGACCTGACCAGCATTGCCTTCCCCACTTGACTATGGCAGATAAAGCATCATTCACATTGTGTCGGAGAGTCGATGACGGGTCGCTTGGAAAATCTATTTGCCAGCATATTGCGGATACCGGCTGACTCGATCAATGAGGCCACTTCGCCCGATAATACGCCGAAGTGGGACAGCACATCCGCGATTGATCTTACGCTTGCGATCGAGGATGAGTTTGGGGTCAAGTTCACCACTAGAGAGATCATGGCCATGCGGAGCGTCGCCTTGGTAAGGAAGGTTTTGACGACCAAGGGAATAACCGATGTCTAGTAGGTCGGTTCCTGAAGCCCCGCCTGGCATCGCCCTTGCGCTGTCGACCTGCGTCGAGGCAAAGGGGCTTTGGCGAAAATTCAATTCCGGGCAAGCCGAGCGCGAGTCCGAATATGATCTTCGAATTGGCGTCGCGGCGAGCTTCACCGACCACAATCTCGTTCAGTTC
>Ga0182012_10004669_pt1 | contig 14240 bp, 14 predicted proteins | sample 612S2SmetaG_FD_120486 | JGI IMG/M metagenome (GOLD analysis project Ga0182012, IMG submission 120486) | Permafrost microbial communities from Stordalen Mire, Sweden - 612S2S metaG | ecosystem: Environmental > Terrestrial > Soil > Wetlands > Permafrost | place: Sweden: Stordalen | collected... | reverse complement strand
GTTCCAGCCTGCGATGGAAATCCATAGTCGATTCGATGAGTGTTTCCACCATGGAAAACTTCTCAGGCGGCGCCTTCGCGCCTGACTTGGCAAGAACGCGGCTAAAGCCGCGTGTACCGGGGTCGTGTCGCACACCCCCAGACTGCTGTCCTGGACGGCGCGCGGGCACAAGCGCTTCAGGCTTCGAAATAGCGCATCTGGTCGAGATCGGAGATCAGACCCGGGCCTGTGGGGCGCCATCCGAGCCTTTGCTGCGTTAATGCGCCGGAAGCCGACATGTCGAAGCCCACGAAGAACGCGAGCCAACCAAAGTGCTCGCCTGCTTGCTCGGGGGACATGGAGACGACTGGCACGTTGAGGCCCCTACCGATCGACTCAGCGATCTCTCGAAGGGGCACGCCCTCTTCGGCTACCGCGTGGTAGTGGGCTCCGGCAGACCCCTTTTCGAGCGCGAGTCTGTAGAGCTGGGCGGCATCCAGCACGGGCCCCGCGGCCCAACGGTTGAGTCCGTCGCCGATATATGCGGAGACCCCCGTCTTGCGAGCGACATCGATCAGGTAGGTGATGGGGCCTTGTTTGACTCGATCGTGGACCTGCGGAAGGCGAACGACGGAGACGCGCACGAGGGGCGACTCGACGGAAGCCGCCGCCTCTTCCGACACCCGGGGCATGCCGGCGGAACTGGGAAAGGGTGGATCGTCCTCCGTCCTGAGACGGCCCGGGATGCCGGGACCGGTGCCGGAAGTGACGATCAAAGTCCGTTGGGAACCAGAAACGCCAGGAGTGGAAAGGCCAGCGCCGAGAGCCTCGATGGCGCGCCGGTCTATCTCACAGTTGGCGGCGAACTTCGAAAAGTCGTGGATAAACGCCGTGTGAATCACGGCATCCGAGACGGCTGCTCCGCTGCGCAGGCTTTCCAGATCTTCCAGATCCCCCCGATGCACGCCGGCGCCCGCGGCGAGCAGAGACGCTGCTCCGGCATCCGACCGGGTAAGCCCAAGCACCTGATGGCCCGCGTTGATTAGCTCCGGGACGATGGCGGAACCGATAAAGCCGGTAGCGCCGGTGACGAAAACACGCATGATCATTCTCCTTGATGAACTCGCGCAAAACGAACGCGCCCCGCGCCGCCAAGCTTCGCGAGGTTAATGTCAGGTATGGCGGCGCGGGTTCGCGCTCTTTGCGCTCCTAAGAACAAGGTAAGGCTTTGAGGGCGATACAATCTATGCCTTCAGGTCCGTATTATCTTCGCGATCGTCTGGAATTCTCATGGATCCGCTCTCCGATGTGCTTTCGCTGCTGAAACCGCGCAGTTATATGTCCGGGGGCTTTGATAACGGTGGAGAATGGTCCGTCCGGTTCCCCTCGTATGAAGGCATCAAGTGCTACGCTTTGGTTTCCGGCGAGAGCTGGCTGCTGGTGGAGGGTGTTCCGGACGAGGTGCGCCTGAAGCAGGGGGACTGTTTCCTGCTGCCGAGCGGCCGGCCCTTCCGCCTGGCAAGCGACCTGGCTTTGACGCCGGTGGACGCTTCCACGCTTTTTCAGTTTCCGCTGAACGGGGCCATCCGCACGATCAACGGCGGTGGAGGCTGCTTTGGCGTGGGCGGCCACTTCGCCCTTACGGGCTGGCATGCGGAGATTTTGCTGGGAGTGCTGCCGCCGATCGTGCATATCCGGAACGAATCGGACAAGGCGGCCATGCGGTGGTCTCTGGAGCGGATGATGCTGGAGTTGCGCGAGCCACAGCCAGGTGGGTTTCTGGTGTCGCAACAACTGGCCTACATGATTCTGATTCAGGCCCTGCGGCTGCACCTGGCGGAGGGGTTGCGAGGCGGCGTGGGGTGGCTGTTCGCGCTGGCGGATAAACAGATGAGCGCAGCGATCAACGCCATGCACGGCGACCCGGCGCAACGCTGGACGATCGAGGATCTGGCGGGGCGCGCCGGCATGTCGCGATCCACCTTTGCGCTGAAATTCAAACAGACCGTGGGGGCCTCGCCGATGGAATACCTGACGCGCTGGCGGATGCTGCTGGCCGGGGACAAGCTGGTGAATTCGAGCGATGCCATCTCCGTGATCGCGCGGTCGCTTGGGTACGAATCCGAAAGCGCCTTCAGCACGGCGTTCAAGAGGGTGATGGGTTGTTCGCCACGGCAATATAGCCGTGGCCGGAAGCCGGCTGGGTCATCCAGCGTGGAAGGGGACGGCGATCGGGTTGATCGGATGGGGCTCGTCGCCGTTTAGGAGGAGCCGATCGCGGATGGGATTTGAGCACAGGCTGAATGTGCCCACCTTGCAGGCAAGTTGTTGATTCTGTGGAAATTCGAGCGACCGCTTCGCTTTTTTCGAGGGAAACGCGATAAACTCTTGACGAAAGGGGAATTTCTCGACATTGGGAGCTTTCCGGATTCTTGGCGAGCTGTTGGGCGGATCTCGCAAGCCGCTGCGGTCCCAGAGAAGCATACCGAACGGCCGCGCTTCCTCCAATGGCAATGGCCACTACGCCCATGGTGTGGAGGTCGCCGAAACCCCTGTCCTCACGACGCTCCCCGCCGACCAGCGCCTGAAAATGCTGGAGAATGTGCTGACGCATTACCTCGAAAGCTACAAGGAAAACTCGCGAATTATCACCGCGATGGACCAGAAAGCCCAGCGCACGGTCGCGTTCGGCGGCATCTCCATCGCCGCCGTGCTCGCCTTTGTGGCCAAAGCGAAAGGCTATGAGTTACTCGGCACGGTGGGCTATTCCGGACTTACCATCCTCTCGATCGCCATCGTGGCCTTCCTGGTTTCCGCCTTCGCGGGCTTCGCTGTCACCTGGGTTCGTTTTATTGAAGGGATGCTTTCGCCCACTACCCTCGGGCGCATCACCGACGACCTGCTGGACGCCGCCGTCGAACCACAGTCGATTCAGGTATCGATCGAGAACTGGTACCACAAGCAAGGCACCACGTGGACCGGTATCATCGCCTCCCAGGCCAAAGCGATGATGCGTAAGTCGCGATTTCTTATCCGCGCCCAGCGCCTGTCGCTCACGGGCCTTGTGTTCCTCACCGGCTTCCTGCTGCTCGTCGTGACCAGCGTCAATCTCGACATGCTCCCGGTGTGGATACGCCCGCTGCTGCCGCGCTAATTCGCCGGAAAACCGGGAGAGTGTTTGATCTCCCGAATCTGGAGGATGTGCCGCTGCGAATGCGCCGAAATCATCAGCAGCCATTGGTAGCAGTCACGGTCCCAATCCGGCACCTGGTGATGCCGCCAGTCTTCCTTGCTGGTCCGGATATAGGTCAACATGGTGGCGCGGAGAGTTCGAAAATGAGAGAGAGAAGCAGCCACGTCATCGGACTTCCCCGCCGGCGTCTCCGAGGGAACGGTCTTGGTTCGCTCCGTCCGGTCAATCCCATACCAAAGCCGGTCCACGTCCTCGGATGGGGATTCGTCCTTGGTCGCGCGCGTGGCCATCACCTTCTTGAACTCCGCCCAGTATTGCGGCTCGGAGAGATTCAAATGCTCCACGCAATCCAAAATGTTCCATGCGCCTGGAGCCGGACGGAAATGCAACTGCGCTTCGGAAAGGTGGCTTACCTCATCGGCGAGCCAGCTCTCCGTCATCTCAAAATGCGCTACCAGCCGCTGCCTCTCCAAATCGGTTGGACCAACCAGCGCCAGCAAAACGCAAAGCTTAGTAATCATGGGTCCCGCTAAGGCAATTCCCCAACCATTGCCCTTCCAGTCGGGCGGGCGATTCTGGACGAGGGCGCCGTTTCGACGGCCACTCATGGGACGCCGATGTCCGTATTAGGGAAAACCCACTAAGGACTCGCGGCACGCTCCGCCACACGGTAACTGGTCGCCAAGCCCTCACGCTTCATACTTACCGCAACATTCTCCACGGCGGGAATCACCGGCAATCCAGCGGCTCCCGCGATCACCAACTCATCGCCGCGCAACTCCACTTTCACCGGCTTCCCGATTGCCACCCCATCGGCGGGCAGCAGACTCTTCCCGCTGGGCTTCCAATAGAACTCCAGCCATCGCCCGCCATCCGCGCGCGAAAACACCGCCCGCAGCCGCGCGTTCTCCCAAACCTTCTGCTCCCCACCAGCGGCATCCAATAAGTCCGCCGAGTAACTCACCGACCCGCCGCGCGGCATCACCACAAAGCGCACGGCCTGCTCATATGCGGCTGCGCCTGTCACGCGAATCAACGCGGCATGCATCCCAGCCGCGGCATGACCCGCGAACACCCGGATCGAGACCTCGCGTTCCATGGACGCGCCAATACTGATCTCCGCCTTGTCTGGACTGAACTCGAGCCCGTCGCCCTTTATCTCCACTTGAAACGTTCGGATCTCCGGAGCGTTGTTCCTTAACTGCACGGCGACGTTCCGCCCATTCGGCGCCTCCACCGTCACCAGGGGAGGGTCGCTCTTCAATTCGGCCGTCTTGCCGAAATGCACTCCCTCAGCCTCGGCCACATGGATCGAAACCGGCCGCAGAAGTTGCACGCGCGTATGGCTGATGGTCAGGCCGTCGGTTTCAATCCGAAGCTCGGCATGGTCGCCATGAAGCCGGTCAGCCGGTACAGGTACCGCATACTCCACGCTGCCGGGTTTCGCAGTGCTCACAGCCTTCCACCCTTCTGGGAGAATCAAGCGCGATCGCGCCGCGATCTCAGGCGGGGTATACTCCGTCACAAAGTGGTTGATCTGCCCGATCACCATCACATGAGTGTCCACGAACGAGGCCACGTGGTCCGGCCCGGTCATCGCAATCGCGATGCGCACACGCTGCCCCGCCCCCTTGCCAACCGGGATAGGCAGACGCGCGCGCTTGGAATCAGGATCCCAATCGAACGCCGTCGGGTGACCCGCCGCCAGCATCGGGCCTTCGGGCTGGCGCTCCAGCTGCAACACCGCAACCCCTGAAACCGGGGCGTAGAACTCGAACGACAGAATCCCGTTCTCATATTCAATCGCCGTCAATTCCAAAGTGGCGTAGAGCAGCCGCTCGCTGTTCGACATGCCTGTGCAGAACCGGCAGAAAGCCGGATCGGTAAACGACACGTCGACCGGCAGCAGCAGAGCATCGTGCGCGGGGACAGTCACGTCCGGGATCATCACCTTCCGCCCCACCGACCCGATTCCCGCCGTGAGGGCGCCGCGCCACGCTTTCCCGCTGCCGTTCAACACGCTGATTGCCGAGGCCGACGCCGTGGACCTTTGTTCCGCCAGTTCCAGCCCACTCACCTGCCGGTCTTCCGCGCCCTCACTCACCAGCACGCTCGGCCAGTAGGTCCAAAGAAGCGATTCCCTGCGCAGCGTCTGGAGGGAAAGGTTTTCGGCGCCTTCCAGGCTGACTGCGCCGGGTTTGAAGACCGGGAGAACTTCGCTTTCCACGTCGGTCCATATCACTTGCTGGCGGTTGTGCGCGGCCAGGCGGCTCTTCAACAGGGCCCCCGCATCGAGCGCCGAAACGCGCACGCATTTCGCGTCGGGCTGTTCGATAATAATGCCGGCTTCCGCCGCCAGTGAGCTCAACTGAGCTGTCGCGCCGGACGCAGTAATCGCGCGCACACCGATATTCTTCAGCCACACCATCTCCCGCGGCCATAAGTGCGTGGGCATGCGGCTGAAAGGAAAATCAACGAATAGGTACTGCTTCGCTGGAGGCGTTGGCGAGGCGTGTAAACCGGCAAAAAGCAAAGCGCCCGCGACCAGCCGAAATTTCAATGGCGGCTCCAGCTCCCTGTGCGGTAATCCTCTACCAGAGGCATACGGACCACCTTGCACATCTCAAACAGGCGCGAGCGGGAGCGCATCCCCAACCGGTCCGTCAACGTGAGCCGGTAATCCACCTTGCCCGACGCGCCTTCGCTCCTCACCGGGGTGGAATCGGTATCCGACAGGTTGGTTGTCGCAATCAGCGGCTTCCTGTTATTGCAGCGGTAAGTGAGGATGGAAGTGACCGTATCTTCCACAAAGTCGGTTACGCGATGCGCGCCGAGGTCATCCAGCAGCAGGATCTCGCTTTCCATGGCAACGCGATAGGCCTCTTTATCGCTGACGCCGGCGGTGGGGTCGAAGCTCGACCGGATGCGGTCCAGCAGGTTCTGGTAGTCGTAGAAAAGCCCTTCGAAGCCACGCTTCAGAAGTTCGCGGAAGGCGGCCACCGCCAGATGCGTCTTGCCGGAGCCGGGGTCGCCCATCAGCAGCAGCCCAGGGTGCTGATCGTTGGGGAACTCACGCACAAAAGATTTCACAGTCGTCATCACAGACGCAAGTTCCCTATGCGCGCGTTTCGTCGAAAAATTGTCAAACGACGCGTTGCGGTAAAGCGGGGGGATAGAAGCCGATGCTTCATTGCGCTGCGCCCGGCCTTCGAAGTGACAGTGGCAGCGTTCCGCTCCCGAAAGCTCCGCCTGCTCCAAAATCTTCCAACCGGTACCGTTGCAGTCCGGACAAACCGCGATCGACATCCCTCTATTCTATGGTCACCAGCACCACCCCAGCGTCCACAGTCGTATGCGGCGCGGCCGCAATCTGCATGACGCGCCCATCGCGCGGGCTCTTCAGTTCGTTCTGCATTTTCATGGCTTCCACTACGATCACGCCCTGCCCGGCCGAGACGGCGTCACCCACTTCCACCAGCACGCGCACCACCTTGCCCGGCATGGTCGCCCGCACGTGAACCGGGCCGCTCGCTGAGCATGCCGCGGCCTTCCTGCTCGCCACTTCCACGGCTTGTCCGTTCACCAGAACCTGCTCGCCGACAACCCGCACTTCATACACGCGGGTCCCGTCGATCACGGACCAGACGCCCGGTTCCACCTCAACCAAATCGCTCATCGAAGCGACTCCGCCCGCCCCATGGTCTTCCAACGAGACTCCGAAGCACGGGTTTCCAGCGCCAGCGGTTTCCGCGCCAGCTTTAATACTTCGGAAACGATTGCTTCGTGCGGGTCATTGATTGACTGACGGCGCTCGAAATAACGCTCGAGAAAAGCCGTGTCGAGTTCGCCGGCCAGAAACTCCTCGTCTTTCATCAATTCCGCGAGGAATGCGATATTCGATTTGATTCCCACCACGGCGCATTCGGAAAGCGCGCGCCCCAGCCGCGCCGCGGCGTGACGGCGTGTTCCGGCCCAGCAGGCCAGCTTCGCCAGCATCGGATCGTAATCGAGCGGCACGGTCCAGCCCGCGTAAACGCCGCTATCGATGCGCACGCCGGGGCCAGACGGTTCCGCATACTGCGCAATGCGGCCGGGTGACGGGAAGAAACCGTTCTCCGGATCTTCCGCGTACACGCGGCACTCGATTGCGGATCCGCGCCATTCCACTTGCTCCTGACCGATGGGCAGGCGCGCGCCAGCGGCAATCTCAATCTGCAGCCGCACTAGGTCGAGTCCGGTGACCATCTCCGTCACGGGATGCTCCACCTGCAGCCGCGTATTCATTTCCAGAAAGTAGAAGTTGCGCCCGGCGTCCACCAGGAACTCCACAGTACCCGCGTTGAAGTAACCCGCCGCTTTGGCCGCCGACACGGCCGCTTGTCCCATGCGTTCGCGCAACGAGGGTTCAATCGACATGACCGGCGACGGGCACTCCTCAATAACCTTTTGATGCCGTCGCTGAATGGAACATTCGCGTTCGCCGAGGTGAATCAGATTGCCATGGCGATCGCCCAGGATCTGTATCTCGATGTGCCGCGGGCGCTCGATGAGTTTCTCCACATAAACCTCGGCATTGCCGAAAGCGGCCAGCGCTTCGCTCGACGCGGTCTCGAAGCTGGCTGCGAAGTCCGCATCGCGATCCACGCGGCGCATGCCTTTGCCGCCGCCGCCCGCCACGGCCTTCAGCATCACCGGATACCCCACCGCGCCTGCAAAACGAAAGGCCTCAGCCGCGTCGATCATGCCTTCGGCCGTTCCGGGAACCACGGTCGCGCCCGCACCCACGGCAACTTTACGGGCTTCCGTCTTCGATCCCATCTTCCGAATCGCGTCAGACGATGGCCCGATGAACTGAATGCCCGCCGACTCGCACGCGGCGGCGAACCCGGCATTCTCGCTTAAGAACCCATAGCCGGGATGGATCGCATCCGCGCCCGTCTTCCGGGCCGCGTCGAGAATGCGATCGATGGCCAGATAGCTTTCGCGGGCGGGGGAAGGCCCAATGTGTACCGCCTCATCAGCCCGGCGGACGTGTAGCGACCGACGATCCGCGTCTGAGAATACGGCCACGCTCGCAATATCCATCTCGCGCAGAGTGCGCATCACACGGACGGCGATCTCGCCGCGGTTGGCGATCAGAACTTTTCGAAACACGGCAAGTATGGTAACAAGAGAGTTTCAAGATGCAACGAATCTGCTTCTGCCTCCAGGTGAAGCGTGACCGGTTGGAGGAGTACAAAGAGCGGCACCGCTCCGTTTGGCCGGAGATGCGGGAAGCCTTGCGCCAAGCCGGCTGGGGGAACTATACGCTGTTCCTGCGGGACGACGGATTGCTGATCGGCTACGTGGAAACGCCAGACTTTGAACGCGCGCTGCACGAAATGGCGATTACTGAGGTGAACCGCCGCTGGCAAGCCGAGATGAAGGATTTCTTCGAGAGCGATTCGGGATTGGGTGCGGATGAGCAGATGCGGCCGGTGGGTGAAGTGTTTCACCTCGATTAGGCGAGATCTTATAGGCGCTGCGGCGGACCCTCCGATTTACGTAATTTGCGTATATAATTACGCAGTATGCGAGGGATTCGCACACTCGATGCGCTGCTGCCCAAGACGCGCCAGGGAATTCTTGCGGCCACGCTCGTGCAGGCGGAGAAAGCCTGGTGCGTCTCGGCGCTGGCTCGCAGGATGAGCGTACCCTCCTCCAGCCTGCAGCGGGAACTGCGGGACCTGAGCGAAGTGGGCATCCTCAAGACCCGCCGGCAGGGTCACATGGTCTACTACCAGGCCAACACGGATTCACCCGTCTTCCCCGATCTTCGCGGACTATTGCTTAAGACAGCTGGCCTCATTGACGTTTTGGCGGACGCGCTGAAACCGGTCGCGGCAAAGCTGCGGGCCGCATTTGTGTACGGCTCCGTTGCCGCCGGCAGCGAGAAAAGCGACAGCGACATAGACCTTATGGTGATCGGACAAGTGTCGCCGGTCGATCTGGCATTGCCGTTGAGGCGCGCGCCAGGGTTGCTGGGCCGTGAGATTAATCCGACCGTCTATACATCTGCGGAGTTCGACAAAAAGCGCGCAGCGAAAAACCACTTTCTGACGCAGGTGTTGGACAAGCCCAAGCTCTTTGTGATAGGCAACGAGTATGAGCTGGGCAAAATTGCTGGCGGATAACCGGGTGACGGCGCTACCGCCGACCGGGGTGGAACTCGACAATCTGCGCACGATTGTCGCCGGGACCTACGAGATGTGGACTCCGCGGGCCTGTCGGCTGACGCCCAGTTCGTGATGGCCTACGACGCTGCCCGGACGTTATCACTGCTCATTGTGCGCGCCTCGGGTCACCGGCCGCGCACGGTCGGCCGACATTACAACACCTTTCTGGCGCTGGAGGTGGCCGATCCGGCATTCGCCAATTTATCGACTTATTTCGATGGCTGCCGAATGAAACGCAATAGTTGCGAGTATGATTTCGCGGGCGGCGTGTCGGATACGGATGCCGAGGGTTTGCTCACTGCAGTGCGTCAGTTCGCGGTCGACGTGGAAGCTTGGATTCGAGCACGTTACCCGAACCTCGTTTAAGCTGAATTTTTCTCGGATTCGGGATGAGGTCACCGCTGCCAGCGCCGCAACTCAACAACCGGTCTTTCCGAGGACAAAGGACCAATAACGCGAGGGCGGTTCAAGAAGAAAATGGATGCGCAGACTGAAGTGTCGAGCGCCACCGGGAGACAGCCAGCGTCAACTTCGGGATTCGGCGCCGTGATGGACACCGTGATAGAAAGGAGTTCAACATGCAATCGAAGCTCATCTGCGCCGCACTTGCCTTACTGGCCTCCAGTCTCCTCACCGCAGCCGACCGCCGCACTTCGTTCGACGAGAACTGGCGCTTCAGTAAAGGGGACGCGCCCGGCGCCGATCAGCCGGCATTTGATGACAGCTCCTGGCGCAAGCTCGACCTGCCCCACGATTGGGCCATCGAAGGTCCGTTCGACAAGCAGTACAACCCCGGCACCGGTGGCCTGCCTGTCTTCGGGGTGGCATGGTACCGAAAACATTTCAGCATCCCGGCGGATGCGCGCCGCAAATTCTACAGCGTCGAGTTCGATGGCGTCATGTCGAACTCGCAGGTCTTCCTCAACGGTCACGACATTGGCGGACGCCCTTACGGATACAGCAGCTTCGAAGTCGATCTCACGCCCTATCTGAACCTCGGAGCGGAAAATGTGCTCGCGGTGCGCCTCAATCCGGAAGTCGATTCCTCGCGGTGGTATCCCGGCGCGGGCATCTATCGCAACGTCTGGCTGGTGGTCACCGGGGCCGTCCATGTGGCGCATTGGGGCACCTATCTCACGACGCCCAATGTGTCGGATTCAAGCGCCACGGTTTCGCTCCGCACCGAGGTTCGGAACCGTGGTAAGCAACCGGCGCAAGTAACTGTCGAAACCCGAATTCTCGACGCGTCTGGACGCCAGGAGAGCACCCAGTCCGGCCAGTACAGTATTCCGGCTGGTGGGACGCAAACTGTCAACCAAAGCCTCAAGGTGGCTAACCCTCAACGCTGGGATATCAGCCACCCCTATCTCTACCAGGCCGTGACGAAAGTGATGTCGGATGATGTCGCGCTTGACACTTACACCACTCCGTTCGGCATCCGCACGATCGAATTCAATCGCGACAAAGGCTTTCTTCTGAACGGCCGCGTTCTCAAACTCCGCGGGGTCTGCAATCACCACGATCTCGGCTCGCTTGGCACCGCGGTCAACCGGCGCGCCGTCGAACGCCAGCTTCAAATCATGCAGAGCATGGGCGTCAACGCCATTCGAACCAGTCACAACCCGCCCTCGCCCGAGTTACTCGAATATTGCGATCGCCTCGGTCTTCTGGTGATGGATGAAGCCTTTGATATGTGGCGCGTTCCGAAAGTGAAGAACGGCTACTCGAAATACTTCGATCAGTGGAGCGAAGCCGATTTACGCGACATGATCCGCCGCGATCGGAACCACCCCAGCATCATCATGTGGAGTATTGGTAACGAGATTCCCGAGCAAAACAAGCCGGAAGGCGCGGTAATTGCGAAATCATTGACCGCGATGGCTCATCAGGAAGATCCCACTCGTCCCACCACTTCGGCGTTCAATCAATGGCAGAACGCAATCAGGAACGAACTTGCCGATGCGGTGGATATCCCCGGCTTCAACTATTCCCCGATGGAGTACGAGCATATTCAGAAGGAGCATCCGAAGTGGGTGATCTTTGGGTCCGAGACCGAATCGTGCGTTAGTTCGCGCGGCGTCTACCATCTTCCGCTGAAGTATTACGAGCAAGATCCTTCTTTACAGGTATCGAGCTACGATGTCGTCGCGCCGCCGTGGGCTTACTGCCCGGATGTCGAATTTGACGCGCAAGACCGTCTACAGAATGTACTGGGTGAGTTCGTGTGGACCGGCTTCGACTATCTCGGGGAGCCTACTCCTTACGGCAGTCGCGCCGACTGGCCTTCGCGGAGTTCCTACTTCGGCGTGGTGGATCTGGCCGGTTTTCCCAAGGACGGTTACTACCTGTACAAGAGCCGTTGGACCACGGAGCCTTTCGTACACTTACTGCCGCACTGGAACTGGTCCGGGCACGAAGGCGAAACGATTCCTGTGATGGCTTACACGAATGCGTCGGAGGTCGAGCTGTTTCTCAATGGAAAGTCGCTCGGCCGCAAAAAGATGGGTGTAGATACGGTGGAGATCCCGGTCGGTAAGAAGGTCAGCGACACGCACAAATTCACGTCGAAATACCGGCTCGAATGGGATGTCCCCTATCAGCCGGGCACCTTGCGGGCCGTCGCCTACAAAGATGGCGCTCAGGTTGCCGTGGGTGAGGTACAGACCGCGGGCGCTCCGTCGCGTATTCGTTTGATTCCCGACCGATCCGCGATCGACGCCGACGGCCATGACTTATCGTTCATCACGGTTCGTGTTGAAGATAAAGATGGTAACTTATGCCCGCTGGCGGATAACATGGTGCACTTCAAAGTGGAGGGCGCCGGCCACGTGGAGGCGGTGGATAATGGCAATGCCGCAACTACGGAACCGTTCCAGGCCGACTACAGAAAAGCTTTCAACGGACTGGCGCTGCTGATTGTACGTTCAGAAGCAAGTCATGTGGGTGAAATCCACGTGACTGCAACGTCGGAAGGATTGCAGGCGGCCGCCGCCCGATTGACGACGACCGCCCCATAGTTACCAGCTAGTAAGTCTGCGCCACCCTGGCCTTGGCTTCGATCAGCGTCGCGCGCCCCTGCGACTTCGACGACCGCACAAAGTAAATGCCGCCATAAATCGCCCACACCGCCGCAATCCCCAGCGCCAGCAGCGGCTCCATCTTCGTCCCGTATCCCATGAACGGACCAATCAGATAGAACGCCATGCACGCCAGATTCGCCAGCAGCCCGAACACCGGTATCGCCACATGCCGCAGCGCACTGAAGTTCGGATGCCCATGATACGCCACCATGCAGATAATGCAGCTTAGCGCATACAACACAAACGTTCCGAAGTTGGATGCCAGCGTGATCGTCAGCAGCGTCTGCGGAAATGCCGCCATCGTGTCGTGCGACACATACCCGAAACTCGACCAGAACCCCTGCGGCAGCGCCTTGATGGTCGCATCGCTCAGCGCCCCCGCATCCCCGAACGGCATCACCAAAGCCAGGCACCCAAACACCGCCGCGATGATGGCCAACGACCAGATCGCCCGGTGCGGCGTCAGGCTCTTCGAGTGCAGCATCCCAAAGTGCGCTGGCACTTCGCTGTCTTTCCCCATCGCATAAGTGACCCGCGCGCCCGTATTCATGCACGAAAGCGTGGTCCCAATCAGCGCCAGGATCACCGTGAACGCTTCCACCAGCATGAAGATGCGTCCGCCCCCCGGCCCAAACACTGAGTTGCCCACCAGGATCATCATGTCGCCAATGGGCGCAGCCGATCCCGACGCCGTGGTCATGGGATACCCCGAACTCAGAAAGTAGTTCGCCGCGAAATACTCGAACAGGTAACAGAAGCAGCCCTGCACCAGCAGCGACACAATCACCGCGATCGGTACGTCCCGTTTGGCGTTCTTCGCTTCTCCGCCCATGGCCGTTACCGATTCGAAACCGACCAGAATTAGAATCGCCACCGTGGCCTGAATGAAGGCCCAGCTCATGTTGTGCGGCGCAACCACCGAGCCCGCCGTGGGATGCGACATGAAGTTGCCTTTGTCATCCGCCGCCGGGTAGCTGACGTGGAAGGGCGCAGGCTTGCCCGCCGCATCCAGTTTCGGCTTTGGCACGCCGGCGGAATCCCGCACAATGGTGTCCGTGGTCACGCCGTTGGCGGTGGTCTTTTCGGTGAGAAAGTCGTAGTTATACGCTTCGCCCGAGGAGGAATCGAACTGCCACGCGGCCGCGCCTTCCGGATGGGAAGAGCGGTAGGAGAGCGCCATCACCGAGAAGATCAGCAGCGCCACGATCTGAATTACGTTGATGGCGATGTTGACGGCGGTGGAGCCGGTGACGCCGCGGTTGGCGATCCACGCGATGAAGAACGAGAACAGCACGGCGATCACCATCATGAATGCGGGTCCGGGGTTGGTGGCGCTCATGAAGCTTGGCCATAGCGTGCCCACCAGATACCCGCAGATGATGCCGGTGGTGGCCACCATGACGCCCGGATAGATCCAGTAGTACAGGTGCGAGCCCCACCCGACGATGAACTTGGACAGGCGCGCGTATTTCCAGACTTTGGAGTGGTTCAGAAACGCTTGTTCGGCGAAGTAGTAGGAGCTGCCGGTGCCGGGGTAGAGCTTGGCCATCTCGGCGTAGCAAACCGCCGTGGCGAGGCACAACAGAAGAGCCACCACGATGCCCATCCACATGGAGGGCGCGGTGGAGCCGGTAGTTGCCTGGATGCTGAACGTGAGCCACAGGAATGCGCCAGGAGCGATAAGTGCCATGGCGTTCATCGTGAGGCCCGTCAATCCAAGAGTGGATTGCATTTTGGGTGCGTTATCTGCCACTGTGATCAAGTCTCCTTAAG
>Ga0182012_10004668_pt1 | contig 14240 bp, 4 predicted proteins | sample 612S2SmetaG_FD_120486 | JGI IMG/M metagenome (GOLD analysis project Ga0182012, IMG submission 120486) | Permafrost microbial communities from Stordalen Mire, Sweden - 612S2S metaG | ecosystem: Environmental > Terrestrial > Soil > Wetlands > Permafrost | place: Sweden: Stordalen | collected... | reverse complement strand
GCGGCACAGAGGATGTTTTTAAAAGTGTTCATTGATGCGATTGATTGATCCGACCGGGGCAATCCTGCAAGCTGTTGCCAGAGCCAGACGCGGTCGCGCCGCTAACTCGGTTGGCCGGAGCCTGTGGTGAGCAGCGCAGGGAACTCCGGGGTTGACCTGGACCCGCCGTCGCGCAGCTATGGCGCGGGAACCAGCACTGGATGTGGGTGGCCCTTGCTTGTCCGCCGTAGCCTTGGCGAAGGCGGATGTTGCGGCGTTCGGATGAATATAAGAGACGGCCCACCTGCCACGTTTGCAAGGCGGCGAACTCCAAGAAGCTGTTGCTGGTAACGGCATAAGAAAAGTTGGCCACAAGCCTGCTACTGGTTGCCGTCTGTTACAGCGCCACGAGGTGGGCAAGGCGTTTGGTGGTTCAGTCAGAGTAGGCGAGCTTTCCTTCATTTTGAGAAGGGTTCGTAGCCGAGAAGCCGTGCCTGCGTTAAATTTCATGGCATCCCGCGTGCTGTGGTTGGCGTGTGAGGTTCACTTTAAAATTCTGGTTTGAAATTTGGATCGCCCCAAATGCGTTTTACTTGCCCTGGTTTGAGCTTAACGTGACTGCTATCAACTGGCGTCAGAATAGCAAGAAATTCCTCAAATGAATCGGCAATTTTAACATCGTCATTTTCGATTTCATGATCCCAAAAGTGGATATGTCCGTTAGTCGGTTCCAAGTATACAAAGTTGCCCCCCGATGCCCTTGCAACAGGTAAAACATTATTTGGAAACCCATCTACAATATTATTAAGGCGAATGCACTCATTTACACAAATAAATTCTTCCACACCAGCACCATTATTTGCGCCAACTTTAAAAAAGTTGGGGGCAGGCCTCGCCCCGTCGTGTTCTTTTACAAAGTCAAGATAGCCTTCCGGTAAATTTTTCCCGAGAAACGTTCTCAATTTAGCCAACTCGTCTGGCAAAGCCGATTTGGTTTTTGGTATTAAAATGCTCATTGATCAATTCCTCCGTTGCGAATTACTGCTGCACCTCCAGTATGTCTCGCGGCCTGATGAACATCTTGCGGAATTAGTTGCATTGTAGTTCCGTCCTCAACATGATGCCACACATAACCTTTTGGCGTGCTTGGATAACCTAACGCTTCGTTGGCGAGTTGTGCATCAATATCGTATTCACCAGTCAACCCTTGAATCTCTACTTGCTTTACGGCATACGGTGAAAAATCAGGAAATCCATTATCTTTAAAGACTACCCCTGACGGATGGGGTTGGCCAGCGTAGTCACTATTAATTGGTTTACGTCCATTTATCGTTGGGATTTCGCTTTTGGCAATATTAATCTCATTTTTTGCTGCGTCTTCTCCAATTAAATTTGCTCCTTCTTTAACCAAAGTTTTAACGCCATCCTCAAGCACCATTTTGCCGGTACCCACGAGTGGAATCAGATTTGCCACCCCATCCACCGTATTGGCCGCATAACTGATTCCCGAAGCCACTTTCATCGTAACGCCCCAGCCGCTGTCCCAGTCGGCATTGTCCCATTCGCTGGCGGCATCATTGACTTGTTGGGTGTTCAACGCCATGTCCAACACCTGGGAGGGTGTCACCGTGGTGGCCGGGGTGTAATTGTACGATTCCTGCTGGAAGGTGCCCCCGCAAATTTGCTCGATCATGCTTAACCGCACGGATTCCGGCAGATCGCTCATCGGCCCATTCGGGTCGGCCTGCCCGTAAATGTTTTGCTGCGGCCCCAACTGGCTGGCCACCTGTGCGCGAAACGCGGCGGACGAGTTATACAAATTATCAATGTCACCGGAATTCGCCCCGTTGGCATCTTCATAGGCGTTAAACTGTTCCGCCAGCGTTCCGGCGCTCTGATAGTCGGTCTTGGTGGTCCGCCCGTCGGCATCAAACCCGTTGATGGGGTCGCCGCCGCAGAAGCTCTGGCCGTTGGGGTCACGGTCGTTCCAGGCCGGGTCATACGAAAGCCACTGGCCGGACACCGGATCATAATCGCGCATCCCGATGTGGTAATAGCCCGTCACGTCCACCTCATGCCCGCGCCAGACGGACGATTTCGCAAAATCCACGCCGTTACCATACGCCACCGGGCGGTGACCGGGCACCGCGCCGAAGCCGGTGGGGCGCGCCAGCGTCCAGGAAACAACGCCGTTGGTCACTTCCGCGAGCACATTCCCCCGGGCATCGCAGAGGTTGGGGACAAACGAATTCAGATAAGAGGAAGTTCCCTCAAAGCCGCCGGTCCCATTCTCGCCGCCATAGGTGCCGTTCAAGTCCGGCCCATACAGTTTCCAGACCATCTGGATGGTGGGCGAAGTGCCCGGTTGCAGAAACTCCTGGGCCGGCGCGGCGTTCAGCAAAACGCCCAATTCCAGAAATTCCACCTGCGGGTCAAAATAGGAATTGAGAACTTGCGGGGGCACCGTGCTGGGCACGCCGTTGGAAATGAGAATGGTGGTGGTGGCGAGCCGCCGGTTTAAGGCGTCATAGGTGGCCTGCCACAGGAACCCATAATTGTTGGTGTTGAGTTCGATGACCTGGCGCAACCGGCCCCGGGCGTCATACGAGAGGGACTGGGTGCGGTTGGTCGCCCCGCTGGCGTTGCGGAACACCCGGTTGGTGATGTTCCCGCCGCCGTCGAACGAGTCGCTGGTGACCTGGTTGGGGATGTTGTTGGTAAACGCATTGGTGGCCGAGGCGGTATAGAAGCCGCTGGGGTGCAAGGCATTGACCGTCAATTGATGCGGCCCCGGCGCGAGTTCCAGAAAGGTCCGCCACTGCATGTTATTGGTGCCGACGTCCAGAATTTGGATGGATTGATTGTCCAGCGAGGCGGACAGGGTGGACTGGCCATTGACGTAGCCGTAGGCGAGCAGGCCGACGGCGTTGTTGGTTTCGGCATTGATCCGCGAGAAGGCGTCAGGCAGACCGCTCCACCACAGGCCGAAACTGGCGTTGGTCGGCCCCAGGGTGGTCAAGGCCCCCGGTCCGCCCGCCACGCCCCGGTCATAGGCAAACTCGTTGGTCCAGGTCGTGCCGGCATTGAGATTCAACTGCTCCTGCGTCAAGCGACGGCTCAGATTCCCATAGGAGTAAAGGCGGTTGTCGGTGAAATCCCCCCGCACCAAAGTATGGTTGGTCAGCAGACCGTCCCCCGACCAGGCCAGTGTTTCGCTCAACTGGGTGGCACTGTTGACCTTGTTGACCACGGCCAGCGGACGACCTTCACCGTCCCGCGCCGTGATGGCCGTGTCCCGGCCATAAACCAAGCGGTTGGTCAACAACCCGGTGGTGTCATAGCCATACGAGCCGCTGGCGGTGGGGTTGCTGGCATAAATCAGCGAACCATCAGCCTGCCAGGCGTAGCCGTAGTTGGCGCCGCCGACGGTCAAGGTGGTGCGCCGTCCCGTGGCATCCCAACTCTGGCCGGCCCCGTAAGCAAACGTCCCGTCATTGACCGCTTCGGTGGCCAACTGGCCGTAGGGGTCAAAGGTGCGTTGCACCGTGGTGGCCGGGCCGGTGTTGGTGCTGGCATATTGTTCCGTAATGCCGGTGATATAACCGCGCGGCTCGAATTGCCATGCGGTCGTGAGGTTTTGTTCCGGTAGTGCTCCGGTGGCGGCCTGATTGGTGACCCGCAACCAGTCATCATAGGCGTAGGTGTTGGTGGTGAAACGCCCGTCCACCTTGGTTTGGAGCAACCCGGCAAAAGGGCTGCCCACCGGGAAATAGGTGTAGGTGTTGGTGCGGGTGCCGGAGCCGCCGCCGACAATCCAATCTTGCAGCTTTTGTCCGGCCCGGTTGTTGGTGGCCAGCAACTGCACACTGTTGGTCAGAGTGCGATTGATGAGGTCGCCCAGGGCATCATACGCATAGGTGGTGAGCGCGCCGTCCCGGTCCACTTTGCTGACCGGTCGGTTGAGACCGTCGTAGGCAAAGGTGGCGGTGGTCCAGGTGGTGACCGTGCCCCCGGCGGAAGAATTGTGCTGCGCGGAAACCAGATTCCCGGCGAGGTCATATTGATTTTGGGTAAACTCAGTCACGCCCGTGGCCGGATTGGCGATGGCCAGCACCGGACGGCCGTCCGTGTCCGTCCACGTCGTGTGGCTGATAGCGCCGGCCCCCGAACCGTCGGTGACGGTGACGCTGTTATGGTCGGCGGAATACGCGGTGTAATGTTCGCGCACCAGCACCCCGGTGGCGCTGTAAATGAGATTGGTGGTGACCCGGCCCAGGGCGTCCATGCGGGTGACAGTGGTTTCCCCCGCCGCGTTGATGTTCGTCAACACCCGCCCGGCGGCGTCATATAAATTCGTAGATGACTGGCATAACACGTTCGTCACGTTGGTGGGCGGGTACGCCGGGCCGCTGAGATAAATTTGGGAGACGGTCGTGATGACCGGCCCGGCGACCATTTTGGCCCGGTCCAGACCGTCATAGGCGGTGGTGAACACATTGCCGCCCTCGTCCACCTTTTGAATGACGTTGCCGCGCCGGTCAAACTGCGCGGAATTGGCGGCTTCCGCCACCCCCGCCGCCGAATAAAAGGTGCGGGTGGTGAGACGGTTGACATCATCATAGGTGGTCTGCCAATACGCGCCGTTGGACTGAATTTCGCGGTAAATCCGGCCGTCCAGATAATACCGCCAGCCATTGGTGGAACCATCGGCATTGCTGCGCGATTCCGGCTTGCCGGCGGCGGTGTAATGGGTGGTGGTGACACCTCCCAGCGCGTTGGTGTGCGCTTGCACCGCGCCGCCGGGTTCGTAAGCAAAGCCATCCACGCTCAAAACCGTGACCCCGTTGGTGTCCAGATGGGTGCTTTGCGTCAGGCGACAGAGCGCGTCATAACGGTTGGTGGTCACCGCCCCGCGCGGGTCCAACCGCAGCACCAGGTCGCCCAACGGGTCATATTGATAAAAGGTTTGGGCGTACAGGTTGTTGCCAGCGGGGGCGGCAACCCCCGTGCCGGGGCTGTTGGCCTGGGACCGCCAGTGGATTTCCGTGGTCCGCCGCCCGGCCCCGTCATAATCGTAAAAGACGTAGTCCTCCGGGTTGTAACGCGGGCCGTCAATCCAGTTGAGTTCCCCGTTGTCGTTGTAATACCAATACGCAAAATCCATCGGCACCGTTTGCCCGACATCATAAGTTTCCTGCGCCGTTTTGCGGCCCATCGGGTCATAAGCAAAAACGTGGGTGGCTCCGGCGGCATCCACGCTCTGGACCATTTCGCCGCGTTCATCGAAAAAGAGCTGGTTGCTCACATTGGGATCACCCGTGCCGGTGTATTCCACGTTGTTGGTCACATAGCCCTCACCGTTGTAAAAGGCGTCATTGGTGGCGGCGTCCGGGGAGTTGCAGGCCCGGATTTGCCGGGTCAGGAGACCGAAGGCCACATTCGTGCGGGTCACATAACCGTCCACCACCACATTGGTGACGTCCGTATAAAGCATCCGGTTGGTGCTGACCGGCGTGGCCCCGGCATACCGGATGGTCTGCTGCGGCAGGAAATTAAACACCGGGTCATAAACCACCACCGTGCTGTTGCCCGCCGGATCGGTGATTTGCACCGGCAAGTTGTTGGGGTTGTAAACCGCCGTGTTGGTGGCGGTTTGGGTGGCAATCCCGTTGCCCGTCAGGTCGCCGGTGGCGATGGTGTTGGTCAGGTTGCCGAAGACGTCATAGAGATAGGCCATTTGCAGGCCGCGCTTGTCCGTGTGGGTTTTGGGGCTGCGCTGAAAGCCGCCCGGCGTATTGGTCTCATACCAGGTTTGCGTGACGGTCTGGTTCAACGGGTCCACCGTCAATCGCACCAGGCTGTTGGTGTAGTAATAGGTCGTGGCGTGATTGAAGTAATCGGAAATGATCGTCACGCCGGTCAGCAGATTGGTCGGCGAATTGAGATTGAAATTGTTGGTGTAAACAAACGTGGTGGTGCGGATGGGGGTCAGGCTGACGCCCGCCGTCGAAAGCTGATTGGTGACCCGCCGTTGCGAGTCGTACTGGTTTTGCAGCACCCGGCCGTCCGGCTTGTCCTCCTCGATGATCAAATGGGTGGAATAAACGTTGGTGACGCCGTTGGTCACCGCGTTGGCGTGTTGATAGAGATAGCTGATTTGCATCTGGTCCGGCAGGGTCACGTTCACCAGATCGCCGTACTGGTCATAAACGTATTGGAGCCACCGGCCATCGCCGGTGTAAGCTTGGAGGATGTGACCGTAAACGTCATAGTAAAAGCCGACGAAATTGCCGTTGCTGCTTTGGATGCGGTTGACCTCGCCATAATCCGGCTGGGTCGAGTTGGTGCCGAATTGGAAGGTGTAAAAATTGCCCCGGCTATCCTGCCACTGGCTTAAATACGGGCGCTGTCGGGTGATGGTTTGAATGGGAAATGACTGCTGGACAAAGGTGCGGATACTGCCGTTCGCGCCCGTCAGGGTGTAGGTATTGGCGCCGTTGACCACGGCCAGTTGCAGGCGGTTGTTAAAGAGGTTGCCGGTGGAACCGACCCCCATGCTGCCGTTATTGTCCAAGTTCGGATTATCCGCCGGCCGGGGCAGCCAGAGGTTGGTGTTGGCGGTCGTCTGCCGGTAGGCCACCGTCGTACCGTCCATCTCCACCGCGTAAATGAGGCCATTGGTGCAGACACTTAGAAAGGGCATGTCGCTGATGCGCCAGCCGAAACCGAATTCGTTTTCCGCCAGATTCTGGCTCCCGTAGTTGCGGCGGATTTGGAGCGGCATGGGGCCGGGCAGGGTGAGGTCCGGGGCGTCAATGTAAAATTCGCCGGTCATCATGTTCACCGGGTCCGCCGCGCGCTGGGTCGGATCGTTATAAGTGGCGGTTTCCGTGCTGACGGTGCCGGTGTCGTAAAGCTGGTTGTAATCGCTGGCGGGGGTGGACTGAACGCCATACTCCTGGGCCAGACTGGCAAACGTTTGGGCCAGGGACGGGTCCAACTGCTCCTGCCCGCTGGCAATGGCGTCATACGAATTGACCAGATCCCAACTGGTGACCGCGCCGTTGACCAGATAGGCCGGATTGCCGGTGTCCGGCGCGGTGGTCATGTAATAGGGCGAAATGGAATCATCCGGGGCCGGGTCCACGGTCAGATAGGGGGAATATCCCGGCGTGAAAACGATGTAGGGGAAAGAACTGGCATAACCGCCATTCAACCCGCCCACCAGCGCACCAACTACGTTGTCGCTGAAGATCAAGGCCCCGACCCCGGCATAGGTGCCGTTGGTCACGATGCCGGGGGTAATCAACACTTCCGAATTAATGGTGTTATTGGTCGCAAAAAAGCCGGTTACCGTGGCCCACAGATTGGTGTCGGCGTTCATGAGTGGAACGCCGTGATACGCCGTCTGGCCCGCCGTCACATAGTTGTCGGCGGTCAGGACCACCACATTGTTGCTCACCTGCTGCAATAATTTGATGGTGGAAATGGCGTTGGTGACATAAAAGCTGCGTAACACCCCGTGTTCGGCGGCGGACGCTTGGACGCCGATTTGCAACCACCAATCCAAGGTGCTGGAAAGATAATCCCGGCCATTGTTGGCCATGGTCGAGCCATTGTAAATGGTGGCCTCGCCATTGTCGGGCATGTGGACCGCCGGGGTGATCGGATTGACCTGGCCGCCGTTAATCAGGTTCCCGGACGAATCCCGTTGCGGGCGCAGCAGACCGTAGCCCGCATCATACCAGGACACGAGGGTGATTTTGTGCAACGCGTCCGCCATTTGCCGGAATTGACTGCAATAGTTGAAATACGACATCCCCATCAGGTAGGTGGTCTGGCCGAGGTAAATATCGGGGTTCAGCGTGGCCGGCACATTGGTGTTGGCCGTCTGGTTGTAATTCCAGATTTCCTGGGCGTGGACGTTGAGCATGTTCGGGGTCACCCGGCCGGAATCAAAACAAAACGCCACCAGATCGCCTTTTCTAAAGGTGTCCGTCTGTTGAAAGACCTGGCCGGCGGTTTGCTGTCCCCGTTCATAATAGATGTAGCTTAACTGATTGGTGACGAGGTTGCCGCCCGTGGCGGGCGACAGTTTGGAGCGGCGGTGCGTGATTTGAAAAACGATGTTGTCGTCCGTGCTGTTGAGTTGGTTGGTGCTGGCCAGATTCCAACAGGAGTTGGCACCGGTCCCGAAGGCCGTCACGTTGGTGTAGCTCGTGGAATAGGGTTCCAACGAAAGAATCATGTTATGCACATTATTCGTGCCCACTTGCTGAAATTTGAGCAGCAGGTTCCGGTTTTGCAGGTCGGCCAGATACATTTCCGTGGTGTCAATCAGCTTGCTGGGATTGGCCTGGCTGTACACCTGGACTTCGAGCGTGTTAAACAGGGCCAGATTGGTGCTTAAGCTTTCAATGACGGTCGGGGTTCCCGACAAGGCAAAGGGCAGCGGCAAGTCGCTCCATTGCGAATAGAGGTGCTGCCGGTTCACGATCTGCATCCCCAAATCACTGACGGCCATGCCCGGATAATTTTGGTTCAGGCTGTTTTGGATGAACAGCGGCAGCAACACCAGCGGCTGGTCGGAACTGCTCAACGAAAAAATATTGGTGTCGCCAGCGACGAAATGCGTGAGCCATTTGTAACCGCTGTTGTAATTGGTGGGCATATAATCATACAGATTGAAGCCCTCGGTGATTTCCGTGTCCTTGAGCCACGGGAAAATCTGCACCCAATTGGTGCCCACATACGCCGCCACCCACGGATAATTAACGTTGAGCAGGGTGGCCGCATTGGTTTGCCCAAGGAGGTTGACCGCCCCGGTCAACTGCACCTGTAGCAGTTTGCTCATCTGCGAACTTAACATCTGCAAGCCCCCGTTGGTCGGGAACACATAGGCGGCGGGCACCCCGGCCTGACGCAACAAATACACCAGCAAGGCGCATTGCTCCATCGGCGAGCCTTGCCCCTCCTGATAGGTGTCCAAGGCACTGCGGTTGACGCCGCCCAAATTCACCGTCGTCTGGCAGGTATAATTGGTGTTGTAATCAACCCCGTCCACCAGCCCAATTTGATTGATGACATAATTGGCCAGCACCAGCGGGTCGTTGCCCATGTTTTGGACAAACTGGTCGAGGATCGGATGCCGCCGCAGTTCCGGGCTGTCGTCCACCGTCAGATAGTTGGACGGATTCAAAAACGAAAGATTGGGGAGGGTGGCCTGCACGTTGGTCAGTTCCGCCAGGCTCAAGCCCTCGTAAATCGAAGGCATCGGCACCCCGTCGAAATGCGGCCGGCCGATGAACGTCGAGAGGTTGACCGGATACGGGCTGAATTCCATCACGTACAGCTTCGACCAGGCCACCGCATTGGATTGGTTCAACACCAGATTATTGCCATACGCGGTGCCCTGCTCGTCAATTTCGTAATAATAATTGGTGGCGACGGCGGACGCGGTGTGGGTGAGAATGTAATTTTGCCCGGCTTGCAGCCCCCAGTCCGCATAGGACGGCACCAGCAGCGTGGTTTGCAGTCCAAACCCGGAGTAGGTTTGGGTGAAGCCGTTGGTGACCAAATTCAGCAATTGGCCGGCGTTGGCCACATTGGGAAGCGGCAGGGCAATCGTGCCGGCCAGCGCGGAATTGGAGCGATAATAAACCTCAATCTGCAACGCATTCGTCAGGTTGTACGGCGTCCCGGAGGCGATGCCGAAGGGGTAGTTTTGGTTGAGATAAAGCGAACTGCCGCCCACCGGGTCGCCAAAGGCGACTATGGGGTTCTGAAAGGGAATGCGGCCGGTGAGGTTCGTTTGGGCCAGCAAATTGGTGGCGTTGAAATGATACAGCGTGTTGGTCCACTGATTGCCGGGAAATAAATTGGCGGCATTGCCGCCGCTGGCACTCAGCACCACCCCGCTTTCCAGACCGATGGGAACGACCAACGACTGAAAATCCGGGGCGGTGGAGGTGCCGCGCACATACCGCGCCGTCCCGGAATAGGTGTTGTGATCAAAAATATAAACGGTGTCCTCGTCGGGATCAGCGTAACCAGAACTGACGATGAAGTTGGTGCTGGACAGGGGGACCAGGGTGACTGATTTATTGGTTCCGCTGAACGCCCCCGGTATGCCGTTGACCAACACGCGCGTATTGAGTGACCCCGCCGGGATGACCGCCGTATTGGTGATGTAAACGTAATCCACCCCGTTGCTGGCGTTGCCGCTGGTCGTAAAATTCACGGTAATGGCATTGGTCTGCGCCTGGGTTGGGCCGCCGACCAGAAACAGGCCCACATTGCCGTCCAACGAGGCCGTTCCGCCCAGCGCCGCAATGAACACCTGGCCGCCGTTGTATTCATACGAACCAATGTCCGAGATGCCCGCCCGAAGATAACCCCGTTGATCGGTCGGCGGCGCGGCGTTGTTGTCCCCGACATTGATGGCCGGACTGTTGGACGCCAAAGCGCACGTCGCGGTGTAACCGCCGTTGTTGTTGGACAGTACGGCCAACAGGGGGTCAGTGCTGACATGGCTGCCGCTGCCGCCCAAGGTGATGCTGCTGTCGGAACTGAGGTTGTTGCCGGCATCGGTGATGGTTCCCGCGCCATTGCCGGCGCTGCCCGTTCCACCCGTGTCGTGGGAATACGCGAGGATGGAGTTTTTCAGCGTGAAGGTGCCGCCGTTGTTTCCCAGTGCGCCCCCTTTGGCGATGCCGGTCGAGCCGGCGGTTCCCAGTGTTCCGCCAGTGTAGTAATAAGCCGTGCCACCCGCACCGCCAATCAGAACATTGGTGGAAAGGGTGCAATTGGTCACCCCCACCAGTGAAAGGCTGTAAATGCCGCCGCCCTCGGCCACCCCCCCATTGCCGCCATTCGGGCCGGTATAGGCCGCCCCGCTGTTGCCGCCCGCGCCCGAATAATTCGTATTTGCAAAGAAGGTGCAGTTAATAATGGCGTTGGTGCCCGCGTTATAAATGCCCCCGCCGCAGCCGTTCCCGCCATTCGGACCGTTCGGAGCCGTGTTGTAACCATTGCCGCTGGCACCAGAACTTCCGGCAACGGTGACTCCGCTGGTAAACGTGGACCGGATTACGGTGGAGCTTAAGAAAGTGCAGAGGGCGGCACCATCAGCGTCACCACCCACCCCGCCGGTTCCGGGGGTGCCGTAGCCGGACGGACCATAACCGGCGGTTCCACCCGCTCCGCCGCTGCCGCCCACCACGTCATTGGCAATGAAGTTGCAATCCGACATGGCAATGCTATTGCTGCTGAAAATTGCGCCGCCATACCCGAAGCCGCCAGCCCCCCCCGTGCCGCCGGGGCCGCCCACGCCGGTGCCCGTGGTCGCCCCCGTTTGGGCATAGCCGCCCGAACCGCCGGCGGCGATGTTGAGTTGAAACTTGCAGACGTACAATGACGCCGTGCCGATATTGTAGATGGCCCCGCCGCGTCCGCTGCCGCCCGCCTGGCCGGACGCTCCGGCGGCCACGGCGTTGGTGCCGGTGGCACCCACGGCGTAATTGGCGACAAAAGCACAATTGGTGGCGTTGAGGGTGCCCCGATTATAAATCGCGCCACCGTTGGTCGTGGTGAAGCCGTCGTTAATAATCAGGCTGTTTAAGCCCAGGCTGACGCCGTTGCTCACCATGAAAATTTGCGAGGCGCTGGCACCGCTGAGGATGATGCTTTGGCCGGTGGCATCTATCACCGTGTTGGCGGTGATGGATACTGGATTGGTGACGGTGATGGTTCCACTACAGGAAAAAGTCACCGTGCCGCCACCCGCCAAGGCGGCATTAAAAGCCGCCAGCGTGGGCGTGGCGACCACGCCGCCGGCCTGGCCGCTCAACGGCAGCGCCGCCAGCAGGCCCAACGCGGCCAGACGGGAAAAACCAACGGCGGCGCGGGCAGCGACCGACCGGGGCAGCCGCCCCAAGGCTTGAGGAAAATTCATGGTATGTCGTCTTGGCGGGGGTTAATTCAGGGTGGCCCCATTGGCCGGGTTGAGAATGGTGACTTTCAAGATCGGGGAGGGCGAATTGTTCGGGTTGGACTGCTGCCAAAGCGGGATGGCGTTGGTGTCCAACACCCCCCTAAAGAAAACGGCGGGATAGCCCGAATTTACGAGTACAAAATTGGTCTGGCCGGGACTTCCCGGCGGGGTCATCGTCCACGGAAAATCTGTCGTGTTCCCCAGCACCGGCGTCCACCACAGTTCATAGTTGAATCCGGGAATGGCATTGGTCACGGTGATGGAATATTCATTCGTCCCCGCGGCCGCGATAGTCAGACCCGGTGCCGATTGTCCCCATGCCAGCGGGCGCGTCAGCGCCAGCAGCAGCAGACCGGTTCCGGCCAGGCCGGTGAGTTTCAGCCGTTGTTCATTAAACATTTTCATTGTGTCCTTGTTTTTGCTTATGAATTGAAGGTTGATTGAAGAAATCGTCACCAGTGCAACCGCTGGTGGTTGGGGCGTGTCCCGCGTTCAGATGCATGATTTTTTCCCACTGGCCCGCTTGATTGCCCCCAGCTTACACCCGCCCCCCGAAAAAGCAAGCGTAAAAATAGCACATATATCGGGTTTTTGGCGGGGTTGCTTCCTGCTTTGCTGATTGGCTGTGCGACTCACACACCGTCGAATCCTTGGTCAGAAAATCCGCGCTTTCCGCAAGCAGGCGGGTTTAAGTCAGGAGCAATTGGCGGAAAAGGCCGATTTGAGCTACAAATATGTCGGGGAAGTGGAGCGGGGTTGTGTGAACATCTCCCTGGACTCCCTGGTCCGAATCGCCAAGGCATTGCGGGTGGCGTTGCGCCAATTGCTCGGCGAGCTTTGAGTGCACTCCCCATGGGGTCGCCCCGGCTGGCATGGCTTGAATCCGGGACCGTTTCCCCTCGTCGCCAAGCCTTGCCGGGTATGGCTTCCCCTTGAAAGACTATGCCGCCAAACCCGGCAAGACTTGGCTCCCCCCCGCTGATGCTCCCTGGTTAAAACTTCCAATCCGCCGCTCCCCTCCGCTTTTTGGCCCGCCCGCTGATCCGCGCCCCCTTCCCCCGCGCGGGCGGCCAGGCCAAACGCTCTGTTCCGCTCACGGTTTTGAACTTTTACCAGCGAGCCGGGATTAGGCGCGCCGGTCAGGCTTCCTGTATCTCAAGGCCAGGAAGCCCGCCCGTCCCGCCCGCTGCGCGGATTGTGTGGCTGGTGCCTTCGGCGACTCTGCGAGGCCAGAGGATTTTGGTTGGTGTTTTTACATGGCGCGTTTTTGTTTTATCCCGACGCCATCCATGTCTCCCCGTATGCCGCTTGCTGCTCCGCCATTTTTTTCAAATCGGTTAATCCCGCTCGCGCGGGGCGGTCTTTTTTCCGGCGACGAAGAGCAGGAGGCCCGCCAGCGAAACGGCTATCCGGTAACGCCGCAGTTTTCGCTGTCAGGCCTCCTGCCCGCCGGAAAAAAACCGAAGTCAGTTCAAAAAACGGCTCCGCCCTGGTGAAGCAAGCGGCATACGGCGAGACACGGACGGCGATCATCAAAAAAAAGCTTATGAAAAACAAATTATTCGTTGAAGCAGCAGCGCCAGCAAACGCCGTCCAGCAATCATCAACCCGGACGGGTGGCCGGGCATCCATCAACTTTGCCCGCCGCAATGCCAATCGGGTTTTGAACACCGAGGCATTACTGGCCTTGCTCCGCCGGGAAGCCCCGAAGTTTTTTGAACTGGCGGAGGTTGTCGGTAAGTGGGTTTGGATTCAGTTTGCCGAGAAACAGCCCCCCACCGTCACCGCTGTATTGTCCGAGCTTGGGTTTCATTGGAACGACAAACGCCAGTCTTGGCAACACCCTTGCGGGGCGTTTCGTGACCAGTCCGCGCCGTTTGACCCCCGCCGGAAATACGGTAGCTATTTCGCCGCCGACCAGAAGGCCGCCTAACCCGGAGAACCCACGATGAATACCACATCTATTATGCAAGCCGGTGAGATTGCGCCATCAGTTCGCACCTTGAAGATTGAAGCTGGCGGCGATGCTTGGAAAGGTACGATCAAACCCAAAATCCGCCTCATGGGACGCTGGCTTGAGCGGGCGGGATTCAAGCCTGACACCCGCGTTACCGTCCGGTGCCTTGCGCCCGGAATCATTGAATTACGCTCCGGCGACGGTTCGACTTGCTGACATTCAACCCATGAACTCCCCCACCATGAAACGAACCAAACGCCGCCGGCATATCCCCCAGCATGAATTTTGTTACGCCCCGGACACGTTTAACCT
>Ga0182012_10004666_pt1 | contig 14246 bp, 5 predicted proteins | sample 612S2SmetaG_FD_120486 | JGI IMG/M metagenome (GOLD analysis project Ga0182012, IMG submission 120486) | Permafrost microbial communities from Stordalen Mire, Sweden - 612S2S metaG | ecosystem: Environmental > Terrestrial > Soil > Wetlands > Permafrost | place: Sweden: Stordalen | collected... | reverse complement strand
TCCGTGGCGGATTTTCGAGCGTTATGCCTCGTTGGGTGTATTCATCAAGGGATGGAATCGGTCGCATCTGGCCACAGATAATCCACTCATTTGCACCATCGGCTACCGTCTCGCTGCTCTGATCGTCCTCCCATTCGCCTTCGATGATCGGATAGATGAATCGAGATTCATTGTTGGGATTATTCGCGATGTAAGGCTCATAGGCTTCCCGTGATGCGTAAACACTCGGAAGACCTCGATCACGCAGTTGGTCGAATCAACCGCTAGCCGGGAGTAACGCATGAACAAATGCCTTTTCCTGAAGCACGCTCCGCCAGTCAGCCGGCGAAGGAAATCCCGGAGAAGCTAACTACGCTGCGCTCATCGATGTTCCATTGCTCGTACCGATGCAAGGTTCCCCGCGCCTGCGGAACAGCCCTCATGAACGTATAGAGAGGGGAAGATCCGCACCACTTCAAATCGTCCTGGTTTTCTTGAACCAGATCCCAGAAGCCGCGTGCGTCCCCTGCACGAATGCGTTCGATCCGCAGGATGTCGCGTTCTCTTACCCCTGTCATCTCATCACGATTGGCATGCGCCGCAAACCGGTCTCCGTATCGCTCTCCCATATGTGCCATATCCACACCCAGAACCCAGAACAGCCGCTTTTTCTCTCTTTCAGCGATTTCTCCAAGCGTCCCAAGAAAGCGTCGAACACTGTCTTCGTCTTCGGGCGACCCGCCGTTCTGGATGCTTTGCCAGAATGATCCGCAAAGAATCGGGAGTATCCGCACTTCCGGACCGTAGACAGCTTGCAGAAACAGAACCTGGAATTCGATGGAATGCTCCACGGCATGGCAATAATCTTCCATCAGCACGGCGGGCTGCCGCTCCAGTTGAGAGACCAGAGCATCGTCGATTCTCGTTCGCCCAAATGGAGTTTCGAAGGGCTTGCGCGTCAATCCAAACTTATTCGCTTGCCCGTAGTGTGAAGTTCCGAGCACTACGAAGGTGCGGTCGTGCAGATCTGGCGTCAGCGATTGATAGGCTGCACGGTAGGATTCCCATCCGCCTTCCGGACTGACATGCGGTGCTGCAATCCCCAGGAGCCCCTTCGGTGTCGAATCGGCTCCGGCCAAGTAACGCTGCATCACATTTCGCAACGGCTCGATCTCCGCCGGATAGGCGGACCCTGCAAACGCCGCCTTTCGCACCGGGCTTGCAGCAAAGGCTGAGTGACTCGCTTCCTTCAGCTTCACGTAGGTCTCGTCTTCCAGAAATCCCGCCTCGCTTAGCGCTTCCGCCAAGAGCCGTGCCGCGTTCCTGATCTCAGTGTCCCCTGCCAGCCGGGTGAGCTCCGTCTGCAGCTCAAGCTCGGTTCGAGAACCATCGAAAAACTCCAGGCCCTGGACCAGGAAAGGGGGAATGATTAACGTGGCTTCGGAATAGCGAAAGGAGTCGCGCATCAATAGGCCTGGCCGGTCAATCAGGGGTGATGGCATAAAGTCGAGATTGGTGCGGAGCCGTGGGAGAGTCATCTTGCAGAGACCCTAACACAGTGCGTGGCTTTCATTTGTTCCTCCACCCTCATGAAGCGGGACGCTCGTGGCAGCAGCAGCAATCCTATTGTCGATAAAGGCTGTTTTGCCGTGAATTTTCGCACGGTTTTGGGCGCTCATAACGCCGTCTACAATTCCTGAAGCGAGGTGGCGCAGGCGCCCGACTTAGGGTAAATCGACGAGAAATCAACGGGTGGGCATTCGGCCCGTTTGCGTGCGCGAGTGCTATGAATATCCTGGGAAGTCTTCGCCTTGCGGCGGTTGCGATTGGCTGGAAAGTGTCTCCAGGGATTATTGTGCGCTTTTTGCTCTCAATGCGACGCAATCCTGGGTGAAGTTTTTTGGGGCGTAAGCCATTGGATTTGCGGGAGTTCAGGGATTTGATTCGGGGAGGGTCGGTTGACAGGATCGAGAACGAGGGCCTCGAACCGCGTTCTGGAGAGGGTTTCAGATCTGGTGGGTCTCGAACGGCGGCGTGGTTGGAGTGTCTGGTGAGTCGGGCGGGAGAGGCCGCGGATTCGTGGAAGTGGTTTGTACGCATAATGTTGTTCGTCCGATCTCTTACATAGATTGGCGGACAGATTACATTGCGCGGCGGTCGCGTAACAGTCTTTGGCGGACCGGTTACATTGGGTGTCGCGATTCGTTTTTTGGGGGAGTGCTTTCCGGGGAGGGCGGTTTAGACCGGAGGAAAAGCGGGCTGTTGCGGGACGAGAGGGACCAAGGCAGAGACAACGACAGGGCTGGCTTTTGTGGTCTCCCACATCTCAAAATGTTCGGTTCCGTGACATCCTTTTCACATTGTTCCGGGACATCCTTTACACTTTCGCGCTGCTAGGTGCGAGGTTGTGGGGAGTTTTGGTATGGCGTGGAAGTTGCTGGATCTTCTAGAAGATCCAGCGTGTGCCGATTTGCGCGGCGAATGGGATGCCGACCGTGGTGCCGGGGCCGAAGAAGTCGCCGAGGGCTCCGCCGGGAACTCTTAGCTGGCTCGGATTGGTGGTGGTGACGTTGCCGGTTGCCGCTTCTTCGGGGGTGACGGGCAAGGCTGCGATGTTGGTGACGTAGTTAGCGCCCGAGTTATTGCGGTTGAAGAGATTGAAGAACTCGATGAATGGCAGCAGCGTGTTGTGGTCGCCCAGCTTGATGGGGCGGGTTACCCGCATATCTGCCTGGATGTAAGGCGTGCCGCGGAATTGATCGAGGACAGTCGGAACGCCGTTGATGGAGATGCGTTCTTTGTTATCGGCGGTGGTAATGGTGAAGGGGCGCGCGCTTTCGGCCTGGGTCAACGTGCTCAGTTCAAAGCCGCCCGGGGTGTGCCAGGTGCCGGCCAGGACAAAGCGGTGACGGACGTCTTCTCCGGATGGGCCGTAGTCGCCGGGGCCGAAAGCGTTGAGCGGATTGCAGACGCCGTTGACGTAATCGAAGAGCTCGCCGAGGACGCAGCCCCAGGTCTGCGCCTTGGAGAAGTTGTAGTTGGCGATGAAGTTCAGGCGGCGGGTGACATTGCCTTGCAGATGGAGCATGAGCGCGTTGTAGCTGGAGCGGTTGTCGGAGTGGAAGACGTTCAAATCGGGAACAACGTTGGCCTGGTTGGGGTCTGAGACGGAGAGCAGCGGAGTGAAGAGATTGGTGCCGCCGGTGTAGCTGTAGGCGCGGTAGCCGTGGTCGCCTTGCTCGTGGGTGTAGTCGGCGCTGAGGAGCCAGCCACTGTGGAAGGTGTATTCGATGCCTCCGGTGGTGTGGATAGCGTAGGGAGTCTTGTAATTGGGCGCGATGATGTTGCCCGAGCCGCCAGAGGCATCGCCGGGGATGCAGCCGGCGTTTTCGCTGCCGCCGGGGTTTGTGGCTGGATCGACGCATGAGCCTGCCGGTGTGTTGACGGCCTGGAACGCGGTAGCCCAGCCGTTCTGCGCCAGATCGTTGGAATAGAGACCAATGCCTGCGCGGACAAGCAGTTTGCCGCTGATTCCCGGCGAATAGGCCAACCCCAGGCGCGGGGCGAACTGCGACCGGTCGTCGTGGGGTGCGCCGTTGAGCAGCGGAATATTCAGCGCCTTGAGGGTGATGTAGGCGGGGTTCGATTCCTGGGTGCGACCGGACGCGGTGAGCAGGCCAAATGTGGTGTTGTAGCGCAGGCCGTAGTTTACGGTGAGGTTTTGCGTGGCGCGCCAGGAATCTTCGCCGTAGAACGCCAGCCGTTGCACGTTCTGGGCAAAGCCGCCGCCGAGATTCGAGGTGGATTCTCCAGCGAGGCGATCGGTGGTGAACTGGGCCAGGTTAGAGAGGTAGTAGATCGGGTTTTGCGGGAGCTGGAAGAGGGTTTCCGTGTTACTGGGGAAGGCTCCGCTGAGAACCGGCTCATGGATGAAGTTGACCCCGAACTTGATGGAGTGGCGCGGATGGGCGTTGGTCAGGTCGTAGCGGAACTGGTATTTCTCCTGGGTCCGGTCCGATGGAAAGAAGGTGATGGGCGTGGCAAACTGGTTGTCGCCAAAGGTCTCAAAGCCGGAGATGGTGAGCGCCGTGGAACTGAAAGGGAAGGCGTAGGCGAAGCCGAGATTGGAGTTGCGCGCTTGAGTCAGGTGCAGGCCGCTGGCGCCGAAAACGAAGCGCCCCAGCCAGGTGGGGCTGAAGACGATCTGGTTGCTGAGGACCGCGCTGAGATAGTTGTTGTGGCTGGTGAGACCGGTGGAGGGCAGCGTTCCCTGCTCCACCAGGTTGTTGTGGGTGATGTAGTTGTCCTCGGAGGTGCGGAGGAACCATGTGGATTTCTGGGACTGGTTCCAGTCGAAGCGGGCCGAGCCGAAGTAGTCGCGGAAGGGGATGGGGACGGTCGAGGGGATGGAGATGGACGGGACGCCGGGGATCAGGCCATCGGCGGCAAGGGTGGAAATGGCGTCGAACTGGGCGACGTTGGCGGGGCTGTAGGCGATGCTGGCGTCTTCGTGGACCTGCTCGTAGGCGGCGTAGAACCAGACTTTCTGGCGAATGATAGGACCGCCGAAGGTGCCGACGTAGTTCTGCCGCGAAAAGGGCTGCTTGGGATTGGGCGCGGGATTTTCGATGGGGAAGCGCGCATTGAGCGCTGCGGCACGCTCGTAGAAAGCAGCATCGCCGTGCCAGTCGTCGTTGCCACGCTTGGTGGTGATGACTACGGAACCGGCGGTGGTGCCGCCGGTGTCGGCGTCTTCCTGCGCGGTACGAACGGCAAATTCCTGAATGGAGTCGGGCGAGTAATTTTGCAGGAATCCGCCGATGTAATCGTCGGAGTTGTCGCCGCCATCGACCGAGAGCTCGTTGTTCAGGCCGGAACTGCCGCCGGTGGAGACGGCGGTGGTCCTTGCCTTTGTCGGGTCGGAAGGCTCAACCGGCTCGGTGCCTGGCGCTAGGTAAGCGATGTTGGCGAAGCTGCGCGCCGCCATGGGAAGCGTGGTGAGGTCCTGGGAGGTGATGACGCTTTGATGCACTGCGCTGGCCAGGTCAAGAGCCTGCGTAGAAATGGAAGAACCCTGCGCGTCAACGCCGACGGTTTGCTCCACGCTGGCTGGCCGCAGGGTGACGGCGATGTCCTGGATGCTGCTTACCTTGATGACTACGTCGGTGGCGGCCTGGGCAAAGCCGGGCGACTTGACCAAAACGCTATAGCTACCGGGTGCCAGGTCGTCGATGCGGAAATAGCCATGCGCATCGCTGAGTCCGGTCCGCGCGATGGCGTCTCCCTGGGCCTTAACGACCACAGCCGCCGAGGCGACACGCGCGCCGGCGGCATCCTGGACGAGTCCCCGCAGCGAACCGCCGATATTTTGAGCGTTGGTGGTGATGGCTGCGAGCAGCATCGAAAAGAGGGCTGCAAATTTCTTCATCTTTTAAGTTTCCCCGGTTGCAGTATTCCACAAACCGGGGAAACGAAGAATCGAATTTTGGCACAACCTGCTGCTGGCGAATGCTATGCCAACCAGTTTCCAGGGATCCGAGTGAAGGAGCTTGGGGGAGCTCGCGGTTACGGTTGGAAGCGCCAGACGTCGCTATACGAGTTGCTCGCGTTCGAGCCTCCGAAGATCCAAAGATCACCGGTCGCGTCTGTCCAGCCAATCGATGATGAGCGGCCTCCGGGCAGGTTGGCGACGGAGCCGACGCCTTTGGTTCCGTATACCGCCGCGGGGTTGGCGTTGATGCTGCCGCTCATCCAGATCCAGAGATGAGTTGTGTTGTTGAATTGCCACAAATCGCCCATCGAGCCCTGGTAGCCGTTTACGTCGAAGCCAAAGCCGCCATAAAGCCAGTGATTGCCGACGGAATCGGTCCAGGTGAGCGCGCCGTCGCGTCCGCCGGGTGTGTTGGCGGCAGCTGCGACACCCTGGGTGCCATAGACTCCTTTGGGACCCGCATTGGCTGGCGCGATGGTGCTGCTGCCGCTGACCCAGGTCCAGGTTTTAGAGGTTGGATTGAACTCCCAGAGGTCGTTCAGATAGCCGAAGACACCGGCTGAGTCGAAGCCATTGCCGCCAAAGAGCCAGAAGTCGCCGCTGGCGTCGATCCAACTGGATGGGAAGTCGCGGCCGCCGGGAATGTTTGCGGTCGAGGTGACGCCTTTGCTGCCGTAGACGCCCTTGGCGCCGGAGTTCTTGGCGCCTACGGAGTTGCCGCCGCTGATCCAGGTCCATTTGCCGGTTGAGGGGGTGAACTCCCAGAGGTCGTTGAGATAGCCGGTGGTGCCGCTGGCGTCGAGGCCCTGACCGCCGAAGATCCAGAAGTTGCCAGCTTTGTCGATCCAACTGGCAAGGCCGTTGCGGCCGCCGGGGACAGTCGTGGCAGCCGCTACGCCTTTGATGCCGTACTTACCGGAGGGGTTATAGTAGGCCGATCCGCTCACCCAGTTCCACGTCCTGGCGGTCGGGTTGAACTCCCAAAGATCATTCATCGGGCCGAATCCGGTTCCGGCATCCCAGGAAGCGCCGCCGAAAAGCCAGAAATTGCCCGCGGCATCTCTCCAACTCGCTGAGTATTCGCGACTGCCGGGCGTGTTTCCGGTCGAGGGAGTTCCCTGCTGGCCGTAGCTTCCGTAATAGACACCCGTGGCTCCGCCGGCGACCCATTCCCACGCCTTGGTGGACGGGGTGAATTTCCAAAGATCGTTCATCACAGTGACGTAGGTCCCGGCGTCGTAGCCGTTTCCGCCGAAGAGCCAGAAGTTGCCGCTGGCATCTGTCCAACTGTTGCCGCCCGCGCGGGCTCCGGGGAAGTTGGCCGTGGACGCCGTTCCTTCCGTGCCCTCCACGCCGTGCAGATTCGGCGTATCGGAGCCGGTGAACCACGTCCACGGTCCAAACGTGACCGAGAATTTGACGGCCGCGGACGATCCTCCACCAGGCGCAGGATTGGTGACTACGACCGGATAGCTGCCGGTGGCCGCGAGATCGGCGGCGGTGAGTTCGATGGCAAGCTCGGTTGGGCCGACGTAGGTGGCAGCGTGCGCGACGCTGTTGAAGGTGGCGGTAGAGGAATAGAGGAAACCCGTTCCGGCAATCAGCAGCCGTTGTGGCGGCGCGCCGATAAACAAGGATGACGGGCCAAATGCCTTCACCGCCGGGACGGGATTATTCGCCGCCGAAGTTACAGTGAAGCTCGCGGCGACGGAATGCGTGGTGCCGTCGGGACTGTTGACGACAACGCTCCACTTGCCGGGAGTGCTGCCGTTGTTGAACTGGTAGGTGAGTTCCGCAGCGGAAACGTAGGTCAGATCGGCAACCACGCCGGGGAACGAAACTCCGCCGGGCGGGGTGAAGGTAAGCGTGTCGCCGCTGAGGAAGTTGGCTCCCGCGATCTTCAGTGTCTGACTGGTCGCGGAGGCTGCCATGGTGGCGGGCGAAATGCTGGTGATTATCGGAGCAGGAGCCGCGACGACCTTGATTGTGAATGGGAGGGTTTGCGTCGTATATCCGGCTGCGGATGCCTCAAGGCTGACGGTGTACGTGCCGGGAAGCGTCAGCGTGCCGGTGTCCAGCGTAAGAATGGAGTAGGCCGGTCCATTGGCGGCCGGAGTTACAGTCGCCGGATTCCAGGAAGTGCCAGCGGCGACGTAGCCGGTCGGCAGGTTTGCGGCCGAAAAGGTAACTTTTCCGGTGAAATTGTTCAGGCTTTGCGCTTTGAGCGTCAGTGCCACGCTCTTTCCCTGGGCCACGGTCGCGGTGGTCGCACTGGCGGTCAAGGAAAAACTGCCCGGGTAGAGGCCAACGCCAACTTTGACGGTTGCTCCGTTGTAGCTGCCCGAGACGGTGACGGAAGTAGCCGCGGTGATTTTGCCGGTTGCCACTTTGATCGATCCCGTAGTGGCGCCGGCTGCGATGAGAAGCGAAGGCGGAACCGGAAAGACTGTGCTGTTGCTGGAGGTAAGAGCAATAGTCGCGCCCCCGGTTGGTGCGGGCAGATTGAGAGTAAAGGTTACGGTGGCTGTGCCGGGACTGTCGAGCGGGAGGGGCGTAATGGCGACGTTGATCGGAATGATCTGGTTCAACACTGCGTCCCAAGCGCCGCGGCCGTGGGTGACTACGCGCAGCGCGCGGGTGGGTTGATACATCAGGATGTCCTGCACCACCACGTTGGGCAGTCCGGCGCCCAGGGGAACCCAGTTGGCGCCGCCATTCACCGTGACGTAAACGCCCGTGTCGGTGGCCAGGTAGATCGTCGTTGGAATGTTTGGATCCACGAGGATGCTGTCCGCGGGCGTATCGGGGAGATCGCCGGAGATGTTCGTCCAGGTTGCGCCGCCGTTAATGGAATGAAAGACATGCCCGGAACCGAAGCCATTCAGCGTCACGTAGACGTCGTTGTCGCTGTCGGGTTGCACTACGATCTTGCTGATAGCCAGGCTGGGCAGTCCGGTCAGCGTCTTCCAAGTCGCCGAAGCGTTTGCCGTAGCGTTACTGGTGACAGAGACTTTGCCGTCGTCGGAACCGACATAAATGGTATTCGGGTCGTTTGGCGAAACGGCTATGGTGGTGATCTCTCCGCCATAGGTCAGGTCGGGCGAGATGGCTGTCCATTCCTGCGCGTTGTTGGTCGATTTATACAGGCGGTTGGTACCGGTGTAGACGATTGAAGTGTTGATCTGGTCGCCCTTGATGTCCGCGACCCATGGCCATCGGTCGCTGGTGTTGATGCCGGACTGCGCTGCAACCCAGGAAGTGGTGCTGTTGTCTCCGGTGGGATTGGAAGCCCAGTTCGCCGAGCCGCCCTGGCAGTGCGCGTAGGCGTATTGTCCCTTGGGATCGATATAGACGCCATTGCCGTCGCCGCAGAAGCCGGACTGCTCGCCGTTGGGCCAGCCAAGCTCCCCGAGATAGAGATTCAAACCGTGGTCCTGCGAACCGCCCAGCATGGAATTCGGCTTGCCGGCCAGAATCGAGAAATGCGGGTAAAACGTCAGGCTGCCGATGGTGGCATTGAGCGACGTGAACGTGGGACTGGCCACGGCTGGAGCGGTGCTGACGAAGATTCCGCCATCGTCGGCCACATACATCGTCTCGCCGTTGGGGGTGAATGCGAAGGCATGTTGATCGGCGTACTCATCGCTGGATACCTGCGCCCATGTACTGCCGCCGTCAGTCGATTGGTAGAGGCCGGCTCCGGTGGCATAGAGCACTTGCGGATTGTTGGGCACTACGGCGATGGCGTTCCGGTACCAGTCGAGACCGCTTGGCGAAGTGAGCTGCGTCCAGTTCGCGCCACCGTCGACGCTCCTGTAGACCCATCCCGGCGAGCTGTAATTGGATTGTGCAAAGGCCACAAAGAGATGCGTCCCGGTCGCGTCTTCGGCAATCGAGGTGCGAAGGATATTCGCAAGCGGCTGCACTACATTGGCGCCGGTGCCGTTGATATCGGTCCAGGTAAGGCCCGCGTCGGTGGACTTGAGCAGCGGCCCCAAGGTAAGGCCGTAGCCTCCCGCACCTGCATATACCGTGTTGTGGTTCTTCACGTCGAACAGCACCGAGTAAATCCCGGATGCAATCACTGCTTTCCAGGTCGTTCCACCGTCCGCGCTGCGATAGAGTCCGGCCTGATTGGCCGCAAGTACAATTTCGCTGTTGCCCGGCTGAACGGCGATCGAAGTAAAGTCCGGTGCGGTCAGGCCGGTGGTGAAGGGCGTTCGAATCAGCGTCCAGGTCTGCCCTGCGTTGGTGGACTTGAGCAGTCCCTGCCCGTAATAGCTGTCCGTGCTGAAATCCGGCTCGCCTGTTCCGGCAAAGACGTTGTTTGGATTGTTCGGGTCGACGGCCACGGCTCCGATGGCAAGCGATGCCTGCGCATCGGAGATTGGCAGCCATGTTTGTCCGGCATTGATAGTCTTCCACACGCCGCCAGCGGCAGTTCCTAAATAGATCGTCGTGGGATCCAGCGGATTGATGGCGATCGAAGTCGCCCGGCCGGAGTAAGGCACAGGTCCGTAATACGCTGCGACGGGTTCCGGGCCATCGAAGGTCCACTTCACTGTCGAAAGCGGATCGACCTGCGCCGCAACCTCCGGCTTCAGTCCCGCAAGCATGGCGCGGTGGCTCGCCATCAGGGCCTCACGCTGCACCTGCGAATGCCAGTAAGACCCAGGCGGAATATGCGCATTGGGAAAAGCGCGCAGATGCTGGAACCACTGATTGCGCTTCATGGGGAAGAGCAGATCTTCGTCGTCATCGTCCTTGGCTGGGTGCGCGGCGTTGCGCAACTGGTCCGGACTAAGAATCGGGCTCGGCGTCGGGCGTACCTGGTCCGAGGAGGACGGAAGTTTTTCCGGTCCCATGTTCTGGTCCTGCGCGCGTAACCCTGTAGCCGCCATAATAACCGCGCTGACAATCACAAGAAAACGGAACGACGGCAGAGCCTGCCAAACGCGTCTTGCGGAGTCCTGCATCGTTCGCCCTCCAAGACATATCGAACGCTTTCATCCAGCCTGGAAAGCGGCCCCGGCACGCTGCGCACCAATGTTGTTGGGTTGTTTCGATGCTTATGCTTGAGAAATACAGGCGCCGGGGAGTTGGAGCGATCATACCCGGCGCGCAGCCGAGTTACAAGGTACTTGCAGGTGAATTCCTTGCAAACAAAAACAGTGCGGCGATCCAAACTGGATCGCCGCACTCTCCATCCGATAGAGATGGTTACTCCGGATTCGATAACCCGGTTAGTCCTCATCGCCGCTGTCAGGCATGTCGAGCGGCTTTTCCTGAAGGCTGATCGCCGGCAAACCAGCGGCGCGCAGCTTGTCATTCATCGCGGGCAGACTCTTGCCCTTGAATTGCCCCCACGCGCGCAGAACTTCAACTGACTCTTCTCCGGTGTGGTCGATGGCCTTGTTCAGGGCTGCGGTGGGAGCCGCGTCCGCCCCGCCTACTTCCCCGTAGAGACCGCCGGCTTCCCCAGCCAGCCCGTCCAACCCGGGCGTTTCTTCCGTGCCGGACGCCGTTCGCGTCCCGCTCAGCAACGCGCCCAGTTCCTTTTCAAAGCTCGCCAGCGCATCTTTCAGCTCAGGCTTCGAGGCGGCATCGAGTTTCTGCAATTGTTCGCGAATAGAGTGCGCCTCCAGCGACGCTTCCGAGCTCCTGGATAGCGTAGCGGCAAGCTTAGTCTGCGCCTGGAAGAGCGATTCCAGTTCCGCCTTCGTAACCGGCACGCGCGGATCGGCTTTGACTGTAACTGTCGAAGTCAGAACCTTGCCACCTGCGGTGAGCCGCACTGTATAAGTCCCTGGCAATGCCAGCGGGCCCTCCGGGGTGCGCGGCGTGCGGTGCGGCACGGCCGAAATCGGATACTGGTAGCGTCCGGCAATCGGCGTCGCATAGTGCAGGTCCCACACCCAGCGATGCATGCCGGGAGCGGCGGAAAGTATGGTGGGCATTTGCAGCCAATAGAGTGGAATCAGTTGCTGGGCTAACTCTTCTTTCGTGGCGTAGGGAGCATCGGTGCTTGCATATTTGCGCACCGCTTTGCCGCTCGCGTCCAATATCTCGAGCGTCACCGGACCAGTTACTGAGTTACCCAGGTAGTAATCGACCGCGGCGCCATCCGGCGGATTCTCGCCTGCCGGTTCGTCGGGGGGCAATGGCGTGTCGGTATAAGTGCTTCGCCGCGCACGCCACGCTGCATCCGGCTTGAAGAGGAAAGCATCGGTAACAGGTTTCACACTGTCCAACTGTCGAAGCGCGGCAATATCGTCGAGAATCCAGAACGACCGGCCATGCGTGGCAACGATCAGATCATCATCCTTGATCTCTATGTCGCGCATCGAGGTGTGCGGCAGGTTGAACTGCAGCGACCGCCAGTGGTCGCCGTCGTCCAAAGACATCCAGACGGAGGTCTCAGTCGCCGCGTAAAGCATTCCCTTGCGGATTGGATCTTCGCGCACGGAATCGACCGGCGAGCCATCCGGCAGGCCCGCGGCAATCGACTGCCAGGACACGCCGCCATCGTGCGTGCGGAAGAGATACGGACGCATGTCGTCGATGCGCATCCGGCTTACCGAAAGATAGGCTGAGTTATCGTCGAAATGCGACGCTTCGATCTGAGTCACTTTGCTCCACGCCGTAAGCGTGGGCGGAGTAATGTTTTTCCAGTTCTTGCCATGATCGTGCGTGGCCCACACAAAGCCATCGTCGGTGCCGGCCCAGAAGGTATCTGTGTTCTGAAACGAGGCTGCAAGGGCGTAGATCGCGCCGCGACGCCTTGCCTGCTCCTTGTCGGGAAGCGGCGACAACGACTCCGGTTGGCCGGAGTGTTCGCGGGTCAAATCTGGACTGATCTTTTGCCAGGTCTTGCCGTAGTCCAGCGTCTCGAAGAGTACGTTGGCCGCGTAGTAGAGCCGATGCGGATCTTTCGGCGAAAAGAGAATCGGCTCGGTGCGATCGGAGCGGTAGTCGGGGCTGCGCGTCGGGATCGGCGTAATATTCTGCACCTGCCCCGTGTTCCAGTCGAACTTTGTGACCGATGATCGTCCTGCGCCAAAAAGGACGTTGGGATGAAGCGGGTCGGGGGCAACGTATCCGTACTCAATCACGCCGATCGGATGCCAGTTGTTGTTGGTGATCTCGCCGTCGTTGCCGCGGCTGGAGATGCAGACCGAGCCACTCTCCTGCTGGCCGGCGCAGACCTTGTACGGGAACTCGTTGGTGGTCGCCACATGGTAGAGCTGAGCCGTCGGCTGGTTGTACCAGGAGCTCCAAGTCGCTCCGCGATTGACGCTTACGAGCGCGCCCTGGTCGGCTACCAGGAGGATGATGTTGGGGTTGTCCGGGTTAATCCAAAGATTCTGGTAGTCATCGCCACCGGGAGCGCCGCGGAAGCTCATCCAGGTCTTGCCGCCGTCTTCCGAGCGCTCTGTAACAGTGCTCGCGCTGTAGACCAGATCGGGGTTTTTCGGGTCGACGCGGGGTACGGACAAGTCGCCGCCGCCGATCTTCATCGAAGGACGCGAATCGTTCGTAATCTTATTCCAACTCGCGCCGGCATCATCCGAACGATAGAATCCAAGCCCGGAGCCACTGCCATATCGTCCCTCCTGTTGCGTGGTTGAAACCGAAGCATAGAGCCGATTCGGATCGCTGGCGGCGATGTCTATCTGGATCTGCGCCAGGTTCTCCGGCAGACCTTTAGTCAACTGCTGCCAGGTATCGCCGCCGTCGGTGGATTTGAACAGACCGCCGTGCGTGCCCTCATACTCGTTTCCATCTTCCCACGGACCCAGCCGGCACTCCCACATTGCGGCATACACCACGTTGGGATTGGTTGGATCGAGGATCACCTGCGATCCTCCCGTATTGGCGTCCTTGGACAGCACCTTCTTCCAGGTAGCGCCGCCATCGGTGGAGCGGTAAATGCCGCGCTCTTCGTTCGGCCCATATGGATGGCCAAGCACGGCGGCATACACGCGGTTGGGATCGTGAGGATCGACGGCTAAGGCCGGGATTTGCTGCCCATCGCGCAGACCCAGATGCTGCCACGTCTTTCCCGCGTCGGTCGACTTGTAAATGCCGTCACCTACCGAAAGATCGGGCCGGCGCAGGCCTTCTCCACTCGCGACGTATACGACATTGGGATCGGAGGGGGCCACGGCAATGGCGCCTATAGACTGCGAGGGTTCGCTGTCAAAGATCGGATTCCAAGTACGCTCATAGTCGTCGCTCCTCAAGAAGCCTCCGTTGACCTGGCCTACGTAGAAGACATTCGGCTGGATCGGAACGCCCGTGGCAGCGCGGGTACGCCCTCCTCGAAAAGGTCCGATCACCCGCCAGTGCATCTCCGGCATAGGGGCGGGCGAAGCCTCCTGCGCGTACAGGGGCGCGAGAGCGGTACAGGCGATGAGACTCAGGGCGAAGGAGCGAAAAATCATGAGAGGTAGACTCCAGTGCGGGATGGGAACGTGCAGGTTTGGTCATTCTATCGCGTCCATGAGCGGCGTCCGGCTCCTAATTTCGCTTGGTGTCATGCAATCCTGCTATTCCGAAAGGGTCCAAAGCAACCGCACTCAATCTGCCGCTTGCATTGCGGGCCGAATGCGCTAGCATAAGAACTCTCAGAAAGAACGGCAGTGGCCGCCTCGGACGACCAGTTCTTCGGCGCCGCGCCAGATTTCAGACCAGGAACAGACCGGGAGCGATCGATGTCGTTGGAAGACAAGCAATTCGGCCACGCGCTGGCGGAACAATTGCCGCCGCTGACGCC
>Ga0182012_10004664_pt1 | contig 14249 bp, 14 predicted proteins | sample 612S2SmetaG_FD_120486 | JGI IMG/M metagenome (GOLD analysis project Ga0182012, IMG submission 120486) | Permafrost microbial communities from Stordalen Mire, Sweden - 612S2S metaG | ecosystem: Environmental > Terrestrial > Soil > Wetlands > Permafrost | place: Sweden: Stordalen | collected... | reverse complement strand
CTATCGCGGCATCAACACACTCTTGCTCTGGGCCGCAGCCCAACAAGCCAACTATTCTTCCAACGAATGGGCCACCTACCGGCAATGGCAGGAACTCGGCGGCCAAGTTCGCAAAGGAGAAAAAAGCACCGTCATCGTGTTCTGGAAATTCTTCGACCGCAACGAAGAAACTGAAGACGCCGGTGGTGAAGAAACCAACGAATCCACAAGCAAGAAAGCCCGTTGCATGGCCCGCGCCTACTGGGTCTTCAATGCCGCGCAAGTCGACGGAGTCTCGCTCCCTGCCCACGAGGACCTACCGGAATCCGAACGCATCGCGCAGGCCGAAGCCTTCTTTAATGCGCTGCCCGGAACCGTGATCTTCGAAGGCGAAGAAGCCTACTACTCCCCAAGCAAAGACAGCATCCACATGCCGGCCTTCTCGAAGTTCAAGTCCGCCTCAGCGTTTTACTCGACCATGGGACACGAGCGAGCCCATTGGTCTGGAGCACCGTCCAGATTGAATCGAGATTTGACGGGCCGCTTCGGAGATCAGAGTTATTGTTTCGAAGAATTGGTGGCTGAAATTTCCAGCGCCATGCTCTGCGCGCATCTGCAATTGGCTCTCGAACCTCGCGTCGATCACGCCCCGTACGTACAAAACTGGCTCAAGGCTCTCCGCAACGACAAACGTGCCATCTTCACCGCCGCCAGCAAGGCGCAGGAAGCCGTCACGTACCTGCAAGAACTCGCCGGCATTCCGGTCCCCCGCGCCGCCTAGCGGGGGCTCTCTTTTCAGCATTTGCAGTTTCACTGAGACCCATGTCCTGCCTGCTCTGGCGATTTTAGCTCCGGGGTCAAGGGTAAATAGCACTCCGCTTCGCTACGCCCTTGACTCCCTTCGCCGGCCAATTCGCTGTCCAGCAGGACAGAAAGGAATTTTTCCACACTATGACCACTCAACCTTTTCAATCGCGTAACGGCGAAACGCTGCTCAAGCCGGTTCTCGCCGAAGAGGAATATCGGAGCTTCCAGAACGACTATGCCGGCTTCTGCCTCGCCTGCGGTGAGACTGCATACAACGTCGAACCGGATGCACGTCGCTACGTTTGCGAGAGTTGCAGCCGACCTAAAGTGTACGGATTCGAGGAACTGCTCCTAATGAACTTGATTGTGTTGCTCTAGCCGTAATTTAGCCAACAAGCAGGTTTGTCGGACAAGCCCTGAGTCGCATTATGTGGCCGACGAGATGAACATGTCGAACTCGTTTACAGCTACGGCGGACAACTCTCATAACAAAATTTCCGGCCCCAGATCCTCGAAGCGATGACCGAAGTCTCCCGATACCAACGGTGTAACGAAGGTCAAGAAAGGCGTTCTCGCTGAACTGGTCGAGAAAAGACTGCATGGAACGGAATGGCTGCCCGAGTGATTTCGATCACCGTCACACCTCCCCAAACCGACTAAAATCAAGTCTTTAACGCCGGGCCGAGCATCCAAACTTCGTAGTGTTTCGGAAGTCTAAAGCCAGAACACAATCCGGGCAAGTTACCATCTAGATTAGGAATACATTCGGGTGAATCATTCAGAAGGTCGGGAAGAACGCACCCTGCCGGCATGGCTGGGCGCGTACGTTGATGTCGAAAGCCTCTCGCAAGTTCTTCATCAATACTATGAGCTCATTAAGCCCAGGATTGCTCTGCTGATTGTCATTTCGACGTCAGTGGGCTACAGCTACGGCGTGGGTCACTTCAGCCCGTGGACGTTTTTCCACGCGTTGCTCGGAACGGCAATGATGGCCGCCGGATCGGCGACGCTCAACCAATGGTATGAACGAGACCTTGACGCGCTCATGGCGCGCACCAAGATGCGACCAATCCCCGCCGGCACCATAACGCCGAGGCAAGCCCTAGCGTTTGGGGTCGGGGTATCCGTTTTAGGCGTTCTTGAACTGCTGATTTTCGTCAACGTTCTCGCCGCCGCCCTCGGCTTGCTGACATCTCTCGGCTATTTATTTGCATACACGCCCTTGAAGCGAAAAGGGCCAATTTGCACCACGATAGGCGCTTTCCCCGGCGCAATGCCGCCACTCATCGGCTATGCCGCGGCAACCGGCCATTTGACCGTTCAAGCGTGGTCTTTGTTCGCCATTCTCTTTCTCTGGCAGTTTCCCCATTTTCATGCCATCGCCTGGCTCTACCGCGAGGAGTATCAACGAGCCGGGATCAAAATGCTGGCCGTTGTCAGGCCATTTGGGAACGCACTAAAACTGGAAATCATGGCCGCTCTCATTTTGCTAGTCCCCGCCACGCTGGCGCCCACATTTCTGCACATGGCGGGAAAGGTGTACTTCGCGGCCGCGATAATGCTCAACCTCGCCTTTTTTTACTTCGGTGTGCAAATGTCGCGTGACCACAGTCGATCGGCAGCCCGCAAGCTGCTTCTCGCATCTGTCATCTACGTCCCGATTCTTTTTGCGTTTCTCGTGATCGACAGTCCGAGATTCACCTCGATCTTCTAGATACAGATAACGCGACAACATTACGTAAAATTTCGATTTCCAAACCGTTAGATCTTCGCTAGACTAAATGTTTTGGAAAGTACCCCCATGGATACACAGAAGGAATATGGTGCATCTGTTGAGGCTCCGCCAGACCGCACGAACTGCCCGCCCGACACACGCGTAAAAGCCTACGCGAAAGGCGAGATTTCAGGAGACAGCTCACTTGAAGAGCATGTGCGCCAGTGCGCCTGGTGTGCCTCAGAATATCGTGACCACGTAAAGGATTTGATGTGGGACCGGTTCCTCAAGCAGTCCACCAACGCTTCCTTTATCGTTGTTGCGGCAATTATCATAGCCGTCTCGCTTCGCTCCTGTCACTAGCTCGTCAATCGGTTCGTCGACCCTAATCATTTTGAAGTATTCAACACCAAGGTTGTCTTCATGAAGCTAAGATCCTTTTGTCTCCTACTCCTGAGCGCATCTCTAGTGAATGCTCAGTTAAGTACCACGTCGGATGAATCAGCCGACGCCGTCCTTAAACGGGCAGTGTATTTCGCAAACCTCTACAACTGGCGCGCCGCCACCCCACTGTTTAAACAAGCAGCGTCGCTCTTCGAAAAAGCTGGTGACCGACGCAACGCTTTATACGCGCATTTGGGCACGATGCGGCGAGACGTTGGTTCCTCGATAGCAGAACGTTCCCAAAAGTTGGCGGAATCGCTGGCGACAGATCCCTTGTTAATCCCACATACAAACCTTCGACTCTTCGCCCTCACTGTTAAAGGAGATCTCGACGGCGAAATCGATCAATCGGCTGCTCGGCAGGACTGGACGGAAGTAAAGAACCTCGCTACCGAGCTAAACGATGCCACATGGACGTATCGCGCCGAAGGTCAGTTGGGATTCGCCGATTACTACGATGGTGATTTGAACTCCGCCCAGCGCAAAGTTGCGTCCGCGCTCATTGCCGCCACCAAGGCCGGCGACACAGGTGCTCAGATCTTCTTCTTATCAACGATTGCGCACGGATACTTGAACCAGCATCTACTCCTGCCAGTCGCGATTGATTACGCCAAAAAAGCGATCGCGCTCGCGGTAGCGAACCCCGATGCGGGCTCGCCAGTGCTTGCAAACTCCGTATTGGTGGTTGCTCTGGCCGAAAGCGGGAATGCCACCGAAGCAAAGCGGCTCATCGAAAAGCTCCTAGCGACCCCGGCCGCAGAGCTGCCAGAGCGCTTCAATTATTCCCTCGCCGCCGGCGAAGTGGCGTTAGACGCTAAACAGTATTCCGATGGCATTCGCTATTTCGAGCAAGCCATCGCCGAAGGATCATCCGTAGGTGCATTTCGTGAAACGGCGAACGCCCAAGCCGCCCTTTCGCAGGTGTACCTCTCCACCGGAGACCTGGCCCACGCCGAACGATTGGCGAGAGACGCCGTCTCGACGCTGGAGCGCGCGAACGCGCTGCCCTTCTTGCCAGCCATGCTCGATTCCCTGGCTCAGGTTTTAATCGCTGAACGGAAATACACCGAAGCCGACGCCGTCTACGACCGCGCGGCAAGCCTGCAAGACACGCTTGTCGGACGAGCAGACTCCTTCATTACCAAGACGGCGATTATCACCGGCGCCGACCAGCTCTACAGCCACCATTTCGCGTTGATCGCCGATCACTTCAACAACCCGGAAGAGGCGTACAACGCCTTAGAACAAGGCCGCAGTCGAGCTATTGTCGACATTCTCTTGTCCGGTGGTTCGACATCGCAACAGTCGATTTCGACAGAAAGGACAATTGCCAGGCTTCGTCTCAAATTAGCGACTCTTAAAAGTCCACGCGAGATTCGCCAACTGCGCGATGCCATTTTCCTAGCTGAACAAAACCGAGCGGTGAACCCCGATCTCACAATCTTTGGCACGCATGACTTCAAACCCGTTCCGCTTGTAACCATTCAGCGCACGCTAAAGCCCTCGGAAATGCTTTTAGAATATGTTGTCGCTGAACCGAACTCTTATGTCCTGGTTGTGACGGCAACCGCTAAGCGGATCGTCAAGCTGGACGGTAGAAAGACCATCGAGAGCCTGGTGGCGGGTTACCGCAAGGCGGTGATCGCCCGTATCTCTTCAACAAAGCAGGCGCGCAGTTTGTACGACGCACTCCTGCGTCCGATTCCCCACCTTGGCACAAAAGCCCGTCTGCTAGTGGTGCCCGACGGATCTCTGAACCTACTTCCATTCGACGCCTTGGTTGATGAACATGGCCGCTACGTTGTTGAGTCGCACATCGTCACGTATGCTCCTTCGTCCACCACGATGTACCTGCTGAAGTCGAAGCCATTCGACGCCAAACGGCAGAATGCTCTGCTCGCCGTTGGCGGCGTCCCCTATAGCCAAGGAAAAATCAAACTTACTTCGGCGGAACGCGGATCGACACCCGAAAACGAATTTGGAGATTTGCCAAATTCCGAAGAAGAAGTGTCCGCCGCCGAAACGGCGATCCGAAACCCAGAAAATGAGGAGCTCACCGGGCTCGGTGCAACGGAGACTAGCCTGAAGCAGGCTCTCAAGCAACAATTCGGATATATCCACTTGGCGGTGCATGCATTTTCCAGCACCAATCCGGAACACGCTTCACTAGTAGTCCTGAGCGATCCTTCACGCGGCGAAGACGGTTTCGTTCAAGCACCTGAAATCGTTCAAATGCGAATCCCGGCAAAATTAGTTGTCCTCTCTGCCTGCGAAACGCAGATCGGTCCGATTCAAGGTGAGGAAGGCGTCTCTGCGCTTTCCACCGCCTTTCTTCTGGCGGGTGCCAGAACTGTCGTGTCAACTCTGTGGTCAGTTGACGATCAAGCCGCACTTGTCCTGATGAAGCTCTTCTATAAGCATCTTGGCAACGGAGAACCGCCAGCCGATTCTATAGCCAGGGCGAAGCGGGAACTGTTGTTGACCTATGGTTCGAAGAGTGCGCCTGTGTACTGGGCCGGATTTGTTGTTCAAGGCTCCGGTGCTGGCACGCTCCACACTAAATAGCGATTGAATATTTCATGAAACGCATCCTGTCATTTCTCTGCGCCAGTGTTCTTGCATTTGCTTCCGACCAACCGACATCGGGCAACACTCACCCTGCCGCGTTTGAAGACTGGCTGATTCGCGCATTTTTCGCAATTCTAGTCATCATTTGCGGCCTGTTGTGGGCAGTCAAAAACAAGTTCACGGACTATCCGTAAAGCTGCGCCGAACGACTCTACGAAGATCGGAACCGATCACAACCGGACCCGACCGCAGAAAATAGCGCCTTTTGAGCTATTCGCTTGTATGGTGAACTAGGAGGTGGCTCTGACTCAAGTCCCTACTACCTCGCCAGTTTGTCAGCAAAGTTGCGGAGCTCAAATTGTGGAGAGCTCCGCAGAATAGAGATAACCTTCCTCGGAGTATTTCCCAATCGCGGCGGGTTTGTTGTGCCGGTTTCCTTTAAGATCACGTGACCCTCCGCAAAGTCGATCACCTTCAAGTGTCTCCGTAGCCTCTCGCCCGAGAATTGGCTCAAATCGAGCATGTAAACTTCTGATCGCTCGCCGGCATGATGCCGGGAAGACACACTCGGATTAACCAGGTGGATGAATCTAACGTCCATCAGACTTTCGAGGACAGAGTACTCTTCAACACATCTTTCTTTGTCTTTGAAATCGACCTGGAAAAACGTGATTGAGTGCTCTCCGAGGCAAAAGTCTCTTAGGCGATTTAGACCTGATATGATGCGTTGAGCCGATCCACTGGTCGATGTAGCGTCCTCTTCAAGCTCCGACATCTTGGCTTGTGCTATATCTCCAGCGGCCCGAGCAACATCTTGTGTTCCGACGAGTTTACTCTTGCCCCTGCCTCGGGCGTGTACCAACGAATTGGCGGCAAGCACGAGATAGTCGCGAGGAACCGCGCCCGATGCTAAAACGAGCCGATCAAGGGCCTCCGGCGAGTAGAAACCTGAGATTGCCTCAACGCCGACGTATTCACAAAAACGGGACAGGACTTCTTCCAAGAACGCCTTTGCCTTCGTGGGTTGCTGTAGCGTTAAGTCAAGGTCGATAGCATCCGCATCCTGCCCAGCCTGTAAGCCAGTCGGCGGATCGATTTTATACCAATTGGCGAAGTGGCGGATAGCCGCGACTTTAAGCCAAGCATCGGCATCTCGAACACAGGAGTGCAGCAGGTCCAGTAGTTCAGGTTGCTCCGACCTTTTCAAATAGTGCACATCGTCGAGAAAGACGTACAGGGTTTTCCCCATCGATTCACAAAATCTTTGGATTAGCCGTTGTATGGAGGGGATGAGGCGGTGAAGATCCGTTGGCGTCACGGCCTCCTGCCCAAGCAAAGTTTCGATTTGGCCTCCAATATTACGTGCCGAAGATTGAAGGGGCACATGCCGGGGGTCACTGCGGAGCGCCGTTATTATGGCGTCAGCAATCCTGGCAGCCACCCACAACACCGTTCTTTCAGTCGATTCCCGCCGATAGGTCTGGATGTTTAGCCAAACGGCGATTTGGCCGCTCTCGGATATGCTCCTCTTCGCTTCAAGCATTAACGCTGTTTTGCCAGCTCCACGACGACCGAATACCAGACTGTGGCGCCGAGATCTAACCTTATCAAGGTTGGCGGCGGCATCGAGAACATAATGGAGGCTCGGCTGGGTCTCAGAAGTGCGCGCGCGGGCGGAGAGAAGTGCTATGAGCTCAGCTGCGCGAGGGTCAGCAACCCCTGCGTCTTTTTTGATGGGCAACAGCGGCACGTCGCTGTGAGCCGTAGTGCGTACAGTTACGAAACCCTGAAAGCCCATCTCATGGAGCTCGCGATCAAGAGCATTGCCAACTTCAGCCGATTGGGCTAAATTTGCCTTTGAAACATGCGCAATAAAGACTGTTTCTTCGGGATATTCGCGGACTATGAGTTCGTCAAGAGGGATATTGCTGTCGACAAATCGACGCTCAACAAGTTCTTTCGCCTTGACTAGAGGTATCACCTCGATCATATGTACTTACATCCCTTTATTTTCAAATAACCAGTAACCTCACGCAAAAAGTCCGCCGCCTGACAATCCAGATCAAGCGCGATTTTGCGCCAAGCAGAGTCGCTTTTCGGATAAGGGTCGTAATCCGCGGAGTTGCGACGCTCCCGCGCGTCTTTCAGAGCATTCGCCCATAGTTCATGGTCCGTTAGATCATTTGGGGCTTTTCCGGGCAAAGTCCGATGTTCCTCAAAATCGTCGCCGCCGTGAAACAGAAATGCGGCAGCTCGCATACCATGGTACATAGAGTAGTAGTAGCGGCTTACCGCAAAACGAAAGAGAGGTGGCGAACTCCCGAGTAATCGGCGGGCATCTCTAAGGAATGCTCTTGCTAGATGGAGTCGATCAGTGGCAGCCCGGTTAACCAGCTCTTCAAGAGGCTGACCCGTCGCTCTTTCGATGTACAGACCTTCTTTCCATCTTTCAATATCGACTTTCTTTCCTTTTCCGACGCGCAATAGGTGTTTAGGTGAGGCGAATGGCGGCATCTGGGTTCGATAACGTTAACTATACATGTCCGACATCCCTAAGGTTCGACCAAACTAAACTCCAACATCGGTCGGTGGCAGTTCGCCCGTAGGATGGCGCTAAGCCGGGTTTTCACGAGCGAACATGTGTCCGGCTATTCGGTCAAAGGGACATGCGAAATGAGATTAGCTCTGGCTTCAAATTGCTACGTGTTCTCTTTGGAGTTTAGGTAGTCTGGCCCCAATGCCACCTCCGGACCGTCGACTATTGTTCCATGTTGACTTAAAGTCGGCTTGTGGTTAGATTGACCGGAAACGGCGTTTTGTTCCATCAAGCGATGGCCGACGGCATGATCTCCCCGAATCAGATTTTTTGCGAACGAGCGAAATTAACATCGGTGGCTCGCGCGTCTTTACCAATGCTATCCTGCAGTGATCGTGAATCATAATGGCCACGTTTGGATAGGATGGTCAAGCAATGATCGGAACCGGTTACGAATACGACGTTTTTATCAGTTACCGACGCAGTGATCCAACACTTGGCTGGGTTAAGCAACATTTCTTGCCGTTATTGACTGAGTGGCTCCCTAATTGCCTACCCGTTGATCACCATACGACGGTCTACGGAGATTGGCGTATGGAAACGGGATCCGAGTGGCCGTTAGCCCTCCGCAACGGTCTGGCGCGTTCGCGCTGCCTAGTTCCCATTTTCTCACCGGAGTACTTCAGATCCCGCTGGTGTCAGGCCGAACTGAATACGATGCTGGCGAGAGAGAAGCTTCTCGAAATGCGAAGCGTGACGAATCCTTCGGGTATGATTTTCCCAATTCGTTTTTTTGACGGAGAGCACTTTCCTGCGACTGTCAATCGGATTCAGCAGTTTGACCTGCGACGGTGGAGCTATGCTGGATCAGCGACTGCGTTTCGAAGCACGCAGGCCTTCCTCGACTTTACGCAAGAAGTACAACGACTTTGTCAAGAGTTGGCGCTGATGATACTTTCGGCACCGGAGTTTCGGGACGATTGGCCTGTCGTATTGCCAAATGATGTCATCGGCGAACAACCTCATTTCCGACTTCCGAGGATTTCCTGACTTGGGCGAGATAGTAACGTTCTACTCCTATAAGGGCGGAGTTGGTCGCACCTTTACGATGGCAAATGTCGCGGCACTGCTGACGCGTTGGGGATTCCGAGTGCTGTGTGTAGATTGGGACCTCGAGGCTCCGGGCCTCCATTATTACTTTCAAGAGTTCCCGGTAAGCCAAGGGGGAAATGGTGGCGTTATGGAACTAATAACCCGCCTTCAGGATCATGGGTTCCAATCTTGGCGCGATCTTGTGACAAAAATCGAGATCGGCGCAGATGGACTGATGCTAAGCGCCATCTTTTCTGGCTCGGACCGAAGCGACTACTTGGATCAGCTGGCCCATTTGGATTGGAGTCAGGTATACGATGAGACGTCGTTCGGACCGAATTTGGAGAAGTTACGCAAAATATGGAGTACGGATTTCGACTTCGTCTTCATCGACAGTAGAACTGGCGTCAGCGACTCAGGCGGTGTTTGCACAGTCCAGCTGCCCGACATCCTTGTCTGCGTCGTAGTTGCAAACAAACAGAGTTTTGATGGGACGCTTCGCTACGTGAACGCGGCGGTCGATGAGCGGAATCGTCTACCCGTTGACCGTGCAAAGCTTATCGTTGTTCCCCTGGTCTCACGATTCGAGTCGAGAGTAGAATACGAGACTACCAACAAATGGCTCATAGCTTGCGGCGAAATATTTGGGCGATTCTTCAGAGAGTGGACACACAGGGAGGTCACAACTGTAGAAGTTCTTCGCCGGACTAGAATTCCGAACATCCCGTACTGGAGCTTCGGCGAACCGCTACCGGTGCTCCAAGCGGGAACCCAGGATCCCGAAGATATTGGTTTCTCCTTGGAGACACTTGCAGCGCTTTTTGCGCACCATTGCGGTGAAACCGACGCCTTGGCACAGAATCGGGATGCATTTGTCGCATCAGCGCGAAACGCGATCGCGAAAGCCAAGAAAGAAGTTGAGTTTGCAGCGAACCCCGACCCGCGGCTGGCTTGTGTTCTTGTTCTCGATACCTCCGGCTCAATGGCAGGTAAGCCCATAGAGATGCTCAACGATGCGATGCGGACCTTTCAACATGAATTACAGGCGGACCCAATTGTCAGTCGTCGCGTCGAGATTGCAGTTGTGACGTGTGGTTTGGGTGAAGCGTCAATTGCTCGAGATTTTACTTCGGCCGCAACGTTTGCTGCTCCTTTCCTTGAGGCCGGAGGAGCGACACCTATGGGTCAAGCAATTCGGCTTGCTGTCAAGATAGTTCGGTCAAGGAAGGATGAATACAAAAAGAATGGAATCCCGTACTATCGTCCGTGGATCGTTATCCTTACAGACGGAAGCCCTACCGATGAATGGCAAACCGCAGCTAGGCTTCTAAAGGCAGACGAAGCTGAAAAGGGTTTGTCAGTGTTTGCCGTTGGGATCGGCGGTGCGGCAGACTTGGCTGTCTTGTCTGAGATGTCATCACGGCAGCCCACCAGAATAGACAGGTTCGACCTTAACTCTTTTTTCTCGTGGCTTTCCGCCGGTCAAAAAAACGTTGCTCTGAGTAACCTCGGCGATCAGGTTCAACTTCCGCCCTTGACGTGGGGGGCTCTGTAGAGCCCACCTGCGTGGGCGATTGCAGCACATACCTCGCGGAATAAATCTTTTCCGCGCATCGCCGATCTTAACGCCTTTTACGGGAGCGCAAGCGTTCCTTTACGCCAGAAAGCGTCCGCATGCCTGAATAAGAAATTGTATTCGCCTGGCGGAAGATCCGACAGATCCAGCCGTGGAATTGTTAAGCGCGTCTCTCCATTCAACAGGGTTGCTGGACCGGTGGCTTTCTTAAGAACCGAATCCGTGCGTGGATCTCTGATTTCTATCGAATAAACTCCATCGTCGCTCCCAAAGGGCAACATGATCTCAAGCTTAACCTGAGTTCTGGGGGCGTGCTGCAGCAATCCGGCGCTCGCGCCTTCAGATGCGCCTCGCTGCGTTAATATGGACCGGAAATCGAGCGGGACAGTAGTAGGCACTCTGGTGAAGGCGGTTTGCTGTGATGCCGCGCTGATTTCTGGGATTCGCTTTTTAGATTCTCCGCCTCCGCGGTGGAAAACGAAAAAGAGTGAAAGTCCAAGAACAACGCTAGCCAGCGAACACGCGGCGATGACACGATGCATTCGGGCCTTTGCCGCATTTGATCGCTCAAGCCGAATGACCCTTCCCTGAAGCTCAAGCATCTCTCGCAGACATGAGGAGCAGCGCTTAACGTGTTCATAAGCCGGGTGCGAAAACGGAGCAGACGCCTTTGCCACCCCCTGTAAGATTTCCCTTCCAGGGCAACCCTTCCGTTCAGGATTGGGATAGCCTTCAAGCGCCGCCCGTTGCAAGCTATTCAGAAACTCGCCAAGCTCATGTTGTGAGAGACGTTCTGCCATAATCGTTTCGCGGGCAACCCTCATCTCGGAAAAGGCAACTCGTGTCGAAGCTTCTCGAAGGTTCGCGCGAGTCTCTTCTCAAGGGTGTTCCTCTTGATCCCCATTTTCTTTGCCAAATTGTCGAGTGTCCATCGCTCGGAATGGAACCCATAGAGTTGTTCCAATATCGCCATCGTTTCCACATCCACCCGCCGCCGAATCTCCTCGATTTGCCATGCAAGATGCGACTCCTCTTCCATTGCAGCCGCAAAGCGACCGCCGGTCGGGTCCGCAATCGATTCCACTTCGGTCCCATTCGACTGGCGAAATCGACTCTCTTGCCGAAACTTTTTGCGGCGGTCGTTTTGGAGAAGGTCTCTGACGGTGCGTCGCACCGCGCTATCGAGAGTCGAGATCTCGCCATCACCGTTTGAACGGTCAGCGATCCGTTCCTCCACGCGCTCTGCGTAATCACTGGGCGAGCCTGTTGGGTCAAACTTCTGAACGTGCTTCTGGATCGAAAACCAAAGCCGGAAAATCGACTCGCGAATTCTTTCCTTTGGAGCCTGTTCGTTCGATGGAATCGAAGAATGCAGCTGCTCAATCCGTTCCCGAAGCGCCATCCAAATTCTTAGCTTAATCGATAGCAATGCGAAAAATCAGCAATGTTTTTATGTTATTTATGTCAGAAACCGGCATCCTCGCGCCTATATAAGTAGGGGCGCTTTTTTTTGTAATGCTGCAACGCAATCAAAGCCTCGCCCTTCGAAATTCTACGTGAGTAAAAGCCCCAAGAATGTCATTTCTGAGCGAGACTCGCCGACAGAACAAAGAACAGCGGATCAAACGCGATGGCCCATTCGCCGAAAAACTCCGCCAGCGCTCATTACGAACGTTGCAAGCCCACATGGCTGCGTTCTACGAACATGGCCGCTTGCCAGACATCGATTTCCTGATCGAAGCGTTCGAGCTATTGGAGCGTGAAACTCGCGACGACGGCGAAACCGGGACATCTCCATTGATCGAGACGATGGCACGAGTCCTGACCGCTCGACCTTCGATTTCCGAACGGCGAGCAGTGCCCACGAACGCGAAATCCCCTAAGTAACCACGAAGACCGCGACGAATCGGCCGGAAGTTGCAACGGTGAAATCGGATAGTGGACTAAACTTGCCAATGCGTCCCGATTCCTGGCACCAACATTCTGGCGGAAACAGTTGCAGAGTGATAACCTCTTACTATCCAAGCCATTAGCCGCCACTTACGGACGTTTTCATGAGGAACAATGCCCGATTCCGCTAACCGGATGCCTGATGCCATCCGAGCACTTCGGAAAGACTGCTTGCTAACCCAGGTCGATTTTGCTTCAGCTCTTGGCGTCGCACCCGCTTCGGTCTACCGATGGGAAGCCGGCACCAGCAATCCCGACTTCGAACTTGTCATATCACTCTGGTCTCTCGCGGCAAAGCACCGTTCAGCCAGTGCAACATTTTTTGAAGAGTTTCTCGGGGAGCGCATTGATGCAATCAAACCGCTCTTCGCGGCTACGCAAGCCCCAGTCGTAGAGGCGCTCGACTCTGCTATCGCCGATCTATCGCCAGACCAGCAGCAATTGGTATTCGCTTTCGTTGCCATGTTGAAAGACAACAAAGATCACACGGCGGCTCAAATGATGCGCTTACTCTTGGAACCTTGGAAGCGAACTCCCAATACCGCAGGGCCATCTTCAAAGTTGAACAAGAAACCCGGCAAGAGGCCAAGAAGCCATAAAAAGAAAACCGTTTGAGTCTAGCCGCCGCTTACAGGCGCAGCTAAATGAAACCGCCGTCCAGGACAAGTCTGGCGCTCAACTGAATTTTCTTGTTGACTAGTCAATGTGATTATTGTACAGTCGCAGTGTGGTCGTAATCGGGACTGCTAATAGGATAATGAAATTTTCGCGGAATAGTCCAGCGATCACAGTCCTTGGCACATTCCGATCGCGAGACTGAAAACGACCATGCCTCCTCTAACGCCAGTGGGCAAAGCTGCCAACTGACTTCTTGGAAATGAAGGAAGATTAGGAAGGGAAATGACGAATGGATGAGCAGAATCAATTCATAAACGTCACGGTTCTGGCAAGAGCTGTCGCAGACCAATTGAAAGATTCCATCGTGAATCGAACCGGGAGTAGACGCGTCCTCAATTTAGCCGAAGCCGCCGAATACTGCGGTCTCACACGCGACAGCTTCAAGAAGAAGGTCGTTCGCGACCGCCTTCGCAAAGTGCGGCTCGATAAGTGCTGGCGCTTCGATATCGCGGACTTGGACGAATGGATCGACAGTCACAAAGATCAGATTGCCGAGGAAACCGCTGCATGAGCAAACGTCGAGCAAAGCGCACCAAGGGCCAGGGGAGCGTTTTCCCAGATCCTCGCTCGCCCTATTTGCAAATCTCCTATTGGAACGGTACAAGGCAAGTTCGTCAATCTGCCCGCACGGATGATCATGGCGAGGCAGTAAAGCTGCTGCAACGCAAGCTAGCCGAACATGTCATCGGGAAGTCCGCTAGCCCGGAGCGGATTAAGTTGGCCGCTCTTTTGCAACTCGTGGTCGACGACTACCGCCGCAACGATAAAGCCGACCTGCGAGAAACGGAACAGCGCGTAAATCGGTTGCTCAAACCGGCCTTTGGGCATTTACGTCCTGCCGAGTTTACTACCAAGGCTCTGAACGATTACATTGCGCAACGCCAAAAGCTCGGTCGCAAGAACGG
>Ga0182012_10004662_pt1 | contig 14252 bp, 11 predicted proteins | sample 612S2SmetaG_FD_120486 | JGI IMG/M metagenome (GOLD analysis project Ga0182012, IMG submission 120486) | Permafrost microbial communities from Stordalen Mire, Sweden - 612S2S metaG | ecosystem: Environmental > Terrestrial > Soil > Wetlands > Permafrost | place: Sweden: Stordalen | collected... | reverse complement strand
TGTAGACCAGCAGATTTTCGTCCGACGAGCCGACATAACAGCAAGTCCATGGGCATCAGCTAACGTAAGGTCTTGATCACTGAATTTATGAAGAATTTGACGGGTTATGGCTAATTCTCCTTTGTCGAATTCTTGAACAGTCACTTTCGGCAACAACTCAAAAAACGCTAGAAACTCTAGCGCACGACGCCTGTCATATCTGCGCAAGAACCAGCCATGCCCCTCAGCCACAACTAGCGCGGATGTAACCAGCGCCGGCAGGGACGAGAAAAGCCTTTTGAATGTCAGGTGATAGCTGTCTGATTTATCGAGAAACGCGATCAAAGCTGACGTGTCGAGGTAAGCCTCGTCAAACGCAACCGGCCCTCTATCCTTGCGTTTTAGTTGGCTAGTGCTTCGAGCCATAAATAATCTCGTCAATCGATTGGCTGGAATGTACATTGCCCGATTCAACAAATCCCGCATACTTCATCCACGGGGCCGACCCTTGAATCGGCAACACTTCACGAATAGCACGCCGCACTAATTCTGCGATTGAGATTCCCAGCAAGGCCGCTTGCTTTTTTGCTAACTCGTACTCTTCTTTGCTGAAGCTGACTTGGGTCCGGATCATGTTATCACTCGAGCCCTCGTATGATAACAGTATCCGGCTCTACCCTCGACATTGCGGACGCCGCACTAAAATCCAACAATGTTTCACTAGTAGCTGCCAGGTCTCACATCAATGTCTTTCAACAATTTGACCCTCGCCTTTAACGCCTCAACCGCAGTCATCACGCTACAACGTCCGAGCAAGCGCAACGCCTTGTCCCTTGAATTGATGCAAGAGCTGATCGGGCTGCTGAGCGTTCTTGAAAAAGATGGTGCGGTCAGGTGCATCATTCTGGCGGCCGCTGGGAAAGTCTTCTGTGCGGGCCACGATCTAAGCCAGCTGGTGGGTGGGTCGATTGCCGATTACCGCAAGCTCTTCGAAACCTGCACGGAATTAATGAAGAAGATTCAAGCGGTGCCTCAACCGGTGATTGCCGAAGTGCAAGGCGTAGCCAGCGCGGCTGGGTGCCAGTTGGTTGCGACCTGCGATCTGGTAGTCGCTGCAGATGAAGCCACCTTCGCTACCCCAGGCGTGCGCATTGGCCTGTTCTGTTCTACGCCGATGGTTGCGCTAACTCGGGTCATCGGCCGCAAACGCGCCATGCAGATGCTCTTAACCGGCGACCCAATCGACGCAGAAACCGCCGCTGAATGGGGTCTGGTGAATTTCACCGTATCGGCGGCCGAACTACACGAGGCCACCCTGAATTTGTCGCAACGCATCGCAAACGCCAGTCCGTTAACCCTTAGCATCGGCAAACATGCTTTCTATTCACAAATCGACCTCGATCAGCACTTCGCCTACAACCTCACCAAAGAAGTGATGGCCAATAACGCTATGGCTTCTGACGCGCAAGAAGGCATGTCCGCATTCCTTCAAAAACGCACCGCGACTTGGTCTGGAAAGTAGCACTAGGCCGTTTTCACATTTGCTGCCCGCTGCAAACCGCGCGCTTCAATCTCAGCTTCGCGTATTTTGAACTTCTGAATTTTTCCGCTTAACGTTGTGGGAAACTCGTCCACAAATCGCACATATTCCGGAATTTTGAAATGTGCTATTCGGCCTTTGCAAAACTCTCTAATCTCGTCGGGAGTCGCGCGCTCACCCGATTTAAGCTTTACCCATGCCAGCACCGCTTCGCCCAAACGTTCGTCTGGCAAACCCGTAACGTGCACCTCTGCCACCTTCGGGTGCGTGTACAAAAACTCCTCTACTTCGCGTGGATAGATATTTTCGCCGCCACGGATTATCATGTCCTTCGCGCGGCCCGTTACTTTGAAATAGCCGTCTTCACGCATCACTCCTAAATCACCCGTATGAAACCAGCCCTCTGCGTCGATCGCGCGCGCCGTTGCTTCGGGTTCGCCGTCATACCCTTTCATCAGCATGTAACCGCGCGCGCAGATTTCGCCCTGCACGCCCGCCTCCACCGTTTCGCCCGTCGTCACTGAAACGATTTTCAATTCGGTGCATGCCGCCGCTTTGCCAACGGTTTGCACGCGGCGGTCAATCTCATCGTTGATATCGGACATGGTAATAATCGGCGCGGTCTCCGTCAATCCATAACCTATGGCCATTTCTGTGCAATGCATCTCCCCAATGACGCGCTTCATGATTTCTACTGGACAAGGTGCGCCAGCCATCACGCCCGTTCGTAAAGTTTTCAAGCTGAAATTAGAAAAATCGGGATGTTGCAATTCTGCGATGAACATCGTCGGAACGCCGTAGATAGAAGTCGCTCGTTCCTCATCTACCGACGCCAGCGTCGCACCCGCGTCAAAAAAAGCACTCGGCAAGATCAACGCTGCGCCGCTTGCCAGTGCAGCCATGGTTCCGATCACACATCCGAAACAGTGAGCCATCGGCACCGGCACGCAGATGCGATCATGCTCGGTATAGCGCAGCGTTTGCGCGATTAACAGTCCGTTATTCAACAGATTTCGGTGCGTCAGCAAAACGCCTTTGGGAGAGCCTGTAGTGCCTGAAGTGTATTGAATATTGAAAACATCAGTGTGGGCAGCTTTGCTTGAAGCGTTTGCGGGTGCGTTCAACATCTGCCGCCAAACTTCAGTACCGAAACAGATGATGTGTTCGAGTTGGGATTCCTGCCGCGCCTCCGCCAGGATCTCCAGGTAGTTCGCGCGACTATCACGCTCATGGAGAAACAGCGCCTTCATGCCTGACTTGCGCAGAATAAAGGCGAGCTCATGAGTGCGGCTCGCGGTATTCACATTTACCAAAACGATGCCGGCCCGCGCGCAGGCAAAATGAACGATAACCCATTCAATACAGTTGGTGGCCCAAATGCCAACGCGGTCGTTCTCACGGACGCCCATATCGCGCAAACTGCGCCCTACACTGTCGGCAGCCGTCAGCAATTGCGACCAAGTTAATCGCTTTTGCTGGTGGCGTGCAACCACGGCATCCTGGCTCGGCCAGCGCGCCGCAGTCACTGCCAGTTGTTGCCCGATCGTCAAATCAAGCAATGGGCGATCCGGGCCTTTCGAATAGCTGAGCAAACGAGCCTCCAAACTCTTATGTCTCCGCGATTCTATCCCAAATCTTTATCGCCTTTCCGTCATACTGATAGAGAAACGCAATGAAGATCATTGTCTCCGTAAAGCAGGTGCCTGCCCGTGACTCCTCGCTTAGAGTCAACGCAGACGGGAAGTGGCTTGACGAATCGGACCTCAGCTTCGAAATGAATGAGCCCGATGCCTATGCCCTGGAAGAAGCCCTCCAGCTCAAAGAGAAGCTGGACGGCGAAGTGGTTGTGATCAGCGCTGGGCCAGATCGGGCCGCGCAAACCATCCGCGAAGCTTTGGCGAAGGGCGCAGACCGTGCCATACACATTGAACTCGAAGACGACAGCACGCTTGACGCGTTATCTACCGCGCGTCTCCTAGCCAAAGCGTTGGAAAGCGAAGCGCCAGATTTAATCCTTACGGGCCTTCAGTCAGACGATTTAGGCTATGGACAAACGGGCGTTGTGCTGGCGGAGCTATTAGGCTTCGCGCACGCCACGATCGTCATGGAAGTAGAGCCGCTCGGCACCACCGTGCGCGTAAAGCGCGAATTGGAAGACGGCTGGTTTCAGAATGTAGTTTTGCAATTGCCCGCTGTGCTCACCATTCAATCCGGCATCAAAAAGCTGCGCTACGCCACGCTGATGGGCATTAAGAAGGCCAAAACCAAAGAGGTAAAAACGCTGCCCGCCGCGCAACTTGTTGCCGGCACCAAAGCCGCCGATTTTGAAAAGGTCTACCTGCCGCAGCGCAGCAAGCAATCGCAGATTTTGACAGGCGATCCCAAAGAAGTCGCCAAACAGCTTGTCGAGAAACTCAAGTTTGAGGCCCGTGTTATATGAGCGTTCTGGTTGTTTTAGAACAAAATGGCGGCAAGTGGAACCGCATGTCGTTTGAAGCGCTAGCGGCTGGCAAGAAGATTGCCGAAGCCCTTGGCGTTCCATTGACTGCCGCCGTGATTGGCGCCGAAGCTCTTGCACGAGAAGCTGCGGCCTATCCAGTCGAAAAAGCGTTCGCGTTGAACCACGAATTTCTCGCTCATTACACACCCGATGGGTTCACGTCCGCGCTTGAACAGTTGATCAAGTCAACGAAGATTATAGCGGTTGTCTTTCCGCACACCTACCAGGTTCGCGACTACGGGCCGAAGCTGGCCACTCGGTTTGGTCAGTTGTTTGTGAGTGATGTGGTCGATGTGAAAACCGAGGGCAGTCAGCTAACGTTTGTGCGGCAATTGTTTCAGGGCAAACTCAATGCCAACATTGCTGCCACAGGTGAACCAAAGTTTGTCTCAGTACAGGCGGGCGCATTCCGTGCAGCTGAAGCGTCTGGCTCGGCGGCGAGCGTGGAAGTGTTCACTCCACAGCTAGATGCCGCTAAGATTCGCAGCAAGCCCGAAGAGCCCTTCCGCGAAGCTCAACGATCAGTTGACCTGGGGGCAGCCGAACTAATCGTTTCAGTCGGCCGCGGTATCAAAGAAAAGGACAACCTTCACGTCGTTGAGGAACTTGCCCAAGCCCTCGGCGCTGAACTGGCTGCATCCAGGCCAATATGCGATAACGGTTGGCTTCCTATGGAACGGCAAGTTGGCAGTTCAGGGCAAACGGTCTCGCCAAAGGTCTATTTCGCCGTGGGAATCTCCGGCGCTATTCAGCATTTGGTAGGAATGAAGGGATCGAAAATGGTGGTTGCCATCAACAAAGATGAGAACGCGCCCATTTTCGAAACCGCAGATTACGGCATCGTCGGCGATCTCTTCGAGGTCGTACCGGCTCTCGTCGACGCAATCAAGAGGGCGAAAGCATAAAATTTCCGATGAATAAATCCATTAGGCGCAGGGGATCAATTGCAATCGCCCTGCTTAGTGCTATCTCGCTCGCCGCTCTCACAAGTTGCGAGAAGCCAGTGTCGGGCGACGTGGCTGCAACGGTCAACGGCCGCGCTATCTCTTACAGCCAGCTTGACCGCGCCATTGCGCTCCAGTTCCCGGAGACTACGCTCAAGGTCACCGCCGACCAAACCGCTCAATTGCGCTTAGAGGTTTTACGCGCTTTGATCGACCAGGAGATCATGCTACAGCGCGCTGAAAAGGAAGGCCTGCTGGCGTCAGATGCCGACGTTGACGCCAAGTTCAACGAGTACAAAGCGCCCTATACAAAAGAGGAACTGGAAAAGCAGTTTGAAGACCGCAAGATGACAGAGGCCGATTTCAAAGCCGAACTGCGCCGCCAATTGAGCGTCGACAAGCTATTTGCGAAAGAAATCGGCTCGCACATTTCTATTTCGGACGCGGACGTGACCAACTTTTACCGCACGAACAAGGCCAATTTCAATCTTCCCGAAAACAAGATCCGTTTAGCGCAAATCCTTGTTACGCCCGTTCCTGACCCGGGCGTAGCAAATTTGAAGAACAGTAAAGCGCAGAACGATTCGCAAGCGCGCGAGAAAATTCAAATGATCGACGCCCGCTTGCGGCAAGGCGAAGACTTTGCCACATTGGCGTCGAATTTTTCTGAGGACGATCTGGCAGCGAATGGCGGCGACACCGGATTCATCCCTGAATCGACATTGGACAAACGAGCCGACCCCGAAATACGACGGGTGATTTTAAACATGACGCCAGGCCAGATTTCACAGGTGATTCACACGCCCGAAGGCTATCGCATTATCAAACTGATTTCGCGCGAGATGGCCGGACAACGTGCTTTGAACGATCCGCGTGTCCAAGAAGAAATTCGTGGGGAATTGTTTCAAGCGAAGCAGCAAATGCTTCGGGCGGCATTCTACGAAGTGGCGCGCAGTGAAGCTAAAATCACTAACTATTACGCCCGTTCTGTTCTGGACAGCCGCGACAAAAAGTAATCTGCTCCGGCTTATTCTTCGGTCTTTTGCACTGGCTTGCTATGTTTTGCTAGCCGCCGCACTTGAGTCATATATTCGCGAATATACTGCTGGTACATCAGCGGAATTTCGTCACGGTTGATTTCACCACCCAGGTCCGCATGTTGCCCGAGATGCTGCGAGTAGTTGGTTTGCAGCTGTTGTTTGCCAGCGGGATTTTCCACCATAACGTCGCCCGTGGCGCTCGCCGACCGCTTACCTATGATCTCGGCCAGCTTGCCCATAGCCTTCAACTGTTCCGCGTCTTTGGTGGATTTATCGCCATCCTGGCTGCCAATGCCCGAGTGAGCATCTGAATTGCTTTTTTCGGCTGATTGATCGGCACTCTTACCCTGGCCCGACTTAGTCTTTTCTTGTGTCTGCCCTTGTGTTTGGCCGTCGCTCGATTGCTGCTGTTCGCTGGAATCGCGATTCGGATCTTGGCGCGATGCGCTCTTCTGCTCCTTCGAAGCACTTTGCGAATCGCCTTTCTTGTCTTCGCCCTGCTTCTGATTTTGCTCTTGCTTGCTTTGCTCGTTCGTCCGCATCTTTGCCGCCAAGCTCGCAAGCGCGTCTTTCATGCGGTCAATCAAGCCATTCGAACTTTTGGGGCTGTTGGCTTTGTCGTCACTCGATGGCTTCTCTGAACTGGCGGTCTTTCCGCTCTCGTCACCTTGTTTCCCGTCGCTCTTTTGCTGATTGCCACCGGCGCCGTCTTTGCTCTCCTTGTTCTGACTGTCTTTTGCTTCTTTCGACTCGCTGGCCTCGGACGGTTGGTTGGGATTCTGCCCAGCCCCTGCGGAGTCAGCTTTGGCCAACGGTGGTGGTTCATCACGCGGCGCTGACTTGGCATCTTTATCGCCGTCAGCTTTGGGCGAAGTTTTCTGCCCTTGTTTGTCTGAGCCTAACGCTTGTTCGCGCTGCCGCTTCGTTTCCTCAGAATCTTTGTCGGTTCTCTCGAGCACTTCACTCAGCCGCAAGGGGACTATAGATTGCCGCAGACTCATGCTTTCGGTGAGAAGGTACCGGACGCTAAACAGGCTCATCGCCAGCACTGCCAGGCCGCCAGAAATGGCCCACAACCGTCCGCCCGTAAAGGGGAACGCTGCCGCCACATCTACGCTTTGCGCCGCGACCTCCGCGCCTTTAAGCTGGTATTCAGTAAACTCGCTGGACGTGACGTTATTGTGCGAACGCAAATACCATGCGGTTGAGAGCGCATCGGCAAGTTGCAGACGGTGATCGAGCGTTTGCGCCACTCGATAATGCTCTATCAGACGCTGGCGAACCTGATACGCCGCGATGCCGACGCCGACCACTCCTAACAACACCAGCCAGCGCCAGTCCAGGACTTGGGTGCCCACTAGCAGCATGACCACAAACGCCGCCAAGACAATCGCGGCGGCGATTGCCGTCCGCTCCACAGCAACCACTAAAAGACGTCGACCCCAGGCGGAACGTACTACCTTTTCCACCCCGTTTGTGTCTGTCATGACCAATTATTACATGCAAAAAGCAGGCATACTGCATCAGCGGATGCGTACACTGCAAATTAAGAATCCATATGCTTTCCTTCCTTTTATTTCTTACAGCGCCCATCAACCCCCAAGTCATCCCGACGCCTTACCAACAGGCCTGGGCCATTCTCAAACAAGGGGCCATTGACAACGCAGCCGCCAAGCGAGCCAAAGCTGTCCACGGCCTCGGTCTGGCGAGTGGCCGTTCAGCACAAGCGATTTGCGAGCAAGCACTCGGCGATCCCGATAAGAACGTCCGAGCCGAAGCTGCCACATCACTTGGAAAAATGAACGCTATCTCCGCTCGTCCAAAACTCCGCGCTTGCCTGGATGACAAAGAGATCCTGGTGGTCCTGGCTTGCACCAACTCACTTTACCTTTTGAAAGACCCTATGGCGTATGAGGTCTACTACGCCCTGCTGACTCAAGAGCGCAAGAGTTCGAAAGGGCTCATACAATCCCAGCTCGACACATTGCGCGACCGCAAGCAAATGGAGACCCTCGCTTTTGAAACGGGCATCGGGTTCGTGCCTTATGGCGGCATGGCGTGGCAAGCGATAAAGACAATTAACCACGATGATGCATCGCCAGTCCGCGCGATGGCGGCTGAACGGCTTGCCAATGACCCCGATCCAAAGAGTGAGCAGGCGTTGGCCGACTACTTGGCTGACAAGAAGATTAAAGTACGTGAGGCAGTAATTGAAGCGATTGTTAAGCGTGGCGATCCCGCATTGTTAAAGACAGTGATTGAGTTGCTCGATGACGATAACGAAAACGTACGGTTTGACGCGGCTGGCGCGGTTATTGCGCTCTCTCAGCGGCGCACCTCACGTCGCGTCAAGAGCTCGGCACCGCCAACGAAGCGTTGAATGTGCTACGTTCTCCAAATGGTCACTGATGCACCGCGGCTCGCCATGGCGAGCACAAACGATATTTTCAATCGAGAGGTCTTCCAGAAACGCAATTTCGCAGCGCTGGCTGATGTTTATACCGCAGACGCGCGGATTCTACCCCCGGGCGGCCCGCTCGTTTCCGGCTTGCCCGGCATTACCGAGTTTTGGTCGGGCCTGATTCAGGCCGTAAACGCAACGGCTGCCGTCCTCACCTCAATCGATGTGATGCCCGCTGGCGACGATCTCGTCGAGATAGGCAAAGCCGTGCTTACTATCCAGCCCGAGGGACAGCCACAAACGAGCGAATTAGAAGTGAAATACGTCGTCTACTGGCGCCAGGAATCGGGCAAGTGGAAATGGCACGTCGATATTTGGAACCAAAATTCGTAAGCTAGCGATCAGCCGAGATCGAACTTCTCGTTGTGCAGCGTGGCGTCGCCCTTAACGAGCACTGGCCGAGCAAGAATCTCTTCCAGTTCTTCAAGGTATTGATTGTCTTTGGCTTTGAGCACTTTGGCGACGTCCGGATTAACGCGCAGCATGACATCTTTGCCTTCAAGGGCTTTAGATATCTTCTGCGCTTCCACTAGAATTTCGCCGATAATGGTCTGTACGCTCTTAACGTAGCCGGCTCCCTCACAATGCGGACAGGGAGCGCACAGCGTCCGTTCAAGGCTTTGCTTGACGCGTTTGCGGGTAATCGCCACCAAGCCGAAATCGTTAAACTGGAGAATCTTGTAAGGCGCTTTGTCAGAGCGCATGGCCTCTTCGAGTGCTTGCATCACTCTCTGGCGATTCTTACGCTCATCCATATCAATGAAGTCGACAACGATGATGCCGCCAAGGTCGCGCAGACGAATCTGCCGAACAATTTCTTTAACCGCTTCGACGTTGGTTTTGACGATCGTGTCTTCGAGGCGGTTTGATTTGCCGACGAATTTACCAGTATTGATGTCGATAGCAACCAGCGCTTCGGTTTGGTTGATCACGATGTAGCCACCGGACTTGAGCCACACCTTCGGGCGTAGGGCCTTTTCAAGTTCCTGGGTGATGTTAAATGCATCGAACACGGGCGCACTTCGCGTATACATTTTCACGCGGTTCACCAGCGCCGGTTGGTGGCGCTGCATGAAAGTAACAACGCTTTCGTACAACTCTTCGTTGTCCACCCAAATCGCTTTGAATTCTTCCGTGACCTGATCTCTAAGAATGCGCTGGACGATATCGAGATCGTAGTGCAGGAGCGCTGGAGCGGGCTTCTTCTCAGCCTTCTGGCGAATGTCGAGCCAAAGGCTGTAGAGAAAGTTCATGTCGGCGGCAATTTCCTCTTCGGGAACGCCTTCACCGGCGGTCCGAACAATGAAGCCGCCTGAGGTGCCAACGCGGTGAGCTTGGAGGATCCGCTTTAAGCGGAGCCGCTCTTCATCGCTCGACACTTTTCGCGACACTCCCAGGTGAGCCACGCTCGGCATAAAGACGACGTAGCGGCCAGGGAGCGCGATGTGTGAAGTGATGCGGGCGCCCTTCTGGCCTAGAGGTTCTTTGGCGATCTGAACGATGATTTCCTGCCCAGGCTTGAGGAGCTCGGAAATGGAGGGCATGGCGGTACGTTCCGGGCGTTCAATAACGCGCTCCTCGAATACAGGCGCCTCTCGTAAGGCGGCGCGGTTATCGGGGCGCGCATCCACTTGCGGCGCAGCGCCCGCGGCGTTGCTAGGGCCGCCTTGATTAAAGCGCCCGCTGCCGCCACGACGACGGCGCATACGGCGTGGTGCGCGGTGCAATGACCGGTTGCCCTGATCCCGAACGACCGCAGATTGCGATTGCTGTGCTTGCGGTTCTGGTTCGCCCGCTAGCGTTATGTACGGCTCTTCCAAACCGTTCTCTAGAGCTTCTTCGATTTCCGGCGCGATATCTTCCAGATCGGGAAGCGCCTCTTCCGCCATCAGCATTTCGTGCTCGGTAGGTTCGGCGATGTCGCTCGTTTCTATGATGTGAACGGGGGAAGGGTCGGCTAGGAATTTAGCGACGCGGATGTGTTCTTCGTCGTCGCTAAGAGATTGAGCAGCGCGGTCAATCCCGAGGTATGATGCCGCGCGGCCAATCGCATCTTCCTGCTCAGGTGTAAGCGGCTCGGGTGCATGATGATGGTCGAAAACCTGTTCCGTCAGCTGAAGTTCGGAAGCTTCCTCCTCGATTTCGGCGGCTTCGGCGGATGGTTCGTCATCCGGCTCGACGTCTTCTTCCGGAGTTTCAATCAACGGCTCGCGTGCTATCGCACTTCCGGCAGCTGCCAATGGCGCGGCGGATGGTTCTTGAATCACAGGCCGGGAACGATACTTCGCTAGCGATTCACCAGGTAGAACGATAACGTCCTCGATCGGCGGTTCGGCTTCAAAGTTCTCGTGAGCTTGCTCACCAGTTTCGACTCTGGCCACGTCAGACCGAGCGCCGCCAGTGGCAGGGGCTGAAGATCCGCCGGGTCGGGCGTATTTATTCTCCGGGAAATCGCGCCCGCGACGGCGACGGCGGGAGCGGCGGCCACGACGGTCATTCCCTCCCCGGTCGTCGTTTCTATCGGTTTGCCGGGCTTGCTCCGGCAGACGGGCTTCAGTGCCGCCTGCTGGCGCTGTTGAGACCGCAGGAACGTCCTCTTCTTCCTCCTCCTCATGATCAAGGTGAGGCTCAAGTTCTTGCAAAACGGGGTGAGATTCAATAGCCGCTGGAATTTCCTGCGGTAGACGGTCGTAACCACCGCGCGGGCCACGGGTGCCGCCTTTCTCAATTCGTTGCGGTTTTTCGTCGGTGACGGTATCGATATCCTCCCCGTGTTCCTCAAAAAAATCGGAGACGTAAAGGAAGGTGTCGCGTTCAAGCCCTAGATCTACGAACGCGGACTGCATCCCCGGCAAAACGCGAGTTACGCGGCCCTTATGAATGCTACCGGCGAGTGAATACTCGTTGGCGCGCTGAAAATAAACTTCTACGAGCTGATCCTCTTCGAGGATCGCTACTTTCGTTTCATGGCGATTGGAGCCAATCACCAGTTCCTTACTCATCTAATCACCGCCTTTTCGGGGCCGATGAAAGCACGCTAGAACTCCGGATATGTATGGCGCATTTCCTCTCCGACGGAGGCGAGAAAAGCGAAAAAACGTTAAATAACCAACGCGAATGGAGACTTGCTCGTTAACATCCGCATTATTCCAATACCAAATTCTTTGGCCTGATCCGAAATCTGTTGTCTCTCAGTTCGACCCCTTTGTCGAACCGGCTCCGTTCTAACGAAGCCGCTCATTCATTCAATTTACGAACCTTTAATTCACGAATCTACGTAACCTGACGCCGTTTACTAAACCCAGCATCAAAAAAATCGACCAAGTATTCGACCCGCCTGAGCTCATTAACGGGAGCGGTATCCCAGTGATAGGCATCTTCCCTACCACCATACCCACGTTAACCAGCACATGGAACAAAAGCAATGCAGCTACACCCATGCATACATACAGCCCGGCTCTATCATTCGCCGTTTGAGCGTTCTGCACAACCTGCATAATTAGCAGGAAATACAACACTAGCGCGATCACGATTCCTACAAAACCATGTTCTTCCGCAAAGGAAGAAAAGATGAAATCCGTGTGCGGTACCGGCAGAAAGCCCAAATGAGTCTGAGAGCTATCTTTGGCACCCCTGCCCCACATACCGCCGTTACCGACCGCAATGCGGGATTGGATCACCTGAAAGCCCGTTCCTTTAGGATCACGATCGGGATACTTAAAACTCACCAATCGGTCCTTCTGGTAAGGCTTAAGAAAATGATAGCCGATCGGCAAACTGACAGCGAGCACCGCGCCGATTATGAGCGATTGTTTCCACCGCAAACCCGCCATCAGAACGCCCGCAACAAGGATAGGAATATACGTCAGCGAAGTCCCGAGATCGGGCTGCTTCATCACCAAAGCCATGGGAAAACCCACCATAATCCCCAGCTTGGCAAGATCGCCCCAGGTCAGCGTCGTCGACGGTTTAACGAATTCAACAAGATACCGTGCGATCGCAAGAATCAGCACAATTTTCACGAACTCCGACGGCTGCAACGTGAACCCACTGATTCGAATCCAGCGAGTCGAACCAAACACCTTGTTGCCAATCAGCGTGGTGGCAAAGAGCAAGCCAATAACACCCCCGTAGAGATAGACCACTTGAGCCATCAGAGTTTGATAGCCAATCACGGCCGTACCCCACATCATTAAGAGCCCAGTCAGAACCCAGATGATTTGCTTTTCCCAAGCGCCATCCCACTTCGTACCATTCGTGGCACTGTAGACTTGCAAGATGCCTAGGCCAGAAAGGATAAGAGTTACGATAATCAGCGGCCAGTCGAGTTCTTTAAATGCGCGATAGCCCATTAGTGTTTTGGTTTTGCCTCCACCAAATGGGTGGCCAGAATGTTAGTAGCCGCCAGGCGGTCTTGAATCTCAGTCTGAAGTTCCTGACCCTTCGCTTTGCGCTCTTTCTTGTCAAAGTACGCTTTCAACACGTCGCGAACGATCCACGACGCGCGATCGCCGTGCTCGCCATTTTCGAAAAGCGCAACCGCAACAATCTCTGGCGCTGCTTGCGGCGCATAAGCGACGAACCAGGCGTTGTCTTTCATCGCACGTCCAGCGCCCGTTCCCTTTAGGAATTTATTGGACGCTAACTGCGCCGTTCCGGTTTTACCGCACACATTCTCGCCGGGTATCGCGGCATTGTGCCCGGTACCGCCCGGCTCGTTCACGACTGCATACATTCCGGAAATCACCGCCTCGACATTCTCGGGGTTGAAGTGCCCAGTTCGCAATACTTTTGGTTCAGTGCTGCCAAGCAGATGGGGTTGCATCCACTTGCCTCGATTTGCCAATCCGCCGATCGCCGCAGCCAGTTCCAATGGTGAGACCGTCACCGCGCCTTGTCCGATGCCAACCGAAATGGTTTCACCCGCGTACCACTTCTGACGCGTTAGGCGGAGCTTCCACTTAGTTGAAGGCATGGTGCTTTCACGCTCGTTGGGCAGGTCGATTCCTGTCTTATGCCCTATTCCCGCCATGTCCGCATATTCGGCCAAACGATCGATTCCCAGCTTATTGGCGACGTTATAAAAGAATACGTCGCAGCTCTCGCGGATCGCCCGATGCAGCGAAATATTGCCATGCCCGTGATGATTCCAGCACCCGTAATAATTGCCATAGAACGACGCGCCACCTGAACAATGGAACTCCGTCTGGTCGTCAATCGCTCCGGTCTCGAGACCGGCCAATGCTGCGATCGGCTTGAAGGTAGATCCTGGAGCAAACTCGGCCTGCGTCGCTCGATTCAACAGAGGCTTGAACGGATCGTTCATAATCTCGTTCCAGTCTTTACGGCTGATTCGGCCCGTGAATTTGTTCGGGTCGAAGGTGGGAGCGCTCATCATGGCCAAAACCTCACCCGTGCGCGGATCGAGCGCAACCACCGCCCCGCGCTTGCCCTCCATCGCGAGTTCTGCGACGGCTTGCAGATCTAAGTCAAGAGTGGTCTGAAGGTCCTTGCCCGGAACCGCATCTTGGGTCGTGTCCATCTGCCGTTCGTGGCCGAAATTATCTACTTCCACGCGCTGCTGGCCATCGACACCCCGCAACGTTTTGTCGTACTGCTTCTCAAGACCGTCTTTGCCAATGATATCGCCCTGCCGGTACTCACTGAATTGCGGCAAATCCAGTTCCGACTCGCTGATTTCGCCCACGTAGCCCGTAACGTGCGCGGCAAAGCCACCCTGCGGGTACTGTCTGCGCCACGACTTGATCAACTGCATCTCGGGATAAGT
>Ga0182012_10004660_pt1 | contig 14256 bp, 10 predicted proteins | sample 612S2SmetaG_FD_120486 | JGI IMG/M metagenome (GOLD analysis project Ga0182012, IMG submission 120486) | Permafrost microbial communities from Stordalen Mire, Sweden - 612S2S metaG | ecosystem: Environmental > Terrestrial > Soil > Wetlands > Permafrost | place: Sweden: Stordalen | collected... | reverse complement strand
TTACCGTAATCGCTGTGCAAAGTCAGCGAATCTATCACCGTTGCTTCGTTAACTTTGACCTGTCCGCTATTGGTAGTTGCATGGATCTTGCCGGCAGCGTTGGTAAGCTCCACGTTGCCATATTCAGATTTAAGCGTCAGTCCTGTAGCAGAGTGCACATCGGATACCGTAATGGAGCCACTATTGGTCTCAGCTTCTATCTCACCACCGGCGCGTTCAATGGAGATGTTTCCGTATCTGGTTTTTGCGGATATCTTATTTGCGCCGGCGGCATCCGCGATAGTGATCGCTCCGGAAGATGTTTCCACCTCCAGGGTACCTGCTGCTCCGCGCACATCGATGGAGCCATATTCTGTAGAGACCTTCGCACCACCTTGTACGCCGTTCAGCTTAATGTCTCCACTGGAAGTTTTGAGATCTACACCCAATCTGGATGGCACGGTGATGAGGTAGTGCACTGCAACCGATACATTCTTCTTTTTATACTCTTCGGGATAGTCAGAGGTGAGAACCAGCGCCGTGCCCTTGAGCTCGGCAGACACGCTAACGGACGGAAGCAACGTCTTAAGCGTCTCCTCAGAATCGTCGCCGTGGATCGACTTAGTGGCCTGAACCTGAATCTCGCTGGATCCATCTGTGGCCGCGCGCACCTCAATATTGCCCCTTTCCGTATCGGCAGAAACCGAACCTACCTGGGCAGCAAGGAATCGCTTTTGAACAGTTTCTGTTGCTTCATTCTTGCCAACGGTCGTCGTCATGTTCTTCCCGTTTACCGTTACGGTAGTGTTGCCCGGCCCCTGAAAGTTGGTGTGTATCGCGCAGCCGAATATACTTAATGTGCCGACGGCCACCGGCGCAAGCACCCTGGATACTCTAAGCATATTGGAAATCCCCTCCAGTTGCCGTTTACCATCTACAGCATGGTGGCCAAAACGTACGTAACTTGCTGCACTTCGAACCGCTATGCTTTGCGTCCAAACCCGTTGCCGGATGCAATCACCGTTGCCGCGCCAACTCCCATCACCGCCAGGCCAATCTCCACACATAGCCCCATAACGCCAAGGCCGTGATTTATGCCGCCTAACACTACGTTCAACACAAAAAATCCGGCAAGCCCGAGTACCATACGACTAAACGTTGACCCATCGGTCGGCCGATTGAGTTTACGTGCGAGGAAATCCCCTGCGCAGCACATTCCGGCGAGCCAGCCAAAAGCGAGCAGTATCAGCGGAACAAACGCTATCAGTATGCCGAACGGAGCCCACAAGAGCTTTATGAGGGGCAGTTTCAGTAGAATGGCATCGGCAACCAACAGTACTAGCGCTGCCACTCCGATAATGGAGCCGACCATAAAATCGCGTCGTGGTTGGGCGGCGAGATGCTCCGCGACACGCCTGGAGGCATTTGGCGTTACAACCATCGACAGTATCGCGCCAAGCAGGCCAAGGAAAGTGAGGGCGAGTTGCGCTCTAAACCAATCATGGCGACGGGGCACGGGGCGGACCCTAGGTGCGGTGACGGCCGTTTTCTGCAGGTTAGTTAACCCCGACTCCGACCCGGACTCTTCCATTTTATTGCCTTTGCCAATTACAACCATGTTAATTCCAGAGCCGTTATTAGTTACCAGGCAATTTTGTGTCTCAACAACGCCATCAACCCGGGCACCGCACTCGATAGTCACCGTAGAGTCAACGGCATGAACGTTCTTCGTGACATGTCCACTGATGATCAGGTTCTTTCCCTTAACGTCGATGGAATCAACCGTCTTGCCCTGGGGTACGACTACGGTTTCGCCGTTCTGTTTCTGTGGGGATTGATCCGCGCTAATATCAGTTATGTCCTGACTATCTTGCGTGTCCTTTTTGTCGGCCGATGGGACTGCTGTGCTCTGTGACTTGGAGACAGGCTCATCAATTTTGTGTACTCCCTTGGCGGGGTCCACCGCCCTGCCACCATTCTGGGCAAATACTTCCCCGGGATGGTTCATAATAAGCGATGCGATCGCCATAAGAGCAATTGCCAATCGGTGCATCTGTGCTCCCTAAACCCTTCGAGCTCCGTACATTCCTCGCTGTTTACGAGTTACCAGAAAATAGTAGGCTGCAATGCACACGCCGATATCCATTGCCAGACCTCGGACCGCAACCTCGCCTACATTTCTATAGGTCTCACCAAGCAGGTCGCCCATCTGACCGAGCGCGGCGAAGACTACCAGCATGAGTCTGCCCAGTAGCGGAACACGACCAATCGCCGTACTGATCTGCTCCAACCAGGAGCGAACTGCAACGATGTTCTCGCCGAGCATCTCATGACCCCACGCAGACGAAACGAAAAAAGCCATGATCGCAGCGGTAATACTGCCTGATGTAAGGCGCTGGAGCGCGCTTCCCTCAATCTTCAAAATATTGCGAGATGAGGTGATGTTCGACTTCTTAAGCGTAGACGCAAGCGTGCTTGTTGTTGGCCGAACGGCAGCTTGCAGGGTTGTCGGCGTAGCTGTGGAGTTGGCATTGCGAACCACGGAGTTCTGCTCAAGCGCAATTGGAATGACGAATGGTCGGCCAGTAGCCGACGAAGTCACCACAGCTTCTGAGCCGCCTATGGCAGTAACCGATTGAACCTGGATTTTGCGTTGAATGATGCCCGTAAAATCCATTGGCAACTCAACTGCCGGCACGGCGCTGAGATAGGCCGCAACTCTCTGCTGTTCGTCAAACTCCTGCGAACATTCCGTACAGATGCTCAGATGTCCCAAGAGGGCGCGAGCAGTGTCCTGCGACATTTCGCCATCGGCATTTTCCAGTAAGAACGGGAGACTCTCTCGCACCCGTTCGCACATCGTGCGATCCTGTGGCAAGACGGGCCTCTTGGTCGGCTCATTGGAAGCGTGCTTCTGAGCGCTGATCGGAGGTGGTGTTGCATATTTACCCCAGCCCTGCTGCTCCTCAGGCTGGGTATTTTCAAATCTATTTTCCATCCGTTTCCATTTCCAGTACGGGTCGGAGTCTGCCTCGCAGCATATCCCTCGCCCGAAATAGATGTGTTTTGACCGTACCCGTTGGGAGATCCAGAATCCGGGCAATCTCGTCTACGCTCATGTCCTGCAGATGGCGCATTACTACCACGGCGCGGTACTTGTCGGGAAGGTTAAGAACGGCGCGTTGCACCACATCTTGTACCGAGCTTCGTACAGCAGCCTCTTCAGGGCCACTGCTACGAATATCGGCGGCAGGTTCTCTGCCCTCTTCCAGTTCCACGTCCAGTGAAAGTGTGCTCTTAGCTTTGCGTGAGCGCAACTGGTCAATACAGAGGTTGGAGGCGATTTTGTATAGCCAGGTTAAAAAACTCGCATCCTGACGGAAGGATGAGAGCGCACCGTAGGCACGCAGAAACGTGTCCTGCACCAGATCCCCCGCATCCTCGGCATTGCCGAGCATACGGTACGCCAGGTTGTACACCTGCCGTTGGTACCGTTGCACCAGACCGTTATATGCCGATGTATTCCCGGAGAGCGTTTGTCTCACCAGATCGGCGTCAGTTTGCTCCACCAGCGTAATCGTCCTCGTCTCCCCCCCTCGATACGAGCGCTTTCAGGGGGATTACGTCTGGTCTTATCAGACGGTTTCAAATAATGTGGTGCTGGGTTAATCTGATTCTAATACTCCGCTCCGAGAAGTTCTTCGACGGTGAGCGTTGCGACGCCGGATTTTCTCACTACGCATGCTCCCGCTCGGTTTGCTATAACCGCTGCCTCATAGTTCGAGGCACCTGCCATCAGCGCGAGTGTCATCGCTCCGATAGTAGTATCGCCCGCGCCGGCAACATCCGCCACCTCTACTCGGTGCGCCTGCACATACCGGTACTCTCCGGCGCGGCACCAGTAGGAAAGCCCGCGGGCTCCCCATGTAATTACCAGTGTATCGACTTCCAGCTCTTCGCGCAACGCCTCTCCGAACACGCGTTCGGCAGATTCGTCACCTGTAAGTCGATGGCGACCGAGCTCTTCTGCCTCGCTTCTATTGAGCGACAGTACCGTGGCGCCTTTGAGCCAGGGTGCACTGGAAGGCTTCGGATTTGTAATCAGCGGTTTACCTGCCTTTTTTGCGATGGCAATGGTAGCGCGCGCGGTCTCCGGCGTGAGAACGCCCTTCCGATAGTCGGATACCAGAACGGCATCGACGTCCTGAATATGCTCTTCGATAACGTTCAGAAGCCTCTCGCCGATGGCTTCGGACACCGCGTGTGTCTGCTCCCGATCAACTCTCAGCACCTGTTGGTTTTGTGCGATAACGCGGGTCTTACGGGTGGTGGGGCGCGTTGGATCGGTAAGAATGCCGCTGACATCGATATTCCAGGCCGCAAGATCGGCTTTCAGGAGCTTTCCTCCCTCGTCATCGCCGACAACGCCCGCCATCACGACTCGTGCACCGAGAGCACGGAGATTGTTGCCCACGTTGGCAGCTCCTCCCGGCTTAAACTCATCGGCCTCTACCTCAACGACCATGACTGGACTCTCCTGTGAGATCCTTCGGACCGATCCGCGGAGGTACTCATCCATCATAAGGTCGCCAACCACCAGTATCGATGTGGCTTTAAATCCATTTACAATCTGCCTATAGCGCTCTCGCCCGATTTCGTCTTCCATAGATCCTTTCTCTAACAGGCGTAATCAACACTCCGGGATTCTACCGCAAATAGCGCCAGACATGCAGGATTGACCCTCCCGATGCAGCTACCTTTCTCTTGTGGGCTATCGAACTCGGAAGAGACCGACCCTGTAGAGTTCATGGTATCCTAACCACTATGGATAAAGTTATTACGGTAGTTGGTGGCGGTTTCGCCGGCGTAGAGGCGGCTTGGGCGGCCGCGCAACGGGGTTGCCACGTACGTCTGTATGAGATGAGACCCCGGCGCGGAACTCCCGTGCATCATACCTCGGACCTCGCCGAGCTGGTCTGTTCCAACTCATTCAAGTCTAACCTGCTGACCAATGCAAGTGGCGTGCTTAAAGAGGAGATGCGACGCCTCGGCAGTGTGGTTCTGCCGATTGCTGAGCGGTGCCGGGTACCGGCCGGTGAAGCGCTCGCGGTAGATCGGGAGCCGTTCGCTCGCGAGATCACCGCAGCTATTGATAACCATCCGAATATTGAGCTAATTCGTAGCGAAGTGGTAGATATCCCCACCGATCGTCCCCTTATACTTGCCACCGGCCCACTCACATCGGACGCTCTGGCATTGAATATAGCTAGGTTGACGGGCGGCGACTCGCTCAGTTTCTACGATGCGGTTGCGCCGACGGTAACCTATGACAGCCTAGACATGTCCCGCGTGTTTCGGGCATCCCGCAGAGGTAAGGGTGCGGGCACGGCGGGAATGGAGTTACCCTTGGCCGACACCGGTTCGGACCAGGCATCAGATGCAGATAGTGTATCCGAAGGGGAGCTCGAACCGGAAGGCCCCGGATGTGGCGGATCCCCTGCCGAGAGCTCGGACTATCTGAACTGCCCCTTTAATAAGGAGGAGTACATGGCGTTCTGGGAGGCGTTGAATGGGGCCGAACTGGCGCCAGTACACGATTTTGAAAAGGAGGGGGACGGAGATACGCCGGCTCCCAAGATGGTCTTTTTTGAGATGTGCGTTCCGATCGAGGAGCTCGCAAGGCGTGGGCCAAGAACGCTCGCATTTGGGCCGATGAAGCCGGTTGGACTTACCGATCCGCGAACAGGACATCGCCCCTGGGCCGTGGTGCAATTGCGACAGGAGAACCGGGAAGGGACCCTCTGGGGACTGGTCGGATTTCAGACCCGGATGAAGTGGGGAGAACAGAAGCGGATACTGCAGATGATTCCCGGGCTGGGATCAGCAGAGTTTATCCGGTACGGCGTGATGCATCGCAATACCTATATAAACGCTCCAAAACTGCTGGATACGGCCTGCATGCTGCGTGAGCATCCCGGGATATTTATTGCCGGGCAGATGACAGGCGTTGAGGGTTACCTGGAATCGGCCGCAATTGGCATTCATGCCGGTATCAATGCAGTACGCTTTGCAAAAGAGTTGCCGCCGGTTGCGCCGCCCAGAGAGACGGTACTCGGCTCACTCTGCTACTACCTTGTAGAGACGGACCCGAAGCGTTTTTCGCCGATGAACTCGAACTGGGGAATCGTACCGGAGCTCCCGGGACCAACCATTCGCGATAAACGCGAGAAGGCCAGAAGGAAGGGAGAACGTGCACTGGAGGCATTCGACCGATACGTGGCCTCCATCTCATAATGCCAACCTTTTGTTGCCGAGGCAATACGGTTAGCTCTCGTGTTGAAGTATTACCGGACGACACCAGGCACCTGAATGGCCTTTGAGATTGATGGGCAGCGCCATGAAGTTAACTGGCTGAGGAAGATCGCAGATGTTGACGGACAGATTCAGCTCCTCAACGATCCAGATACCGTGGCTCAGGAGCATTGTGTGGACGAGGGCATCATTCTCTTTGTCCCATCCACCTATTCCCCAGTGGTCTATACCAAGACCACGTATCTGCTGTTCTGCCAGCCAGAGAGCGGAGTCGGGATGGAGTCTGGGTGATCCATAGAGCCAAATATCTGAGCGCTCACGAATATCGCCCCAACCGGTGGACATTAACACAATGCTATCGGCCGGAAGAGGATCAGGCAACGCTGCGATCAGCAACTCCGGCGTTATCCAACCACGCGGTTGGATCGGCCTGAGATTGGCAATATAGGCGAGCCCCGTAAAGCTCTCCAGCGGAAGCGCATCGATCGGCTTGCCTCCTGGAATCTTGTGGAGCGGGGCATCCAGATGGCTCCCGGTATGGCTTGCGAGGGTCAACGTCTCCCAGCACCAGTTTGCCGTTTCGTGGCTTGAGGTTACCTCTGACTTAACACCGGGATGGGCAGGGCAGTTCGGGCCACCATCGAATATGGGTTGCGATAGATCTACAATTTTCACAAACAGCTCCTCAACGGTCTGGCCGACATCAGAACGGACCGATCGGTCTGGTGCCTGGTGTTTTATTTTTCTACCTGACCGCTAAGGATACCTTCCGTGTGAAGGACACGACGTTCTCTTGCGGCTGGCCGGATAAGGATTTTCGTGATGTTGACATATTCATGCAAATTGCAATGGCATCAAGGATTTGGCGGATAATGCGCCGAAATAGAGTGCCGTTGTCTAGTCTAAACTATTCCTTTCTTTACTCATCTTTTCTCTTCTTTTCTGTGCACGATCCAAAGTTGACAGGAGCATACCGTTGGCAAACACAATTCGGGGGGTCATCTCTTTAGTCGTGGGAATTGGCTTGTGTGTGATGCAGGCAACCGGTAACGTCCCTACGCACAACCACACAGGCTATCTGTATGGTGGGCTTCTATGTGCGTTTGGCGCCTATCGGCTGTACCGCGGAGTTACCGGGCAGTAGACGGTGCAGCAGGGAGTAGGTTAGACATGACGGATCAGCTATGGGCCCCGTGGAGGCTAAAGTACATCGAGAACGCAGACAAAGCGGAAGGGTGCATCTTCTGTGAGTTTCCTACTCGCGATATCATTGAGGACGAGACCAATCTAATTGTTTATCGTGGGGCCTCTGCATTTATCATCTTGAACGCATTCCCTTACAGTAATGGGCACCTCATGGTAGTTCCCTTTCGCCACAGCGCAAATCTGGCAGACTATTCGGACGAGGAGATGCTGGAAGTGATGCACCTGACCCGGCTCTCTATCTCCCTCCTGAAGAGGGCGTTTAATCCGAACGGATTCAACCTTGGTGTAAACATGGGGCGAGTTGCGGGCGCCGGCATTGCCGATCACCTTCACTGGCATATCGTACCACGGTGGAATGGCGACACAAACTTTATGCCTGTACTGGCTGATGTTCGCGTTATCCCTGAGAGCCTGAGCGTTGTGTTTACTCGATTGCGAGAGGCGCTTGACCGCGAGACTGACGAAGCGGGTCTGGACACCACAGCATGAGTGGCGAGATAGACGTGAGCGCGGCTAGCCCCGAACCGGGCGAGACAAAGGCGGAGAGGATTTCACTTCTTGCCGGGCGAGTGGAAGGGTGCACGGCATGCTCTCTGGCCAGCACACGAACCAAAGTAGTGTTTGGCGAGGGAAACCCAGAGGCACCGCTAGTATTTATCGGTGAAGGGCCCGGTCAGACCGAAGATGAGACGGGACGGCCATTTGTCGGGCGGTCCGGCGAGCTTTTAGACGAGTGTATGCAAGAGTGCGGCATTTCGAGAAAGCATGTTTTTATTTGCAACGTGTTGCGATGTAGGGCCTGTTATCTGGCCAACGGTCGCGTGAACAACCGTGCTCCGCTTCCTGCCGAGATATCCACGTGCACACCATGGCTGACTGAGACATTGCTGATAATCCAGCCCCTGGTTGTTGTCTCTCTCGGTGCAGCTTCGGCGGGTCTTATTATCCACCCCGAGTTTCGCATGGGCGCCGAGCGCGGCAGGTGGTTTGAGAGTACCTTCGCTCCCCATGCCATTGCTTCGTGGCACCCTTCCTATATTTTGCGGCAAGAGGGCAAGGCATATGCAAGCGCCCGACAGAACCTGGTGGATGACATAGAGGCGGCGCGACGGAAGGTGATTGAGTTACGGCGCGCACTAAAACTAAAGAGTGGTACCGCGGGCTAATAGACGAACTACCGGGGTGGCGCGCACAGACTGTACGCGCCACCCCGTTCCGTTGGGATACCAACGGTTGCACCGGTTTCACTACACTTTCACGAGACTCCAAGCATCGACAATAGTGGCGAGTCCTCGATGGTTAACGGAAGCTTCACTCTGCCACGAATTCTGGAAGACTCGTAGGTTGCGAAGATCAGTTCTGTGGCGCGCAGAGCATTATCGCTGCCGAGAATCGGCTTTCGCCCTGTCTGCATGCAGTCGATAGCATCCAGGATAGAGAGCGTAGTATCGCCTCCCGGCGGTACGGTTCTGGTGAGATCCGGCACTTCCCAACCGGCTGCGGAGCTGCGCATAAACCGCAGCGCCGGGCCATCGTTTACATTTACCTCAATTACACCCTCGCTGCCAATAATTCGGTTCGCGCAGGTGCCACCGATATCCTCGCCCGTAACCAGAAGCCCAAACACCCCGTTTGCATACTTGATGTACGCAGTGCCATAAGATTCGACATAGACACCGAAGACAGTCTCTGCATTATCGCGATCGATCTGCCCCATCACCCACTCTGCCGGGGTCTCATTGTTGTAGAAGTTAAACATATCGAACCAGTGCGTACCCCAGTCGAACATGTTGGAGCAGTAGCCTTCGATACGGGATATCTTTCCGATGGCGCCCTCTTGTGCCAGTTCACGAGCTTTCATGTAGTGAGCCCCAAAACGGCGCTGATGGCAGAAAGTTAACTGGACGCCCGCAGCATCGGCTGCCGCAACCATCTTTTTGGCTTCGCCCCAAGTTGGAGCAATGGGCTTTTCGCTGTGTATCGCTTTTACGCCGGAGGCGATGGCATCTATGACGTGCTCCGGATGCAGGCCGGTCCAGGTACAGACGCTGAGGATATCCGGCTTATGCGCTGCCAGCATGGACTTATGATCGGGAAAGGTCTCTCCAATCTTGTAACTTCCAGTGATGGAATCCAGTGCACTTTGCAGTGGATCGCACACAGCAACAATATCTGTTTGTGCAGATTGAGTGTAACCGCATGCATGTTCGGTACCACGACCGCCGCATCCGATGATCGCCGCTTTGATCCTCGTAGATCCGTTTGACTTCGTCGATTCTTCAGACAATTTCACCCTCCAACCCAGGTTTCTATTCGAGCCATTAAGAGAATACCTTAGGATTACGAAGAGGCAACAAACAAAGTCAATGTCAGTTACAGTGGCCGGAAATGGTGGGAACTATGGAGGGGACCAAGGCGCAAATCGGAGTAGAATAGGCCCCGGGGAGTCGATGCTCCCGGGGCCGGCATGCAATTTAAGGCTCTACTTTGGAGGCGCAACTCCAGATTCAGTGGGCTTGACCGGTGTACCCTCTGCCAGATCATCCGACGGCGAGGTTACCAGTATTTCATCTCCTTTGAGGCCGGACAACACTTCGATCTCCGTGCCGTAGTCTCTGCCGAGTTTGATGGGAACGTAGTGGATCTTCCTATCCGCAGTAACCGTTGCCACCCGCGTACCCGCGGCATTTACAATAAGCGTGCTGGACGGGATGTGCAGCGAAGTGCGAGGAGACTTGCCGGCAGAGAATCGCACTCGCGAGTACATCCCGGGCAGCAGCGCACCATCCTTATTATCGATATGGACTTCTGCGATCCTGGTTCGTGTTGCACTATCCAGCGCGCCTGCCAGCCGATAGACTACTCCCTTGAACACGCGATTGGGAGCCTCTTTGATAAGCACATCCGCCTCCTGCCCCTCTGTGACGGCAGCGAGAGTGCTCTGTGGCAGACTGACCATGATGCGCACGACATCCGTTCTGGCGATACCAAACAGTCCCACATGCGGGGCGGCCGTGCCGCTTGTATCGGCCACAGAGCCGGCGTTGATGAGTGCACCAACATCCACATTGCGTGCAGTGATGACGCCACTAAACGGCGCCAAAACTCGTGAAAAGGACTGCAAGGCTGCAAAGTGCTTCTCGTTGGCATCGTTTGCAGATACATCCACCTTTGCTCCATGCATGCTCGCCGTGCTTGAGCGAACGCCTGCGGCCGCGGCCATAGCCGCAGCGCGACCCGATGTAATCGCAGCGTTGGCTGCAATGATACTCTGCTGTGCTGCCGACACATCCGCATTGGCCGCCTGAATGGAGGCCTGAGCGGCGACTACCAGGTGCTGTGCGGCGTCAACATCCGATTGGGCGGTGCGCACATCGGCATCGGCGCTCTTGACTGCTGCAGCAGCTGAATCGCTGTCGGCCTGTTTCTGATCCAGATCCTGCTGAGAAACTGCGCCCTGTCGAGAGAGGATCTGCCATCGTTTGAGCGTCTTTTCTGCAATGACACTCAACGCCTTGGCGCGGTTCACATCGGACCTTCGGGCTTCGAGGGTGTTCTTTGCCGATTCCATCCTGGCCACTGCGTTGCTATAGGAGGCTTTTGCCTGATCTACGCCTGCCGCTGCCTTCGCGGCATCGGCCTTTGTCTGCTCTGCTGCGGCCTGAAGTCTGGCGATATCGGAGAGAGCCTGCTGCTCTGTTGCGGCAGATCGGTTTACTTCCGCCGAACTCTGCGTGATCGTAATTCGCGACCGCTCCGACTGAGCATGTGCCTGGTTATACTGTTGCAGCACCTCCGGCGACTCAATCTCAGCAAGCAGGTCTCCCGCTTTGACCCTGGATCCAATATCGACCAGTCTTTTGGAGAGATATCCATTGGTTCTCGCATTGATGGTGGTCTCTTCGATCGCCTGAATGTCTCCGGGCAACTCCAGATCCGCCTCAGGAGAGACATGTGGCGTCGTAGTTACGACGGTAATTGCGCTCTTTACCTCTTGTGCCTCGGCAACAAGCGCCAGTTGCTGCTTCACACGCGGTTGAATTCCCAGCAGAAGCATTACGACAAACAGGACCAACCCCACCCCGAGGCAGGCAAAACCACCGCCGCCCAGACGTGGACGCCCTGAGGGTGATCCGCCACTCTGAACACTCAACTGATTAGACTCCATCCACTCATCCTCCGAGCGCCAGCATATGTAAAGCGCGAAACTCCAGCCAGACCCACTATTGTTCAGCGGCGATAATCATGCCGCTAAACGCATAATCCACATGAGGCGGGCACAAACCGCTACGAACGGTTTACCGTACACCCTTCAGCGTTGCCTCATCCATGTCTACCGCAACGGGCTGTTTGCGGCGAAGAATGCTATAGACCACCGGCACAAAGAAGAGCGTCGTGAAGGTTGCAATGGCAAGTCCACCGATAACGGCACGACCAAGAGGTGCGTTTTGCTCGCCACCCTCACCCAGTCCAAGCGCCATGGGAAGCATGCCTATAATCATGGCGAGTGCAGTCATAACAACTGGCCGCAACCGGGTAAACCCCGCAGCGAGTGCGGCAGCAAGCGCTTCGTCGCCCTCGGCCCGCCTATCGTTAGCAAAGGTAACCATCAATATACTGTTTGCCGTCGCCACTCCAATGCACATAATGGTTCCCATCAGAGAGGGCACATTGAATGTGGTTTGCGTTGCAAACAGCATCCAGAGGATGCCGGATAGCGCGCCCGGGAGTGCCATGATGATAATCAGGGGGTCGACCCAGGACTGGAAGTTGACCACCATCAGCAGATAGACAAGCAGGATGGCAAACAAGATGCCGGTACCCAGGCCGATGAACGAGTCGTTCATGCTCTTGACCTGACCACGCACTTCAATTTTTGTGCTTTTAGCAACCTGATTGGAGGTGTCGAAGCTGTGCAGGATCCGATCGATATCTCGTGAGATATTGCCGAGGTCCCTTCCCTGAACGTTCGCAAAGATATCGTAGACAGGCTGAACATTGTAATGGTTTATGACAGCAGCGGTCCTGGACCTTCCGAGAGTTGCGAGGTTGGTAAGCAGCTGTGAGCCGACAGCCCCTGTACCGGCGGTGCCACCGACGGGCGTATTCACCAGCTGGTTTACTGTCGACATACGGTATTGAGGTGTCTGTACTGCGACACTATAACTAACCCCGTTTTTGGGGTCGAGCCAGTAGGCGGGCGTCGCCTGACCGCTCGAACTGAGCGAAATCAGCAGGTTATTTGCAACACTGGCCTGCGTGATTCCCATCTGCTGCGCTCGTTCTCGATCGACATTCACTGCAATTTCCGGCTGGTTCAGGATCTGATGAATGTGCACATCTACCGCACCGGGCACCTGCCTTATTTGATCCGCGATTTTCTGAGTGAGCGCATAGTTGCCCTTATCGCGCCCAACCACCTGAATATCGATAGGGGCAGGCAGGCCGAAGTTCAAGATCTGATTGACGATGTCTGCCGGCTGGTAGAAGAACACCTCCTGCGGGAATTTTGCATGGAGGCGCTTTCGAAGCTCCTTCATGTAATTTCGAGTTGGCTCGTGCTCTCCCTCTTTGAGCGCCACCAGTATCTCACCGTCCATGGAGCCGATCGTTCCGCTGTCGCTGAAGGCCAGATTGACACCTCCAACTGGCAGCCCGATGTTATCCAGAATAAGGTCCAGCTCTCTCTTCGGAATGGTTTCTCGGATAACCTGTTCGACCTCACCAAAGATCCTTTCCGTCTCCTCAATTCGGGTGCCGGCCGGGGCACGTACATGGAGTCGAAACTGGCCCGCATCCACATCCGGGAAGAAGTCTCGACCAATGAAGGGCGCAAGTGCGAAGGAGCCGACGAAGAAGACCATGAACATCAGGATAACGGTGGTTCGGTGATGCAGAGCCACGTTGAGGGCGTTGGTATAGGCGTTTCGCAGCTTTTCAAACTGACTGTTAAAACCTTGGTGGATCGCCCATATGACGCCGGCATCTACTGTAACATGGTGGCCATGCTCGTCGATCTGGTACAGGTTCAGCTCATAGCGCAGCAAGTACTTCACCATGACCGGTACGAGCGTTCTGGAGAGCAGATAGGAGGCCAGCATGGCAAATACGACAGCCAGCGCCAGCGGTGTAAACAGATACTTCGCGGGGCCAGTCAGGAAGACTACCGACACAAAGACGATACAGATAGAGAGCGTCGATACGAAGGTGGGTACCGCGATCTGCTGAGCGCCGTCCAGAATTGACTTTTGAAGTGGTTTGCCCTGCCCCAGGTTACGGTGAATATTCTCAATCTCAACGGTTGCATCATCAACAAGGATACCTACTGCAAGCGCCAGTCCGCCAAGCGTCATGACGTTCATGGTCTGTCCCAGAGCTCCCAGCACGATGATTGAGGTCAGGATCGACAACGGTATGGATATCGCAACGATGACGGTGCTGCGCCAACTGCCAAGAAACAGCAGAATCATAAACGCTGTGAGGCAGGCTGCTATAAGCGCCTCTCTCACAACGCCGCCGACTGCAGCCCGCACGAAGATTGACTGATCGAACCTTAACTCCAGGTTAAGGGCGGGAGGCAGTGAGGCTTTAACTCGCGGCAGAATCTGCTTTATACGGTCCACGACACTCAGCGTGGAGGCGTCCCCGTTTTTCAGAATTGTAAGGAGGCTGGAGCGCCGACCATCCTGCCGTACGATGTTTGCCTGAACGGCGTATCCATCATGCACCTGCGCCACGTCGCGGATGTATATCATGGCG
>Ga0182012_10004658_pt1 | contig 14270 bp, 7 predicted proteins | sample 612S2SmetaG_FD_120486 | JGI IMG/M metagenome (GOLD analysis project Ga0182012, IMG submission 120486) | Permafrost microbial communities from Stordalen Mire, Sweden - 612S2S metaG | ecosystem: Environmental > Terrestrial > Soil > Wetlands > Permafrost | place: Sweden: Stordalen | collected... | reverse complement strand
AGAGCCGGCCTCCGCTTCCCCTGCTATCCTCATCCTTAACCAGAAACTTCCCGTTCGCTATTGTTTTTCAGCGAACGGCAACTGTCCCCGAACTAGACTGTCTCAATTCACGACGCAGTGCAGTGGCGTGCTCCGGCCATTGGAATTGGGGACATCGGTCACCCAAGCCGACATGAACTTCGCGGCGTAAGCTTGCGAGAAGCCTTCTTGGATCTTGAGCCGATCAAATGCTTCGGTGTTGTCGGAGGTCCAGACTTCGTCAACGTAGGGCAAAACTCCGAGATCGATGCGGCCGCCACCTCCTGAGCAGGACTCAATCTCGAGATTCGGGTGCTTCCTCCGAAGACGATCCATGATGTTGTAGTAGTTCCAAACGTATTTCACCCAGAGCTCGCGCTGTTCACCGGCGCTGACTTCGGGCCATCCGGGTTCAGCAAAGATGCGATTCATATCCCATTTGAAATAACGGATCTGGTAAGTATTAGCCAGCTTGTCCAAGGCTTCAAAGATGTACTCTCTAACGTCATCCCGCGCCAGATTGAGTACCAACTGGTTGCGAAGCTCACTCCTCGGTCGCCCTGGAAAATTCATCACCCAATCCGGATGCGCCCGGTAAAGATCACTGTCCGGGTTCACCATCTCGGGCTCAACCCACAAGCCGAAGTCCATCCCGAGGTCGTTCACTTTCTTGATGAGTCCGCCGAGTCCATTGGGGAACTTCTGTGGGTTGACCACCCAGTCGCCAAGGCCTGCATGGTCGGTGTTCCGCTTGCCAAACCAGCCATCGTCCATCACGAATAACTCAACTCCCAGCTTGGCGGCTTTCTCGGCAAGCGCCGTTTGGCCTGCTTCATCTACTTTGAACTCGGTCGCTTCCCAAGAATTGTAGAGCACTGGTCTGACCCTCGCTGTGGGGCCATGCGGCTGAATATCGGTCAACTCGAAACTGTGCAGCAGCCGCGACGCTTCGCCGAATCCGTTGGTCGCATATCCTGCGTAGAACTGAGGCGTCTCCAGATGTTCACCCGGCTTTAGCGGGTAGGCAAAGTCAAACGGGTTGAAACCTCCCGTTACGCGCACTTGCTTGTACGGTGTCTGTTCGACTGAAATTCGCCAGTTGCCGCTCCAGGCTAGTGCGCCGAACCAAACGCCGCCGTTCTGTTCATTGGCCTCACCTCGGTCAATCGCGAACCACGGGTTGAAGTTGTGACCGGTATGCCCAAGCCGGCTCTCAAGCACTTTCGCACCTTCGTGAATGGGCTCCCGGTTGAGTTGTGTCTCCGCCGCCCAGCGCCCGCTTAAGTAACTGAGGCGGTAACCCTCACCTGTCGGCAGATACCAAGTGGCCGATTGTGCACTCTCCACTGTAATGGCTTGGTTGCTCTTGTTGTAAGTCACTGCTCGCCTGCCAATGATGCCAGCCTCGGCGAAAACGTCGTATTCGAGCACAACCTCGATATCGTCTTTGATGTCTCTAAGTGTGATGAACAGCTTATCGCCGTCGCGGCGCTGTGACTGGTAGCGCAACACCAAGTCGCGGTTGCCGTCGGCGCGGGTGATTTTCAGATCGGTCTCGTAGAAGCGTTTCCCGCCCCAGCCCGCGAACTCTTCGTTTTCCAACATTTCGTGCGGGTCGAATGACGAGATGTCTTCTTTCGCTGTTGCCGAAGGAATGTCCGCTAACCGCCAAAGTGGTCCGCCCCAATATAAGTTCTGTAATTGGCCAGTGGGCGAAACGCCCATTGCGTAGGAACTGACCCGGGTGTTCAATAGCCAAACTTTCCGGCTCTCATCGTATTGAATGGTTTGGGCGGATGACACCGCTGCAGCAGCTAACAGCAACAAGGCAACTTGGCGCATGTTCCCGATTGTACTTAGAACGCTTGCTTAATACTTACAATTCGGTCAGCAAGTTGGTTTTCGATTACTTGTTTGCCGCCGCCTGGCCACGAGATATCGATGCGATCCGCCTTCGTGGCTGAACCTAAGCCGAAGTGCAATCGCAGGTCATTCTGTGAGAGATAGCTCCCGCCACTTCGCACCTCAGCCGATTGCACATGCTGACCAGTGACGACTTTGACCCGCGCCCCGATCGCGCTGCGGTTCGCACGCGTCCCTTCCAGCTTCAAAATCAGCCAGTGACCCGCTGCGGGATGCGACTGCTTGAACAACGAAGGCGCTTCGTTCTGATTGTTAATGGCAACTTCCAAAGTTCCGTCGTTGTCGATATCGCCGAAGGCTGCCCCGCGCGCCGAATGCAACTCGGCCAACGCAGGCCCAACATCTTTGGACACGTCGCGGAACCTGCCATTCCTGAGGTTCTGGTAAAGGATCGCGCGGTCCTTGTAGTGAATATCTATGTGCAGTTTTTCAACCTCAGGGAAAACGTGGCCATTGACCAGAAGCAAATCCAGCCAACCATCGTTGTCAAAGTCAAAGAAGCCAGTACCCCAGCCAACGTATCGAGTGTTTTGACCCAAGCCCGCGTCAAGCGTCACATCGTCAAAGTTGCCGTCTCCGCGGTTGTGGTAGAGCGTTTCGAACTCGTCTGAAAAGTTGGTGCGAAAAATGCTCGCGTGGCCTTCGCCGACATAATCCGCTTCGGCCAAACCCATTCCAGACATCGCCTTCCCGTTCTGATCGAACGCCACGCCGCGCAACACGGCCTCTTCTTCAAACTTGCCATGCCCTTGGTTGATGTAGAGCAGGGAAGGCGTTTGGTCGCAAGCGACGTAGATGTCGGGCAAGCCGTCTTCATTAAAGTCGCCAGTGAGCACGCTGAGCGAGTAGTGGCCAAAAGGCGCCGCAATGCCCGACTCCTCCGAAATGTCACTAAATGTGCCATTGCCATTGTTCTTGTAGAGGATGTTGTGGTCGAAGGGCAGTCCGCGCGGCCCACAATTCACCGCTATGCCGCGATAGAAGCAATAGGGATTGGCGCCCGGTTGCGGTGTGGTTGCTGGATCGAACTTCAGGTAGTTTGAGACGAACAAGTCGAGCTTGCCGTCGTTATCAATATCAATAAAGGCGCAGCCGGTGTTATAGCGGACCCGATCCTGCTTTAAGTGCGCCTGCTCGGTAAAGTCTTCAAAGCGCTTACCGCCCACGTTGCGGTACAAATGGTTGCCGCCCCAGTAGGTGACGAACAGATCGGTATAGCCGTCGTTATCATAATCGCCCGCGCAAACTCCTTGCGCCCAGCCCGACGATTCCAAACCCAGCTTTGCTGTCACATCACTGAAGCGCCCATGCCCTTCGTTGTGATACATGCGGTTGGTGCTGCCTTTGCCCGACAGTACGAACAGATCGATCAGCCCGTCATTGTCGTAATCGATGAAGGCGATGCCGCTGCCGGTCGTTTCAATAATGAATTGCTTGCTAACGGTTCCGCCATTTGGAAAGACGGCCGTCAGCCCCGCTTGCTTGGCGACATTTTGAAAGTCCGCGACCAAGAGCGCCGCAGCGAGAAGGATCTTCGTCATCACTGAGCCGGAGGCTTCTCGCCCAGCTTTTTCAGAAAGTCGGTGAACTCGCCTTCCGGCGGCTTTTGCAGCTTGTCGAGAATGGCCTTTTCTGCTTTGGCTTTCTCCATCTGACCGGCATCGCGGTATGCCGTTAACAGCTCATAATGGGTAGTTTCGTTGGACGGTTGCAAATCGACTGCTTTGTTTAACAGGCCAATGGCCTTCTCGTAATTTTTATCCTGCGTCTCAATCTTGCCCAAAGCTATGAGCGCTTGTACAAACCGCGGCGCCAACTTGAGCGCCAATTCAAAGTGATTTCGTGCGGCGGACTTTTCGCCTTGCACTTGCGCAATCTGCCCAAGCTGGAATTCGCAAGCGCCATCTTCTGGGTTGAGTTTCAATTCTTCTTGGAACGCTGTCGCAGCCTTGGCGAGCGATTCAGGATTGTGTCCCGCCAAAAGAATCGCGCGACCAAGCCGGAAGTGAAGATCCGGCGCTTGCGGATTCATTTCAATTGCCTTCCGGTACTCGGCAATCGCTTCGTCATAGTGGCTCTGCACTTCAAAGATTTCTGCGGAAAGCTCATGCACTCGGTAAGAGGCGGGAGTTCGCTGAAACATTGCCAAGGTCGTATCGTTGAAAGCCTTCATGTGAAGCTTGGCTTTCAAATACAGAACGTCGGCGTCACTGGGCCAGCGCGCAGACATTTCGTCTAAGACTGCAAACGCCTTTGCTTCTGAGCCCATCGAGCTATAGCACTTGACGGCGGCGAGTCCAGCTAGACGATCGGTTAACGCAGTAAGTGCTGGTAAAGCCGCGGCGCAGTTGCCAATCGCGGCCTGAGTCAGCGCCAAAAAAAGATGCGCTTGCTTGTCGCCCGGAATTTTTGCGGCTTCGGTCAGCTTGGCAAGAGCCACGGAATACCTGCCTTCGTTGAATGCGCTGATGCCTTCTTCTGTCAAGCCCGCCTGCGCCACCAGCAACGCGACTGCCAAGTGGCTAATGGCCAGCATCGTCCAACATCAGGTCTGTATTCCCGAAACGGTGATGCTCCTTGCCTTCGTAATAACGAAAGCTTAGTAAAGGTGGAGGACCTGGAGCAATCATCGGCTTCTGCTCAACGCGGGTATCCGGTTTTTCTGCGAGCGTTGCGCAACGGCCGGAATCGGCTACTTGTTGTTGCTGGGTCACTAGTCCGGCCCAGAGAAAAGCTGCCTTGAGAATCGCTGTCATCGCCCGTTCAACTCCTGCAAAGCTCGCTTGGCTGTTGCGCTATCGGGCTTGTGTTCCAAAAGCTGCTGCATCAGTTGGCGTGCTCGGTCGAGCTTGCCCTGCTGCGCGTAAATTCGGCCCAAATTCATATACAGAATTTCATCCTGCGGCGCGACGCCTATGCCATATTCGAATGCTGCGATCGCGTCGTTCTGCTTGCCTTGCTGAATATATAGTACGCCCAGGTTGTTGATGGCGTCGGCAAAGTCGCGGCGCAAGCTGATGGCCTGCTCAAAATATCTCTTCGCGTCCGCAGCTTGCCCTTGATTAGCTAAAACCAATCCCAAGCTGTTGGCTGCTTCCGGTTGATCGGGTTTTAAAGCCAGCGATTTTTCGTAGCTCTCCTGCGCTTGCTTTAGGTCTTTGCGAGTGTCATAAACGTCGCCCAGACCGGCCCACGCTTCCGGGTTTTGCTCATTAACCGCAACCGCCGCGCGAAAGCTCTTTTCAGCATCGTCCATGCGATTTGCCTGCAAATGAATGCGGCCCACCAGTACGAGCACGCGCGCATTCTCCGGTGTTCGCTGCAGGACCTGTTGCAAATAAGGCAGCGCTTGATCGTAATAGCCAGACCACAAATACGCGGCTCCGAACTTGAAAAAGTCGCGATGCGGATTGCCAACGTAAAATCCTGGAAACGGCAATGCATTCCCTGGTTTTGCCAGATCCGATTTCACCTGCTCGGCGTTTGGAGCTTTCGCATAGACCTTAATTGCCTTGCCATCTTGATTCAAGAGCAAGTGGAACGGCACGGTTAGAGACGTGCGCCAATCGAAGAGATAGCGCCGAAAGATTTCGTACTCGGGCCGTTTCTCTTTCAACACGAACAAACCTGGCCGCTGCGAATCCGGCAACGGAACGGGTTCCATCAGCCAGGTGTCTTCAAGCTTGAGGCTGTTATCCCCCTGAACTGGCGCTTCTGGCAACTCGCGTGGCTCCCGGAACGATCTGCTTTTTACAACTGATTCGCCTTCGCGGATTGTATGCGTTTGACCAACCGGCAAAGCGGCAAACTCTTGCACAAGACCAGATGGCCAGGTAATGCGAACGTGTTTGACAGCTTCTTTGGCTCCCAAACCGAAGATGAGCTTCTTGCTGTGCTGTGACAGAAATCCTGAACCAGCGCTGAGCCATTTTGCCTGTCCATCCACTTCGACTTTCGCGCCGATTGCGTCGCGATTGGATTTTGTTCCTCGCAATTCGAACGCAACAGATTTCTTGCCGGTGGCGCAGTTATTTTGCAAGATACGAACTTGCGGGCCCAGGCGGCTCTTCAGAATCAGATCCAGGCGCCCGTCGCCATCGAAATCGGTTATGGCGAACGCCCGTGAATCGTCAGCAAAATCTAAGCCGCTCACGCCTGAAAAATCGAAATACCGATCACCACGCTTAACGTGCAAAACATTGGGTTCGCGACCGTTCCAACTGAAGTCTTCGCGGATGAATTGGTTGATGGCATTCCAGCCATTCTCGTAAACCGTTGAGGGCTGTGCGGTGACGGGCGATTTTGCCACAACCTGCCGCCAGAAAAAACTATTTAAGTCCGTCTCAGATTCGTTCGTCAACATGCCGCAAGTGATGAATATCTCAGCGGTGCCGTCGTTGTCGAAATCGTGACCGTCGGCAGCCCAAGCCCAGCGGCCAAAGTCTACTTGGTGCTGTGCGCTGACGTCGGCAAATTTGCCATCGCCGCGATTTCGAAAAAGCGAGTTGCCCATGGTATGACGCCGGTATGCTTCCGGGGCCTGCTGGGCGGGACCAAAGCGTTCGTCTTGGATGAGGCGCTGCCCCGCATCGGTCCACATGTTTGCTACGTACAGATCGGGGCTGCCATCGCCATCGTAATCAAACCAGGCGGCACTCATTCCCGGCCCGATATCTTCCACGCCGGCTTCGGCTGCTTTATCGCGGAATTTGCCTTCGTGGTTGACGAAGAGATTTTTGCGGCCGAAATCGTTGGCGACGTATAAATCAGGCCAACCGTCTTCATTGAAATCGCACCAAGCTGGCGCGAAGCTGAAACGATTGTTGTTCTCGTTCATGCCCGTGTCGGCTGTGCAGTCTTCGAAATAACCGCTGCCGTCGCTGTTCAACTTATTTCGAAAAAGAAAATTAGGCGGACCATTTTGCGCGTCGTGATAGGGCGAAGCGTAAGTAAATTGAGCCTCGCTTTGGAAGTAGACATAGCAGCAGAGATACAGATCAAGCTTGCCGTCGCGATCGAAATCAGCTGCCGCCATGCCCGTGAAGCCACCTTGCGGCAGGGTGGCGAATTTAAATGCGTTGTTGCGGGCACGGAAGAGCGTGCCTTCATTCAGCAGTAACAGTGGACCGCCAGCACGCAAAACTACCAAATCTTGCCTTCCGGAATTCCGAAGGTCGATAAACAAAGCGCAAGATGTGTCGTCCAAAATATCTGCGCCCCATTGAGCGGTGATGTCGGTCAATGTGCCATCTTCGCGAAACTTGAAAAGCCGGTTCGGCAATCCGCCTGGTTGGCAAACGTAGACTTCATCGACGCCGTCGCCATCTATGTCGCCTACCGCGATGCCGTTGCTGCCGTATAGATCGATGCCGCACGCTGGATCGAGCCTAGATCGCCAATACGGAACCCCGCGCAGAAGTTGTTCGCGAAAAGCGGAGACGTCACGGAACGCCGCGGTCGTCACGTCACGAAAAAAGGGCTTGGCGGCTGAAACAACATGTTCCTGCAGTGGCGAAAAGTTTCCGTCTTTGTGGCTCCACAAGCCGACGCGATAGTGAAGTTTGCCATCTGTTTCACTGGAAACTTCAAAGCGGATTCTATTTCCGGGCAACGGGAAGAACTCGGCTCGCTTGATACGCCCAAGAGATTCGACCCATTGCTTCCAACTCCTTGGTTGTCCGGTGAAAACACCCTCGGCAACGTCGTCGGCAAGTAGATTATAGGATGTCGGCCCAATAGCGGCTTCTAGTAGTTTCGAAACTAGAGCCGAATGTAACGCCGCCTTCAGTTCGAGCGCGGCCTTTTCTGCGACGAATTCGTCGTTACCCGGCTCAATAAACTTCTTGAGCTTCAAATACGGAGGTTCCGGGTGATTAGCTTCCTCCGCGCCTGCGCCCTCCGGCTTTAAACAAGCAAGCGCAGCAGAGTAGATCAGAAACTCGCGACGGTTCAATTCTCACTGCTCCATTATGTTCAAGGTCTTGTCAACCGCAGAGGCGCCGATCTTCTGAATAGTCCCGCTAGGCCAGCGGATTTCGAAGTTGTCAACTTGCGTTGCAGTTCCCAAGCCGAAGTGAAGCGTGAACGAATTTTGCGAATAGTAACTTCCTCCGCTCATTACTTCGTCGATCATTTTGCGCCCGCCGATTGTCACAATCGCACGCGCTCCTATGGCGCTCCGATTCGATTTCGTCCCGGTCAGTTTCAGGTTCAGGAAGTGGCCATGTGCGCCCTCGTTCTTAAGCAGGCTGGGCACCGAGTTCATGTTCACGATTACAATTTCGGGTCTGCCGTCGCCATCTAAATCACCAACCGCCAATCCCCGTGAGGGGCGCGATACTTGAAAGGCTGGCCCAGCTTCGGCGGTCACGTCTTTAAATTTACCGTTGCCGAGATTGTGATAAAGAATCGTGGGCTGTAAATAGGTATCGCCGAGTTGCTTGCCCTCCACTTCCGGGTAGACATGGCCGTTTGCGACAACCAGATCGCGCCATCCGTCGTCGTCGACATCGACGAAGGCGACACCCCAACCTAGGTATTGGCGGGCTTTGAGGCCGCCTTCGCGGGATACATCGGTGAAGAATTTACCGTCGTCATTATGGAACAGCGAGGTCAGATCGCCGGAGAAATTGGTCTTTGCGATATCGAGCATGCCGTCGTTGTCGTAATCGGCCACCGCGACACCCATGCCCGCTTGCAGGGCACCGTCGAAATTGAAGGCAACGCCAGCTTCGGATCCACGCTCTTCGAATGTGCCGTTGTGTAGATTGTGGAAATAGAGGCTCGGGGTCATGTCGCAAGCGATGTAAATATCAGGCCAACCGTCGTTGTCGAAGTCGGCCGCAACCACGCCCAGACTATAGCGTCCACCCGGCTTCAAGAATCCGGCGGCTTCGCTGACATCCGTAAACGTGCCATCGCGATTGTTGTGATAAAGCACATTATGTGCCTTTGGCAAACCGCGCGGGCCGCACATAACAGGAATGGCTTTCCACTGGCAAAAATCGCCATCGCCAGGGCGCGGCGTTTTATCCAAGTCAAGGTCGACGTAATTGGCAACCACGAGATCAAGATAGCCATCGCGGTCGTAATCGACGAACGAACAACCTGAGCCGAATCGAACTCCGGTGGTAGGGAGTTTGGCCTTGGCGGTTAAGTCTTCGAAAGTGCCATCGCCCCGATTGCGGTAAAGAACATTATGCCCGTAATAGGTGACAAGCAGATCGGGATGGCCGTCGTTGTCGAAGTCGCCGACGCACACGCCTTGGCCCCAGCCGCTAACCGTGAAGCCTGCTTCTTGGGCAACATTGTGGAAGTGACCGTTGCCATCGTTGTGGTAGAGCTGCGGCAATGCTTTTTCAGCGGAGTTGAACCGGGTTCCGTTGGCAATGAAAATATCGTTTCTGCCATCGCCGTCGTAATCGAAAATCGCGACGCCATTCCCTGTAGTTTCAAGGATATAGTCTTTGCGATCAAGGCCGCCAAACAGATTTCGGACGGTGAGTCCCGCAGTCGCGGCTACGTCACGAAAAAAGAATTCCGAGTTGGGAATTTGGCCGACGGCTAAACCACCGAGCACAAGCGAAACTACGGGAACAAACCGCCACATCCGCCCACTAGGATAGCGCCGGACAATCTACAACCAATATGGCTAGAGGAGTGTAGCGTGAAGGCACTAAAAAGGTCTTGAAGTAAACGTTTACGTGTGTTAGAGTTTTAGCCAGTCTAGGTCTTTTCTAGGTCTTTCGAAGTCTTTGGAACTCAACGTTAGAGGGGTTTAAGCATGCCACGTTGGCGTAATTCTCTGTTTTTTTTCATCGCACTGTTTGCAATGAGCACAATTGCCCTTGCCCAGCGCGACCTTGGCACAATCACTGGAGCAATCACCGACCCGCAGGGTGCGGCGATTCCAAATGCCAAAATCACAATCAAAAACGACGCGACCGGTGTTACTTACGACACGGTTGCAACTGACACTGGATCGTTCACTCGACCAGCGTTAAATCCTGGAATTTATACAGTCACTGTTCAGGCTCCTGGTTTCCAGAAGTCGCAACAGGGCAATATTTTGGTCAATCCGGGCGAGCCGGTCGCAGTCAACATCGCGTTGAAGGTCGGCAATACTTCGGAAACAGTCGAAGTTACAGCGGCAGCTCCACTGCTGCAAACTGAGTCGCCTGTTATCGGCACTAACTTGAATTCGGCGCAGGTTTCAGAATTGCCCCTGGGCGGTCAGCGAACATTTACGTTTCTGGCTAGGTTGACCCCGGGCGTTGTACCAGCGGAAAGCGGCGCCCGCGATTCATTGGGCGGTGGTTTTTCCGCAAACGGTGTTCGTTCAACTGGTGAAAACAACTTCCTACTGAACGGTGTTGATAACAATGCCAACGTAATTGACTTCATCAACCAAACCTCTTTTGTTATTGGTCCTTCGGTCGAAGCGATCGGTGACATGCAGGTCATCACCAACGGTGCTAGCGCAGAGTATGGCCGCGCGGCCGGTGGAATTGTGGACGTTAGCTTGAAGTCCGGTACGAACGCCATTCACGGTGTGTTGTTCGAAATTCTGCAAAATACCGATTTGAATGCAAATAGCTGGACCAATAACTTCAACGGCAATAGTACGCGCAACCCGTTTAAGCAGAATCAATTTGGTGCTGCTATTGGAGCGCCAATCATTAAAAATAAGCTGTTCATTTTTGGCGATTATCAAGGCACGCGCATTGCAACTGCGGGCGGATCGATTCAGAACCTCGGTTACGGTGGCGATTACACCATACCTACGGCTGGTGAGAGAGTCGGTAATTTCGCTGGTTTGAATCCAATTTACGACCCGACAACAACGGCTTGCACCAGCGGTTGCGTGGCAGGCACGTTGACGCCTCTTGCGGGCGCGACGCCCGTTTACACTCGGCAGCAATATGCTGGCAACCAGATTCCGATCGCCCAGCAAGATCCGGTGGCTGTGAAACTCGCCTCGCTCTATCCCGCAACCAATCGCACGATCAATGCGGGTGTTCCTACTAACGACTTTTATACGGTTACGCCCGGCGGTTTAAATACTGACCAAGGTGACGGACGCGTCGATTACCACATGAACGATGCCAACAGCATCTTCGGTACGATCAGCTGGTCCAACACAGCGAAGACAAACGTCACGCCTTTCGGTGGCGCCATAGATGGCGGTAACTTTTACGGCAACAGCGAGCAGGATTTAGGCCGCAACGCGATGATTAGCTGGACGCACCTTTTCGGGCCAACGATGGTGAACGAAGCGCGCGTTGGCTTTAGCCGCTTGGTTACGGCGCGTACACAAGCGAACGCCAACACTGACGAATACAAGGCTTACGGCATTAACGGCTACGACCCGACGACAACCTTGAACGGCGGTCTTCCGCAGTTCGGTCTGGGCCGCTATAGCCAGATCGGCGCCAATGATTGGCTGCCGACCAAGGAATACAACAACGAATGGGATTTGATCGAAAACCTGACGATCAGTAAAGGCAATCACTCGATTAAGGTTGGCGGCGAATTTCGAGAATTGCACTTCCCGTTCTTCCAAGTTCCATTCCCTCACGGCGAAATGAATTTTTCGCAGGTTGAAACATCGCTTCCCGCGGGCGTAACTGGCGCGCCGAACACCGGCGACGAATTCGCGTCGTTCATGCTTGGCGCTATCGACAACGGGCAGATTTCAACTGCTAACTTTATCTCTTCAACCAAGCAGGGTTACGCGGGTTACTTTCAAGACAACTGGAAGGTCACTCCTAAGCTGACTTTGAACCTTGGATTGCGCTATGAACTGTTTTCGCCCATCGGTGAGCAGTTTGGACGGCAATCTACCTTCAATCTCCAAAACTTGACTCTCTATATACCCTCTGGTAATAACTCTAACGCTCCGTTAACGCCTAATTTCAATGCTCCGGCTGTTATCAATGGCGTGACGTTCCCGGCGTTGTTCACCACTCCCATCACGGTCAGCCGCGGTCAGGTCAACTCTTATCTCATTCCATGGGATAAAGCGGACGTTGGTCCAAGACTTGGCTTTGCTTACAACCTGATGGAGAAGACAGTAATCCGTGGATTCTACGGAATCTTCTACGGTGGTGAGGAAAATCAAGGTGGCAATCCGAACCGTGGTGAATCGGCTCCGTTCAACGAATCTCCTCAGTTGAATCGTCCAAACGGCGTTACCGTCTTCCAACCAGATCCGTTTTTCGCAAACGGCAGCCCGATTGGCGGCATTTCAGTGGGCTATCCAACGAATGTGTTTAATGGCTTCCCCGTATCTTCTTTGCAATTCAGAAGCATTGCGCAAGACTTCCGCAATGCGATGGTGCAGGAGTGGAATATCGCCATTCAACACCAATTCGTTGGCAATATGGCTTTGGAAGTTGGCTATCTCGGTAACCATCAATCGCACCAATTGTTGCAACCGGATCCGAACTCCTGCCCCAACGTTTACACTACTAACTCTGCAATCACTTGCACGAGCTTGAGACCTTATCCTGATCTTGGCAGTATCTCAGGTACAGCAAGCTTTGGTTTTGGCAATTACGATGCCATGACTGCTTCGCTGCAAAAGCGCATGACGGACGGATTGCAGTTCCAGGCATCATACACCTGGGGCCACGCGCTAGCGAATAGCGGCACGACGTTGTCTGGTTCAAATGGACTCTACAATATTAGCGGCACGAACTATGCGCTCGCGTATACCACTGCCTCTTGGGACATCCGCCAGAATTTCACGATGTCTTTCAATTACGATATTCCGTTTGGCCGCGGTCAGAAGTATGGCGCGAACATGAACAAAGTTGCCAATGTCGCGCTGGGCAACTGGCATACGAACGGCATTCTCTCTCTTCGCACCGGCCAACCGTTTACTCTGGATTCAAGCAACTGCCAATACGTTGGTGAGGGTGGCTGCGGACCTGAGTTGATTTCGGGTAGCCCGAACCAAGCACCTTCTGGCGGTCGGACACCGAGTGAATGGTTCAACACGGCAAACTTTGGACCTCTCGGTAGCCAAGGACTTTCGCAAGGTAACGTTGGTCTTCAAACCAACGTTGGTCCGCCGACGCGAACCCTTGATTTCTCGATCTTCAAGGATTTCGAGTTTACCGAGCGGATGAAGGTGCAGTTCCGCGCCGAAGGCACGAACGTGGCGAACACACCGCAGTTTAATTCTCCGAACGCCAACCAAGGTTCAGGCGCGGCGTTCGGGACAATAACAAGCACACAAGCTGGTACGGAGCGGCATATTCAGTTCGCGCTTCGTTTGCAGTTCTAATTCAGACAACGCAGTTTTAGTAAGAAGGCCGCTGTGCTTCGTGCACAGCGGCCTTTCAATTTGGTATTTGAGGTTTAGTAGCTTTAGTATTTGATCCCGCTCTTTTTACTTATTCTTGCGTCGATAGATTCGACAACCCAACTCTTGCAGCGCGGGTTGCTGGCGTTGCAACATGGCGACTTAGCCCAAGCCCGTAGCGCCTTTGAAGAAGTAACCAACCAAGAACCGCGCAATGCTTATGCTTGGGCTTCATTGGCCGAGACGTACTCTCGGTTGAAGCGATCGGAAGCTGCAGAATCGGCTGCTGGCAAAGCTGAAAAGTTTGGCTCAGAGAATCCAGCCATTGATCATGCGCTGGCCATTTACTACACAAGGGAAGGCAAGTTCGGGCATGCCGCCGAATTGGAACAGAAGTTTGCTGACAGCGAGCGTGCAGATCCGGACGCGCAGGCCAGAGTGGCAAGTCTGTTCTTGGATGCGGGCAAAACGGCGGAAGCGCTGACATCTGCTCAAAAGGCAGTGGATAAGCATCCTTCACCAGCGACTGAGAATTTGCTGGGGCGAATCCTAATCGCCTCCGGCAATGCAGGTGACGGGGAAATTCACCTCCGCATCGCTTGGGAGGGCGCTAAGACCGACTCCACCTTCGCATTCGACTATAGCCAGGCGCTGCTACGCCAGCAAGGCTTTGAGAAGGCAGCGGAAGTCCTCTCTGCCGCTTTACAAGCGCACCCAGACGACGCGCAGCTCGTGTTGGCACTCGGCGTGGCGAGATATGGCGAGAGGCGATTTGACGACGCTATGAACGCATTTCTGAAGGTCATCAGGATCGACCCGCAGGTGGAGCAGCCCTACGTTTTCCTGGGAAAAATGCTGGATCAGGCCGGTGAACATTTGGCGGATATTACTGCGGCTTGCGAAAAGTGGGCGGCGCTCAATCCACAGAACGCAACAGCATTAATGGTTCTAGCAAAAGCGCGATTGGCTGCTGACCCAAAAGATTCGACGGCCGAAGGCTTATTGCACAAAGCCATCGATT
>Ga0182012_10004657_pt1 | contig 14272 bp, 12 predicted proteins | sample 612S2SmetaG_FD_120486 | JGI IMG/M metagenome (GOLD analysis project Ga0182012, IMG submission 120486) | Permafrost microbial communities from Stordalen Mire, Sweden - 612S2S metaG | ecosystem: Environmental > Terrestrial > Soil > Wetlands > Permafrost | place: Sweden: Stordalen | collected... | reverse complement strand
GCGGGATGACGTCGGCCGGTATGTACTGTGCGACTGTTCCAATCGCCGCCGCCAGAATGCCAAGCCATAGGCCGATCTTCGTGAACAACTCCATCTGCGACTTATGAAATGCCGAGGTCGCCGCGCACTGCCTATAGAAACTCCATGCCGCGCTCACGCCTACACTTGATCCCGTGGTCATAGCTAACTCGCAAAGATCTTGTCCATGCGATCGGCAAGATCTTTCAACCCTTCTGGCGAATCCGCGCCGGGTTGCTCGGCTATGCCCCAGCCGCCCTGGTAACCTGTCTCAGCCAGCGCTTTCATCACAGCGGGCCAATCGTTATCGCCTTCCAGAAACTTCACGTCGAACCCGGAATAAGGCCCCGTCTTATCGCGCTTCGCCAAGCTGTATTCCTTGATGTGCAGCTTCTGAATCCGCTTACCAAGGATGTGTATCCACTGCTCCGGCCAACCGAAAGTGATCACGTTGCCTACATCGAAATGCCAGCCAATGGCTTTGCTTTCAAACTCATCTATATAGCGCGCCGCTTCGAGCGGCGTCATGATGAAATGGTTCCAAACATTCTCGATCGCGATGCGCACGCCCAACTCCTGCGCCATCGGCAGCACCTTGCGGATCTCCGCTTGCGATCGCGTGTAAGCATCCTTATAAGACACCTGCTTACTCACCACCGCCGGCACCAGCAGTACCGACGTTGCTCCATACGCCTTCGCGTCTTTGAGTGCTTGCTCCAATCCCCGCACACCCACCGCGCGCACCTCCGCGCTTGCATCCGATAACGGATTCTTCCAGTGCGTGCTGCAACACACGCTTGCTGCCGAAAGCCCGGTTGCCCTAAACGCGTCCAACACTTCCGCTTGTGACATGTGGCTCATCGGTTCAATGCCGTCGAACCCCGCTGCCTTGACAGCCTTGAATTGATCGAGTACGCTCGCTTTGATCTCGATAGTGGCGTACATGATCGCCTTGCGCATCTTGCGCGGCGCTGGCGTATCGGCCAACGCTCCGCCGGCCATGGCCGCAAAAGCGCTGCTTGTCTTTACAAATGTGCGTCGATTCATATAGAGATACCTTAACCAATCAGATTTCCGGCGGTTTCTTTCAGCGCCACGCCCGTCAATTTCCGCTTCCGCGCCTCATTCACCAGGAACCCCAATTTATATGCTGCCTCCGCGTAAGTCAACCCATGCGCATGGATATTCGATATGCAATTTCTCTCGGCATCGCTCCGCCCCACTCTCGGAGCCCACGTTACATAGATCCCCAAGCTGTCCGGTGTGCTCAGCCCCGGCCGCTCGCCGAGAATCACGATCGACAATTCAGCCTGCAGCAACTCGCCGATTTGGTCGCCTACCGCGACACGCCCTTGCTGCACAATCGAGAACGAGTGTCCTTCGCCTGGCTTAATGGCTTGTAACAAAGGAATCACATGCCGATGCGCCGCCAAAGCGGACAAACCATCGGCAACCACCACCGCCGTTGAACATAAACCCTTAACAAGCTTGGCCGATGCTTCACTCAGCCGTCTCCCTTTTCCGGGATTCCGCAAATACTCATCACGATTCGCCGCCGCGCTGTGCAGGATGATGGCCGGCCATCCACACTCCGCCATCTCCTCCGCCAGCGCCTGCGCGTTCAGCGGAAAATGCACCGCATCGCGTGCCCGCGCATGCGCCAAACGAAAATCCAAGAGCGCCGCTGTCGGCAAGCTTTCGCCCGTAATGCCCAAACCAACGCGCGCCGTCGTGTAATCGCTGAGCTTCGTCATGCCTCCAACAATGCCGCCATCTCAGGTAGCGTTGGCCGGTGAGTGAGCCACTCTTCAAATTCAGGCGCCGGCTTCAACCCAAATACCGAACGTAAGTACAAAGCGTCATGGAACGAACTGCTTTGATAGTTCAGCATGATATCGTCCGCGCCCGGCACTCCCATGATGTAGTTCACGCCTGCCGCCGCGAGCATGGTGAGAATGGCATCCATATCGTCGTCGTCCGCTTCGGCGTGGTTCGTGTAGCAGACATCGCAGCCCATCGGCAAGCCCAAAAGCTTGCCGCAGAAATGATCTTCCAGCGCCGCGCGCAATATCTGTTTGCCGTTGTATAAATATTCCGGCCCGATAAAACCTACTACAGTATTGACCAACATGGGACGGAACGCCCGCGCCACGCCGTAGGCGCGCGCTTCACAGGTTTGTTGATCCATCCCCTCGTGTGCATTGGCCGAAAGCGCGCTGCCTTGTCCCGTCTCAAAGTACATGATGTTGTCGCCTGCCGTGCCGCGTTTCAATTCGCGCGCCATCTCGTGCGCCTCGTGCAATAACGCCAAGTTCACGCCGAAGGATGAATTCGTTCCTTCCGTTCCGCCAATCGATTGAAACATCAAATCCAACGGGGCACCCGCGTGCAACGCCTCCATCTGCGTCGTCACGTGCGCCAGCACGCAACTCTGTGCCGGAATGCTGTAGCGCCGGCGAATCGCATCTATCATCTCCAACAGCTTCTTCACCGTTTGCGGATTATCGGAAGCCGGATTGATGCCAATCACCGCGTCGCCACTGCCGAGCATCAGCCCATCGACAATACTGGCTGCGATACCCCGCGCATCGTCGGCCGGATGGTTCGGTTGTAGCCGAGTTGCCAAACGGCCGGGCAATCCCACGGTCGTTCGGAAGCTAGTCACAACCCGAATCTTGCCCGCCACTTTCACCAGATCCTGCAGCCGCATCAATTTTGAAACCGCCGCCGCCTGCTCCGGCATCACACCGGGTGATATGCGCGCGAGTGTTTCCCCATCGGCAGCGCCGTCCAGCAGCCAATCGCGAAATTCGCCTACCGTCAGATGCGCAATTTCGCCGAAGGCGCGCGCATCGTGGGAATCGAAAATCAGCCGCGTCACTTCGTCCTGCTCATAGGGCGTCAGTGGCTCCTCTAAAAACGCTTTCAGCGGCAAGTCTGCCAGCGCCACTTGCGCGGCTACGCGCTCTTCCGCGTTTGCTGCCGCCACTCCCGCCAGTTCATCCCCGGAACGCAACGGCGTCGCTTTCGCCAGCAGTGTTTTCAAGTCTGCAAACTTGTAAACCAGCGATCCAATAATAGTTTGGTAACCCAAAATATTCTTAAAGGTACCGCAAACTCGCCCGCCTCGCTACACTGCCTTTATGCGCCGTCTTGCACTCATAACTTTGACCGTCACTATCGCGCTGGCCGAGTCGCCACTGGTGGAACGGGTTGACAAAACTGCTTTTCTGCAGATCGAAGCCGATAGTTTCCGTGCGCTCACTCCCAAGCAGCAAGCTTTGACTTACTGGCTTACGCAGGCTTCCATCGCCACCGATCCCATCATTTACGATCAGCTCTCGCGTTTCGGCCTGCGCCAAAAGGAAACGCTGGAGGCGGTGGTTAGCGCAAAGGCCAAAGTTGATCCCGCCACCTACGCGCAAGTTCTCGCCTTCACGAAACTGTTCTGGGCCAACAAAGGCAACCACCACGAACAAACCGGGCAAAAGATTTTGCCGCAATTTACCGCCGTTAGTTTGCAAGCAGCGCTCACTGCGGCTGGCCGCAAAGATCTGGCTGCCGGCGTTGATGTTTTAGCGCCGTCGCTCTTCGATCCCAACTTTGAGCCTGCGCTCACCGCCAAAAACCCCGCGGGCGGTAAAGACATCATCGAGAGCAGCTCCAATAACTTCTACTTCGGAGTCAAACTTGCCGATCTGCAAGGGCTCACCGAGCACTACCGTCTGAACTCTCGCGTCGTTGAGCAAGGCGGCCAGATTATCGAACAGGTTTATCGAGCCGGCACGCCCGACGGCCGCATCAAGCCTGGTCTTTACGCCGAATATTTAGGCAAAGCCATCGGCTTTCTCAATCAAGCCCGCGATTATGCCGAACCCGATCAAGCCGCCGTAATCGGCGCGCTCATTCGCTTCTATCAAACCGGCGAATATTCCGATTGGGTGCAATTCGGCATGGCGTGGGTGCAGAACAATCCAACGGTCGATTTCGCGAATGGCTTCATCGAAACGTATCGCGATGCCCGGGCTGCCAAAGGCACTTCGCAAAGCTTTGTTTGCATTACCGATCAGAAACTCTCTGCGTCGATGCTTAAGATTGCCGCGAACGCTGGTTACTTCGAAAGCTTGGCGCCCTGGGACGCCCGCTATAAACAGCAAAATGCCCGTCCGCCTGTCGCCAAAGCCGTGGAAACCGTCATTGAAACCGGCGATTTTCATGTATCCACCATTGGCGATAACTTGCCCAACGAGAACGAAGTGCACCAAAAATACGGCACCAAGAACTTTCTGTTTTCGAGCGCCACGCGCGCCTTCGCGGAAGCGGTGGGTAACAGAGTCGTTCAGGAGTTCGCCGGGTCTCCTGAAGAAATAGCCCGTGCTGAAAAATACGGCCCCGGCGCGGAAGAACTTCTCACGGCTATGCATGAGGTGATCGGCCACGGTTCCGGTAAGCTCAACCCCAAGCTAACGCAAGACCCCGGATCTTATCTGAAAGAATACTATTCCACTCTGGAAGAAGCGCGCGCCGATCTGGTGGCTCTCTGGAACGTCTTCGATCCCAAGTTGAAAGAACTCGGCCTGGTTACCTCTAACGAAACCGGCCGCGCCATGTATGATGCTGCCGCGCGCGTTATGCTCACCCAACTGGCGCGCATTCCCAAAGGCGATATCATTGAAGAGGATCACCAGCGCGACCGCCAACTGATTGCACGTTACATCATGGATAAAACCGGCGCTATCGCCTTCGGAACCCGCGACGGCAAAACATACGTCACCGTCAAAGACTACAAAAAAATGCGCCAAGGCGTTGGTATGCTGCTGGCCGAACTCATGCGGATCAAAGCCGAAGGCGATTATGCCGCCATCAAAGCCTTGATTGACGCCTACGGCGTGCACTTCGAACCCAAATTGCGCGACGAAGTGGTGGCGCGCTACCAGAAGCTCGACCTGCCTACTTATTGGACCGGCATCAACTCCGATCTCAGCGCAAAATTCGATAAAGACGGCAAAGTAACCTCTGTAGAGATTTCCTACCCGCGCGACTACGTGAAGCAGCAACTCAGCTACAGCGCTCTCTACAAGGCCCAATAGATGCGTTTTGCTTTTTCGCTATGGCTCTTCATTTGCCCTTTGTGTTCGCAGTTTGAGATCAGGCTAGCGCCCGAAACGGCCGGCGCTTTCGAAGTCTATGTGAAGTCCGTCGAGCAAGAACTGGCCGGGCGCTGGTCTGGCCGCGCACCGTTTCTCTCACTGAATGTGTCAGCGGAAGACCAGAAGAAGTTGCTCAAAGGCGACCTGATCATTCGCCCTGCCGCAACGCCGAATCCTGGTGAAGTGCCCGCTGGACTCATTCACGATTGGGTCGGTGCTCTATATATTCCCAGTACGAGCATCGATAAGGTTACGGCGGTTCTGCAGGATTTTGATCGGCATTCGAAAATTTATCCGGAGATAATTCGTTCGCGCCTTATCAGTCGTCAAGGGAACGACATGGTCGGCTATTGGCGCGTCGAGCGCAAGCAACAATTCGTGCCGGCGGTTTTCGACGTTACCGACGAAGCGCATTACCAGGAGATCGCGCCTGATAAATGGATCTGCCGCTCTTATGCCAATGACATTCGCGAAGTGCTGGACGCTGGCTCGGCGAAGGAAAAAGATTCGTCTCCCGGCGAAGGATTGGGCCTCTTGTGGCGCATCAATGCATTTTGGAGTCTACAGGCAAGCGGCAGCGGCGTTTTGGCGGAGTGCCGCACCATATCGCTGTCACGCAACGTTCCCAACGGCATGGGTTGGATCATTAAGCCGTTCATTCAAAATGTTCCGCGCGAATCTCTCACTTCCACTTTGCAGAATACGCGGAGAAGTATTTTGTCTCCCACGCTGCCTTAGCGAATCTACTGATTTAGATATACTTAAAAGCTAGATGGATCGTAACTCAAAGTCTTTTCAGCCGCTCGCTCTCGTTCTAACTGTGCTGGCCGCGCTTGTTCGACTGGTGCCTCACCCGCCGAACTTTTCGCCGGTCGGCAGTGCCGCGCTCTTCGGCGGTGCGCGTCTGCGTGGCTGGCAGGCTTATCTTGTGCCGTTGCTGGCTATGGTTCTCACCGATCCGATTCGCAGCCATATGGAAGGCGGCTATCCTGCCTACTCCGCGTTGACGCCTATCATTTATTCATCTTTTTTGATTAGCGTATTCCTGGGCCGCACATTTCTGCGCCACAGCAACAGTCCGGTTCGCATCGCGAGCGTCGCGTTTGCCGGCAGTTTGCAATTTTTCCTCATTACCAATTTCTTCGTGTGGCTGGATGCGCGCGATCTATATGCGCATACATTTGCCGGCCTTTCCGCTTGCTATGTGGCGGCGCTTCCGTTCTTTGGCCGCACGGTATTGGGCGATCTTTTCTACTCTGGCGTTCTGTTCGGCGCATATGCGCTGGTGAGTCGGCGCCTTGAATCCACGCGCGCTGTCGCCGCCTGATCCACTTGTCTCGAATTCTTTGCGCTCTCTTACTCTGCGTCACCGGCCAAGGCGCCGTTACGCGCGTTGATCTGGCCTTTCGCGACAGCGTCAAGAACGGTTTTCCCGCGGAGGTCGAATATGGCAAAGTCTACTTCGCCGTCGATCCAAAACTCGACGCAAATCGCATCATCCGCGATATCGATCTAGCTCCGAAAAACGCTCAAGGCTGGGTGGAGTTTTCCGCCGATTTTTACATGCTGCGGCCGCAAAATACGAATGGCACCGCACTGGTGGAAGTTTCCAATCGCGGCGGCAAAGCGCTCACTAACGTTTTCGATTTTGCCAAGCACGGCGGCGATTTAACGTCGCCGGAAGCGCTGGGCGATTCTTTTCTGCTGGCACAAGGCTTCACGCTCGTTTGGCTCGGCTGGGAATTTGATGTGCCTAACGAGCCTGGCATGCTGCGCGCTAATCTGCCGGTGGCGACAAGCCTGGGCAAAACGATCAGCGGCATGATTCATTCCGAATGGGTTGGTGAAAAACGGACGGAGGTGATCTCGACGGGCGACAAAGCGGAAATCGGTTACTCCGTGCTTGATCCCAACTTGGCGAAGAACCAGCTTTTTGTGCGTGATGAAGTGGCCGCACCTCGCACTTTGATTCCGCATGAAGATTGGCAATTTGTCGATGAGAACCACGTGAAACTCAAAGGCGGCTTTGCCCCTGGCCGTCTCTACGACATCGTTTATGAAGCGAAAAATCCCGTAGTGTCTGGTTTAGGCCTGGCGGGTTTACGCGACTTCGTCTCCTATCTGAAGTACGGCAACGTGAATACGCCTATCGCCGCCGATCGTGCGGGCATCAAGTGGGCCATTGGCTTTGGCGTTTCGCAGAGCGGCCGCTTGCTGCGCGAATTCCTGTACGACGGTTTCAACCAAAACGAAGCTCACTTGAAAGTCTTTGATGGCATCTGGGCGCATGTCGGCGGCGCTGGGCGCGGCAGTTTCAATCAGCGCTTTGCACAACCTTCGCGCGATGGCCAGCCCTTCGTGAATGTCTTTTATCCGGTCGACGTGCCGCCCTTTGATGAGCGGCATCTCACGCAAAGAGCCAACGACGCTCACGTTCTGCCTAAACTTTTTCTTTTGCACGGCTCTTATGAATATTGGGGCCGCTGCGCATCTTTGATTCACACAACAGCGGACGGCAAATACGACGTGACGCCTTCGGCCAATGCGCGAATCTACTTCCTGGCGGGCTCGCAACACGGCGCCGGTTCCATTCCGCCCGCGCAAGTGCCGGCACAGAATCGCGCCAACACCAACGACTATAGGTTTGCGCTGCGCGCGCTCTTGCTGGCAATGGATAAGTGGATCAAGAGCGATATTCGGCCTCCGCCCTCGCGCTTTCCGCACTTGGCCAACGGTGAACTGACTTCTCTCGAAGGTCTGCGCTTCCCGAAGATTTCCGGCGTAGCGCCGCCGCTGCGCAAACGCGAAGCTTATCGTTTGGATTTTTCGGTGGAACCACCCAAAGTGGGCACGCCTTTTCCGACGTTTGTTCCTCAAGTGGACGCCGACGGCAACGATCTTGGCGGTATCCAGATGCCCGAAGTGAAGGTTCCACTCGCTTCTTACACCGGATGGAACCGGCGCGCTGCCGCTATAGGCGCGCCGACCGAAATGCTGAGTTACACCGGTTCGTGGATACCGTTTCCGCTCACGAAAGATGACCGCTTAAAGAGCGGCGATCCGCGCACATCGGTTGAAGAGCGCTATCCCAGCCGTCAGGCTTATCTCGAAAAAATCGACGAAGCCGCGCACGCACTCATGCTGTCAGGCTTCGTGTTGGAATCCGATCTAACGTTGCTGCAGGAGCGCGCGGCCCGCGAATGGGATTTTATTCATAGCGCAAAGCTTCAGTCGGATTCAGTTGCGCCGCGCGTTGCGCCGGCAGCAGGCCGAAGGTAACGCCCACCACAAACGAAACCGCGAACGCCACGGCGACCGATATGGGTGAGACCGGCACTTTGATGGACAAGGGCAGATCCAGCAGCGAGATGACGAGCGGCACGCTCAACGGGATGGCGAGGCCAATCACGATGCCTAACGCGCCGCCCACCACGCTGAGCACCACTGCTTCCACCAGAAATTGCAACAGAACTTCCCGCCGCGACGCGCCTACGGCCATGCGCAAGCCAATCTCGCGAGTTCGTTCCGTGACGGTCACCAGCATGATGTTCATGATGCCAATGCCCGAAATGACCAGCGCCAGTAAGGAAACCAGTATCAGGACGACGGTCAGCACCGAAGCGATGGTATCCGCCGCTTGCAGAATGGCCACCAGATTCTGCACGTCGTATTTGGCGCCCGGCCTATGGCGGCTTTCCAGAATACCGTTCAGCTTTTCCGTCACAGCCGGTACGTCGGCGGCATCGCGCACTTGCACATAAACGGGCTCAACCTTTTCGTACTGCATGAAATATCTCATGACAGTATTCGGAATCAAAACCGTTTCGTCCTTGTTCTCGCTTTGTCCAAACGTGCTGGTTTTCTCGCGGAACGTGCCGATCACGGTGAACTGCAACTGGCTGATCTTGATTATTTGCCCAATGGCCGCATCCTGGCTGCCGAAAATGCGCACCGCCAGTTTCTCGGTCAGCATCGCCACGCGGCCCCGCAAAGACACGTCGCTTGCATCCAGGCAACGGCCGCGCAGAATCACCAGCGGCCGCACGATTGGATAATACTCGTCGACCCCATTGACCGTCAGTTCACGCACTTTGCCGTTGACCACAATCTGATCGTGGGCAGTCATCACCGCCGTCGCGGCTACGATTTCATTGCCCAAATTATTGCGGATGGCCTGGACGTCGGCCAGTTTTACGAAGTCGCCCTGTATCTTCGCGGTGTTCTGCCCGCCGGCATCATAGTATGCGTAGACGAGATTTGAACCGACGCCGCGAATTTGGTCCAGAATCAAATCCTTGCTCGCCAAAGAAATAGTGACCACCAGAATGACCGACGCGTTGCCGATAATCAAACCGAGCGCCGTGAGAAACGTCCGGAGTTTGTTTGCTTTGAGTGCTTGGAGACTGAAGCTGATGGCTTCGGAAAAATTCATTTGAGCCGGCGGGGCTCCCGCTCCTAGACTCCGCCTACTTCTTTCAGAAGCCGGCGCGCTTCTTCCTTGGGCGGATCGTCCGGCGTGACGGATGCCTGCATGTATTTCTCAAGCATCGTCTTAGCCTGTGGCAGGTCGCGTTTTTGTTTTATTAAAACAGACGCCCAAGCAAACCACACTTGCGGCGAATTGGGATGCTTGGTTTGCGCTTCTAAAAAGATCGCGTCGCTTTCTTTGTTGCGGCCTTGCGTCGCCAGAAATCGCGCCAAGGCAAGGATGTGACCCAACTCTCTTGGCGCCGCGTTGATGGCCCGCCGCAGATGATCTTCCGCCGCCTGAAACTCTTTGCGCTTCTGGGCTAATTTCGCTTTTTCGAAATAGCCTTGCGCAGGGTCAAAAAGTGCAGTTCTCTCGGCCACGCTCATCGCGCGCTCAAATCCGCCGCCTAGAAATCCAGGAGCTTCCAGATAATAATCGAACAGGTCGCTTAACGCATCGGCGTTCTTCGGATCAAGTTCAACCGCCCGTTCAAATGCGACGCGCGCCTTGGACGCCAATCCAGGCGCCATCAGGGGGTTGCCGGTCTCGGCGCGCTTGCCATAGGCCTTACCTAGCCAGTCCATATAATCCGCGTTCGCCGGATCTTCTCGCGCCGCACGCTCAAAATATTCCACGGCTTTCTTGAAATCAACCAGCATGTAATAATCGCGGCCGATAAGGAAGTTGGTGGCGGCATCGGAAGAATTTTTATCTAACTGCGCAAGCGAGCCTTCAAATTCAGTGTGCTTGTAAAGATCCTCGGCGCGCGAAATATCGGCCGCTTCCAAGCCGAGAGCGGCCAGCAATCCACAAATGAAGACACGAAACCGAATCCGCCTCAACTAAGACTCCCTGTTCCTGACATTTTAGCGTGTTCCCCAATCCGTAACTAGTTGATGCCACCTAACCCCACTAGGTTGCCAAACGTTCGGACAGCTCCTGTTAAATCCTTGATTCTTATAATGTACACGCATTACTTTGCTGCGCGTTTCAACGAAATATAGTATCTTTGAGGATTACGAATTCCACTCTAGAGGAGAGGTGACACACATTATGCTCGCCCAGTTGCGAAAGTCATTGTTTTTGAGCGGTCTTTTCCTGGTGATGGCGGGGGGCGCCTGGGCGCAGACCACCACCATTGAAGGCGACGTTAAGGATGCGAATGGGGGGCCGTTGAAGGGCGCAGTCATCGTTTTAGACCGCACCGATATCAAGGGCCACTATCAAGTGAAGTCGGACAAGAAGGGCCACTGGCTTTACACCGGACTGCCACTGGGCAAATTCGACATCAGTTGCCAAGTGGATGGACAGACAGTGGACTCGGTGAAAGGCGTGCAGTCGAAGTATAGTGACACCACCACCATCGATTTTGATTTGCGTAAGGTTCAACAGCAGAAGGCTGCGACCGCCGAAGCTGCCGCTACCGGCGAGCTGAGCCAGGAGCAGGCGCGCGGCATGAGTAAGGAAGAGAAAGAAAAGTTTGAGCAAGCGGCCAAGAAAAACGCCGAGGTGATGAAGAAGAACAAGGCGTTGAACGATTCGTTCGGCGCGGGCCAGGATGCTTTGAAAGCGGCGCAGGCCGAGCCGGATAAGGCGCAAAAGGTTGTAAAATTTCAGACTGCTATCGAGAGCTTCAACAAGGCCGGGGAACTTGATCCTTCGCAAGTAGCGGTATGGAACGCGCTCGGCGAGGCGTACACGGGCATGGGCGACGCGCAAACCGGCGACGACAAGACCAAATCCTACGACCAAGCCATCGTGAATTACAACAAGAGCCTGGCGCTCAAGCCGGGTGACGCAGGCGTTTACAACCAGATCGGCAATCTCTACGGTAAAGAGAAGAAGATTCCCGAAGCAACGGACGCTTTGACGAAAGCCGCGCAGGCCGACCCCAGCATGGCTCCCAAGGCTTATTTCAATATGGGCGCGAACCTGGTGAACGGCGGACAGCCGGAGAAAGCAACGGACTTTTTCAAGAAAGCGACGGAGGCCGATCCTAATTATTCGGAAGCCTGGTTCCAATACGGCAACGGTTTGATGGCGCAAGGAAAGGTTGATCCCAAGAGCGGCGCCGTGACGTATCCGCCCGACACGGCTCCAGCGCTGAAGAAATATCTGGAGTTGAATCCTAATGGTTCGCACGCGGTTGATGCGACGGCCATGCTGCAGGCGATGGGTGAAAAGATCGAAACAAAAGTTGTGGTGCCGACGAAGAAAAAGAAATAAGCGGCCTACAATGGGAATTGGGGACGTTTAGCGCGCCCCAGTTTAGGACCCATTAGCCATGTTTCGCGCGATCTTCGAGCTGTTCTTAACACTGCTGGTCGCCTATGTAGGACGGGCGATTATAGGCAGTTTGCTGAAGGGTTTTGGTGCCGCTGCTTCGGGCGGATTCCAGCAACAACCGCAGCAGCCTAAACAAGAAGAAGCGCCGCGAGCGGGTGAGCTGCACAAAGATCCGGTGTGCGGCACATACGTTTCTGAATCTTCCCATTTCCGCCGTCAACTTTCCGGCAAGACCGTTTACTACTGCTCGGACGCTTGCAGACAGAAGCACGCGGTTTGATTCTGCGCGGCACAGCGGCTTTCCGGCGCACCAATCTGGCGCTCTTTGCGGCAGGCTTTGCGACGTTCGCGCTGATGTATTGCGTGCAACCGCTGCTGCCTTTATTTGCGCAGTTGTTCCATATCAGCGCGGCGGCGAGTAGTCTGGCGATTTCCTCGGTGACGGCTTCAGTGGCAGTGGCGATTCTGCTGGCAGGTTCGATTTCAGAAGCGTGGGGAAGGAAGCCAGTGATGACGGCGTCGATGTTCGCTTCTGCCGTGCTGACGACGATGTCGCCGTTGGCGCCCGGATGGTCTTCGTTTCTGGGCATGCGGGCGCTGGAAGGCTTGGCGTTCAGCGGCCTGCCTGCGGTGGCGATGGCTTACTTGAGCGAAGAGATGCATCCATCGGCGATCGGTCTTGCCATGGGCTTGTACGTGGGCGGGACGGCAGTGGGCGGCATGTCAGGCCGATTCTTGATTGGCGTGCTGACGGATCTGGCCGGTTGGCGAATCGCGCTTTCGTCGATTGGATTGATCGGACTGCTGGCGGCTCTCATCTTTTGGCGGAGCTTGCCGCGGTCTGAGCATTTTCACGCACGGCCGATGCATCTGGGATCGCTGGTGAACTCGTTTGGCGATCATTTGTCGGAGCCTGGCTTGCGCTGGCTATACCTCGAAGGCTTTCTGCTAATGGGCGCATTTGTGACGGTCTACAACTATGTGGGCTTTCGGTTGATGGCAGCGCCTTATTCACTCAGCCATTCGGCGGTGGGCGCGATCTTTGCGGTCTATCTTGTTGGGACGGTCAGTTCGACATGGGTTGGCCATCTGGCAGGACGACTGGGCCGACGCAATGTCTTTTGGTGCGTGGTGGCTTGCATGCTGGTGGGAGTGCTGATCACGCTGCTGCGGCCTTTGGCGCTGATCATCCTGGGGCTGGCTGTTTTCACGTTCGGCTTCTTTGGCGGACACTCGGTGTTGAGCAGTTGGGTTGGGCTGCGCGCGCGTCACTCGAAGGCGCAGGCTTCTTCGCTCTATTTGTTCTTCTACTATGTTGGTTCCAGCATCGTAGGGACTGCGGGCGGCTATTTCTGGAAGCTCTATGGCTGGCAGGGTGTGGTGGCGTTTCTTACTACGTTACTTTCCATCGCACTGATGGTGAGTCTGGGCTTGACGGCGTTGGTGCCGCTTAATGCCGTCGGCAATGATGTGCCGCAGAAATCCGGCATGACCTAGCGGATCATGCTGCAAGATGTAATCGGCCGAGCCTTCAGAGCCGGGCGGATAAAAGATCGAACATTCGCAATTGATCTCAAGAAAGAATAATTCACCGGCGCGGTTGGAGCGCATGTCGATGCGCGCGTAGCTTTCGGCTGCAAAGGCGCGAAAGATTTTCACGGCCATTTCTTTCAGGCGGTCACTGAGTTGCGGATCGGCGACGGGGATGTTGTTCCGCGCATGATGTTCGGTTACTTTCATGCGATAGGTCTTGAAGTGATGTGCCGCGTCGAAGACAAACTCGAAAGGCGTAAGAACGAGCACGTCATCTTCGTCACTGGCGACTAGGACGGTGAATTCGCGGCCATCGACATATTCTTCAATCAGGATTTTGTTGAAATCCGGAAGCAGGTCGGCACAGCGCTGGCGCAATTCTTCTTTGTTCTGCACGAGCGAGTGTTCGTCGATGCCTAAACTATCGCCTGAATCCGCCGGCTTGACAAAGAGCGGATACTTGAGCGACGCGGGAATGGCGTCGATATCCTGCGAGGCGCGTACGATCCACCACGCCGGCGTGGCCACGCCACACGATTGCGCGACGAGTTTCATAGTCTCTTTCGAGGGCAGAAAAGTTTTTAGCGTGGTGCCGGTGAACGGCAGGTTCAAGCGCTCCAACGCCCAGATGACATCGAAGCCGGGAATGTCCCACTCGGGATAGCCTTCGCATAAGTTGATGTAGATGTCATAGTTCTCTTGCGCCGCCCTCGTAAGCTGGCGATAAGACGTGGCTTTCCGCAAAAACAAATTGTCTACTTTATGTGCCGGCAGCCACACCGCCAGATCGCGCGGCGGATCGTAATTTCCGTAG
>Ga0182012_10004656_pt1 | contig 14273 bp, 13 predicted proteins | sample 612S2SmetaG_FD_120486 | JGI IMG/M metagenome (GOLD analysis project Ga0182012, IMG submission 120486) | Permafrost microbial communities from Stordalen Mire, Sweden - 612S2S metaG | ecosystem: Environmental > Terrestrial > Soil > Wetlands > Permafrost | place: Sweden: Stordalen | collected... | reverse complement strand
TTCACGTAGTACTGGTCAAAAACCGCCGGCATAGGCTTGATCTTTTCCAGGCTCGGCTTCAGCTTGGCCAGCATTTCCTTGTCCAGCACCGCGGCATGCACCGCGGCCTCGTACACGTTGTCCTTGAAGATGTCCCAGCCGGTAAACACGACGTCCTTCAGGTCCGCAAGCGGAACAAAGTCCTTGATCAGCGGGCTCTGATTATCCGTGCGTTTGCCCAGACGGATAGTGCCCATTTGCGTCAGCGAACCCACCGGCTTCGCCAACCCCTGCCTCACTGCCTCAACACCCGCAATCATCGTGGTAGCAACGGCGCCCAGGCCCACCACCATCACGCCCAACTTGCCCTTTGCCGGCAACACCTTGCCGGCCGCCGCCCGCTTACTCTTGCTCACTGCCTTTTTCTTCGTTGCCATCTACTGCTCCTATTCTCGTTGTTCTTTGAAACACACTGCAAACTGTCCCTACGCCGCGTTCCTCTGCCGATTCCTGCTCACGTGGCTCCAGACAAACCACACAATTCCCGCAAGCAATGCCAGTTCCACCCCGAGATGAAACCGATGGAACCACTCATGGAAGCGCGGATCGGTGTTCCACGCCTCGCCCAGCTTCATGCCTGCATATGCCAGCGCAAAACACCATGGCCACGAGCCGATAAATGTGTAGAGATGAAACTTGCCCTGCGGCATCTTCGCAATGCCTGCCGGAAACGCGATAAAGGTGCGAACCACCGGCAGCAAGCGCCCAAGCAGCACCGTAATCGATCCGTACTTGTTGAAGAACTCCGTCATGCGGTCCAGGTCGTGGTGGCTCATCAGCACCCAGCGGCCATACCGCTCCACCAACGGACGCCCGCCCTTGGCCCCAATCCAGTACGCCACCAGCGACCCCAGATTGCAGCCGATGGCTCCGGCTGTCGCGGCCAACCAAAGATTCATGTGCCCCAGGTAAACCACGTAGCCGGCAAACGGCATAATGATCTCCGACGGCAGCGGAATGCACGCCGACTCAATCCCCATCAACGCCGCAACACCCGCGTAGCCACCTGCATCGATCACATGGGTAACGAACAGGACAAGGAAGGCAATGATCTTTTCACTCATGCTGAATCGAGTATAGCGAGAGCCGCTGGCGTTCTTGCCGCTTTGGCCCAAGTCCGGCCTGCAAGAGTCGCATTTCCCGCCATTTTCCAGCGTTTCAGCTAGATTTGTTAACAGTAGTTACTTTGTTTATAATAGTGACTTGGACAAATCTTATAAACAGCCTTGTGTGAAAGGGCACGACTTTAGTCGTGCCGCAATGACCGCAAAAATCGTAGGGCTTTAGCCCCTGGGCATTGATGAGACTGCTTGTAGGGTGCTTGATCTTCAGGAGGACCATCCCGTGGCGAGAAAATACTCCATGCGCTGCTCCATCGCTCGCACCCTCGACATCATCGGCGACCGCTGGACCATCCTCATCCTCAGAGATCTCTTCCTTCACCCCACTTGCCGCTTCCAGGACTTTGAAGCCAGCCTGCCCGGCCTCACTCCCAGCGTGCTCTCCGCCCGGATCAAAGAGCTTGCCGCTCACGGCATTCTTACCAGCCGCCTCTATGCCGACCATCCTCCGCGCCCCGAATACCTGCTCACGCCAAAGGGCCGAGCGCTCAATCCAATCCTGATTGCCATGAAGGCCTGGGGCGAGCAATACGCCGCCTCTCCGCCCGCAGCCGCAAGCCTGCAGAGCGATCTGAGACCCTGAGCGAAAGCGATTTGGGACCGTACCTGCGTCTCAACACTCTCATCCCCACTTTGTTACCATAAGGTGTTCCCATTCGAGGTGCATCCTTTGTCCGATTTCCCTCCCGTCCCGCTCACCCTTGAAGGTTCCGCCCTCCTCCACCAGTTCTTTCGCTTCGACTGGAGGATCTGGCGCGCCACCCCACCATCGGAGCGCGACCGCATTACCGCCGAGGCGGTCGAAGCCCTGAAAGGCCTCGAACTCAGGTCCCCCAACGCACCTATCCAGACCGCCCTCTTCTCCGAGCTCGGCCACAAAGGCGACTTGATCCTGGTTCATTTCCGCGATTCCTTTGAAGCCCTCAACCAGGTTGAACTAGACCTCGCCCAGACCGACCTCTACGGCTACCTCACCCCCACCCACTCCTACGTCTCGGTCGTCGAACTCGGCCTTTACGAGTCCACCCGCAAGACCTATGAAGCCGCCTTCGCCAAGGACCTCGTCCCCCACACCCCTGAATGGAACGCCGAAATCGCCGCGGCCCTCAAGCGTGGTGCCGACGCCATGGCCCCGCGACTCTTTCCCGCCATCCCCGACGCCAAATACCTCTGCTTCTACCCCATGGACCGCCTCCGCGCCGAAAACAAAAACTGGTACACCGTAGCCTTCCCTGAACGCCAGCGCATGATGCACGAGCACGGCCTCATCGGCCGCCGCTACGGCGACGTCGTCAAGCAGATCATCTCCGGTTCGATAGGAATGGATGATTGGGAGTGGGGCGTTGATCTCTTCGCTGAAGACCCCATCGTCTTCAAAAAGCTCATCTACGAGATGCGCTTCGACGAAGTCAGCGCCGTCTACGCCCTCTTCGGCAGTTTCTATTTAGGCGTCCGCCTGCCCATCGAAAACCTCGGCAACTGGCTCGACGGCAAGCTTTAATTCACTGCGGGCCCGCAGAAGCCCCGTCCGCCTCCACGTCGATCTCGATCTGGACGTCCGGTCCCATCGGGTTCGGCCCAAGCTCCATCAGGTTGTCGCGTGCCATGCCAAAGTCTCCGCGCTTCACCGCTGCGGTTGCGTGGAACGACGCGCGCGCCGGCTCACCTTTAGGCGTATCCGGAAACAATCCCTTGAACCGGAACGTCAGCGGCACCACCTTTGTCACGCCCCGAATGGTCAGCGATCCGTCCATCACCCACGCACCGCCGCCGGCCCGCCGAATGCCCCGCCCGTGATACGTCATCACCGGGAAATTCTTCACATCGAAGAAGTCCGGACCGCGCAGGTCTTCATCGCGCCTCGCATTTTGAGTGCTGATGCTCGCCGCGTCAATCGATATATCCACTGCGCAATCTGCCCGATCCTTCCCTGCCGTAATTGTCCCCGTTACCTTGTCAAACCTCCCCCGCACCAGTCCGACAATGTGGTGCCATGCTCCAAAATAGGCAAAACTATGGTCTGGATCGACCTTGTACGTCCCCGCGGCCGGAAGAGGCCCCATTCCCGACGCCGCACTTGCCGCTTTCGTCACGCCCATCGTACACGCAACAACTCCGCACAATATGAAGACCGCAACACCCGCCACACTCTTGACCATCCCGTTTCTCATTCTCATGTTTCCGCCTTTCGTTCGTCGTTTGCGTTTAAAGCGCAATGCAGTTCTACCGGCTCCAGCGCGGAAAGTCCTGAACCTGCTCTGAATCACTCTGAATAGTTCTGAAACGGCGTCGCAATGCAGCGACAGCCCGCTGCTACAATCGGAGACACTTCGTTTCTGCGGCCACCATGAGTAACAGCCTTCATCCATCCGGCACCGAACGCCCAGCATCGGCAGCGCTCCGCATCGGCGCCTGGCGTTTCCATCCGGCTTCCGGCGAAATCTCCCGTGAAGGCGAGACCATTCGCCTTGAAGCACGGACACTGCGCCTGCTTCTCTGTCTTGCCGAGCACCCCCGCGAGATCGTCAGCGTCGATGCCCTCCTCGACCAGGTCTGGACCGGCGTCAACGTCTCTCCCGACTCCGTCTATCAGGCTGTGGCCTCGCTCCGCCGTCTGCTCGGCGACGATTCCCGCCAGTCCGCCTATATCGCCACGGTGCCCCGCTTGGGCTATCGCATGGTGGCGTCCGTCGGACCATGGGTGGACTCCACCACTACGAATCACACCGCCTCCTCGCTTCCAGAAACTTCGTCCAATAAATTCGATCAAGCCGCCGATCCTAACATCGCCGCGGTCTCAAGCGCCGCGCACCCTCCCGATCGTCGCAGGCGCCGCCTCATGGCCGCTGTCGCAATCCTCTGTCTTGCTTTCCCTGCGGTCTACATCTTGCGTGACGGGCTCGCGACTCTCCGCCCGGCAGCGCCCGCCGTTCCCGCCACGCCACAAAACTCGGTAGCCGTGCTGCCGTTTCTCGACCTGACCGAGGGCATGAAGAACGAGGAGTTCGTAGACGGCATCACCGAGGAATTGATCGACAAGCTCAGCAAAGTGCCGGGCCTCAAGGTTCCATCACCCACATCCTCGTTCTATTTCAAAGGCAAGCAGGTCCCCGTCGCCGACATCGCCAAATCGCTGAACGTGGCTTACGCGCTCGATGGCAGCCTTCGAAAGTCCGGCACATGGGTGCGCGTCGATGTCCGCCTGCTGCGCGCCGACAGCGGCTTCATCGTCTGGTCGGAAACCTACGACCAGCCCATGAGCGACATCCTAACCATCCAGGACGACATCGCTGTGAAGGTAACGAAAGCGCTGAAACAATCCATCCCAACCACAAATTCCAGCAGTTCTCAGTGAAAGCTGAGTTCTGTCCAAGGCCGTTTCTATTCCGCAGTAAGAAGAAAAGCGAGCTCGCCCTCTGCCCCGGGTGCCCCAGGTCTCGAATCTGAGACCTGGGAAGCTGAGAGCTGCAGCAGTTCCCGAATTGCCCCGTCCGTAGTGTCAATCCCCATCTCCACCTGTCTTCAAGGCATCCTCTTTGCTGTCAACGCTTTCCGCTAACAGCCCGTTTGCCGATTATTTCCCTCATTTGTCGCACAATGATCACAGCGGAACCAGAGTCGATGCTGCCCGTCTCCTCTATGCCGCTCGAGATCGCCCACCGCGTGCTCAGAAACTCATCGCCGCAGCAAAAATCCGTCCACTGAACCCAGAGAAAAGAATGAACCCATTCCACTTTTGCCGAATCTTCGCCATAAAAGAGTCTAAGTTGCACAAACATAAACAGATATTTACCTCGCCTTTCATTCTCTTTTTCTTCGCTATCCTGGGAAGTACGCGGGGTGGCCGGGCGCAAGGGAAAGGAATAGCCTGGGCACTCGTCCCGGAGGGACCGGACGAAAATAGCCACGGGTGGAACCCGTGGAATCCCGCCCCCACCGACGCCGCCGTCCTGGGGGGGGGGGCGGCATGATTCGTCCCCAAAATTATCCGCAGCTTGTTTGCCGATCATTTCCCCCATCTGGCGCACAATCATTAGAGAACTCCCCCGCGCCGTCGCGCCCAACTCTCGGTTCGCGCACAGGCCCGTGCAAGTTCTCCGTTTTCAGGAATTTGGCTTCCAGATTCCTCAAAAACAAGGTACTTACGCCAGAACTCCGCCTCCAGCGCCTTGAAAAGAGACAATTTGCTCCAAACACACCGGGTGGGATGGGGAGGGGGGGGGGCTTCCGTTGCGGACCGTTCACACCCCGCAAGAAAGGACCTCACAAATCGCACCAAGTTAAGATAAGCCATGCCCGTAACGAAACCATCGCCGAAGAAGAAGTCCGCAATGAAACCCCTGCGCGGCGACCTGGCCCCCGACCGTATCGCCGCCATCCTCAAGGCTCTCGACGAAGCCTACCCCGCCGTCGAGTGCGCCCTCATCCACTCCTCCCCCTGGGAGCTGCTGGTGGCCACCATCCTCTCCGCCCAGTGCACCGATGTCCGCGTCAACATGGTCACGCCGGAGCTCTTCAAGCGCTTCCCCACCCCCGCGGCCATGGCCAAAGCAACCCAGCCACAGCTTGAAGCCCTTATAAGGACCACCGGCTTCTTTCGCAACAAGGCCAAATCCATTCACGGCGCCGCCCGCAAAATCATCGCTGACTTCAGCGGCCAGGTCCCGCAGACCCTCGCCGAACTCATCACCATCCCCGGCGCAGCCCGCAAAACCGCCAACGTCGTCCTCGGCGTCAGCTTCAAAAAGGCTGAAGGCGTCGTCGTCGACACCCACGTCTTCCGCATCGCCCGCCGCCTCAGCCTGGCCAAAGGCGACATACCTCAAAAAGTCGAGCAGGAGTTAATGCGCGTCATTCCCAAGGACCGCTGGATCGACTTCTCCCACCAGATCATCCATCACGGACGCCAGGTCTGCGACGCCCGCAAACCCAAATGCGACCGCTGCAACCTCGAGCAGCTCTGCCACTCCAAAGACAAAACCTGGCAGTCTTGATATTCAGTTCTCTTCGCAGAGCCCTCGAATCGAGAAACCATCCAGGAACCTCTGCCAGTGAATTGCCGTAGACTATCTGCAGAAAGAGAAAGACATGCGCAATCGTGCGGTACGATCCGCCCTGTTCGATCTCGGGGCTGGAATTGTTGCGATCGTAATCGTCCTCGGCAGTTGCTTTGCTTCCACTCGGATCTCATTTGATTTTCGCGCCATCTTTGCTATCAGCGGCGTGGCCTTCTTCTTCGCCGGCTTTGCCAGAGGCTCAACGCCCACTGGGCTAGTGTGGCAAGCGCTTCGGGTAAGCGCAGGCGGTGTTCTAGGAGTCGCCGCGCTGATCATGAACAACGGTTTTCATCGGCTCTCTTTTCCGGCCAGCCTGTTCGCCGCTGGCGTGCTGGCTTCGGCGGCGGGCATTGTTGCACGGCATTCATGGCCAGGCAGTCGCGTTCGGAGCTTCGGAATTGCGACGACAACGCTCCTCCTGGTCGCGATTGGCGCGTTGGCAGCAATGCCGAACCTGCCGGCGTATTCCACCTTCGATGCGCGTAGCCAGTCGCCGGCCGCAGTTAACCTTTCCGTTGACGGTCATGGCATCGCCTCTGCCGATCTTCGCGGCCGCGTTACGGTTCTCGCCTTCTACGCGAGTTGGTGTTCCGCATGCTTTCAAGAGCTTCCTCACGTCGACAAGGTCTATCAGCAATTTCGCAACGATTCCAGGGTCGCTTTCTATGCCGTCGATACCGGATGGGGCGATGAGACGCCGGAACTCGGAGAAAACTCTCTCCAGCGGCGCCACATCGTTCTCCCCATGGCATTCGACTCGGGAGCTACCGCACAGGCATTGAAGGTGGATGCCCTTCCTTCGCTGGTCCTGCTGGACTCCGCAGGCAAGGTGAGGTTTGTCCATGAGGGTTTTGACGTATCGGAGAATCTGGAATCGGGTTTAACTCGTCGAATTCACGAGCTCGTGAACAGCGGCAATCCAACCGAGTGAGTTTCCTCAACTCACCCGCCGCGGCCGCCAGGTCTGCGACGCCCGCAAACCCAAATGCGACCGCTGCAACCTCGAGCAGCTCTGCCACTCCAAAGACAAAACCTGGCAATCATAACCAAGCAAGCCAGTTAGTCAGTGGGCGGCAAGCAATAAAAATCGCGCGCAAGCACGGTCTATCGCCAGAATAACTGGCTCACGGCGGCAACCAGCCCCGGAATATCCGACGGCTCGGCCTCAATCGCCGGCTCCCAGCCAAGTTCCCGCAGCGTCTCGCTCGTAATCGGTCCAATCGAAACCGCTGGAACCCCAGCCAACGGCCACTCCAACCCAGCCGCCCGCACCGCCTCCGCCAGATGCGTCACGCTCGACGAGCTGGTAAACGTCGCCGCATCGATTCCGCCCGCCATCGCCTGCCGCAGCAGCTCCGGCGCAGCCTCGGGCATCACGTTCCGGTAAGCGTCCACCACATCGACCGTCGCCCCGGCCGCGTGTAGCGCATCCGGAATCACGTCCCGCGCAACGGCAGCCCGCGCCAGCAGGATCCTCTGCCCAGCAGCCAATCCAACCATTCCCTCAATCAAACTTTCGGCCACGTAAATCACCGGTACAAAGGTAATTTGAAACCCAGCCTCCCGCGCCGCAGCCGCCGTCCCTTCACCCACCGTTGCCACCTTCATCGAAACAGACCGCCCCAGCTCAATCCCCAACGCAGCCGCACGCTCCCCAAGCGCCCGAACCGTGTTCGCGCTGGTAAGAATCAGCCAATCGTAATCATTGAAATGGTTTAAGGCCCTGTCCAACGCCTCGAAGCTGGCCGGAGGCCCAATCTCCAGCACCGGAACCTCGACCGGCGCCGCTCCCAGCGTCCGCAACCCCTCACTGAGTTTTCCAGCCTGGTGCGCGGCACGGGTCACCAGCACCCGCCGCCCAGCCAACGGAAGCGAACTCACCGCGAAACCTCGCCCTGGGCTTCAAGCAGAGGCCCCGCTCCGGCCTCAATCAGCATCCGCGCCGCCAGTCGTCCCAATCCCGCAGGCTCAAATTCCCCACGAAACGCCCGGTGGTAGATCCGCACCGCCGACCCCGTCTCCGGCGCCGCCACCACCCCAAAGATCTCGTCCCACGGCTCTTCCCCGCCGCCCGTTCCAGGCTCTATTCCAACCCGGCAGTATATCCCGATCGGCACCTGGCACCCTCCGCCCAACGCCGCCAGGGCAGCTCTTTCAGCCGTCACCGCAAACCGGGTCGCCGCGTTATCCAGAAATTCAACTGCCGCAATCGTCTCTCGATCATCCTTACGGCTCTCAATTCCCAGCGAACCCTGTCCCGCCGCCGGACAAAAATCCTTGGGTTCCAGCCGCTCGCGCACCCACTCCGTCTTCTCCAGCCGGTCCAGCCCCGCTGCCGCCAGCAGAATTGCATCCACCTGCCCCTCGGCCAGCTTCCGCAACCGCGTGTCCACGTTGCCGCGAAACTCCTGCGCCTCGATATCCGGCCTCAACGCCTTCAACTGCGCCCGCCGCCGCTGACTGCTTGTTCCCACCCGCGCGCCAAGCGGCAAATCCGCCAGGCTGTCATACTTCACCGACACCAGCACATCCCGCGGATCCACCCGAGGCGGTGTCGCCGCCAGCGCAAACGGCTCCGGCAATTCCGTCGGCAGATCCTTGAGCGAATGCACCGCCAGATCGACGCGACCCTCGGCCAGCGCTTCTTCAATCTCCTTGGTAAACATTCCCTTCGACCCAACTTGCGCGAAAGTCACTTCCTGCAACCGGTCGCCGGTCGTCTTGATGATCTCAATCTCGACCCCATGCCCCTGCCCGCGCAGCAGCGCAGCAATGTGGTGGGCCTGCCATAGCGCCAGTTGCGAGCCGCGGCTACCAATTCTCAGCTTCATCTGCGGCTCTCCACTCTCGTCTCATCCACAACCACCTGTTCAGCGCTCTCAACTTCGGCCTTCGCTGGAATGGCCGCAGCCGCCACAACCACCGGCTCCAGAACAACGTCCGCGGCGCTCGGCACCGACCACGCATCGCAAAGCGCATCCAGCCGTGCCGCATTCCCCTCCCGCGCCGCCTGCTTCAGTGCCTGCATCGGCGGATGAAGAAACTTGTTCACCAGCCCCCGCGTCAGTGCCTCCACAGCGGCAACCTGCTCAGCGCTCAGCGAACCCAGCCGCGCCTGCACACGCTTCAATTCCGCCAGCCGAATCTCCTCCGCCTGCCGCTGCAACGCCACAATCGCGGGCGCCACGTTCACCGTCCGCTGCCGCTGCTGGAACCGCTCCACTTCCCCTGCAATCAACGTCTCCGCATCGCTGGCCACGCGGCTGCGTTCTGCCATGTGTGCTGCGGCCACCGCCTGCAAGTCGTCAATGTCGTACACAAAGACGCCTTCCAGCTTGCCCATCTCCGGGTCCACGTCGCGCGGCACGGCAATGTCGATAAAGAACATGGGCCGGTTCTTCCGCCGCTGCATAAATGCCTGGCCATGCTCGCGGCGGAAAATCGGATGTGGTGCACCTGTCGAGCTGATCACGATATCCGCTTCGCTGGCCGCCTCATAAAGCTTCTCGAACGGAATCACGCGGCCCTTGAATTCCTCCGCCATCACACGTGCGCGCTCCTGCGTGCGATTGCTTACCAGGATGGCCCCGGCGCCCTGCTGCACCAGGTGTCGCGCCGCCAGTTCGCTCATCTTTCCCGCTCCCACCAGGAACACTGTCCGCCCTTGCAGCGAGCCAAAGATCTTTCGCGCCAGCTCCACCGCCACCGAAGCAATCGAAACCGAATTCGATCCGATTTCCGTCTCCGAGCGAACCTTTTTCGCGGCGGCAAACGCACTTTGCAGCAGGTGTTCCAACTGCCCGGCCACCGTGCCCGAAGCCCGCGCCACGGCAAAAGCCTCTTTCACCTGCCCAAGAATCTGCGGCTCACCCACTACCATCGAATCCAGACTTGAGGCCACGCGGAACAGATGCCGCACCGCGTCCCGATCGTGCTGTTCGTAAATGTGGGCTGCGAGCAGCGAGGGGTCCAGCCCGAAATGGCGGTGCAGAAACCCCTTCAAATCGGTATCCGGCGACTCCACAGACGCCAGCATCTCCACCCGGTTACAGGTGGAAACAATCATGCATTCGCTGACCCCCGGAACGGCGGCAAGTGCACGCGTCGCTTCAGGCAGTTCATCGCGCGGTATTGCAATCCGCTCGCGCAACTCGATGGGCGCGGTCTTGTGGTTCACTCCAATGAGTACGAGCGTCATTGGGCACCGAACCTGTGAACGTGGCTGAAAAGGTTGGCCGTCCAGACGACCACCATCACGGCAAAGACAGCGCCGGAAAGATAAGCTGCCTTGCGTCCCCTCAGTCCGGCCGCCCGCCTCACCAGCAGCAGCAGAACGTAAATAGCCCAACTGACGAACGCGGCAATAATCTTCGGGTCAAGAAAATACGTAGCGCCATAAGTGTCCTGGGCCAGAACCGCCCCAATCACCAGCCCCACGGTCATGCACGGGAAACCAAACTCGAGCATGGCCTCCGAGAGCCGCTCCAGGGTATCCAGCGGAGGGAGCCAGTCGAACGGCGCCCACCAGGAGTCCTCACTGGTGAGAAATCGCGCCTTAGGCTTGGCCTTGAGCCGCCGCTCCTGCACCAGGTAGAGTACTGAGGCCAGCAGGCTGAAACCGAGAGCAACATAGGCCAACAGAAGAGCTGTGATGTGTGCAATCAGCCAGCTGACCCGTACTCCCTGGGATGGAAAAGTGTAGTGATCGGGGCCCAGCGCGGGCACCAGCACCAGGAAGAACGCAATAGGCAAAACAAACAAACCAAGCGAGATCGCCTCGTAAAGCCACCAGACAAGAAAGAATACCGACACCATTGCAAGACCCAGCAGCGACTGCACTTCTCTGAACCCCACCGGGACCAGGTGACGGGCCTGAACCAGCATTTCAACCACCGAAACAAAGTGGAAGAACCACGCCATTCCGCCCAGGTGAACGCACCACCGGCGCCACCGATCCACTTTGTAGAGCACGGCCGGAAAGACGGCGACACTCGCCGACGCGTACAAAATCGCCGCAACTCTTAGCCAAAGCAGATACATATCGTTGTTTACCTTAAGGCGTAAACCCTCAGTATACTGTGACGCAAATCACCAAAAATGCATCCACGAATAGCTGGAGCAGGTCGCGGACACGCACGCGCGGCGCCGTAGTCGCTGCTCGAGCGCAGAGAGTCGTCAGGCGGAAGGCTACAGCGCCGATTTCAGTACCTCAAGCCCCGCCTTCGAAACCTGCACATCGTCCTCAGACTTACCGCCGCTGAACGCTACGATGATGTAGCCGGTCCTCCCACGCCCAATCACGCCGCCCTGCCAGCCGAATTCTCCCGTCATCGGCGGCCGCTTGGCCGTTCCGCTGTCCTGGAGCGTCTCCGCCATCTCGGCCGATTTGGCGTAGGCAATCCCCAGCAGGTTGTTGCCCTTGCTGGTCGCCGTTGGATCGTCCTTCATCCGGCCCACCACGGCCATCCTTGAAGTCCAACCCTGAATCGTGTCCCCCTGAGCGTAGGAAACCACTGCGACGCCCGTCACATTGAGTTCCGCAGCTCGCTTTTTCATGGCATCCAGGGCCGACTTGGCTAAATCGTCGAATTTCTTGGCGCTTGGAGGCTTGGGAGCGCTTGCCGCGCGCACATGTCCCACGTTGGCGGCTACGATCGCCGCAACCAGCACTCCAATGACAAGCAGGCGTATCTTCATTGTGACATTCTCCGTCGATTAGGTATCCACAGCTTCCCTGGCCGTGTTTATACACTGGAGAATTCTACTCTGCCGTCCCATTGCTACCGGCATCGCGACCCGCCGCGATACTCTTAAATCCGACGTGATCAAAGAAGACTCCCAACCCGGCGCGGCGCCGCCGCTTCCTCCTTTGCAGGAAACACTGCTGGAATTGACGCCGCCCGCCGCCCCCACCGATAAACCCCCGGCGGAATTAACGCCCTTCATGCGCCAATGGACCGCGGCCAAGCGCGAAAACCCTGACGCCCTGCTCTTCTTCCGCATGGGCGACTTCTACGAACTCTTCTACGACGACGCGGTAACGGTGAGCCGCGAACTTCAGCTCACCCTCACCGCACGCGACCGCGAGCGCTCCCAACCCATGTGCGGGGTTCCCTATCACGCTGTCGAATCCTATCTCACGCGCCTCCTCCGCAAGGGCTACCGCATCGCCATCTGCGACCAGATGGAGGACCCCAAGCTCACTAAAAAGATCGTCCGCCGCGAAGTAACCCGGGTCCTGACGCCAGGCACAGCGCTCGACTCCGCGCTCGGCCAGGAGCAAAACAATTTCCTTGCCGCGCTCCACGAAACCGGCTTCGGCAGGGAACAGGTCAGCGCCATTGCCCTCCTCGACGTCTCCACCGGTGAATTCCGCACCGCCGAGTTCTCCGGCCCAACCGCGCGCCAGCAGGCCGTCGACGAAATCGTGAAAGCCGGCCCAAGCGAGGTCTTGCTGGCCACGAGCGCTGAGCTTCCCACTCAGCTCGAACGCATTCCCGCCCGCACCCGCGTAGAAGACTGGGTCTGGACCCGCGACTTTGCTGTGCCGCTTGTCGAGCGTCAACTCAACGTGCGCTCCCTCGAAGGCTTCGGTCTCGCCACGCATCCAGCCGCCGCGATTGCCGCCGGAGCGGTGCTCCACTATGTACGGACAACGCAGAAGATCGAGGCATTGCACATCGATTCGCTCAAGTTTCAGGAGCACTCGACGGCTCTGGAACTCGACCAGGTCACAGTCCGCAACCTCGAACTCATCGAACCGCTGTTTCAAGGGCAGGCCGGCCAGGATAACAAGGTCACGCTGTTTTACACGCTCGATGCCTGTCAGACGCCCATGGGAAAGCGCCTGCTGCGGGCTACCATCGTGCGCCCGCTCTACGATGTGCAGACCCTCAATGCGCGCTATGAAGCAGTCGGCGAGGCGCAGGCCGACCTGGTGCGCCGCGAAGAAATCCGCCACGCATTCTCCGGAATCCTGGACCTCGAACGCTTGCTTGCCCGTCTGAGCCTGGACTCCGCAGGCCCGCGCGATGTCCGCGCACTCGCCTCCAGCCTGAGTCGCCTTCCGGCATTGAAGATCGCGCTCGATGCCATGCGGACGACCCTTTGGCGCGAGTTAGCAGCGCGTCTCGATGTGTTGAGCGAAGTTACGGCGCGCATCGAGACCACACTCGTCGCTGAACCCCCGCTGACCCTCGTCGATGGCGGCGCAATCGCCTCCGGCGTCGACGCCGAACTCGATGAGCTGCGCGCGATTTCGTCCACAGGCCGTCAGGCCATCGCAGCGATTGAAGAGCGCGAACGCGCTCGCACCGGAATAGGTTCGCTGAAAGTCCGCTATAACTCCGTCTTCGGCTATTACATCGAGATCACCAAGGCAAACATGGCCCTGGCTCCGGCCGACTATGAACGCAAGCAGACGCTTGTGAATGCCGAGCGGTTTACCACGCCGGAACTCAAAGATCTGGAGCGCAAGATCCTCACGGCGCACGACCGCTGTATTGAAATCGAGAAGCGCATCTTCATCGAGTTGCGCAAGACCGTGCTCGAAGCAGCCAGCCGGATTCGTCGTTCCTCCGCCGTTGTTGCCGAGGCTGACTTACTGGCGAACTTCGCGCACCTGGCCTCTCTGCGCCGTTACGTTCGCCCCACCATTGTCTCCGAGCCCGTCATTGAGGCAGTCGCCGGGCGTCATCCCGTCATCGAGCAGTGGATGGAGGAGACGCGTCAAGGCCGCTTCATCGCCAACGACCTATATCTGAATGCCGCGCGCCTCAATGAGACCGATACCGGGCCGAGTTTGCTGCTGATAACCGGCCCTAACATGGGCGGCAAGAGCACCTATCTCCGCCAGGCCGCGATGTTAGTGCTTCTAGCTCAAATGGGCAGCTTTGTCCCGGCCGAGAGCCTGCGTTTCGGCCTTGTGGACCGGATCTATACCCGCATCGGCGCCAGCGACAATGTAGCCCGCGGCCGCTCCACCTTCATGGTGGAGATGACCGAGACCGCCACCATTCTCAACACAGCCACCGACAAGTCCCTCATCCTCCTTGAC
>Ga0182012_10004655_pt1 | contig 14276 bp, 15 predicted proteins | sample 612S2SmetaG_FD_120486 | JGI IMG/M metagenome (GOLD analysis project Ga0182012, IMG submission 120486) | Permafrost microbial communities from Stordalen Mire, Sweden - 612S2S metaG | ecosystem: Environmental > Terrestrial > Soil > Wetlands > Permafrost | place: Sweden: Stordalen | collected... | reverse complement strand
GAGGCGGTTGAGGCCGGCTTTCATTTCGAGTTGGGGCTTTTGCTTTTCGTCGTCGGGATCGGCTTGCTCTTCGCGGAATTGGAGGACGTCGGAAGAGAGAGTGCGGATGACTGCGCCGGAGGAATCGAGAATTTCAAGTTTGGCGTGTTTGGGTTTGGTGCGAGTGAAGGCGTAGATGAAGGCGCCGGCGGGGGGATTGTCGCCAGCGGTTGCTGATTCATGCGCGTCGGCGGCGTGGAGACGGAGGGCGGTGGAGGGTTTGTATAGCCAGAGATCGGCCTTGATGATTTCGTCGGTGGCTTGGCGAAGTGGGGAGATGTCATCGAGAATCCAGAAGGCGCGGCCGTGCGTGGCGAGCGCTAAATCATTGCCTTTGATGACGACATCGTGCACGGGGACTGTGGGGAGATTTAGCTGCAGCGAAGTCCAAGTGACGCCAGAGTTATTCGAAAAATACATGCCGGTTTCAGTGGCGGCGAAGAGAAGACCTTTACGTTCGGGATCTTCGCGAACGGCGCGGACGAATGCGCCTTCGGGGATGCCGTTGACGAGTTTCTTCCACGTCTTGCCATAGTCGGTGGTGGCGTAGATGTAGGGCTTGACGTCGTCATTCGCGTGACGATCAACAGCGACCCAAGCAGTGCCGGCGTCATGCGGAGAGGCGTCAATCTGACTGATTTTGCTCCATTCGGGAAGGTCCTTGGGAGTGATGTTGGTCCAAGTCTTGCCAGCGTCGCGAGTGATGTGGAGGAGGCCATCGTCAGTGCCGGCCCAGATGAGGCCTTTCTCCAGGTGTGATTCAGCAAGGGCGAAGACGGTGTCGTAATACTCGGTGCCAGTGTCATCGATGGTGATGTCGCCGCCGGAGGGGAGTTGCTTGCTCTTGTCGTTGCGAGTTAGATCGGGACTGATGGCTTCCCAGTGAGTGCCGCCGTCGGTGGTTTTGAATATGCGTTCGCCGGCGTGATAGACGGTGTCGGGGTCGTTGGGAGAAATGGAGAGAGGGGCGGTCCACTGAAAGCGGTGTTCGAGATTGGCTGCGCCTTTGCCATCGGTCATGACGGGGTGAACGGTGATGTTGCGGAGTTGGCCGGTGTGTTTGTCATAGCGAGTGATGTTGCCTTGATAATCGCCGGCGTAGATGATGAGCGGGTCGCGCGGATCGGGCGCGATGTAACCGGCTTCGCCGCCGCCGATGGGATACCAATCTTGACGATCAATGGGGCCGTCGAAACTGCGGCTGGTGATGGCGATGGTGCTGTTATCTTGCTGCGCGCCATAGACCCAATAGGGGAAGCGATTGTCGGCGATGACGTGATAGAGCTGCGCGGTGGGTTGGTTGTTTTGTTTGGTCCAATGAGCGCCGCCATCGAAGGTGACGGTTGCGCCGCCGTCGTCGCTTTGGATCATGCGGCGGGTGTCAGTAGGATCGATCCAGAGGCCGTGGTTATCGCCGTGAGGGACTTTGACTTTGTTGAAGGTGTGACCGCCATCGGTGGATTTGTGCATGTCGACGTTGAGTATCCAGACGGTGTTGGGGTCTTTGGGATCGGCGATGACGTGCATGTAATACCAGGCGCGTTGGGTGAAGCGATTGTCGGGGTTGATGAGTTCCCACTTGCCGCCGCCATCGTCTGAGCGATAGAGGCCGCCCTTCTTGGCTTCGATGAGAGCGAAGACGCGATCGGAGTTAGCAGCGACGGCGATGCCGATTTTTCCATAGGGACCTTCGGGGAGACCGTCGGCTTCAGCAGCAGTGCCGATGGGACCGCCGCCGAGTTTTTTCCAAGTGTCGCCGCCATCGGAGGAGCGATAGAGCGCGCTGCCGGGGCCGCCGCTGGTGAGGGTCCAGGGTTGACGGAGCACTTGCCAAAACGAAGCGAAGAGGATGTGGGGATTGTGAGGATCGAACTCGACATCGACAGCGCCGGTTTTGTCGTCGACGAATAAAACTTTTTGCCAGGACTTGCCGCCGTCGGTGGTGCGGAAGAGGCCACGCTCGACGTTGGGGCCGTAGGGATGGCCGAGAGCGGCGACGAAGACGATGTCGGGATTGGTGGGATGGATGATGATTTTGCCGATGGCGCGGGAGTCTTTGAGGCCGATGTTTTTCCAGGATTTGCCGGCGTCGACGGATTTGTAGATGCCGTCGCCTTGCGCGAGATTGCCGCGGATGCAGGCTTCGCCGGTGCCGACGTAGAGGGTGTTGGGATCGGAAGGCGCGATGGCGAGGCTGCCGATGGAGGAGGATTTTTCGTGATCGAAGATGGGCTTCCAGGTGAGAGCAGCGTCGGTGGATTTCCAGATGCCGCCGCCGGTGGAGCCGAAGTACCAGGTGTTGGGATCGCCGGGGATGCCAGCGGCGGTGAGGGAGCGGCCGCCGCGGTAAGGGCCGATGGAGCGGTATTGGAGGCCTTCTTCTAGTTTCTTTTTGTCTTTTTCGGTTTCCTTGGATTCGATGGGGGTGTTGGGTTTGACTGCGGATTCGGGGCGGATTTGGGCGAATAGACAGCAGGTGGTTAGGAGGGCGGTGAGGGTTAGGCGAAGGGGCATCTCTCTCAGGGTAAACGGAGAGGGGGAGAGGAGGGAAGCCAGAAGCCTGAAGCCAGAAGCCCGGAGGGCGGATTTGGAAGGCATGGGGCTAAGGCCGGGAGGTGGGAAGGTGGGATTGCCGGTTGTTTTGCCGGTTGAGAGAAGGGCGATTTTGAGGGGGTGTTTCCCGCCTATTAAATATATAGGGCAGGCGCGGGAAAAACCCGGAGTTTTGGCGGGGCGGTGAGGATGGTTTTGCCGGTTGGATTGCCGGTTGTTTTTGGGTTGGGGGATTTGGGGGTTTGAGGCGAGAGTCGGGTGCGGTGCGGGGTGGCGGGTTGGTTCGGGTGGTAGCGGGCTGATTGGGGCGGAAGGGAAGGGGCGTTGGTTGGAGATGGGGCGGTGATGCGGGTGGATTTTGCCGGTTGTTTTGCCGGTTGGGGGTGGGGTGCTTTGGGGGTAATTTTTGGACCCTATTAATAATATAGGGGCGGAGTGGTAAATATTCGGCGTTTTTGGGGTGGGCGCGGAAAGTGTTTGCCGGTTGGATTGCCGGTTGAAGTTGGTGACGGGAGTGAGGGCGTGCGGGGGTGGAGGGACGGGGCTGATGGCGGGGGTGGGGAAGGTGTGGCTCATGGTTTGGGTTGGTTTTGAAAGATTGGGTTTTTGGGTGGTGAGTTTGATTGATGGTGTTGGTTGTGAGTGAGTGCGCATTAGGTGCCTTTCTGAGTTTGAGAGTAGAACGGCGGGGGTGCGGATTGTGAGCGGTGAGCGGGCTGTTTTCGCTGTAACTGGATGAGGGAGAGAGGGTTACGGGGAGCGCGAAATATTTTTAAAATTTGTGACTGGATTTGGGGAGGCGGTAGTGCAGAACGAAGGCATTGGGCCACGAGGAGAGGAGGGTAGACGACGCGAAGAAGTTTCGGTGGTTTGTAACAAAAAAGGAAAATTGACAGGAAAAGGCCTGAGTTTTCGCTTGATAGATAGGGGGCCGCGATATTGTCATTTTGGTGCGGGTGGGGGGCAAGAACGTATCGACTCGGCATCCCCAAAACGTGCGAGAATCAAGGCTTGGTTTATTGAGATATGGCAGAGGTGTTTCTTAGTTACTCGGGGCAAGATAGCGCCATCGCAGAGCGTGTTGAGCGCGAACTTAGCGAGTGCCGCATAAGCGTATGGCGCGACAAGAGCCGACTGGCTGTGGGCGATGCGTGGACTAAGATCTTAGGCGAAGAAATTTGTGCCAGCACGCTGATGTTACTCCTATGGTCGAAGAATGCGAGTGAGTCCCATCATGTGGATTTTGAGTGGAACACAGCCCTTGCACAAAAGAAGCCCATTCTTCCGTTCTGCTTAGACGACACCGCTCCGCCCGCTTCGCTTTCTCGTTTTCATCGTGTCCACGACGAGTCGGAGAAAGTGACGGCGGCAGCTGTCGCGACGGCTCTGAGACGCGAGCCACCCAGACCGGCAGAAAGCCAACGCAAATCAACCTTTGTGTTGACCGCTGTCACTTTAGCGGCGTTACTCGCCGCAGCTCTGATCTTTGTTCGCCGGCCGGCGGCGCGGGTTCCGGCCACTTCCCAAATTGTTCAGTTTGAGCTGAATGCTGGAGCGGTCGGTGCGAAGATGCAGATCGATCAGCAAACTACATTCGACATCGTTTCTAGCCGTAACCCAAAGATCTCACTCATCGCAGGCGACCACGAAATCAGAATCATTCGAGACAAGGAGCCACCATGCGTAAGGAAAATATCTATCGATTCTCAAACCAAAACAGTGCCGTTAGACTGTTTCTGATGTTACTTGAGCGGAGTGCCCACTCGGCTGTCCGGTCGTGGGTTTGGTTCGCGATGCTTAGTTTGTCTTCAGCTTTACTGTTGGCGCAGCCTGCGACTAAGCCGACGAAAGTCTTTGTTTGGACTTTCCGCTCCAACATAGGTGACCGTCCTATGCTGGACAACATCACGGACGAGTTTGAGGAAGCCGTTAAGGAATCGAAGAAATACGCCCTTTTGGAACGGCGGAGCCTAGGTTCGTTGATGCTTCGCCGTCAGGAGGAAGCGACCGATATGTCGAGTATTGGCAGCAAAGATCAGGCGCTTATTCAGACCAAGGGGGCCGAAGCGGTTTTCTTTGGCAACATTTTCAACGACGTGGATAGCGGAGAAGTAAGAATTACGGTGACTCTGGAAAGCTTCGATACGCAAATTCTGTTAAAGAAATCGCAAAAATTGCGACCGCTCGAATTGCGGGAGTCCGAAGTCCGCCAGAGGGTTTTTCGCGAGATACTCGGAATCCCGGTTTCAAGCGCGCGGCGAAACGCAGCGCCGGGAACAGCACAGATTGCCGGCAAAGCCACCTCCAACCCGCCTTCGCAACCTAATCAACAGGTCACAAACAGCGGCAGCATGCAAGCGGGCATTGTCAACGGCGGTCTTGTTATTAATAACGGCGCGTCTAAAATCGACCGCAAGAGAATCTCGCTTGATCCTGCTCTTCTGCGCACCTACGTGGGTGAGTATTCCGCTAACGCTTACCAGTCAGTAACGGTAACTCAGGAAGGAGATCGGCTCTTCGCAGAAGGAGTGGGCTGGCCCAAGACGGAGATGCTTGCGGAGGCACCGCGCGAATTCTTTTTTGAACAAGCCGACATCCAAATCACGGTGATGGGCGCCGGGCCCGATGGCCAAGCGAGTGGGATTATCGTACATCAGAAATTGGGCGACACGCCGTATCTGCGGAGTTCTAACGGCTCTGGGCCGAACGGCGCGAAACGCTTGGCCGATTCGTCTTATGATTCTCTGACACGTTTTCTGAATCAGGCGCACGGGCATGTGGCTATGGTTGCCGGCGTTCAGCAATCTGCCACGGCCGCGAGCGGCGATCGAGTTATGACTCTTTACCATCAGGCCAATTATGATTCGTTTGTAAAAACTACGCTGGATCGGCTGAACGCCAATCATCAGCCGGTGGGCGATCTGATGAAAGTGAGTCAAAATGTCCAGACGCTGGACGATATCCGTAAGTTGCGGGACGGCTTCAAGCCATTCTCTGATCCGGTGGCGCGTTATGCTGCGGTGAATCTTGAAAGGTTCGTACGCATGGCCGAAGGGCTTACCGCGGCACCAGCCCGCGCGAATCCTACTACTTCTGACGCCGCCATGATCAACCTTTACCGAATGTCTTATAGCCGCATGGTGGATGACAACTTGGCTAAGCTCAAGGAGAAGGGCGTGGATGTTGAGAATCTGACCCAACTTGAGAGAAGTCTGCAGTCGTTAGAGGACGTGGAACGTCTTGCGGCCGGTTTCAAACAGCTTTCGGAGTCGCTTTCCCGTTAGTAGGGACGGTTGGTTAAATGGTTTGTACTGAAACTTAGTGGTTAGCTTCTGGGAAGGGGAGGCCTTGGCGGCGTTGAGCTTGACCAAGATGCGGAACAACGACCGGCCGATACTCCTGACGGAAGTTTTCTAGAATTTCAACAATTTCCACGAAGTCGGCGGAGCTAGACCATTGGGGATGTGTAACCGGCTGGTGAAGAGTTATGTTCGCGTGGCATGCGCAGGAATCTCAGTCGGCGGCGGAGCGCGTTTTATTGGTGGGCGTTCTGAAGATTTGCCCGGAGACGAAAGCCAGGGTTGCGGACACTAAAGCCCATGCGGCCAAGCCCAAGCTGTTGCCGGAGAAGTTGAAGATGCTAGCGAGTGGACCATGTAATCCGGGAATGCCAAAGCAAATGAGGGCCGCCAAGAATACGGCGCTTGCCATTGCCATTCCCCTCGGCCAGTTTTTGTAGGAGGCATTGCCAATCCAAGCCCAGATGGCGATAAACAAGGGACCGCCCAGAAAAAGGGTTTTGAGTTCGTGCTCGCCACGTTCGTCGCTGCCGCTTTCGTATTGGTGTAGGCCGTGATCGATGACATTTACTACGGCGTTTTGGACGAGAAACACAAATACAAGGCCGAGGAAGCCGAATCCAATCATAAACAGGATGCGCTTCATACGATCTGCCAGAAGAGAACCCGCGCTGAGTTATTCAGATCGGAGTACCAGTTTTCGCCAGCAGGGGATAGCGGGTTGAGGCTCGGAAAATGGTCGATATGCAGGGTGAACCGAAAGAAGTTGTGGAACGCGGGTGTGAGCGTGTCGATGCGCCAAAGATCGATGTGATTTCCGGTTCCGAAAGGCGCTGCTTTGTTGGCGTTGAGTTTTTCCCCGCTTCTTAGCCAATAGTGTTCGAAGAAAATAATGCCGGTTCTGCCGTGCAGGGTTTCTGCAAAGCCCTTGCCCGGTGAGAGTATCTGGGGTGTAGGACAGCCAGCGAAGGGACGCTTCAGCAACCAATTGGCTAACTCTTGCGCGCGAAGCACCATGCCGCTTCCCGGAGCGCCGAACTCGCAAACCGGGCCAGGGAAGGTCTTGAAGTTCACACCGCTCTTTTGTAGAGCCATGCCCAGGCGGATTGCACACTGGTCGTCGTAGGCTGGTTTGCCGGTTGTGGTGTTCACACAGGTTCGTTGTTGGGGTAGTTGGTCCAGAGGTCGTTGAATTTGAGCAGCTTGGCGGGGGCGACGGGAGGGGGCGCGGTGTGATGTGCCATCCAATCTAGTGTACAAGCGAATGCGCGAAAGTCACCAGCCGTTGTTACGAGTTGTGTGCGAGAAGCCTGCCTGCTTCTAGAATGCTGTGTGTTTTGGAGAAAAATCGACGCGGCACTTCAGGACGCGGCAGTTCAGAATTGTGTTAGCGATTGGTATTGTCGGAGGCAATTGGGGGTTATGGTGGCTGTCACGGAATTGGTCCCGGAATTGGACCGGAATTGGTCCGGAATTTGGCTCGCCCGTGACTTGTCGGTGCCGGATCACCCGCAAGTCGCTCGGGCCACCATGCGGGCGTTAGTCTCAAAAGCTGGTCTGACGGTTGAGGAGTTTTGGTTTTGGTCGGTTGATCTTCGGGTGTTGATCGCTTTGGCCGGGCGAAAAGTTTGTTGGTCGGCGCGTGTGCGGATTTCTTCTGGCAGTGCGCGATAGTCGTGCTAAAAGTCCGCGTTTGTGCGGTGGACCATTTAGAGCGGCTGCGTTCTTGCAGCCTTGCGATCGGCTTTGGCGCGGCGGATCCGGTTGTCCAGCTTGCCTGCTTCGAGGTCAGCTTCGAGTTGCGCATCGACGGAAGAACCACTCCTTGCCAGTCGCGGCTCGGCTAGATATTCATCGCTATTAGCGTGCCGGAGGTTAGAAAAGAACCGCTCCTGTTAGTCGCGGCTCGGATTGGGCTTTTTTCTGCGAGAGGGGAGGAGACGACGCTATCAACGTTGCGGGGACGGAAAGAGCAGAGGCATTCTTACGATCAAATTTGGAGGTAAGTCATGATTCGGAATGAGGAGGAATGTCAGGGAGACGCTTCTCGCTTAGGGCTCAAAGAGGCAGGGCAGAGCTGGACAATTTGCGGGGGCTGGGGCAGCTGTTGATTGCGGTGCGGATTGCGCCAGGGGGTGTCGCAGCGGGATTTGGCTCAGCGGTTGGATGTGCATGAGTCGCAGGTGTCGCGGGATGAACGGAAAGAGTCTTTTGGGGTTACGCTGGAGCGGGCGGCGAAGGTTCTGGATGCGCTGAATGTGAGGCTTCGGAGTAGGGTCGAGTTGGCGTCGCTGCGGGAGATGGTAGTGGCGTGAGGGGTTGTGCCACGACTGGTAAGACTGCATTTGAAGGACTTCGCGCGGGAAGCGGAAGGCTAAACTGACAGACATCATGAAGTTCGTTGTGAGTACCTATCAAGACGAGGATGGGATTTACATTGCGGAGTGCCCGTCGATCCCTGGCTGTGTCAGCCAAGGGCAAAGCGAAGCCGAGGCGGAGGCGAACATTGCGGACGCGATCCGCGAGTGTTTAGCGGTGCGAGCCGAGCTTGGTCTGCCCTCTGGGGTGACCCTGCGCGAGGTTGAAGTCGCGGTCTAGTGTCGGCGCTGCCGCTGTTTCGACCGCGCGAGGTTGTTCGTGCTTTCGAGCGATTGGGCTGGCCGGTGGCGAGGGAACGAGGCAGCCCTATTATCCTCACTAGAAGTGGCTGGCCGGTGACGCTGTCAGTGCCGGATCATCCGCAAGTCGCTCGCGGCACGTCGCGGGCGTTCATCTCAAAAGCTGGTCTGACGGTTGAAGAGTTTTCGCTTTGGTCGGTTGATCTTCGGGTTGTTGGGTACGGGATTGGTGCGTGAAGTTTCTGGTCGGCGCATTGAAAATACGTTGAAGAACCACTCCTTGCCAGTCGTGGCTCGGCTAGAGTTTCTGGGGCACGACGGGGACGTTTTCTTTGCAGGGGGAAGAGGCGTCGGCGCGAGTCTAATGCGCATCAGCGTGCCGTTTGCGTGGCTTTCCAGGTTAAGATGAGAGGAGTGATACCGGTAGTCCAATCGTCGCCATCAGAACCGATCAAACCGCCAAGTCGAAGTCGATCTCTCGTATTTTTGGACACGAGTGTGATCCTTGCCTACCTTGAGGGCGATTCGTCGGTGGCGGAGTTGTTTTCCGCGGAAGCGAATGGCCGAATCTGTTTTGCCGTGAACCCGATTGTTCTTCAGGAACTGCTTCTGTCGGCAGATTTGGCGGGTCGACCGGAGTTCGAGCGAATCAGAGAGCACCTTCGCATCTTGCCGGTGGATTTGTCGAAAGCCGAAGCGCTGATACCAACGCTTCGAAGTCTGGGTAACGGCGTAGCGAACTCCAATGACCTTCTGATTGTGAGCAGCGCCGAGGAATGTGATTTTCTCGTTACGACGGACGCTTTCTTGAAGAGGCTCGTCACTGCTGAGAAGCCAAGGATTGTCACTCCGGAAGAGCTTACGACGCATCTCCGAGCTGCGTAGTGCGGGTCTATTTTGACACCGGAGTCTTTGTCGATCATCTCAGCGCGCTGGGGTCGCCGAACGCGATTTTGAGGTCTGCGGAGCGGCGGGGAAGATCTCCCAGCGGCATCGCTGCTGATGCCCAGCGGCTGTTCGACAAGGTCAGCCGTAAACACTTCGGCGCGACTTCGTGTCTCACCTACTACGAGATTGAGGAAGCACTCTATCAGTTGCTTATGCAATCGGCAAAGGGTGTTTCCCAAGCCAGTGCGTTGTTGGTTCCGGCGGCACGCTCGATCTCTACCCAGGTCCACATGGTGATTGAGCTATTCAAACTGGAAGTGCTGGATCTGACTGCTGCCACGGTGCGTCTGCAACTTCAGCAGCTTGATTTGCAAACTAGAGGAATTCGTGCGGCCGATGCGCTTCACGTGGCGAGCGCGATCAAGTTCGACGCCGATCTCTTCGTTTCAACGGATTCGGCGCTGTTGGAGCTGGACGGGCTCCTGATGAATAATCGCGGTTCCAAGATACTTTGCAAAGACACGGATTCAGCGCTCTCCCTGTTGTAGCGGGCGAGATTGTAGAGGATTGACCCAGCGATTTTATTGAGTCCGAGGGCGAGTATCAGAGAAGTACTTGTAAGAGGAGCCAGATCAGGCTGATCGAAGTTTTATGGCCGGGTTTGTCTTGGTGTTGGTTTGGGCTGGTTAACGGACGCTGGCGGGTGCGATGAGTTGTTCGGCGAGTTGGAGAGCGTCGACGGGCCAATATTCTTGCGGGCGGGGGCGGTGGACATTTTCGTTGCCTAGTTGGGGGCGGCAGGCGAGGAGGGTTTCGAGCCATTGCGCGGGGATGGCGGTGCGTCCCCACGCTGCGCCAAGGAGGGCGCCGGCGATGGCGGCGTTGGTGTCGGTGTCGCCGCCACGGCGGATGGTGTCGACGATGCCTTCCTCTAGATTTGGAGCGTGGAGTAACTGGTAGAACGCATTTTGCAGGGCGATGAGGACCCAGCCTTGTTGCGTTCCGTAATCCGCGGGTGGTTTGCTGGCGGCCTTGCGTAGGCATCCACTGACTGCAGAACCGATGCGATTAGATTTGACGGTATCGAGGGCGTGTTGGTAGATGCGCTCTGGCGGGTTGGCTGTGCGAATGGCGAAGGCAATGGCGGCAGTGTAGACGACGTTGGCGTCGAGGCAGGTTGGGTGGGGATGGGTGAGGGAGGCGTCGGTGCGGGCGTGTTGGGCGAGTGCTTCGGGGGGAAGTTGAGACCCGAAGATGCCGAGGGGGCTGATGCGCATCAGGGCACCGTTGGCTTGGCTGGTTGGGTTAGGGGCGCGGTCGGGGGCCGAGAGGGCGGCACTAATAGTGGCGCCGATGTCGAAGGGATTGGATTGGTACCAGCGGACGTAGGAGCGGGCGACGGCTTCGGGGTCGTAGCGGCCGAGTTGGGTGAGGGAGCGGGCGAGGGCGAGGGCCATTTCGGAGTCGTCGGTGGGTTGGCCGGCGATGGTGTTCCAGGTGCCGCCGTCTTGGAGGAGACGGACGCCGGCGGGGTAACGGCGGGCGATGTGGGCGCTGCCTTCGAACTCGACGAGGGAGCCGAGGGAGTCACCGGCGATTTGGCCGAGGAGGCAACCTTGGGCGCGGGATAAGACGGGCACCGGTTAGGCTTTTGTGCCGGTGGTGCGGCCGGAGGTGCCGCCGCCGGACCAGGTGCCGGTTAGTTTGTCGGGGGTGGCTTTGAGTTCGATGTCGTAGAAGGCGTCTTCGTAGGGGACTTTGAATTTGAGGAGGCCGTCGGTGTAGGTGAAGTCTTTGGCGGGGATTTCGTTGTCGCCGGCGACGAGGGTGGCGGAAAGTTTGCCGTCGGTTTCTTTGAGGGAGAGGGTCCAGTTGACGGGGTCGCCTTCGGTTTCGGAGGTCATGTCCCATTTGCCGATCAGGGATTTGTAGTCTTGGGCGGAGGCGGTGAGAGCGGCGAAACAAATGAGTAAGCCAAGGGCGACGTAGCGCTGCAGGTGTTTGTAAGCCATAGGTTTATTATGCGACGGATGTTATGGACGATAACATGGTCAGCATGGGTCAACCTTCGGCACTGGCGTGCAGCCGGTGTCATCAAACGTATGCTCCGCAGCAGGCGCTGAATTTGTGTGAGTGTGGGTCTCCGCTGCTGGTTCGTTATGATCTGGCGGCGGTGCGGGCGTCGTGGAGCAAAGCGCAGGTGGCGGGGAGCGTGACGAGCATGTGGCGGTATGCGCCGGTGCTGCCAGCGGATGCAGCGGAAGCGGTGACGCTGGATGAAGGTTGGACGCCTTTGAAGCATGCTGCCGCGTTGGGCCAGGAGTTCGGCGCGACGGATTTGTGGGTGAAGGATGAAGGGCGCAATCCGACGGATTCTTTTAAAGCGCGGGGGCTTTCGTGCGCAGTGACGATGGCGAAGAAGTTGGGGTTGCGGAAGTTGGTGATTCCTTCGGCGGGGAATGCAGCGAGTGCGCTGGCGGCTTATGCGGCGGCGGCGGGGATGGAGGCGCACATCTTTATGCCGCGCGATGTGCCGCAGGCGAATTTCATTGAGTGCAAGGCGTTTGGGGCGAACGTGACGCTGGTGGATGGGCTGATCAGCGATTGCGGGCGCATTGTGGGAGAGCGCAAGGCGGCGGAGGGTTGGTTCGAAGTTAGCACGCTGAAGGAGCCTTATCGGATTGAGGGGAAGAAGACGATGGGCTACGAATTGGTGGAGCAGTTTGGTTGGGAGGTGCCCGATGCGATTTTGTATCCGTGCGGCGGCGGTGTTGGGTTGATTGGCATGTGGAAGGCGTTTGCGGAGATGGAAGCGCTGGGATGGATTGGGGCGAAGAGGCCGAAGATGATTTCGGTGCAAGCCGTGGGGTGTGAGCCGATTACACGTGCGTTTGAACAGAAGGCGGAGGTGAGCCAGTTTTTCCAAAACGCGCATACGGTGGCGAGCGGGTTACGGGTGCCAAAGGCGCTGGGAGATTTTCTAGTGCTGCAGGCGGTGCGGGAGAGTGGCGGGACGGCGCTTTCGATTAGTGATGAAGAGATGTTGGATGCGGGGGTTTTGTTGGCGGAGCGGGAAGGCATTTTCGCTGCGCCGGAGGGTGGGGCTTGTGTGGCGGCGGTCCGGCATTTGTTGAAGACGGGATTTTTGAAGAGCGGTGAGCGGATTGTTATTTACAATACGGGGTCGGGATTGAAGTATTTGGAGGCTTATTCGACGCGGTTTCCGAGGTATGCGGCGTCGCAGCAGGACCGGTTGGGTGGGTTGATTACGCCGCGGTAGGGAGGTAGTGAGAATGGGGAGAGCGAAAAGGCGGGGACACCTCTGCTGAATTGATTGAACTAATAGTGTCTCCAGGGCCCGCGATGTCCCCACCTTTTCTTTTGGCGCGCAGTACATTCGGCGAGGACCTGGCTAAAAAAACTCTTGCGGAGCTACTAATGGTGTAGTAGAGTAGACCACAGGGGTAGTTATGGCCGATCCGCGCATTAGCCGGTTTGAACTGCAGTTACTGGAAAAGTTGTGGGAGTTGGGTTCGTGCTCGGTGCGCGAAATCCAAGAGGCGTTGCCGGAAAAGGACAGGCCGGCGTACACGACGGTGCAGACGATGATTTACCGCTTGGAAGAGAAGGGAGCGGTGCGCCGGGTGAAGAAGATCGGCAATGCGCATTTGTTCCAGGCGGTGTTGACACGCAAGGCGGTGCATAAGCGATTGATTGGCGAGTTGCTGAGTTTGTTTGGAGGCTCGGCTGCGCCGGTGATGTCGCATTTGGTAGAGACGGGCAAGCTGACGCTGGCCGATATCAAAGATCTGGAAAAACGACTGGCGGCGATGGAGGCGAAATCATGAGCTTCCTGCTGCGGCATTTATTGGAATCCACGGTTTTTTGTGCGCTGTTGAGCGTGGTGGCGTGCTGTTTGCGAAGGGGTGCGACGGCGCGGCATGCAGTGCTGCTGATGGGCGTGGCCAAGTTTGCGATTCCTACGGTGTGGCTGGCGAAAACGGGTGGTGAGATTGCGTTCTTGTGGCCGGCGGCGTCTTGGATTTCTATAGCGGCTAGCAAGATTTCGATGGCGCTGGCGACGTTTCTCAATATAGTTCCTGCCGAATGGGAAATGAGTGTGATGGCGGGCTGGGCTTGCGGGGCGGCGGCGATGTTGTTGATTTGGTGCATACGGCTTTGGCGAGGCGCCGCGACGTTGATGATGCCAACAGGGCTGGAGGAAGCGGCTTGGCAGAGGGTGAGTGTTCCCAAAGGCGTGTGTTTGCGGGGCACGGAGCAAAGCGTCGAGCCCTCGGTAAGAGGCGTTTGGAAGCAGACGATTACTGTTCCCCATGGTTTAGCAAAGGAATTGACTGAGGCGGAATTTGACTCGGTGCTTTCGCATGAACTGTCGCATGCGCGGCGGTTTGACAATTTAACTGCAGCCTTCGTTCATGCGCTGGTGTGTTTGTTCTGGTTTCATCCGCTGCTGTGGTGGTTGGAGCGGCGGCTGAAAACGGAGCGCGAACGGGCTTGCGATGAAGCGGTAGTGGCCTCGGGGACTGAGCCGAAGATCTACGCGGCGGCGATTTTGAAAGTCTGCAAGTTTCACTTGTTCGAGGCGGCACCTGGGGTGAGTGCAATGAGTGGAGTGGATTTGAAGAAGCGGATCGATTTGATTCTGGGTGATACGCCGCGGGCGCGGTTGCTCTACGTGCCTTGGGTCTTGGTGGCGAGTCTGACGGTGTTTATGACACTGGTTCCGATTGCTGGAGGGTATTGCGAGCAGTGTGGATCAAATGGTTTGCAGGATTCGGGAACGGTTGTGCATTGCGGGACGGCGGCGACGTGTTCGCAGCGAAATCAATAAAGGAGAAAGAACGATGAAGAGAGGGTT
>Ga0182012_10004653_pt1 | contig 14277 bp, 8 predicted proteins | sample 612S2SmetaG_FD_120486 | JGI IMG/M metagenome (GOLD analysis project Ga0182012, IMG submission 120486) | Permafrost microbial communities from Stordalen Mire, Sweden - 612S2S metaG | ecosystem: Environmental > Terrestrial > Soil > Wetlands > Permafrost | place: Sweden: Stordalen | collected... | reverse complement strand
CAGGCGGCGGTACCCACCACGAGTGCCATCACGCCCAGCGCCGTCCACACCCCCGATCGGCCCCGGAAGAACCGCCGGGATCCGTGCCGACCGAAGGGACCCGGTGGCCGGGCCCGACAGCCCCGCGCCTCGCTCACGTTCCGCCCGCTCATCAGCCTCTCCCCCTGTGTCTCCCCCACCGCCTGCCGGGGACGACGGACCGACGACCCCGCAGCGGCGACCACCCCACTCTAGAGAGTCCCCACCGGCAGAGTGGGACTCCGGCAGTGGACCGGCCCGCCCGGTCGGGGCGGACCGGTCCGCCCCGGTCAGGGGAAGGTCACCACGACGGAGGTGCGGGGAACCAACGAGACGGTGTCGATCCCCGACGGCCGGGGGACACCGATGTAGCAGAGCTCCGACAGGCCTTTCGATGCCTTGGTCACGACCTCCGGACATGCCTCCACCTTCATGGTGGTCACGAAGGTGCCCTTGGCGTCAGTGGTGACTTTGACCACGTTGTTGGTGTCGCAGGGCGACGTCGGAACCACCCACTTCGTGGCGGAGCATTCGGCGATCCGCAGGGAGACGTGGGGATCGAAGTTGCGACCCACCAGCACGGTCCGGGTATTCACCATCACACTGTCGGGCCTGGCCGTGATGCTCGGGGGGAGAACCGTCCGGGCCGCAGCCGGCGTGACCGCGGTGGCCGTCAGGACCAGACCCAGCCCGACCACCGCCCCCATCAAAGATGCCTTCACTCTCATTGTTGCCCTCCTCGGTTGATCGCGGACCGCACGGCCCGCCGGCGGATGGGTCGCGCCGCCGTCACGTCGCACCCTCTGTGACCGGCCCGGGAGTCTTTCTTTCGGTGACCCTTCGCACCCGTCACTGCCGCATACAACGTGGGACCCGGATGGGCGTTACCGAATTTCCCCCCTCGCCGCCGTCCCCCGGATGAATTGTCGGTGACCGGACCGCGACCTGTCGGTGAACCGGCCCCGGCGTCTCAGGCCTCCTGCACCGGCATGGACTGGTGGAGCGGCACCGGATAGGGAGGCTGGTCCGTGGCCACCTCCAAGAGGTCGGTCTCCGTGCACCCCTTGGAGGCCAGATACGAGGGGTCGTCCCGGGTCGGGGGAAGCGACGGGAAAGAGGGGGTGGACCGGTCCATGCGCAACGTGGCGGTCAGGTCGCCGACCGTCGAACGCCGCCAGGTCGAAATGTTCGGGGCCCGGACACCGAACCTCTCCTCGATGAAGCGCAGCTGCGAGGTGTGGTCGAAGGTCTGGGAACAGATGCCGCCCCCCCGGCTGAACGGGGACACCACCAGCATGGGCACCCGGAACCCCAACCCGATCGGCCCGGCGATCCCGTCGGCGTCGGCGGGGAGCGGATCCACCGTCAGATACTCGCCCTCGGTGCCCGGCGGAGCCACCGGCGGGGCCACGTGGTCGAAGAAGCCGTCGTTCTCGTCGTACATGTGGAAGAGCACCGTCTTCGCCCACACCTCGGGATGGGCGACCAGGGTCGACAGCACCTGGTCGGTGAACCACTCGCCGAGGAACGACGGGGCCGGAGGGTGCTCGTCGTATCCGACCGGTGTGCTGATCCAACTCACCGCCGGCAGCGTGCCCGCCGCCACGTCGGCGGCGAAATCACCGGGGAAGGTGGGCAGGAACGCCTTCTGGTAGAGGGCCGAGGACGGGTTTTCGTACTGGGAGAAGTAGGGCAGGACGCTGTCGGTGGTCAGGCCGATCTTGCGCATGGTTTCGATGCTGTAGAGGGAACCCCCCGGGTTGTAGTACTTCCAGCTGATGCCGGCGTCCTCCAACACCTCGGGCATGGTGTCCCAGTGCACGCTGAACAGGGCGGAGGGGCTGCCGTTGGTCTCGACCACCGGGCCCCCGGCCCGGCCGGCCGGATCGAGGGTGCCCGACATCTGCATGAGTCGGTTGGGGTGGGTGGGACCCATGACCGAACAGTGGTACGCGTCACAGAGGGTGAAGGCGTCGGCCAGGGCGTAGTAGAAGGGGAGATCGGCCCGGGTGTAGTAGCCCATGGTCAGGGTCCCCTGGGTGGGCCCCTCATTTTCCGGTCGGGTGTGGACCCGGGCGAAGGAGTCCATCCTCCCGTCGTTGCGGCACTGGTGCTGGGGTCCCCAATTGTGGGTGAGATCGAAGGTGCAGTCGGCCAGGTCGGTGCCCACAGTGTCGAGGTGGAACGGGAGCAGGTGCCCGACCGGGTGCGCCGTGGTGTTGGACGGGCAGTCCTGCAGGAAGGGGCCGAGGTCACCGGCCGGATGGTCGTCGAACCCCCGCACCCCCGGGTAGGTCCCGTAGTAGTGGTCGAAGGAGCGGTTCTCCATCATCAAGAAGATGACGTGGTCGACGGCACCCAGGTCCGAACCGGCCGGAGCCACCGCCGCGGCCCGGCGCGCCGTGGTGGAGGCCGCGTTCGAGTCGCAACCCGCTGCCAGCAGACCCACCCCACCCATCGCCCCGGCGGCCAGGAGCTGGCGGCGGGTGATCCCCCGGCGGCCGGCGGCCCCGCCTGCTCCGCTGGGGGCGCCCTGGTCTCTGGTCATGGTCTACTCCGTCCTCGGCCGTCGGCGGACCAAGGTAGCCAAACCGGGGCCGACGCGCCGGGGATCGGGCCCGGTGGGGGTCCACGCCGGCACGCCCGGCCCGGTGGGGTCCACGCCGGCACGCCCGGCCCGGTGGGGAACGGATGCACCAGCCGGTTCTCCCGGCCGCAGCGTAGAATCGGCCTGTCCACCCGGCGGAGGGCGGCAAGATCACGGTCGAGGGGGATCCCAGGTGTCCACTACCGCAGGCGCAGGATCCGGAGCCGGTGTCGACCGCCCCTGACTCCGCCACCCTCACGGCCCCGGACGCCCGGCCGGAGGTGGAACTCCTCCTGCCCTACATCACCCGGCCGGCCATCGAATGGGCCCGCCGCCCCGACGCCGCAGACGACGCCGCCCTGTGGCAGGAGGTCGAGGGGACCATGGTGTTCGGCGACGTGTCCGGCTTCACCAAAATGTCCGAACGGCTGGCCCGGCACGGCAAGGTCGGGGCGGAAGAGGTGGCCGACGCCATCAACACCTGCTTCGAGCAGCTTCTGGCCGTGGCCTACCGGTGCGGGGGCAACCTGCTCAAGTTCGGGGGCGACGCACTGCTCCTGCTGTTCACCGGGGAGGACCACGCCCGTCGGGCCGCCCACGCCGCCGTCGGGATGCGGGCCCGGTTGCGTGATGCGGGCCGGATCGACACCTCGGCGGGCCGGGTGGTCCTCCGGATCTCCATCGGCGTCCACCGTGGCACCTTCCACCTCTTTCTGGTGGGCGGTTCACACCGCGAGCTGATCGTGGCCGGACCGGCCGCCACCGACACCGTCGGGGCCGAGGGGACCGCCACGGCCGGCGAGATCGTCATGAGCTCCGCCACCGCGGCGGCCTTCGCCGAGCGGGTGCGCGGACCGTCACGGGGGCAGTCGTTCCTCCTGCGGTCACCGGGCGGACCGGTGCCCTCCCTCCCGATCACCCCACCGGAGCTCGAAGGGGTCGACCTGGCCCGCCACGTGCCCACCGCCATCCGGAGGCACCTCCTGGCCGGCGGCCAGGAGCCCGAACACCGCATCGCCACCGTGGCGTTCCTGCACTTCGACGGCACCGATGCCATCGTCACGGGCGACGGGCCGAGGGAACTGGCCGACCGGCTCCACGCCGTCGTCCAGGTCGTGCAGGAGGCGGCCGAGGAGAACGACGTGTCCTTCCTCGGCACGGACATCGACCACGACGGGGGGAAGATCATTTTGGTGTCGGGGGTCCCCCGACGGGCCGGTGAGGACGAACAGCGGATGTTGCTGGCCCTGCGCCAGATCTCCTCCCGCACCCTGCCCCTCCACCTCCGGATCGGCGTCAACACGGGTCCGGTCTTCGCCGGGGACGTGGGAACCCCGTTCCGCCGGACCTTCACCGTGATGGGCGACACGGTGAACCTGGCGGCCCGGTTGATGGCCAAGGCCGCGCCCGGCCAGGTCCTGGCCACCGCCGACGTCCTGGACCGGTCGGCCGTGCGTTTCGCCACCACCCCGCTGGAGCCCTTCATGGTGAAGGGGAAGCGCCGACCGGTCACCGCCTTCGCCGTCGGCGCCGCCGTCCGCGCCCGCGACCACCGGATCGACCGGCTCCCGTTGACCGGCGTCGACCAGGAGCTGGCCGACCTCGAGGCCGATCTGGATGCCGTACGGGCCGGGGCCGGCCGGGTGGTCGACATTGTCGGAGATCAGGGGACGGGGAAGTCGCGGTTGGTCGAGGAGCTGACCGCCCGGGCCGGGGACATCCGTACCCGGACCATCGTGTGCGAGAGCTACGAGTCCACCACCCCCTACGCCTCCATCTTCTACCTGGGGCGGTCCCTGCTGGGTCTGCCCATGGACGCCGACGCCGCCACCGTCACGCGGCAGCTCCGCCGGTGGGTCGAGTCCGAGCTCCCCGACCAGGTGGACCAGCTGCCGCTGATCGGGACGGCGCTGGATCTCGACCTGGAGGACACCCCGCAGACGGCGGCCCTCACGCCCGAATTCCGACGCCAGGCGGTAGCCCGGGCCACCGCCGCCTTTCTGGCCGCGGCCCTGGAACATCCGTGCATCGTGGTGGTGGAGGACGCCCAGCACATGGATCAGGCCTCCCAGGGGATTCTGGAGGAGCTGGCCGCAGCCATGGGCTCACAGCCGGGGTTGCTGTGCATCACCCGGCGGCCGGCCGACACCGGCTTCCGGCCCGGACCCGAGGCCGGCGCCCGGGTTCTGACCCTGACCCCCCTGACCACCGAGCAGGCGGTGACAGCCCTCGGACGGGCCACCGAGGACTCACCCCTACGACCCCACGAACTCCGGCTGATGGCCGAGCGGTCGATGGGCAATCCGATGTTCCTCGAGGAGCTGTGGCGGGCCCACCTGTCGGGGGCCCCGACCACGGCCCTGCCCGACTCGGTCGACTCGGCGGTCACCGCCCAGATCGACCACCTGTCGCCCCGCGACCGCCAGGCGCTGCGCTACGCTGCCGTGCTCGGGACCACGTTCACCGAGGCCGAGCTGCTCGAACTCCTCGATCCGCTGCCGGGGGACGGACACCCCGAGTCCCCACCCCGCCCCGACGGCATCCCCCCGACCCTCCAGGAGTTCCTGTCCATGGACCGGTCCGGGCTGATCCGGTTCCGCTCGTCGCTGGTGCGGGACTGCGCCTACGAGGGCCTGCCCTTCCGGCGCCGTCGGGAGCTGCACCGTCGGGCCGGAGCAGCCCTGGCGGCCCGGAGCCAGGGGGACAGCGAGGCCGAGCTCCTCTCGTTCCACTTCTTCCACGCCCAGGAGTTCGCCGAGGCCTGGCGGTACGCCCGGGTGGCCGGTCGCCGCGCCGCGGAGAAGTACGCCAACGTGGAAGCCGTCTCCCTCTACCAGCGGGCCCTGGCCGCGGCGGGGCGGGTTCCGGAGGTGGACCCGGTCGAGGTGGCCACCACCTGGGAGAGCCTCGGCGACGCGCGTGACGGTGCCGGCGACTACCGGGGGGCCTCCCTGGCCTACCGCCGGGCCCGGACCCTCCTCGGTGCCGACGTGGTGGCCCAGGCCGAGCTGTGCCTCAAGGAGGCATGGATCCCCGAGCGGGTGGGACGGTACTCCGAAGCGGTGCGCTGGATCCGGAAGGGACTCCGGATGATCGCCGACGTGGCCGGCCGCGACGCCGGGCGGCTGCGCTCCCAGCTGATGACCTGGTACGCGGCGGTGCGTCAGGCCCAGGGCCGCAGCCGCGAAGCGGTGACCTGGTGCGAGCGGGCCATCGTCGAGGCCCGGGCCCACGGGGACCGCGACGCCGAGGCCCACGCCCTGTTCACCCTGGACAGCGCCTGGGTCTGGCTCGGCCGCAACGACCTGGCCACCCACTCGTCGGAGGCCCTGTCCATCTACACCGAACTCGGCGATCTGGCCGGCCAGGCGGTGGTCCTCAACAATCTCGGCGCCTTCAAATACTTCGCAGGGGCGTGGGACGAGGCGGTGGAACTCTACGCCCGCGGTCGCGACGCCCGGCTGGCCACCGGCAATGACGTCGACGCCGCCAGCGGCACCATCAACATCGGGGAGATCTACGCCGATCAGGGCCGCTACGAGGAAGGTCGGGCGGCCATCATCGAGGCCCTGCGCGTCTACCGGGCCGTGAACTACCGGTACGGGGCGGCGTCGGGATCGATGCTGTTGGGCCGCCTCGAGTCGAGGACCGGATCCTTCGAGAGCGCCCACCGCCACTTCCAGGCGGCCCGGGAGGAGTTCACCGCCATCGGGCTGTCCTTCGACGCCTCGGAGGTGGACTCCATGGTGGCGGAGTGCCTGGCCCTGGAGAGCCGGAGCGAAGAGGCGCTCACCCTGGCCACCAGCCTGGTGGGCACCATGGTCGAGCATGGTTCGCCGCGGGGCGTGGCTCTGGTGGAACGGGTCCGCGGCTACGCCCTGGCCCAGCGGGGCGATCTGGCGGCAGCGCGGGCCGCCTTCAACGCCAGCCGTGACAGCGCGGTGGAGCTCAAGGCCGACTACGAGCTGACCCTGACCCTGGTGGCCCTCCAGCAGTTGGCCGAGCTCGAGGGCGACGTGAGCGCCGCCACCGATCAGCAGGACCGGATCACCGAACTGATGGCCCAACTCGGGATGGTCTCGGTCCCCGAGGTGCCGGGCCTGACGCCGACGGCCGCCGCGGCAACGGCCCCCGGGCCCCGTCCGGCCGGCGATTCCTGATGGCCGCCGGCGACCGGCTGGCCGAGGAACTGGCCGACCTGCGGCGGCGGGTGGCGGCCACCGAGGGGGTGCTCGAGATCCAGTCCCTCAAGGCCCGGTACGGCGAGCTGGTGGACAGCCGGTTCTCACCCGACGGGGTCGTCGACCCCGTCGCCCTGGCCCGCATCGCCGGGCAGGCCGCCGCGCTGTTCACCGAGGACGCCGTGTGGGACGGCGGGCCGGGCCTCGGGCGGGTGACCGGTCGGGCCGCCATCGCCGAGCGGCTCGGCGCGCCGACCCTGTCGTTCGCACGGCATCTCTTCGTGAAGCCGAGGATCACGGTGGACGGCGATCAGGCCCGGGCCCGGTGGGATCTGCTCAGCCCGTGCCGCCGCACCGACGGCACCTCCTACTGGATGTGCGGGTACGAGGACGACGAGTACGTGCGGACCGGTGGGCGCTGGCTCCACCGCTCCATGACCCTCACCACGGTCTTCGTGTCCCCCGTGGGTGAGGGCTGGGAGCGGATCCTGGCCTGACCGCGGCCCGGACCCCGGTCCGGCCGGCACGCGCTCGGTATACTCGCCAGCCGTGCGCCCGGAGGACTCGATCCGTTTCGGCCGGATCGTTCGGGTGATGACCGAATTCGTCCGACCGGCCCGCCTGGGACCCTCCGTCCCGGTGGAGGTCGACGCCTTTCACGTGCTGGGGGAACCGGTTCCGGCCGCCGAGGCGTTGGCGGCGGACTACCAGCCCTTCGCCATCGGAGGGGCGTGGGGGCCACCCTGGGACACCACGTGGTTCCGCATCCGGGGGTCCATCCCCGACGGGTGGGCGGGCCGGGAGGTGGCACTGGGCTTCACCATCGGCAACGCCGGCTCCACCGGATTCGGCGCCGAGGCCCTGGTCTGGCGGGACGGCGTTCCGGTCCAGGGGCTCTCCCCCAACCACCGCGAGTACCAGGTGACCCCACGGGCCACGGGCGGGGAGACCATCGAGGTGTTCGTCGAGGCCGCCGCCAATCCCCCGTCCCCGTTCGGGACCAATCCCTGGCCCCTGCTGCTCCCCGACCCCGGCGGCGCCCCCCTGTTCACCCTGCAGCGGGTGGACCTCCACGTCCGCGATCCCGAGATCGACCGGTTCTGGCACAACTTCCGCATCCTGGTCGATCTGATGATGGAACTCCCCGACGAGTCGCCCCGGTTCGCCCGGGTGTGCGCCGGACTGGAGCGGGCCTGCAATCTGTTGGACCTGCCCGACATCTCCGACACCTGGCCCCGGGCCAACGAGGTCCTGGAGGAGCTGCTGGCGGAGCGGGCCGCACCGGGCACCCACCACGTCTCGCTGGTGGGCCATGCCCACCTGGACACGGCCTGGCTGTGGCCTCTGCGGGAGACCGTCCGCAAGTGCGCCCGGACCTTCTCCACCGTGCTGGCTCTCATGGACCAGTACCCGGAGTACCGGTTTGTGGTGTCCCAGGCCCAGCATCTGGCCTGGATGCGCGACCACTATCCGGACCTGTGGGAACGGATGAAGGTACGGATCGCCGAAGGACGGCTGGAGCCCACCGGGAGCATGTGGGTGGAGGCCGACTGCAACATCCCCTCAGGCGAATCCCTGGTCCGCCAGATCTTCTACGGCAAGAAATTCTACCGGGACGAGCTGGGGATCGACACCAACGACGTCTGGCTACCCGACGTCTTCGGGTATTCGGCGGCGCTGCCCCAGATCATGCAGCGCAGCGGCATCCGGTGGTTCCTGACCCAGAAGCTCTCGTGGAACCAGTACAACGTGCTGCCCCACCACAGCTTCTGGTGGGAGGGCATCGACGGATCCCGGGTGTTCACCCATTTCCCCCCGTCCGACACCTACAACGGGGCGGTGAGCGTCAAAGAGCTCCGGTTCGTCGTGGAAAACTTCAGGGACCACGACCGCGCCACCCGCTCCCTCTACCCCTTCGGATGGGGTGACGGTGGCGGCGGACCCACCGCCGAAATGCTCGAGTCGGCCCGCCGGCTGGCCGATCTCGACGGCGTGCCCAAGCTGTCCATCGACAGCGTCCGGTCCTTTTTCACCGCGGCCGAAGCCGACATCACCGATCCCGCCGTCTGGGTGGGTGAGCTGTACCTCGAGTACCACCGGGGCACGTACACCACCCAGGCCGCCACCAAATTGGGAAACCGGCGTTCCGAGTTCGCGCTGCGGGAGTGTGAACTGTGGGGCTCGCTGGCTTCGCAACACCCCTCCCCCTCCGTCGGGATCGAAGGGCTGTGGAAGGAACTCCTCCTGCACCAGTTCCACGACATCATCCCCGGGTCGGGGATCCACTGGGTCTACGAGGACACCGCCCGGGCCCATACCCGTATCCTCGACGAAGCCGATGCCCTGACGGAGGACGCCCTGGGCTCGCTGGCCGCGTCGATCGACACCGACGGGCGGGATCACCCGATCATCGCCTTCAACTCCCTCTCCCACCCCCGCCGGGAGGTGGTGGGTGTCGACGCGCCGGCCGACGTCGAGGCGGTGGCCGACGCCTCGGGCCAGCTGCACCCCGTGCAGCGGGACTCCGGGGGTCGGGCCCTGGTCGAGCTGACCGTGCCCCCGTGCGGCTACCAGGTGTACTCCTTCGTGCACGGGGACGCCCCCACCGGACGGGCGGCGCGGGCCACCCGCCGTTCGCTGGAGAACGAGCACCTCCGGGTCGAGTTCGATGACCAGGGGCTGGTGGTGTCCCTGGTGGACAAGTCCGCCGGCCGCCAGGTCCTCGCCCCCGGTGGGCAGGGCAACCGGTTCCATCTCCACCCGGACTATCCCAACTTCTATGACGCCTGGGACATCGACCGGTTCACCTTCGACCAGTCGGTCCCCCTGGACGGGGTCGAGTCCATCGAGATCGTGGAGGAGGGACCGCTGCGGGCCGGAATCCGTGTCGTCCGCACCTTCGGCTCCTCCCGGTTGTCCCAGATCATCCGGCTCGAGGCCGGCTCCCGCTGGCTGGAGTTCGAGACCGAGGTGGACTGGCACGAGACCAACCGGCTCCTGACGGTGGCCTTTCCGGTCGACATCCGTAGTCTCCGCGCCACCTACGAGATCCAGTACGGCCATGTCGAGCGGCCCACCCACGCCAACACCAGCTGGGATGTGGCCCGCTTTGAGGTCTGCGCCCACAAGTGGGTCGACCTCTCGGAGCCCGGGTACGGGGTGGCACTTCTCAACGACTCGAAGTACGGCCATGACATCTCGGGGAACATCATCCGGCTCTCCCTGCTGCGGGCCACCACCTGGCCCGACCCGGAGGCCGACCGGGGTCACCACCGGTTCCGCTACCGACTCCTGCCCCATGCCGGCGATCTCCGCCAGGCCGGGGTGATCGACGCCGGATACGACCTCAACGTGCCCATCCGGGTGGTCGGGACCCCCTCCCACCCCGGCCGGCTGGGCCCGGAGGGATCGATGCTCTCGGTGGACGCGGCCCACGTGGTGGTGGAGGCGGTGAAGGCCTCCGAGGACGGCCGGGGGGCGCTGGTGGTCCGGCTCTACGAGGCCTGGGGCCGACGCGGTCCGGCCACCCTGATGCTGCCGTGGCCGCCCCGCCGTGCCGTCCTCTCCGATCTGCTGGAGCGGGAGCAGGCCGACCTGGCCGTGCACGGGAACACGGTCACCGTGGACCTGGCCCCCTTCGAAATCGCCACCCTGGTCATCGATCCCGCCGACGGCTGAGCCGGGCCACCGGGCCGGAGCGGGTCACCCGGACCGGGTGAAGGTGAAGGCGGACACGGTCACCGACACGTTCCTGCCGTCGAGGGGGGGGTGACCCCGGAACAGCCACAGGCTCATGTGCACCTGTTCGGTCGAGTTGACGGGCACCGTGTGGGAGCGGTTGGTCCACCGCGGCAGCTGCTCGGCCTGTCCGTCCGGGAGCACCGTCGTGCCGTGGAAGGCCACCTGGCCCGGCGTCCAGGTGAACGAGAAGGTGGTGGCCGCCCCGCCCTCGGGGATCCGTATCCGCAGGAGATTGCCCCGCTGGGCCGACGGTTGCACCACGTACTGGGCGTTGCTGCTCTCGTCGGGGTGGTCGAAGCGGGAGATCTCGAGGTCGATCTCCCCGTTGTTGGGTGGGGTGTCGGCGGAGTCGTAGAGGAACAGGGCCAACACCACATAGGGGGACAGGGTGGCCAGGTAGCCGTGCACGGTCCAGGTGTAGGTCCCATATCCCAGGGTGGGGTTCAGGACCACCTCGGAGCACTCCCACCCGGTCGGGGTGTCGGCCAATCGGAGGTGCATCGCCCCCGAACGGTCGACGTAGGGTCCGTCGACGTTGAACAGGTTGGGACCGGGTCCCACCGGGGAGGTCGAGCTCTTGACGGTCCAGGGGTAGCCGGCGAACGACAGGGTGACCGGTGCGTCGGCAGTGGGTCCCGAAGGGGCTCCCGGGTCCTCCGACCCGAGCCGGTCCGGAACGGCCCCGGCCGATGGGCCGGTGGCGGCCGCCGTGGTCGCCACCGGCCCCGGGGCGGCACTGGCTGCACTCGGGGCCAGGGCCAGGAGCGGAATGGCGGCCGCCAGGGCCGCCGCCGTGGCCGTCGCACCGATGACCAACCGGGTCGACAGGGGTCCGCCCGGGCGGTGGACAGCCGGTCGGTCCGGACGGGCGGTCTGGCCTCTCCTCATGCCGGCACTCCCTCGGGGGTGGTCTCCTCCGACCGGGGGTGAGGCCGCCGGACGGTGGGCGGAGGAATCTCCGCCCACCCCCGAGTGTCCCCGGGGGTGGTCTCCCTGCCTAGGGGGCCGACCCTACGTTTCCGGGGAGTGCGGGCCGGGGTGGGGCGTCGGGCCGGTCGGCCCTCAGGATTCGGTCGGCTCCAGCAGATCGAGGAGTGACCGTCCGGTCATCTCAAACATGGTCTCGTCGTCCGACTGACGCCACATGTCGAGAAGTCCCACCGACAGCGGGTCACAGCCGTAGCGCATGGGACCGGCGTCGTCGAGGATGGCATCGACGATGAGGACGGCGGCATCCGCCGCCGGTGACACCAGCGGATCGGCGGCCTCCCGCCGGAGAGCGGTGGCCTGTTCGAGCATCGGCCGGTACCGGTCGTACCGGGCGGCCGGCTGCTCGCCGGTGCTCAACCGGAACATGTCGGTGTCGATGGGTCCGGGGAGGATCTCCACCACCCGGATCCCCGAGGGCGCCAGCTCCACCCGGAGGCTTTCGCCCACGGCCGAGACCGCGGCCTTGCTGGCCCGGTAGGCGGCGTAGAACGGCACCGAGGCCAGGATGGACGACGACGTGACGTTGCAGACCACCGACGGCCGGTTGGTCCGCAGCGCCGGAATGGCCGCCGCCGTCACCCCGACCAGGCCGACCACATTGGTCTCGAACAGGGCCCGCCAGTCGTCCGGTTCAGCGTGCTCGACCGGCAGATAGGCCGAGTCCACGCCGGCGTTGTTGACCAACACCCGGAGGTCGTCCGGTATGACCCACGAACCGGGATCGGTCACGTCCAGGCGGGCGGGCCGGATCCTCCCCGGGGTGGCCGAGGCCAATCCCTCACCGTCCGCCGGGTCCCGCATGGTGGCCACGGTGTCGAACCCCCGGTTGGCCAGTTCGACGGCCACGGCACGACCGATCCCCCGGCTGGCTCCGGTGACCAGGGCACTTCCGCTGATTTCCATGGCTCTCTCCCCCATCCGTCGGCCCGGCCGGCCCCGGTCGGCCCGACGGAACGCAGGACCCCCCGGCCACGGTGGCCTAGCGTCGAGACCCTACGCCGTCGGCGACCGGGGGCGTCAAGACCGAGCAACAAGGAGAACCATGGGACTACTGGACGGCCGGCTGGCCGTGGTGACCGGCGGCGCCTCGGGTATCGGGCGGGCCACGGCCCGCCGGATGGCCGCCGAGGGTGCCACTGTGGCGGTGATCGACATCAACGGTGATGCCGCCCACGAGGTGGCCGGGGAGATCGGCGGGTCGGCCTTCACCGCCGACGTCACCGACCCGGACGCCCTCAGCGCCGCCGTCGATGCCGCCGCCGAGCACATGGGCGGCCTCACCGTCCTGTTCAACAACGCCGGCACCGGCAGCCAGTCACCGCTCCACAAGTGGTCACTGGACGAGTGGAACCGGCTCATCGCCGTCAATCTCACCGGCGTATACCTCGGGTTCCGGGCCGCCATCCCCCACATGCTGGCATCGGGTGGAGGAAGCATCGTCTCCACCGCCTCGATCAGCGGGACCCGGCCGGCCGCCGGCGAGGCGCCGTATTCGGCGGCCAAGGCCGGAGTAGCCGCCCTCACCGCCTCGGCGGCCCTCGAGTACGCCCCCGACATCCGGGTCAACGCCGTCTCACCGGGCATGATCCTGACCGCCCTCACCGAGCCCCTCCTCCAGTTCCTGCCCCACGAGAAGGACCGCTTCGAGCGCACCACCCCGGTGGGCCGGATCGGCGAGCCCGAGGACATCGCCGACGTGGTGGTCTTCCTGTGCTCGGACATGGCCCGGTTCATCACCGGACAGAACATCGTCGCCGACGGGGGCCTGACCCTGCACGGCTCCGGTATCGACGGCATCTTCGAACAGATCTTCACCCGCTCCTGACCGGCCTGGTCCGGCGTCGGACCGGCCCGGGTCGAGGTCGGTGTGGCCGCCACCAGGGCGGGACCCGCACCCGACGGCTACGTTGGCAGAGTGGGTTCCGCCGCGCTCCGAACCGTCGATTTCGACACCTTCCACCGCCGTGAGCTGCCCCGCCTGCTACGGGAACGGGGCCCGGTGTTCACCCCATCGGACCGCCGGACCGTCCGGTCCCTGGCCTTCCGGCTGCCCGACGGTCGGGCCTACACCTACGTCCCCACGGGTGATTCCTTCACGGTGGAGCCCGGGTGCGATGGCGCCGCCACCGTCGTCGCACTCGACCTCGAGGAGTGGCACGACTTCGTGGCGGAGCTCCGGACGTGCTTCGCCATGTTCTACGCCGACCGGATCGCCGTGACCCGGGGCCACTTCGCCCAGCTGATGCGGTGGGAGCCGCCGCTGCGGGTGGCCTTCGACGGTCAGGGCCCCTACGACATCGACGACCCACCCCCGGTCGTCGACGCCCGGGGGGAGCCGCTGGACGTCCGGCGGGCGTTCTCACTCGACGACGATGCCGGCGCCGTGGCCGATTTCCTCCATCGGGCCGGATTCGTGCATCTGCGGGGGGTTCTCCACCCCGACGAGATCGACGCACTCCGGACCGAGGTCGACCGTGCCGTCACCTCGGCCCGTCCCGATGATCGGCGATCGTGGTGGACGACCGTCGGGGGAACCGACGTCTGCAACCGGGTCAACTACCTCAACGATCGCTCCGATCTCATCGCCGGGCTCGGCGCGGACCCGCGTTTCGTCCGGATCGCCGCGCTGGGCGGGGACGACCTGCGGGACGCACGCGACCGGCTCGACGGCAACAGCGTGGTCATCAAGGTGCCGGGGGCCACCGACGGCCTGGCCGACCTCCCCTGGCACCGCGACTGCGGGATGGGTGGGCATCCGGT
>Ga0182012_10004652_pt1 | contig 14277 bp, 8 predicted proteins | sample 612S2SmetaG_FD_120486 | JGI IMG/M metagenome (GOLD analysis project Ga0182012, IMG submission 120486) | Permafrost microbial communities from Stordalen Mire, Sweden - 612S2S metaG | ecosystem: Environmental > Terrestrial > Soil > Wetlands > Permafrost | place: Sweden: Stordalen | collected... | reverse complement strand
TTCACTACTACCGGCCCCCTAGTTGCGGAGCAGCAGGCCGATGTCGCTGCGGGACGCGACGGGTTGGTCGAGCGCATCACCGCCGAGATTGGTGATCATGTGCAAAAAGGCCAGACGCTAGCCATCCTGGACGATCGCATGTTGCGTGCAGACTGCGAATCGCAGAAGGCAAAGGTCGCTTCGTTTGAAGCCCAAGTAAAGGAATGGCAGTCGGAACAGCAGGTCGAGCAAGCCGATCTACGCAGAGCCAATGCACTGCGCGACGACAAAATTCTAAGCGAAGAAGATTGGGAACACGTGAAGTACAAGCTGGACGAGACCTCCTCCGAGGTCGAACGTTACCGAGCGGATGAGGCTGCCGCCGAAGCCGCACTCGACACATCGCGACTGGAGTTGGAGCAGACGCGAGTGGTCTCACCATTCTCGGGCGTTGTCGGCCGGCAGTCTTTGCGTGTGGCGCAACAGGTGAAGAAGGGAGACGTGCTTTTTTGGATCACGGCCGTGCAGCCGTTGCGCATTCTATTCACGGTTCCAGAGGCTGAGATGGCGCGCTTTGGACGGGGAACGGCGCTGGAGCTAACGACACTGGACTATCCAGAGTTACACCAGGTTGCGCGGATTGACCGGGTGAGCCCGGTGGTGGACCCGGCGAGTGGCAGCGTGCAGGTGATCGGCCTAGTGGTGCGTCCATCCCCATTGCTCAAGCCGGGGATGATGATGCAGGTGCAACCCCGGATGACCTCGCAAGAAAGGGCAGAGGTGACGAGCGCGCCATGAATCTGAGTGAGGCGCTCGACGCAGCGCTGCCTGAGATTCCGAAGGCGCGACTTTCGCGCACGCGCCCACCCCGTCTGGATCCGAATCTCGTGGTCCGTGAAGACACGCTCGACGGCGAGCCATTCATCGGCATTCTGCAGCGCGGGAAAAACAATTATTTTAGATTTCAGCCGATCCAATGGGAGCTCGCAAAACTTTTCGACGGGGTTCGCAATTACGATGAGATCGCGGCGCGGTATAACGAGCAGACGGGAGCCACGGTTACCCCGAAAGACATCGAGCTCTTTGCTACCAGCATGGACGAACAGGATTTTTGGTACAAGACACCGCAGGAAAAGAATCTTGCGTACAGCGCGCGCCTGCAGGCCCAGCGCGGCCGCAAATCGAATCGCAAATCGAGGATCAATTTTGCGCATATCAGCTTTTCAGCATGGGACCCGGATCGCTATCTGACCGCGTTCGATCGTGTTGCGGGTGGTTTCATCTTTAGTCCATGGAGCGTGCTTGCGGTGGTGCTGCTGTTCTGCTTCGAGGCGGTCGTCTTCATTGCACAATGGAAAAACTTCGGTCCGGATATTCCCCTGTATTACAACTTCACCCACAAGACCCTTCTAGACTTTGCGGAGTTCTGGTTTCTGCTATTCGCTTTGGGATTTATCCATGAATCGGCCCACGGCCTCACCTGCAAGCATTACGGAGGTGAGGTTCACAGCATGGGATTGATGTTTCTGTATCTCACACCATGCTTTTTCGTCGACGTTACGGAGACATGGGTTTCGGCGACAAAACTTCAGCGCCTGGCGACGATTATCGCCGGCATCTGGATCGAGATGACGTTGTGCGGCGTAGCAATGATCGTGTGGACCAACTCGCAGGCTGGTCAATTCGTGCATGACTTCGCTTACAAAGTCATCCTTATCACGGGCCTCGCGGTGATCGTGATGAACTTGAACCCGCTGCTGAAGCTTGACGGCTATTACTTTCTCACCGAGCTGATTGGAATCCCGGACCTCAAAGAGCGGTCGACCTCATTTGTATCCGGATGGTTTCAGAGCCGCATTCTTCGACTGCCGGCGGAGATTCCATCCGTTCCTCGGCGAAGGGTTGCTTTGTTTGTCGTATATGCGCTGATCTCGGGAGGTTACAGCTACCTGATGCTCTTCGCCGTACTGCGGTTTGGCTACAACGTCAGTTCGAAATTGCTCGCGGAGTTCGCGCTGATTCCCGTGGGCGCGGCAGCCTTCGTTATGTTCCGATCCCGACTCGCCTCGCTCACGCACGTGGCGAAGGAAGTGTGGACAACGAACTTTGTGCCGGGCTTTCGCCTTCGTCCGAGATACCTCGCCATCGGGTTCGTGGTGGTCCTCCTAATATTTGCGCCCATACTTAGGGACCGTGAGAACGTCTTTTTTGTTGTCGAAGCGACCGACCCCTCCACGCTTCACACCACCATCAACGGCCGCATCGATGCAGTCTACGTAAGGGAGGGAGAGCGTGTGCATACAGGCCAGCCTCTGCTGCGTTTGAGTAGTATGGACGCCGCTATGCTCAAATCGCGCGCGCTTGCTGCATCGCGCTCCGCGGATTTCCAGGCATTCGAGGCCCAACTCAAAGGCCAATCGATTGGCGGCATGGCTGTTAGTCAAGAAGCCGCTACCAGGTTTGGATCGATTGCGCAAGAGGCCAACGCTTCGCTAGTTGTCAGGGCACCGGAGGACGGAACCGTATTGACGCCCGATGCCGGTTCTCTCCTGTATCGCAAGGTCGGCGCGGGAGAAGCCGTATTGGCACTCGCCGGAACTCCTGCGAATTCGGCGAACGCCGGGGAGGCTAAGTCGGTGCGTCTCTTCGTTCCCGCTGGGGCCCTTCGCCGTATAGAACCGGGGTCGGAGGTCGCGCTCGCCCCCCCAGGGCAATTCTCCATCCTGCGGATGAAACTTCCACTGGTCGGCGGAGAGCCCGTTACTTTGCCAGTTGGGCTCGTAAATCGCTCGGAATATAAGGGGATTGCGCTACCTACCTTCTATTCAGCACGCGTGCCTTTGCCTCCGCAGGTTCGGTCGCTGCCGCTGGGGTTGGGTGGAAGCGCCAAAGTCTTTGGCCCCCGGAGAAGCCTGTTCCTGCGAGGTCTCGATGTGGTCGTGAGCACGGTTCGAGCGCACGTTTGGTAGACGAAAAAAGGACCGGCACCCCTCCCCTTAGCGGCTGCCGATCCTTTTTACGACCACTATGCTGTCCTACCTGGAAGAACAGGATCGCAGTCTCAATTACAGAGCAGTAGTACTCTTCGCGAGAGCGACTCTGGCGGTTCTGACATTGGGCGCAGCCTTCGCCAAGCGCGCGGCAGCAACCATCTTGGCGCTTTCAACTGTCGAGCTTGCCTTTGTCTTCGGAGGGGCCTTAGCGGTGACTGTCTTGCGGGTCGCGCTGGAGTTAATAAGAGACTTCTTCGAAACAGCCATGGAGGATCCTCACATTCCAATTGAGATTTGAACAACGGGTAACGCTCTTATAGAGAGCATTCCGCGTGCCAAACAGCTCAAAGGGTTCAAATCCCTAGATATGTGGTTGCTATATCTAGGGTTAAATCTTCTAATCAATGAGGATGATCTCGCGGAGTTTGCGGGACCAGGAATCGATTGGTAAAAAATAAACCCATAATGGGTAAAAAATTCACCTACGCCTTCGCTATCCAAGTGAGTATTTTCGGCACAAGTATTTGATGCGCTGTCCATCTATCTTGAGTAGACGTGCGGCGGCCGCCTTGCTGCCCTGGGCTCGACGCAGTGCCGCCGTCAGCAGCGCGACCTCCATTTGCTGGACCTCGGCGTCGAAATCTGTTCCGGACTCTGGCAGCAGAACAGCCTCATTCGCTGCGAGGTTGGTGGCGAGCAGGCGTGGCGGAAGATGGCTGGCGCGGATCACCTCACCGCGCACGGTAATCACAAGGCGTTGAATGACATTCTCCAACTCACGCACGTTGCCGGGCCACGTATGCTCTTCAAAGACGGCAAGGGCGGTATCATCTAGCCGCTTGATCGGCAGGCCGTTGGCCACACAATGCATTTGCAGGAAGAATTCGCACAGCAGCGGTATATCGCCCAGCCGATCCCTCAGAGGAGGCAGCTGAATGGGAATGACGTGAATGCGGTAGTAAAGATCCTCTCGGAATCTACCGGTGCGCGCCATCTCTTCCAGGTTTTCGTTGGTGGCGCAGATCACCCTGAAGTCGATTTTGCGCAGGGTGCGTCCGCCCAGTCGCTGAACCTGGTGGTCTTCGAGCACACGCAGCAGCTTGGTCTGGAGCGGCAGTGTGAGGGTTGCAATCTCATCCAGAAATAAAGTGCCACCATCGGCCAACTCGATCTGACCGGGTCGCGCCTCCGTCGCTCCAGTAAACGCTCCGCGCTCGCTGCCAAATAACTCAGACTCGATTAGATTTTCGGGAAGTGCGGCGCAGTTGAGCCGAATGTAAGGCTTGTTGGCGCGGCGGCTGAGAGCAACAATAGCCCTAGCGACGAGCTCTTTGCCGGTTCCGCTCTCGCCGCGTATGAGCACGTTCACGCTACTATCTGCGACCAATTGAACAGCATCGTAGACCAGACGCATAGGTTCACTCGAACCAACGAAGTCTTGGAAGCGACTGCGTTCGAGAGTCTGTCGGCGCATTTTTTCACGAGCAACCTCTTCGCCGCGTTTGCGCAGAGATTCAGCCAGCGAAAGGCGCAGCTCTCCAATGTCGACCGGACTTCGGAAGTGGACATCAGCTCCGGCCTCCAGGGCCTGTTTCTCCAATGAACGAGTGCGTGAGCGGCTCAGCGAGATCAGCACAAAGTCCTGGTTTAGTTTGCGAAGTTCGTTCAGAACCGGCAGGCCCCCATGTCCCCCGGAGCCATCGTTCTCGTCGGTATCGATGTCCAGCAAGACGGCAGCTACGTGGGTCTCTCGAGTCCAGCGGGCAATATCGTCAAAATCCTGCCGCAGGACGACCTGAAACCATGGAATTAATTCTGGCACCAACTCCTCAAGAAATTGCTCATCATCCGTCACCGCGCAGACCACGGGCAGCGTCGCGTGATCGAAGGTCGCCGGGACCTGTTTTACCTTTCGGGGCTGGGGGGCCATGCGCCATAGTAAACGAAATGCCAACGAAACGCAGCCATTCAAATCCTTCATTTCCTTACTGTAGAAACCTGATTCGGAAGCTGCACGAGACCTTCCCTTGAAGATTGGCGGCCCGCGTCCAGCTTCAACATCGCACGAAGGTCCAGCCAATGAACCCGATCATCGCCAAGGCAAGTAAGACCCGTGCAATCTACAAGCGCTCACTTTCACTGGGCCCTTCAAGGATTTCACCACATCAACCTCTGCCCGTCGTCGATTGTCGCAAGTGCGAGAAGCTGCATCATACGGCGTGGAACGATCGCGCGCACACCGATAAGTTGGAGCATTATCCATGGCAGATCAACTTGCCTTAGTAACCGGGGCCTCCAGTGGGATTGGCCTCTCCCTCGCACACGAATTAGCCTCTCGCGGATACGACTTGATAGTTTGTTCCGCGGGCGAACGCCTGGATCATGCCTACGAGTCGCTACAGAGTTGTGGCGTGGATGTTGCCGAGATCCGGGCCGACCTCGCCACCCGTGAGGGCGTAGAAATGCTGTGGGAAACGGTCAAAGGTACCGGCCGTCCCCTCGACATTGCATGCATTAACGCCGGCGTCGGCGTGGGTGGAAACTTCTGGGACACTGACCTCTCTCAGGAGCTCAACATGGTGGAGTTGAATTGCGCGGGCACGATACACCTCGCCAAACACGTAGTTCGGGAGATGAAATATCGCGATGAGGGAAAGATTCTTTTCACCGCTTCCATTGCCGGTGAGATGGTCGCTCCGCGCGAGGCTGTCTACGCGGCTACGAAGGCCTTCGTCCTCTCATTTGCCCACAGCGTGCGCTACGAGCTGCGTGAAACAGGTATCACCGTAACTGCTCTCCAGCCGGGTCCGACGGATACGGATTTTTTCCACCGCGCTGGTATGGACGATACATCTGTGGGTAGCGAAGGGAAGAAAGAAAGCCAGCCGGAGGACGTTGCGCGTCAGGGAATAGAAGCCCTTTTCAGCGGCAAGGACCACGTCTATGCCGCCTCGCTGAAGACAAAAGTCGAAGGCATGTTGGCCAACGTTGTGCCTGGCTCCGTAAAGGGCTCCATGCATGAGAAGATGGCGAAACCAAACACCGAAGAATAACTAACAACTTCTCCACGGCGGTCGAAGAAAGGCGTGATTATGTCAACAGCACTCACCGAAAAACCAAACGCGGAAGAGCTTCCCACTTCATCCGCGGCTGCCATCTTGCAGGATGGTCACTACCTCGCTCCTCCTCCGGACAACGGCGGCAAGCAATGGGCAAGGACAACCGTTCTTGTCCAAGGTTCGCCACAGGAGCTTTACAGCTTGTGGCGTGCCACCGAAAATGCTCCGCTATGGCAGGAGCAGATCGTCGAAGTCGTCGTTACGGGGGTCAACACATCCCGTTGGACGATGAAGACCGGCGGCAAAACAATGACCTGGGAGGCGGAAATTCTCGCCGATGAACCTGGCAAGCGCATTGCATGGCGGAGCCTCTCGGACGACGTCAACGAAGCGGGACAAGTGGTCTTTGAGCCCGCCCCCGGCGACCGCGGAACCTTTGTAACTGTACTTATGGAATTTCATGTAGGCAAGCTCGCTAATGCATGGGAATCGCTCACCGGCCGCAATCCAAAACAGGGAGTCATCGAAAATCTGCGCCATTTCAAAGCATTCGCCGAGACCGGCGAGATCCCTAACTCGCAGACTGCGCCCCACGGCGATCGGGGCATCGTGGGCAAAATGAAACGGTCCTTGTACGGGGAAAACATTCCTACGCCTCCAGGCGCAACCGCGGTCTAGAAACCGAGACTTGAGGTACCTATGAAAGCAGTTTGTTGGATGGGCACGAACAAAATCGAAACCCAAACCGTTCCTGATCCGGAGCTAGTGAACCCGCACGATGCCATTATCAAGGTCACGCGCACGGCCATCTGCGGGTCGGATCTCCATCTCTATGACGGGTTCATCCCCACAATGGAGGCCGGCGACATCATGGGCCACGAGTTCATGGGTATTGTCGAAGAGGTTGGCAAGGAAGTCCACAACTTGAAACGCGGCGACCGCGTCGTTGTCCCCTTTACCATTGCATGTGGTAACTGCCTGTTCTGCAAGAAGAAGCTTTGGTCAGCATGTGACAACACGAATCCTAACGCCCATCTCATGGAGGCGGCGTATGGCTACTCGGGCTCTGGTCTCTTCGGTTACTCGCACATGATGGGCGGATACGCTGGTGGCCAGGCGCAATACGTTCGAGTGCCATTCGCTAACGTCGGGCCACTGAAACTCGAAACGGATCTACCGGACGAAAAGGTGCTGTTCCTATCCGATATTTTTCCTACGGGTTATATGGCCGCTGAAAACGCACAGATCCTCCCCGGAGACACGGTAGCAGTCTGGGGAACAGGGCCAGTCGGCCAATTTGCGATCGCCAGCGCATTTATGCTGGGCGCAGCGCGGGTCATTGCAATCGACCGCGTACCTGAACGTCTTGCGATGGCACGGTCCATCGGCGCCATCACAGTCAACTATGCGGAGGATGATGTCAAGGTGCTCACTGCCTTGAAAGATCTGACCGGTGGCATCGGTCCCGACAGCTGCATAGACGCCGTAGGCCTCGAAGGGCATTCATCCCAGTTGCAAGGTCTGTACGACAAGATCAAGACAGCAGTAATGCTCGAGACAGATCGTCCTGTGGTTCTGCGTCAGGCCGTCCAGGCCGTTCGCAAGGGCGGAACGCTCTCCATTCCCGGCGTCTATGGGGGAATGCTAGATAAAGTTCCCTTCGGTGCCGCCTTCGGTAAGGGCATCACGATGAAGATGGGACAGACAAATATGCACACGTACATGAAGCCCCTGCTGGAGCGCATTGAGACCAACCAGATCGATCCTAGCTACATCATCTCGCACCGGATCACTCTCGACCAGGCGCCAGATATGTACAAAGTCTGGCGCGACAAAAAGGAAGATGTAACGAAGATCGTGATCGATCCATGGCAATAACGAAAGACTGGATCAGATTTCATTTCGCTTAAATATCACATCACGTTCCAACTAGAAAGAGGAGGCAATCTATGTCATTAAAAGTTGTACTCATCGATGAACTGCGCGACATGTACAGCGCAGAAAATCAACTGGTCAAGGCGCTTCCCAAGCTTGCACGCGGAGCAAAAAACCCTACTCTCAAACTGCTCTTTCGGGAACACCTGGCGGAAACCAAAGGTCAGGTCGACCGCCTCAAGCAGGTATTTGCAATATTCGGTGAAAAGCCAACCGGGCAGCACTGCAACGGAATGGAGGGTGTGATCGAGGAAGGGGCGGACGCACTGGACAATGACGAAGAAGGGCCATCTTTTGACTCGGGTCTGATCGGAGCCGCTCTACGGACTGAGCACTACGAAATCGCGGGGTACGAAGCTTGTATCAGCATGTCTGAAACGTTAGGGATGAAGGATGTCTCTAGCCTATTGAACGAAAGCCTGAAAGAAGAACGCAGCGCTGCTAAGAAGATTAAAGATGCGGGGAAACCGATTCTCAAAGCTGCGTCACAACAGCAGGGGGAGTCTGCCAAGAAAGTAAAAACCGGCAAAGAAAGATATTCCGCCACAAAAAGCAAAGAAGACGAAAGGGATGCTGCGCGAAACTTGAAACGACGGTGATGCTCATTTGTGCGAACCCCGATCCAGACCGTTTTGAATGACCCGCGAATGTTCATTTTATATTTGAGTAGGCCAAGAAGCTCCGGGCGTCACCGGCCGGTTCCCAAACTAAACCGTCGCGTGCTACATCTTGCAACGAGACAAGGCAGAGGCGCCGAACATCTCGGCAACCTCTGCTTTGTTCCGCTCCCACTTCGGGTGAAAAGCGGAATATTGTTCAGGCCTGGGGTCTCTTGTGCTCAGCGATACGGAAGACGAGTCCGGCGGATACTCTGAGTAGGTTCTCGGTATTGTTTGCATTGTTTGGCACGTGATTGAGTCCGTAATCCACTTGCAACGCCCGAATGGCTAAACTATGTCCGATAGCTATATCGACTCCGCCGCCTACGAGGATAGCTAGCCCATTCGCGGAGCTGGAAATAGTACCGTTGCCATTCGGAAACGGTGCATTGAAACCGCGTACGACGCCGGCGAGCCCTTGTACGAAGGGAGTGATGCGTGAGCGTTGCGAGTGGCGAAGTGGATAGCTGAAGCGAGGGCCGCCAGTATAGGACAGCACGGACAGCGCTTGGTCGGGGATACTTGTAGTTCGAGCGTGGTCGCCGGTGATGTCAGCAACTACGGAGAGGTTCCGGTACGCCCGCGTAGCAAATTCGGCACTGCCTCCGTTGAGGTTGAAGCAGCCGCACTTGCCAGGCGTGGCGTTAGCACGCATGAAGCTATAATCGACGGCAATCTCTGCCTTCGGAATGCCTTCATCCCGTATCCTCGACTGGCCGCCTGCTGTCACTACGCCGAATGTAAGGCTCAATAAAGCAAATCTCTTAGTGCTGAACATAACGTCTCCTTGCCACAAAGGGGCGGCCTTACTCGATGGTGAGCTGCACGGTGCTGGTTCTTACAAGATCCGCGCTGGTTGCGGTGACGGTAATGGTGTACTTGCCGCTAGTCGAAGTAGCCCCAAAGAAGCCCCCGCCCGCGCACCCACTTAGACCCAGCGTCGCGCCCATGCTTACGACAGCGCAGAGAATCATAGCCATGGGTTTTGGCATCGTCTTAGGGCGCCTTCGAACCGACTTAGCGCCCAGCAGCGGAAGCAGAAGACCGAGGGCGAGCGCTGTAACAACTGGCGAGGAACTCTTCCCGCCTGGGGCCTTAGGCAGGCTGAGATTCGCACCGCTCTTGGCCGTCTGTATGGTCAAAGTCACAGGCAGGCTTCCGCTTCCTGCGGGGATGCTCGCGGGAGAGAAGGTATACGTCGCTCCCGGAGGCAGACCCGTAGCGGTCAGATGCACTTCATAGAGGAACGTTGGCGTAACCAGAGGTGAAAGCGGGAAGTTATAGTTTACCGCCGTCCCCGGGACGACCGATTGGTTCTGGTCGCCTCCGAGATTCAGGTTGACGTCGGCGACAGTAACCGCGACCGGTGTACCGGTCGAAAGTGCTGGCAGGAAGCTACTATCTCCCGAGTACGCTGCCGTCAGACTATGGTTTCCATCGCCCAGCGTCGCGACCGAGGAGGTGGCTTGGCCATTTTGTCCGAGCGGCACCGTTGCAATCACGGTCGTACCCTCCAGGAAGCTAACCGTTCCGGTCGGGGCACCCGCTGACGCCGAGTTCACATGGGCCATGAGCACGATCGGACTGTTATACAGCTGGGTGGTCGGGCTGGCAGATAACGTCACCGTCGTGGTCAACCGCCCCACCGCAATGGATAAGGAGGCGGAGGCGGAGGCGGAGTAGTCGGCGCTGCCCGAATAAACGGCGGTCACCCCGTTGGGACCCGGCGGCAATAAGACGGCGCTCAACGATGCTGTACCACCGGCGAGCGGCGACGAACCAAGTAGCGTAGATCCATCGTAAAAGTTGACGGTACCCGGAGGCGTGTCGGTGGATGCCGGCGCGACCGTCGCTGTGAGCGTGATGAGCGTTCCCAATGCCGGGCTTAGGTTTGATGAGGTGACGACCGTCGCGGTGGCCGCCGGGACGACCGTAATGGATATGGGATTCGATGTTGACGAGGCGAAGTCCAAGCTACCGGAATAGCTGGCAGTGATCGCGAACGCTCCCAGCGTAAAGACTCGGACGCTCAGAGTAGCAACACCGCTGGCATTCGACGCGCTCATACCGAGCAACGTGCTCCCTTGGTAGAAGCTCGCCGTCCCGGCCGGAGAGTCGGTGGTTGCGGGCGCGACCGTTGCTATGAGTGTGAAGACGTTTCCGTATCCGGGCGTCGCACTGGTGGAGGTCACAACCGTCGCTGTTGCTGCCTTCGAAACCGAGATCTCCAGCCCACTAGAGGTCGAACCGGCGAAGTCGGTGCTGCCGGAGTAGATCGCCGTGACAGTAGCGGCGCCGAACACCAGCGTCGAGACGTTCAAGGTCGCGGCTCCCGCGCCGCTCAGCGGGGTTGCGCCCAGTAGAGTACTGCCCTGGTAAAAGCTCACGGTTCCGGTCAGGGAGTCGGTCGAAAGAGGGGTGACTGTTGCGGTCAGCGCTATTGCCTGACCGTAACTTGGCGCGAGGTTTGAGGACGAGATGACCGTCACGGTTGCAGCCTGGCCCACGGTATAGACATACGAGCCGGCGCTCGTCGAGGTAGCGTAGAGTGCATTGCCCGAGTAAACGGCAGTGATCGCATCTGCGCCCAGCGCCAGCGTGGTGGTCTCCAGCGTCGCGACACCTCCGTTGACGGGAGCAGTACCGAGGAGCGCCGACCCAAAGTAGAAGCTGACCGTGCCCGCAGGAGAGCCAGCAGGTGTCGGTGCGACCGTCGCCATTAATGTCGCCGTCTGGCCGTAACTGCCGTTTGATGGCCCTGAGACTGTGGTCGTGGTTGCTGTTAAAACCGTCACCGGGAGTGCGGCCGAGGTGGACAGCGCCAGCCCGGCGTTGCCTGAGTAGGTTGCGGTCATGGCATCGACCCCGGCCGGCAGCGCGGTCGTGGTCAAGCTTGCTGTCCCGGCGGAGCTTATCGTTGCGGTCTGGACTAGAGTTCCATTGCTGAAGAAGCTCATCGACCCATAGACGAGGAGCCCATTCAGCCCGGCCGCGCCGGTTGGCACTGGAGTGACGTTGGCAGTGAGAATAACCGCTCCGCCGTACGTGATGGTACTGGGCGAAGCACTCAACAGGCTGGTGCTCGGGGACTGAGTTGAGGCAGCCAGCGGCACGGTCGCCGACAGGCTCGCCGCGTGGGTCGCGTCGCCTGGGTAGCTGGCGTCGACCGCCTGGATACCCGTACCAAGTGCGTAGACCGCATAAGCAGTTGCGGTCGCACCTTGGGCGCCCAGCAGAATGCTAGCCGTGCCGTCGCTATTGTCCGAGGTGACAATGTCGGGCAGGCCATCGTGGTTGAAGTCGGCGGCGGCGAAGTTAAGTCCGCCATTGCCTGCTGAATAAGAAGAGACGCCATTGAACGTGCCGTCACCGTTACCGAAGAAGACATCCAGATCTCCGTTGCCCGACTGGTCGACAAGATCAAGGGTGCCGTCGCCGTCCACGTCTATCAGACCGACGAAGACAAAGTCGTCGTAGTCACTGGCGGCAGGCACAGTGGGGGCGGTAAAGGTCCCGTCGTTGTTGCCCAGGTAAACCCAGAAGCCGCCAAGGTCCTCATCCGCGACGACAAGGTCCTGGACGCCGTTGTTGCGCAAGCTGCCTGCAGCGATGGAGACGGGCGCGTCGCCGTAGGGAGGCGTAAAGGTCTGACCTGCAGGGGACGGTTGGAAGGTTCCGTTGCCGTTGCCGATGTAGGTGGTAATGTTCGTAGCATTGCTCATCGCCAAGTCGGGGATGCCGTCGCTGTTGAAGTCCGCGATGACGATATTGATTGTTCCCGCGCCGATACTGAATGGCGCCAGGGTGGTGAAGGTCCCGTTCCCCCCGCCGAGATACACGGTCAACGTCGAGTCCGTCTGGTTGACCACTGCGATGTCGAGGTTCCCGTCGCCGTTGAAGTCCCCACTTGCCATATAGCTGGGCCCGTTGCCGGTTGCGAGCTGATGCGCCACAGTGGGAATGGTGAAGGTACCGTTCCCACCTCCAAGATAGATGTCCACCTTCTTGCCAGCGGTGCTCAGGGCGATGAGGTCGACATTGCCGTCGCCATTCACGTCTCCTGCCAGCACTTGGATGTAGGCGACGCGGTGATAATTGTTGGCGGCTCCAAAGGTGCCGTCTCCGTGACCCAGCCGGGTGCGCAGATAGCCGTCGCTTCCCACTCCGGCTACGTCTGGAATTCCGTCGTGGTTGAAGTCGCCGCTCGTCACCCAGGTCACATGGACGTCGGCCAGCGGCGAGCCAGTCGCCGCGTTCAGGTCGCTATAGACGCTGGCAGGGTCGATAGCCGCCGAGGCGACGAACGCGTTCGCTGTGGTGGTGTCGAGGAACGAAAGCATGCCGCTCGGCGGGGCCAGGCCCGTGCCTTCGACTGTCGCCGCCAGCGTGTAGTCGCCCACCGTCCCGCTCGAAACTAGCGTGTTGGTAGTGGCGAAGCTGCCGTTGCCGGTGATGGTGATGGTTTGTGGCGCGCTCAATGAGGGGCCAGTCAGGCTGGTCCCGGCGAAGACGGCGGTTACCACGTAAATCCCCGCGCCCGGCCTGACGCTCATCACTGCGGTGCCGAGGCTGGTCAGCTGTGCGGTACCGAAGCTGCCCGGCAGGGTCGCTCCGTTTACCGTGAGCTGGTAGTTGAAGCTTACCTGCCCGGGGGTCAGCGGGGTCGCGCCCGGCTCGTTCAGGCCGGTCGCGGTGAGGACGACTGCGGCGCCATTCACCGCCGTGTTGCTCGAAACCGTCAGGACAGTCAAGCTCTGCGCGTTTCCAACAAATATGCGCAGTGGTTCGGAGGTCGAGGTGCCCGTGGTCACCGAGCCGGAGAAGACGCCGTATACGTTGGTGTAGCCCGCAGGCAGGACGCTGGTGGTGAAGCTTGCAGTCCCCACGGCGACGCTGGCCGTTCCCAGCAGCACACTGCCGCTGAAGTTGTAGAACGACACTGTCCCGCCCGTGGCAGGGCCGAGCAGTGGCGAGCCGACAGTCGCGGTCAGGGTAACGGGCGTCCCGACACCGGTCGAGTAAACGGCCATTGCCAGTGCGATAGTGCTGCTCGCAGGCAGCAAGGGAATTGTAGTGGAGACGCTGGGCGCGTGGGCACTATCGCCGGCATAGCTGGCGTCCACATTCTGTGCTCCCGGACCCGGTGGGGTGATCCCGGTTGCGGTTGCCGTTGCGGCATACGCACCTAACAGAATCGGCATGAAACCGTTCCCGTCCGTGAAAACGAAGTCGGGCAGCCCGTCGTTGTTGAAGTCGGCTACGGCGAAGTTGTTCGGATTATGGCCAAAGGCGAAGTCCTGCTCCGCGGCAAAGGTACCGTCGCCGTTCCCCAAAAGTATAGTGAGATAGCCCGGATAAGGAGAATTGCCCGAGTACTGATTCGCTACCAGGTCGAGCTTGCCGTCGAGGTTGGTGTCGGCAAGCGCCGAAAACACCGGCAGATTCGTAGCGGCGTAATCCACAGGCGCGACGAAGGTGCCGTTATTGTTGCCTAGCAGCACCTCAAAGCCGCCGGTAGTTTGGGAAGCCTGGTAGGAAGCAACCAGGTCGGTAACCCCGTTGCCGCGCAGACTGCCGGCGGAGAGCCATCCGTAATCGACGTTGGTGTTGCTATGGACGGTCGTCGCAGCCTGGAAGGTGCCGTTGCCGTTG
>Ga0182012_10004650_pt1 | contig 14280 bp, 7 predicted proteins | sample 612S2SmetaG_FD_120486 | JGI IMG/M metagenome (GOLD analysis project Ga0182012, IMG submission 120486) | Permafrost microbial communities from Stordalen Mire, Sweden - 612S2S metaG | ecosystem: Environmental > Terrestrial > Soil > Wetlands > Permafrost | place: Sweden: Stordalen | collected... | reverse complement strand
TTAATCACCGAAACCAGCGGAGGTTGTCCCGCCAGCGCCATTTTTTTGGTGTAGAGAACAACTTGGTCATGCGATTTATCCGCTTTAATCGTCAGAAACGCGATGGAGTAATAAGGCAGTTCATAATCAAAAGTCTGATCCAGCCCTGCGTCCACCGAGATATTGGCTTCCCTGTTATTTAGAATAATTTTGGGGTGATAATAATTACTCCCTTTATTCAAAATCATCAGGCAGACATCTTTGGTTTGGGGATCCTGCGTGGCGTAAGCCGAAGCGCTGGCATTCTGAACCTGGGTCCAAATCACTTTTCCCTTCATGTAACCGCTCAACAGACGCAAAATCCAGTAGTCCGGTTTGGCGCCTTTGGCGTCAAAAAAATCCAGCGGGCCGTTTCCAGACAGGTAAGAAAAGAAGCCCATTGGCATATAGTCTTTCATCACGGTCCCCGCTTGTTCCGCTTCCCAAACCGCGGCCCAGAAACTATTCGGGCCGACGTCTTCCGGTGTCGAGGGCACCGCTATTGAAACTCCTCTGGCGGTAGAAGTTGGAATGGCCGTAGCCGAAGGCGTTAAAGAAACTCGAGCGGTGAGCGTATTGTCGGTCGACTCCATACAGACATTGCCGCCCGTGATAACCAGAGGAATATAGGTATCCGAGTTAATGGCAATACGGCTTTTAAGATCGCGGGAAAGGGTTTGCATATGGTGAACGTCGTCTAATACGCTTCCGGGGTTGCATTGAGCCGCCTTGACTGAGCCGTAATGGTGAATCGAAGCCAAATTGACAATATCGCCGTCAAACTGGATAAAAGGAGTCAGCCAGTCATCCTCGCCCGAGCTATAGTGCCACGCCAATTCGGGGCCCAAAATTAAAAGGGACGGATCAACTTTTTTGACCGAGTTATAAATTTCGCGAAAATCGTTGATGTAGTCGTAAACGTTGTAACCGTCAAATTCATTTCCCTTCTTTTTTTCAGCGTAAAGGTCAGGTTCATCGCCGATGGTCCAATAAACAACGTGTTCGCTTTTATCCACATTACAATGCCGCACCCAATCCGCGACGGAAGAAGGATCATCCCGATTGATCGGTAATTCAATCATGGGCTCGGCGCCCATTTGCCGGGCGTACCCTACAAATTGATCCAACGCCTGATACTGTTCATCTTTCGTTTTACTCAAAAACTCCGTGCCAACCAGTTTTAAGATATTCAACGAAATCGGTTTTAGCCAATCCTGAACCCGCGTCATTGACCCCAACAAATCTCCATTGGTCGGAACCTGAAAAGACTGTCCGTAAAAGGCGGGGCTTACGCCGTTTTCAGAGGATAAAAATTCAGGCAGGGTTTTTATGGAAATGGTGACCGTTTCCACACCTTTTTCAATCGGGGCCAGTGATGTTCCAAAACCCTCCGCGCGGGCATAAAATACCGAGTTGTCATAGACCTTTATCTGGTCCAGATTAAAATGACCATCGTTATCCGTTGTCGCCGTTTTCGATTTGGGCCATGTCGTCACCAAAGCTCCCGCGATAGGCTTACCCATTTCGTTTAAGACCAACCCCGTAATATTTCTTCGGCCCCAGTAGGTCGCGCCTTTCGTTCCGTCCAGGACTAAATCCGCGTAAAGATTTTCCTGGTTGTTAACTGGTACAGAAACTTGTGTTTTACCAATCCATTGAATCGATCCCCATAGGGATGGGTTTTGCCAGCTTTCCGGATTACCGGTTAAATCCAATTGAAGTTTTCGATTACCGCTGGTAGAACCTCCTCCGTCTAAAGCCAGGTTGAATTTTGTGGTTTTACCGGGCCCGATTTCCAAACCCTCAAAAAAGGTCAAGGGAATACAGGCTTCCAAAATATAGCCGTGTCCCGTAGACCGGGCTGATATTCTCCCGCCGCCGATGGATTGCTCTTTATTAAAACAAAACATCCTCGCGTTGCCGCCTCCCGATCCGGGTGTTAAACCAATATGATAGTCTCCTTTGGAAACTCGATTGAGGTGATCGGTCGCGGCGCCAGTGGAAAGAAAAAGTTCAATACAGTCCCCGTCCCAAAGCGACATACCACTGTTGTCATTCACCACACCAGAAGTGTTTTGAACAATCGCCGCGAGATACAAATACTGGTCGTCATAGGTTAGGAATATCCGGCCGCTAAAATCATCTTTTGATTTCCAGTTAAGCAGGCCGTAGGTCACCTGTGATTTTTGATTTAGGAGAATCATCCGCGTCACGGGCCAATCCACCAGAAAGCCGTCGACACGGATAGATCTATTTGTATCGTTGACCGTAATGGGTGCCAGCGTTGTCCGGTCCAACGTGGGAACGGGCGTCTGGCCGCGGCCTGCCGCCGGGCAAAAGGCCATCCATCCCAAACAAAAAATCAGTTTGAAAAAAAATCGAATGGTTGGAGAAGATTTTTTCAAGAGTTATCCGTCATTTCAAATCGTCATCAGACTTTTGTTCAAAGCGGCCTATCCAGTTTATTCCAATAAACTTTAGCCCAAAAGAAAAAAGGCCGGAATAGTCCGGCCTTTAAAAGATTTCAGCATCGACTTTTGAATAAACCGGCGTTAGAGAGGCGCCACCAGTGTGGTTTCTCCCATCAGCCACTGATCCACGCCCTTGGCGGCGGTGCGTCCTTCGGCGATGGCCCAGACAATCAGGGATTGTCCGCGGGTCATATCGCCTGCGACAAACACGCCTGGCACATTGGTCATTTTGTTGGCGTCCGCCTTAACATTGGAACGCTGATCCAGCTCAATTCCCAACTTTTCAAACAAGGGATTCTTTTCCGGACCCGTAAAACCCATGGCCAGGAAAACCAGATCGGCGGGAATCTCAAATTCGCTTCCCTCGATTTCCTGCAATTTGGGAGGCCCTGCTGGTTGCGGAATCCATTCCACCTTTATGATTTGAAGCTTTTTCAAAATGCCGTTCTCGCCCAAAAACTGCTTGGTTGAGACGCTATAAAGAATTTCGCCGCCTTCTTCGTGGGCCGGAGCCACGCGCAAAATACGAGCCCACTCGGGCCAGGGGTTGTTACCCGCGCGTGTCGCTGGGGGTTTCGGTAAGAGTTCCAAAGAAGTCACGCTCTTGGCGCCTTGGCGGTGAGCCGTACCGATACAATCCGCGCCAGTGTCGCCGCCGCCCAGGATGACAACATGTTTGTCCTTAGCGTGAATTTGACTTTCAACTTTATCACCCTCTTGAACCTTATTGGATTGGGGCAGGTATTCCATGGCATAGTAAACGCCTTTTAGCTCCCGGCCCGCGATCGGCAGATTGCGGGCTTGAGTGGCTCCACCGCACAAAACAATAGCGTCAAAGTTTTTCTTCAAGTCTTCAACCGGAACATTGTGGCCGATATTGGCGTTCGTTTTAAATTCCACGCCTTCCACTTTCATTTGTTCCATGCGGCGGTCCACATGACGTTTTTCCATTTTAAATTCCGGAATGCCGTAACGAAGCAGTCCGCCGATACGGTCCGCTCTTTCAAACACGGTTACTTTATGTCCAACGCGGGCCAACTGTTGGGCACAGGCCAATCCAGCCGGACCCGAACCCACCACCGCGACTTTTTTACCCGTTAATTTATGCGGCGGAAGGGGCTTCACCCATCCCTCTTTCCAAGCGTGGTCAATAATCGAAACTTCGATTTGTTTGATCGTGACTGGCTGGCTATAGACATCCAAATTCAACGTGCAGGAATTTTCGCAGGGGGCGGGGCAAAGACGGCCGGTAAATTCAGGAAAATTATTCGTGGCGTGAAGCCGTTCAATGGCTTCCTGCCAACGGTCGCGGTAAACCAGATCATTCCAGTCCGGAATGATGTTTCCCAGGGGACAGCCCATATGGCAAAAAGGAATACCGCAATCCATACAGCGCGAAGCCTGGTTTTTCAGATGATCCGGCTCCAGCGGCAATTGATATTCTTTCCAGTCCTTAACCCGCTCCACGATGGGCCGTTTGTGAGGTAATTCCCGGCCCGTTTCCATGAATCCTGTTGGTTTTCCCATTTGTCTTTTTCCTTTTAAGCCACAGCCACGGGGGCTGTCTTAGATTCTTTTTGAGCCTGAAGCGCTTTTTTGTATTCCACCGGCATAACTTTAACGAACTGTTTGGAAATCTGGTCCCAGTTTTTCAAAACGCCGGCCGCTACCGTACTGCCTGTATAGTCCAAATGCTTTTGAAGCATCTTTTGAACCAGCGAAACATCGTCGCTATCCATGGGTTCAAGCTCGACCATTTCTTTATTACAGCGCAGGTTGAAATCTCCCGACTTATTCCACACATAAGCGATACCGCCGCTCATGCCCGCCGCGAAATTGCGTCCTGTTTCGCCGATAACAACCACATGACCGCCGGTCATATATTCACAGCCATGATCACCCACACCCTCAACCACTGCGTTCACGCCGCTATTTCGGACTCCGAAACGCTCGCCAGCCCGGCCTCGAATGTAAGTTTCGCCAGCCGTGGCGCCGTACAAAAGAACGTTCCCTACAATTACATTTTCCTCAGGCACAAAAGATGATTCGGCATGCGGGGTAACAATAATTTTGCCGCCGCACAGTCCTTTGCCGACATAGTCGTTGGCATCGCCAACCAGTCGCATGGTCAACCCCTTCGGCGCGAAAGCGCCAAAACTTTGTCCCGCTGAGCCGTGAAAAGTAATTTGAATGGTGTCATCTGGAAGCCCTTTGGAACCGTGTTTGCGGGAAATTTCCGCTCCCAGCATTGTTCCAACAGTGCGGTTGATATTACGAATCGGCACTTCAAACTTCACCGGTTTCTTCTCGTCCAACGCCGGTTTGCAGCGTTCAATCAACACTTCATTATCCAGAGCCTTGTCTAAACCATGATCCTGTTTTTGCACGCAATAGACAGGTCCATTGTTTGCCTCTTCGGGTTTATAGAAGATTGGAGAAAAATCCAACCCCTTGGATTTCCAATGAGCAATCGCCTCATTCGTTTCTAAAAGTTCCGAATGACCTACCATGTCATTGATCGTCTTAAAACCCAATTCAGCCATGATCTCGCGCAGTTCTTGGGCAATGTAAGTCATGAAGTTGACTACGTATTCCGGCTTACCCGTAAACTTTTTGCGCAGTTCCGGGTTTTGAGTGGCAATCCCCACCGGACAGGTATCCAAATGACAAACTCTCATCATAATGCAGCCTTCCGCCACCAAAGCGGCGGTCGCGAAACCAAACTCTTCCGCGCCCAGCAAACAGGCAATGGCCACATCACGGCCGGTTTTTAATTGGCCGTCGGTTTGAACCACAATGCGATCGCGTAATTTATTCTTCACCAGAATCTGATGCGTTTCCGCCAAACCCAATTCCCATGGAGCGCCTGCGTATTTAAGAGAAGTTAAAGGGGAAGCTCCTGTTCCACCATCGTGACCGCTGATCAGCACGTGATCGGCGTGAGCTTTGGTGACACCAGCCGCAATTGTTCCCACACCCACCTCGGAAACCAGCTTCACCGAAATACGGGCGAATTTATTGGCGTTTTTCAAATCGTGAATCAACTGAGCCAAATCCTCGATCGAATAAATATCGTGATGAGGCGGGGGCGAAATGAGACCCACAAAAGCCGTCGCATGTCGGGTTTTCGCGATCCAGGGATAAACCTTCTTCGCCGGCAATTGACCGCCTTCGCCCGGTTTGGCACCCTGAGCCATCTTGATTTGAATTTCCTTGGCGTTGACCAAATAGTGGCTGGTTACTCCAAAGCGGCCTGAGGCGACCTGCTTAATCGCTGAATTACGGGAATCGCCGTTGGCATCCAGCGTATAGCGATCTTCGTCCTCCCCGCCTTCGCCGGTATTGGACTTTCCACCTAAACGGTTCATGGCAATGGCCATTGTCTCGTGGGCTTCTTTACTAATCGAACCATAAGACATCGCGCCCGACGCGAAACGCTTTACAATTTCGCTAGCCGGCTGAACTTCGTCAATCGAAATAGGCATTCCCGCTTTAAACTTAAACAGTCCGCGTAAAGTGGCCAAAGACTTCGATTGTTCATTCACGTCTTTCGAATAATCTTTAAATAATTTGTAATTGCCTGTCTTCACCGAGGTTTGCAGTTTATGAATAGTATCGGGGTTAAACAAATGCTTTTCCCCATCTCTACGCCATTGATACCGACCACCCCACTCCAAATCTAATTCTCTAAAAGGCCTCTCAGGAAAAGCGCCTCTGTGGCGTTGTTCGGTTTCGGTGGCCACTTCCTTGATGCCAATACCCTCAATTCGTGTTTGGGTCCAGGTAAAGTACTTGTTCACGAAATCTTTATTTAAACCAACGGCCTCAAAAATCTGGGCGCCTCGGTAGCTTTGAATGGTCGAAATACCCATCTTGGACATCACCTTCACAATGCCCTTGTTAGCCGCTTTAATGTATTTCTTCACGGCGGTCTTGTGATCAATGTCCGCAGGCAAAATTTTACGGCGGATCATGTCGTCCAAAGTTTCAAAAGCAAGGTAAGGATTAATAGCGTTTGCGCCGTAACCCAACAGCATGGCAAAGTGATGTACTTCTCGCGGTTCGCCCGATTCAATAATCAGCCCTACTTTGGTTCTCTCTCCGTTTTTAATCAGGTGATGGTGCACGCCCGCTGTAGCTAACAAGCTGGGAATCGGTGCCATGTCGTGATCCAATCCGCGATCCGACAAAATAATAATCTGATAACCATCTTTTGCCGCCTGGCTCGCTTTTTGCCGAACTTCATCAACCGCTTTGGCTAAACCCGCTCCGCCATCCGCCACTTTATAGAGAATAGGAAGCGTAATGGCTTTATAGCCCTTGTATGAAATGTGGGAAAATTTAGCCAACTCGTCGTTATCCAACACCGGACTTTTCAGCTCAATTTGCCGGCACGATTCGCTGGTCGGCTTCAAAATATTGCCTTCGGGACCAATGGTGGTATTCACCGAAGTGACTAATTCTTCGCGGATCGCGTCGAGAGGCGGGTTTGTGACCTGGGCAAACAACTGACGGAAGTAATTAAACAGAGGCTGATTTTTATCCGATAAAACCGCCATAGGAGTGTCATCCCCCATGGAACCAATCGCTTCCTCGCCATTAATGGCCATGGGAGCCATCAAGATACGTACATCTTCGTGGGTATAACCAAAAGCCTTTTGGCGTTTCAAAACCGTATCGTGATCCGGCTGGGGCACATGGGGCGCCTCCGGCAGATTTTCCAAAGTCGTTAAATTTTGTTTTAACCATTCCCCGTAGGGCTGTTCTTTTGCGATTTTTTCTTTTAATTCCAGATCATCGACAATGCGGCCTTCTTTTAAGTCTATTAAAAACATTTTCCCCGGTTCTAAACGGCCTTTTTTAATCACTTTCTTCGGGTCAATATCCAGCACACCTACTTCCGAAGCCATGACAACCATATCGTCTGACGTCACGTAATAACGGGAAGGGCGCAAACCGTTGCGGTCCAAAATAGCACCAATCACCTGTCCATCTGTAAAGGCAACCGATGCGGGACCATCCCAAGGTTCCATCAGGCATGAATGGTAATGGTAAAAGTCTTTCTTATATTGGGGCATGGTAGCGTGTCCTTGCCAGGCTTCGGGAATCAACATCATAATGGCGTGGGGTAATGAACGGCCGCCCATGACCAAAATTTCCAGAGCGTTGTCAAAAACCGCCGAATCGGACTGTCCTTCGCTAAGAATGGGAAGGATTTTTTTCATTTCTTCTTTGCTGTAATGTTCGCTTTCAAACAAGGCCTCGCGGGCAATCATCCAATTGCTGTTTCCGCGCAAGGTATTAATTTCGCCGTTATGGGCGATATAGCGGAAAGGATGGGCCAAATCCCAAGACGGAAAGGTATTGGTTGAAAAACGGGAATGAACCAACGCCAAAGCCGATTCCATGTCTCGATCCCGCAAATCGGGGAAATAGGGGGCCACCTGGCCCGTGGTCAACATGCCCTTGTAGCCGATGGTTCGACAGGAAAGAGTTGCCACATAAAAAAAGTTCTTCTGTTTCATTTTGGTTTCAGCAACCACAGCGTTTTCAACTCTTTTACGGATTAGAAAAAGTTTGCGTTCAAATGCGTCCGCGTCTTTAATCGAGGCGGATTTGCCGATGAAAACCTGCTTCATTAAAGGTTCGGCAACCCGGGCGGTCGGCCCCACTTCGGCGTTTTCGGTCGGCACCAAGCGCCATCCCAAAAGTTGCTGGCCTTCTTCTTCGATCACGCGGTTAAAAATATCCTCGCAAATTTTGGCCTCGGCTGAATCCGCTGGTAAAAATATAGAACCTGCCGCGTAGTCTCCTTCGGGCGGAAGCGTGATACCCCATTCGGAACAATTTTTACGGAAAAACTTGTCGGGGATTTGGATCAAAATACCAGCGCCGTCGCCAGTATTCACTTCACAACCGCAAGCGCCCCGGTGGTTAAGGTTTAAAAGAATCTCCACGCCCTGTTGGACAATCTCGTGGGACTTATTGTTCTTTATGTTGGCGACAAAACCCACGCCACAGGCGTCTTTGCCCGCGTCGAAAGGATAAAGTAAGTTCTCGTTTTCTTTGACTCGGATCGGTTCTTGAGACATTCAATTCTCCCGGAAATCGTTCATTTCATTAAATAAAGCAAGGTTTATTCCAGAGTTAAAAAAAGCGGTCCCATTTTGGGCCGCTGGTGGAGCAAACTAAATTGGACAGGTAAATTACAATAGATTTATAGCTTTTTCAAGGAAACTTCAAGTAACTAACAAAAACCCCAACACTTCATCCCTTAACCTTTAAACGGGCAAAAATCAGTGTTTCCTTCAAAATCGTAAAGCCAAAAGAGTAACTTTCATCAAGATTTGAACGGGGTTTGACCATGGAAGTAAGCGTCATAAAATTCTTTTTTGGCTTCTAAAAACCGGTTCTCCCTTATAGCTTTTCGAATCATCAAAGTCACATCGGTCATAAATTGCAAGTTATGCATGCTCAACAGCCGCAAGACCAATATTTCTTCCGTTTGAAAAAGGTGCCGTAGATAAGCCTTCGTGTAATTGCGGCAACACTCACAAGCGCAGCCAGGGTCGAGTGTCGAAAAGTCTTCGGTAAATTGAGCGTTCTTTAAGATAATTCGTCCCTCGCGGGTTAACGCTGTACCGTTACGGGCAATGCGGGTGGGCATGACGCAGTCAAACATATCCATTCCCCGTTCTACGCATTCCCAAAGGTCTTCAGGTGTTCCTACTCCCATCAAATAGCGTGGTTTATTTTCGGGCAAGTAAGGGGCCGTGTTCTTCACCACCTGGTAAATACTTTCTTTCGGCTCGCCTACTGAAACTCCGCCAATGGCGTAACCAGGAAAATCAAAGGCCAGCAATTGCTTTGCGCTCTTTTCCCGCAAATGGGGAAAGTTTGAACCTTGCACGATTCCATAAAGAGCTTGAATCTGATCCCGCCCGCTCTTTTTGTGAGTTTCCCAGCATCGCTCGGCCCAACGGGCCGTGCGGTCCACGGACTTTTCCACATAATCTTCCGGCGAGGGAAAAGGGATGCATTCATCAAAGGCCATAATGATGTCCGCGCCAATCTTATGTTGCAACTGGGTGGCGCTTTCCGGCGTCATTTCACAAGTACTGCCATCCAAATGCGATTGAAATTTCACACCATCCTCTGTAATTTTCCTTAAGTCCGCCAGACTGAATACCTGAAAACCTCCGCTGTCTGTCAAAATCGGTTTGTCCCAATGCATGAAATGGTGGAGACCCCCAGCCTTTTCAATTAAATTCGCCCCAGGCCGAAGCATTAGGTGATAGGTATTCGCTAAAAGAATTTCCGAACCGCAAGCCAACACATCCTCAGGTGAAAGAGCTTTCACTGAAGCCTGTGTGCCCACCGGCATATAACAGGGCGTTTGAATAGACCCGTGCGGCAATTTTAAAATCCCATTTCGGGCGGGTGTTTTTGAATCCTTAGCCGTAACTTCAAATTCATGAAAAGCCATAAACCCTCGCGCTTCGTAATACTTTCAGCAAAAGTGCGGCCATCATACTGATTTTCGGGAACTCTTTGGGTGAAAACCCTTTATTTTGGTTAGAATGCGCTTATGAAACGAGAAATATACGTGCCACCCCAAGGCCCGCCTCTGGAAGGCCCCAGCCGAGATATCTACCCGCTCATGGGCGAAGAAAATATCTTTAAAATGCTTTCGGATTTTTACAAAGAATTAGAAAAGTCGCCCATTCGGGCCATGTTTCCGCCTAACATGGAAGAAGCTTCTCAAAAATCAGCCAAGTTTTTCGTTCAGGTTTTGGGAGGCCCGCCACTTTATGTGATCGACCACGGCCCACCCCGCATGAGAGCTAGACATATTCCTTTTGAAATTGATGAAAAAGCTCGCCAAATATGGCTGGGTTGTTTTATGAAAACCATTGAAAACGCTGATAAGAAATATAACTTTCCCCCGCAACATATGGAGGGCTTTAAAGATTTCCTGGAAAGCTTTTCCGCTTGGATGGTCAATAAAGGTTAATTGACAATGTAAGTCGCAATAAAAAAGCCGCTCTTCCGTTTCGAGGAACGGGGCCTTTTAGTTCAACCTTCAGCTAACTTGGAAGTCAACTCCAGAGGTGTAGCGGTTCTGCTCTCCGCTTGTGTCGCATCGGCGGCAGTAATGGCAGTTGTAGAATCAGGTTTCGCGTCACCCAACTTTGCTTGCAAAGCTTTTAGATTTGTTTCCGCTTTGTTAGAACTTTTGCTCCCCACTTTCGAAGTGTCGATCGCGACAGCCTTTTCCAATACCGGAACAGTCTTGTCGGCTACGCGTGTATCCGCTTTCAAATAGGCCAAACCTTCGCTATTTAAACGACAAGATTCCCACTTTTTGGATAGCAATGTTCCGATAGCTTGATAGGCTGAATCGCCTCGTCCGTTTAGCCGGCTTCAGCTAAATCACCAGCAGCCTTCATTGCTTCCTTGATCAAAGGCTTTTGGGTACAGCTACTGATGTAGCTGCGACGGGTGCGGTTGCACCGGTCATGGCCGGGGTGGTTGAAGCAGGCGGTCGTATTAGCCGCGCACAATCTTAGGGTTAAAATAAAAATCCTGCCATTAAAAGCACAAACGCGTTCATGTTTCGAATCATCTGCGACTACTTAATTTTATAAAAATCAATCGCAAGACGACTCATGCATTCCAGCCAATAGCCAAGAAAAAAACCAAATACTCTGCAACATATTGATTCCAAAACCAAAACAGGCGCCAAAAGCAACTTAGAATACGGCCACTAGTTTATTTTAAGAACTTCCTGAATTTTTTGTTTTAATTCGGATACACCTACCGGTTTGCTGAAAAAGGCCTTTACGTTAAAACCCTTATTTTGAAAATCCTCTTTTAAATCAGCATAATGGCCCGAAACCACAATTATTGGGAGACTGGGAAATTCTTTTTTTAAAATAGAAAAAAGCTCCAGGGTATCCATCCCCGGCATGAACATATCCGTTACCAAAAGATCAACCTTTTGCTCATGCAACTCCGCCATCGCCCTGGCCCCATGCTCTGCTAAGAGCACCTTAAAACCCTCTTTGACAAAATTTTTCTCATAAACTTTTTGTATTCCAACGTTATCTTCTGCGAATAAAATTGTAAAATCCGAGCTTTTCATTCTTTACTCCTTTGTTGATCAAGTGCCCGGAAAAAACCGGGGAACTACAATTAAGGTTCAAGCCATTATACTCACTCAAAATCAACCGTTCCCGGTTCATCAAGAACTTTTCGCACCCGCTTCACAAGGTAATCCAGTTCAAATGGTTTCTGAATAAGATGGATATTTGAATCTAATATTCCCTGTTGAGACAGCACTTCAGCCGTATAGCCTGATATAAAGATAACCTTCACCTGCGAACGTGATTTTTTCAATTCATCCGACAATTGTTTTCCGTTCATCCGGGGCATGATGGTATCAGTTAACAAAAGGTCAATTTTGCCTTGGTAATCTTGGGCTTTTTGGACTCCCTCAACCCCATCAACCGCCTGTAAAACGTTATAGCCGTATTTTTCCAGAACCCTCACCAGTAATTTTCTTACTGGTTCCTCGTCTTCCGCCACCAAAATGGTTTCCGATCCCATTGCTGATATTGTTTCCTGCTTGTCTTCCAACTCAACTTTCTCAAAATGTTGGAGAGCGGGAAAACGAAGGGTAAATGTGGTTCCCACTCCCGGAATACTATGGACAAAAATAGCGCCATTCCACTTTTTCACAATTGCGTAAACCGAAGCCAAACCCAACCCAGTGCCTTTGCCCTCTTTGGTGGTGAAAAAAGGCTCAAAAATATGTTCCTGAACTTCCGGAGTCATTCCGATTCCCGTATCCGTGACATTGAGTTGGACATAAGTACCAGAAAAAACATAATCGTCCTTACCTACCTGAGATGGACTCACTTCCACATTTTCCGTCTCAATCATCAATGTACCGCCCCGGGGCATGGCGTCCCTTGCGTTCAGAACCAGATTGAGGATGACCTGCTGGATTTGACCCGCGTCGGCCAGAATGGGTTTTAAGTCTTTGTCCTGTTTGAAGGAAAGATCAATCGAGGCGTCAATAAGCCGTTTGAACATTTTGTTCATTTCATCATTGATTTCATTAAAGTTAACAGCCTGGGGTTTGGAAACCTGTTTTCGTCCGAAGACCAACAGTTGTTTGGTCAATTCTGCGCCCTGCCGCACGGCCTTTTGAATTTCCAGCAATTCCTCCGCTTGGGAACCGTTCTTTTCCAAATCGCTCAAAAGAAACTCAATATTCCCGCCGATGACGCTCAAGAGATTATTAAAATCATGAGCTACACCCCCAGCCAGGCGCCCAATAGCGTCCATTTTTTGAGACAACCGGATTTGTTCTTCCTGTTTTTGGAGGGTTAATTCAACCTGTTTACGATAGGTAATGTCCCGGGCGATAATTGAGACACCGGCTATTTTATCCATCAAATTTCTAATCGGCGTTAGGGTAATGGATACATGTATCTGATCTCCGTTTTTCTTAACCCAAATTTCCTCGTGATTAGAGACTTCCGCTTTCTCTATGGTTTTGTTCCAAAGCTTTCTGGTTTCGTTTAATTGATCCGCACGAACGAGAGAAATAGCCAATTGCCCTTTCATTTCATCAAAACTGTAGCCAAATATGATTTCCGCGCCCTGATTCCAATTAGTAACTTTTCCTTTTAAATCAAAGCCCACAATCGCCACAGCGGATTGCTGTAAAATCGCGGTCAGCTGCGATTGGGATTCCTCGGCCCTTTTCCGGGTCAAAGCATATCGGACAGCTCTTTCCAAAAAGTCCGAATCCAATTTACTCATATTTAGAAAATCAGCTGCCCCCAAATGCATCGCTTCCAAGTCCGATTCATAATCGGTGATACCGGTTAAAAGGATAACCGGAGCTTGGCATTTTTCCTGCTGTATGGCGTAGCGCAGAAAATCCATTCCCGATTCCTTGCCAAGTTTGTAATCGACCAGATAGGCGTCATGTTTTCCCTGATGAAGTTTTTTTAAGCCTTCTGAAAGACTCGCGGCATTGTCTAGTTCGTACCGGCCATGCTGAATTTTTGAAAAAAGAACCCGAATAATCTCATAATCCGCCAGATTGGATTCCACCACTAAGACGCGAATGATCTTCCTGCTCATAATTAAGCCTTCCTGATGATGATCCCTTACACTGTCGATGTACTATTTCAAGAATCGTAAAAACTATTATTTTTGTTTGCTATTGGCAGTCCAATGTCATGTCTTTCGTCGTTCAAACAGGCAAAAAATTTTAAACCATCAGATGAAGATTTTTCCACAAACCACATCGAAATTTTAGCGAAACAAATTTTGAACCTTAATATCAATACACAAGAGATATCGTTTTTGAAGAGCGTCATCGAATAGGGCCGAAATAGTGACGCACATATTGCCTGAAGCCATTGAGAGATAAGGTTCCGTAGTGAAATCAGTTTTTTCAAGCCCTTCTTCTATCAGCATATAGTAATAATCTTTCATCGTATGGTCAGTTCCTTTGGGAGCGGGACGAAACAAAGTCTTATTGCGGTGAAAAGAATCGAAATCATTAAAAAAAGTTTTGCTCACCTGAATTCCCTGTTCATCTAAAACATAAAAGCATTCAATATTGGCGAAACGACTGGCGACCCGCTCCAGTTTTTGATCAAAATCTAATGCGGATACTTTGGAAAGTTCGGATTGTAGTTCAGTAATCATGGAATGGTGTTTTGCGTTGTGAATTCGTTTGACGCTGATTTTTTGCATCTCACTCGCT
>Ga0182012_10004648_pt1 | contig 14284 bp, 10 predicted proteins | sample 612S2SmetaG_FD_120486 | JGI IMG/M metagenome (GOLD analysis project Ga0182012, IMG submission 120486) | Permafrost microbial communities from Stordalen Mire, Sweden - 612S2S metaG | ecosystem: Environmental > Terrestrial > Soil > Wetlands > Permafrost | place: Sweden: Stordalen | collected... | reverse complement strand
CTCGGCTTTGAATAAGCTGGCCGAGATTCTGGTGCCGCCTATGAAGAACAACCCGGGCGCGCTGGATGCGCATGCTCCCGAGTTTCTGGATTTTCTGATTTCGCGGTCCCCTGCGCCGAGCCAGGCGCTTTATCGCGAAGGTTTGGATGGGCTAAACGCGGCCGCGAAGAAGCATTTCCACAAATCTTTTGCTGAACTCGATGCCAAGCAGGCCGATTCCATTATCCGGCCGCTCCTGGTAGCGCGCGCTTGGGATAAAGATATACCGAAAGATCCCATGCAGCACTTCATGACGCAGGTGCACGGAGACTTGCGCATCGCGACTACGAATTCTGCCGAGTGGGCTGCCGCAGCGCCCGCCCGCGGTCGAGGCCGTTTCAACTCCGGCCGCCGCATGTATTGGAAGCCAATTGATCCGCGAGTGGGAGCCTAACCAAAATGCCTATTAAACAGTACGACGTCTTGATCGTTGGCTCCGGCCACTCTGGCGGGATGGCCGCCAATATTCTTACGGGCCACGGTATTTCGTGTCTAATGCTGAACGCCGGGCCGCAAGCCGATTACGAACAAGATCGCGCGCAGAAGGCGGCGCACGAGTTGCCCTATCGCGGCTTTGGTGAGCCGGGAAGGTTGCCGCACGTTTATCAAGCGGACGAATTCAATGCTAACCAGTGGGTGGATGAAAAGGAAGTGCCTTTCACGCACCCGCCCGACGCCGTCTATAACTGGGTGCGCGTTCGTCTGTTAGGTGGACGTTCGCTGTTCTGGGCGCGGCAGTCTTTTCGCTTGAGCGATTACGAATTCAAAGCTGCCGATATCGATGGCACAGGCGAGAACTGGCCCATCAGCCATGATGATGTGGCGCCGTTCTATTCGCGCGTCGAAGAGATCTTCCGGGTCACAGGCCGCAAGGAAGGATGGCCGCAATTCCCCGACGGCAATTTCGTGGAATTCGCCGCATCGGAAGATACCACCAGCATTAAGCAAGTAACCGCAGCAGCCACCAAACGCGGCATTCAGGTTTCCAAATGGCGAACCGCGCTGGGCAGAGACGGCCTCGCCAGTTCAATCAATCTTCTTTTGCCCGATGCACTGGCAACAGGCAAGTTAGACATTGTCGAGAATGCCATTGTCCGCGAAGTAACGATTGACAAGAACACCGGCCTTGCGAATGGCGTGCATTTTGTCGACCGCCATTCGCACCGCGAAATGCACGTGAAGGCGAAGGTCGTCGTTCTCGCCGCAGGAACGTTGGAGAGCACTCGCCTATTGCTGAATTCGAGGCTGGCCAATTCGAGCGGTGCGCTGGGCCATTATTTGGTTGACCAGATGTATGGGGTAAACGTCGTTGCTTCCGTTCCCGAAGCACGCGACGGCAAAGCGCCTGCGGGCTTGATGGGCGGCAGCGCGTTCATGCCGCGATTCCGAAATCTTTCCAAAGACAAGAAAAGTAACTTCATTAAAGGCTACTGCATGCATCTGAGCAGCGGCGGCGGCGTTAGTCCGAACTACTTCCCGCTGTACGGCGAAGAGTTGCAGCAGAAGGTCGACAGCTACCAGGGGTCTTGCGTCACGGCCGGCATATTCGGCGAGCGCGTCGCGCGCTTTGAGAATCACGCCCGCATTAATAAAGACGTGAAAGATGCCTGGGGCATTCCAGTGCTGCATATCGAAGCGCGCGATAGCGACAACGAAGTCAATCTTCGCAAAGACGCTGCCGATACCGCCGAACAACTCTTCCGCGAGTGCGGTTGGGAGATCGTTTGCAAAACCGATGAGGTGAACCCTCCCGGCTACAGCATTCACGAAGTCGGCACGTGCCGCATGGGCAACGATCCGAAGAAGAGCGTGCTGAACAAGTGGAACCAGACCCATGACGTCAAGAACCTGCTGGTGGTAGACGGCGCCAGCTTTGTTACGGCTGGTTGGCAGAATCCGACAATGACGATACTCGCTCTCTCGATGCGGGCCTCGGAACACTTGGCTGAAGAGATTTCCAAAGGCAACATCAGCTAACGGTCTTGCCAGACTCGCTAAAAGAAGCTCGCCAGTTATTAGCCGAAGCTCGCAACATCGCTATTCTCAGCGGCGCGGGGGTCTCTGCCGAAAGCGGAGTCCCTACGTTTCGTGGAGCGGCCGGCTTGTGGCGGAAGTTCCGGCCGGAAGACCTGGCAACACCAGAAGCGTTCGCTCACGATCCCAAAACATCCTGGGAGTGGTATAGCTGGCGGCGAGGAATTGTGGCCGGCGTTCAACCCAACCGAGGGCACTTTGCACTGGCTAAGACCGAGTGCACCGTGATTACGCAAAACGTCGACGGCCTTCATCAACGGGCCGGTAGCAAGAACGTGATCGAAGTACACGGCAGCATTTGGCTGCTGCGCTGCACGCAATGCAGACGGGAATGGGAGGATCTCTCACCTGCGATTGAACTTATGCCGCATTGCAAGTGTGGCGGCTTGGCCCGGCCAGGCGTTGTCTGGTTCGGCGAAAGCCTCGATCCCAACGTATGGGCGGCTGCTGAGACGGCGGCACGCTCGTGCGATGTACTCATCGTTGCCGGCACCTCGGCCGTTGTCTATCCAGCCGCTGGACTGGCCCCGATAGCGAAGGCGGAAGGGGCGAAGATCATCGAAGTGAATCTCGAAACGACATCCCTTTCGGCGTCGGTGGACTACTCGTTTACTGGACCATCTGGAGTGATCCTGCCACAATTGTTAGATCGATAAAATGATCGAAATTCACCAGCTCACCCAGCTCGAAGAATTTGCGACCGTGGTCCGGTTGCAGCGCGAGATCTGGGGCTTCGACGATGTTGAACTCTTACCGCAGCGGCTCTTTGTCGTGGCAGACAAAATCGGCGGGCAGATTTTAGGCGCGTTTGACAACGGCAAGATGGTGGCCTTCTGCTTGGGTATACCTGGTCTTAAGGCAGGCGGCAAATACTATATCCACAGCCACATGATGGGCGTGCTGCCCCCGTATCGCAATAGCGGACTAGGCCGGCGGCTGAAGTTGGAACAACGCTTATGGGCCTTAGCACGCGATGTGGAACTGATCGAATGGACGTTCGATCCGCTGCAACTCAAGAACGCGTTCTTCAACATTGAACGCTTAGGCGTGATCATCCGGCGCTACGTTCACAATCAATACGGCACAACCAGCAGCACTCTGCACGGCGGCTTGCCGACAGACCGGCTCGTGCCCGAATGGTGGATCCGTTCGCCTCGCGTGGAGGCCCTTACCAGCGGCCATCCCTTTACGCGCAATCCAACGCAAGCGCGTATCAGCATTCCATCGAACATCAACGATCTCATTCAAAACGACCCGGCACGGGGCCGACAGATCCAAAAAGACGTAGGTGATCAATTTGATCAACAGTTTCGCGCCGGCTTGGCCGTTATCGGTTTTGAAAAATCTGAAGATTCAGGAACATACCTTTTAGGAACATGGGAATCAAAGTAGACCGTATCATACTGCGCCACATCCGCATTCCACTGGTGCATTTTTTCGAAACAAGTTTTGGCCGGACGTTTGACCGCGACATCATCCTGGTGGAAGCCTTTGCCGGTGATGTATCCGGCTGGGGTGAAGTCACCGCCGGAGAAAATCCTTTCTATAACGAAGAGTGGACGGGGTCCATCTGGCCGTTGTTGATCGACTACATTGCGCCGCGCATTCTGAAACATGAGTTCGCGGATGCCGGTGAAGTGAACGCTCGCACTGAACATATTCGGGGCCACAACATGACGCGCGGCGGTGTCGAAACGGCCATCTGGGACTTGGAAGCCCGCCTGAAGAACGAGCCTCTTTGGAAGGCCATTGGCGCGGGCGCGCGACATGAGATCCCTTGCGGCGTCTCCATCGGCATTCAAGATTCTGTCGAACAACTGCTCGAAAAAATCGAGACCGAAATCAACGCTGGTTACCAGCGCATCAAGATGAAGATCAAGCCCGGCTGGGACGTGGACGTAGTCCGCCAAGTGCGCGAGAAGTTTCCGCAGATCAAGCTGATGGCCGACGCCAACTCGGCTTATACGCTGGCCGATATCGATCACTTGAAGAAGCTTGACGACTTCTATCTGATGATGATTGAACAACCGCTGGCCCATGACGACATCATTGACCATGCTGTGCTGCAGGCGGCGCTGCAAACTCCGATCTGCTTGGATGAGTGCATCCGCTCGGCGCATCATGCCGAGCAAGCCATCCGCCTCAAGGCTTGCCGCATTATCAACATCAAGCTCGGCCGCGTGGGCGGCTTTGGCGAAGCCAAGCGAGTGCATGACATTTGTCAGACAAACAACGTGCCCGTTTGGTGCGGCGGCATGCTGGAGTCAGGCATTGGCCGCGCGCACAACATTGCGCTTTCGACGCTGCCCAACTTCGTGCTGCCAGGCGACGTTTCGGCCAGTAAACGCTATTGGAAACGTGACATAATTGTGCCTCCGGTAGAGGTCTCGCCCACTGGCACCATCACGGTCACCGATACGCCGGGATTCGGATATGAGATTGATAAAGACTTTCTAGAAAGCCTGGTCGTGCGACAGGAAATCCTCTTCTAGCTATCCTGTATATTTACTATGCTCAATCCCGGAATTTTCCGCGAATATGACATTCGCGGAATCGCTGACCAAGAATTGCTCGACCCTGAAGTGGAACTCATTGGGCGAGCGCTGGCCACCCACCTCATTCGCCAAAGCGGACGCTTGATCTGCTTAGGCCGCGACTGCCGACTCAGCGGTCAGCGCATTCATGACGCCCTATTGAAAGGCATTTTAGCCACGGGAGCGGAGGTGCTCGATATAGGCGTAGGCCCGACGCCGCTACTTTATTACTCAGCGGTTCACTTCAAAGCCAACGGCGCGATCATGATCACCGGGAGCCACAACCCCGCCGAATACAACGGACTCAAGACTGTGTGCGGCAGCGGCACGCTGCATGGCGATCAGATTCAGCATGTGCTCAAGCTCATACAAACGAATGACTTCGAGAGCGGCACGGGCACTGTAAAGAGCGTCGACGCGGCGACACCTTACGTGGCCGAAGTGGCGGCGCAATTTTCAGCGCTGCCCCGCAAAGTAAAGGTTGTCTTCGATGCCGGTAACGGGACCGCCGGGCCCACGATTCACCGCATTCTGGAAAAGCTCAACATAGAGCCGATTGAACTCTTTTTTGAGATGGACGGGCGATTTCCGAACCATCACCCCGACCCAACGGTGGTCTCGAATCTTAAGCATCTACAAGATGCCGTACATGCGAACAAAGCCGAACTCGGTATCGCGTTCGATGGCGATTCCGACCGCATCGGCGCGGTAGATGAGAGTGGCAATGCCGTCTACGGTGACATGCTGATGCTCATCTTTGGCCGCGAGATTCTTACGCGCAAGCCAGGCGCTACGTTCATTGGCGAAGTCAAGTGCTCGCAAATCATGTACGACAAGCTGGCCGAACTGGGCGGCAATCCAATCATGTACAAGACCGGGCACTCTCTCATCAAAGCCAAGATGAAAGAAGAGCATGCGGAACTGGCCGGCGAGATGTCGGGCCATATGTTCTTCGCCGACCGGTATCACGGTTTCGACGATGCGCTATATGCGGCGTGCCGCCTGATTGAGATTGTGGCCAAATCAGGCAAGCCGCTTTCATATCAGATGGAAGGCATTCCCAAGTTGGTTTCCACACCGGAGTTGCGCGTGGATTGTCCCGACGACAAGAAGTTTCAGGTCGTAGAGAAGGTAGCTGCCGCCGTGCGCCAGCGCTACAAAGTTGTAGATGTGGATGGCGTGCGGGCGATCTTTGAGCATGGTTGGGGACTGGTGAGAGCCTCGAATACGCAGCCGGTTCTGGTGATGCGATTCGAGGCTACTAGTGACCAACTCCTCACTCAATATAGGGATGAGTTAGAGGGCATAGTGGAAGAGGCCAAGAAGTTGGCTGGGGTTCAGTAGAGGAGGTATTGTTTCCTCCGATCGGCAAATTTGGCGGCTTCGGTTTGGGCGGCGGTATAGATATCGATGGCTTCTTTGCCTTGGTTTAGAGCGTCGATCACCTCGTGGCTACCGATCAGGGTTTTGCATTTTTCGAAATCGATTTTGCCGGGGTACAGCGTGCGCAAGGCGACAGCGAGTTCGATGCCGAGACGGGTGCTGTCGAAGCTTTCGCGATCGGTGATGACGAAGCGGACGCCTTCGATCATTTGACCGGAGAAGTTTGAGGACGTGGGTTGGAACTTTGTCGGATAGACGCGCACGCCGGGAATCAATTGAGCGTTGAGGGCAGTGGCGAGTGCGGGCCCTTGAATCCAATCAGCACCTACTTGTTCGAACGGAGCATCGGTTCCCCGCCCTACTGAGTAATTGGTGTTGTATTCCAACATTCCGATTCCCGGGTAGAGCAATGCCGCATTGAGGCTGCGCATGTTGGGTGAAGGATTGACCCAAGTGAGCGTGCTGGAATCGAACCAATCGCCACGCTGCCAGTTCTTCATACGAATAACGTGGAGATCGGCACCCCAATGTTGTTCAGCGTTGGCCATCTGCGCGAGTTCGCCAAATGTCATGCCGTGTCGCAAGGGCATGTCATAGCAGCCGACGAACGATTGCAGATCTTTATCGATCATGGGCGCTTCGATGTGGGTTCCGGTAATCGGGTTGGGACGATCGAGCACATAGAAAGGTTTGCGCGCCTTGCCGGCTTCTTCGAGCGCGTAGAGGATGGTGCACGAGTATGTATAAAAGCGCGCGCCGACATCTTGAATATCGAACACGACGGCATCGAGACTCTGCATTTGCGCGGCAGTCAGGCGGCGTTGATTGGGCATATAGAGGCTGGTCACGGGAATACCAGTTTGCGGATCTTTGGAGTTGCCCACATCGGAATCTTGCGTGCCGCTGATGCCGTGTTCGGGCGAATAGAGCACGATGTGAATGCCGGCTCCGATCATGGCGTCAATATTGCGGTGGCCGGCGCGGTCGAGTCCTGTTTGATTGGTGATCAGGCCGACGCGCTTGCCTTTGAATTCACGGAAGTTTTCAGACTCTAAAACGTCGATGCCGGTTTGGGTATCGGCATTGCGCGGAATGACACGATGAGCGCCGGCGCCGGAGATGGTTTCGTTATAGCCGGTGATGGCCACGTCGTTGGGGATGTTGAGACCGAAGCCAGCGGCAATAGCGGTGGCGAGACGGCCGCGTAGAGAGCTGAGAGAATTGCCGCGTTTGAGGTGAACGACGTTCGAAAGAAAGATGACGAACGAGTGACTGGTAGGATCGATCCACAAAGAGGTTCCAGTGAAGCCGGTGTGGCCGTAGGAACCGATGGGGAAGAGTTCGCCGCGATTGCTGGAGAAAGGCGAATCGATATCCCAACCGAGGCCGCGGAGAATGGGCTGATCGGCAGGGCTGCCAGGTTCGGTGAATTTACGAACGGTTTCGGGATTGAAGATACGCACGCTGTTGCTGCCCGTGCCCATGCCCACTAACATCTGTGCGTATTTAGCAAGGTCGTCAGCCGTGGTGAAGACGCCCGCATGACCAGCAACACCGCCCATGAAGCGCGCCGTTGGATCATGTACGACACCGCGGAAGGGCATGCCATTTTCTTCTTCGTATTCCGTAGGCGCGATGCGCGGAATAAGAGAGGGATTGGGTAAGTAACCCGTATCGTTCATCCCCAGAGGCCCATAGATTTGTTCGTGCGCAAATTCAGCGAGCGACATGCCAGAGAGGCGGCGCACGATTTCGCCCATGAGGAGAAAATTGATATCGCTATAAATAAAGCGCACCCCGGGAGGTGCGATGGGTTTGGCCATGAGCGCTTTCTGAATACCGGTTTCGTAACCGGTCCAGGCGGGAACCAGTTCGACATCGGGCGGCATACCGGAGAAATGCGTCATTAATAAACGAATGGTGATGTCGCTTTTGCCGCCTTGAAATTCGGGCAGGTACTTGATCACCGGATCGTCAATCCGCAGCTTGCCTTGTTCGAACAAACGCATGACGCAAGGGGTTGTGCCGATCACTTTCGTGAGCGACGCCGCATCGAAGATCGTGTCGAGCGCCATCGGTTCGTGATCGGGCAGCCAGGCTTTGGAGCCATAAGCCTTGCGGTAAACAATCTCGTTGTTACGACCCACCAGCAAAACGGCGCCAGGGATGAGATGGCTTTGCACGGCTTCGTCAATGATGGGATCAACCGTGCCAGAGGCCGGTGTCTGTGCACAGGCACACAGCGGCGACACGAAGGCTGCAATGCCGGCGGCAAGCCATGTACGAAACGGAATTTTCATGTTCTTAAATTAGGTGAGCTTTCGGGCGATTTGCTCTAACAAATGCGCCAATTCTACGTCTTTTTTGGTGATGCCCCCGGAATCATGGGTGGTTAGATCAACTCGGACCTTGTTATAGACGTTGAACCATTCCGGGTGATGATTCATTTTCTCAATGCCGATGGCGGCCATGGTGATGAATCCGATGGCGGTAGGAAAATCGGCAAATTGAAACTCGCGATGGAGTTTGGCTTCTTTGATGGTCCAGCCCGGGAGGTTGCCCAAAACGGTATGGAGTTCCTCGTCGCTGAGTTTGTGGAGGGGCATGAAGATATTCTGCCAGAACAGGAAAGAGTTCAGGCGCCAGAAGTCGTAAGCCACCGGGGATGATGTGTGCGGGCGGCGCTCAGAAGGCAGCCTCCGCCGGCCAAAGCGCCAATCAGTCCTTACCTGGCAACCGCCACATTCAAATAATTTCCGTAACCCACCACCACTGTCGATCCAATGAGTACAACTAATCCAAGGGCCAGCAGGCGGCCAGCCGTTCGGCCGCTCCCGTTCCATTCGTTCAAGCCAATACCCCACAGCGTACTAAAGATAACAATGCTCGCCATGTGAAGCGTCCAACTGGAAAAAGAGTAAGCGCCCATCTTTGTCTCGCCCATACTATAAAAGAAGAATTGAAAATACCAGGTGGTTCCGGCTAACGCGCAGAGTAGATAATTCCTGATCAGCGGTCGCTCGCTCGCCAGATATTCAGAAGCCGTTTTGTTACGGATATTGAGATAGACTGACCACACACAGTTAGTGATGAATCCACCCATCAACACAACGATCAAAACCGGCAGCCCTTGCCAAAGCGGCGGCGTGCCAGCCTTCACAGCAAGCGCTTTGATCGGCGCGCCCGCCGCTAGTCCGTAAGCGAAACAGGAACTCATCAAGCCCGAAACAAGCGCCATTAGAAAGCCCTTCTTCAGGTCAAACTCTTTGATGGCCGCTTGTGCAACATCAACCGAGATGGTCCGCTCTTTGTATATACCTGCGAGCCCTGCGATTGCGATCCCCACAAGGCACAACCCGATGCCGAGTAGAGTCACGCGCCCTGCGGATTTCTCCCACACTTGACTCACAAAGGTGCCACTCACAATAGGCGGCATCAGCGTGCCGAACGCCGCACACAAGCCCATCACAATGGCAATTCCGAGCGAGAGCCCGAGATAGCGAACCGTAAGCCCGAAAGTCAAGCCGCCAACGCCCCAAAGCAACCCAAACAGGATGCACCAAAGAACCGTGGAAACAGGAGCTCGCCCGAGAACTCCAGACAAACCGTGGGTAAGCAGCAATGCAAGCAACCATGGCGCGATGATCCAACTAAAAACGCCGCCCACTAGCCAATACGTTTCCCAAGACCAGTTCTTCACCCCCCGATAGGGAACGTAAAAGCTTCCAGCGGCAAGACCGCCGAGCCAGTGAAACAGGACGCCAAGCGCAGGGTTTGGAGTCATGGCTGCAGCGTGAGAACTGCAACTCCTAAGGCACCAAGCTGATACTTACTTTCATTCACTTCGCGGACCACCGGCGGGTGACTTTGGGTCGTTTCATCCACAAACTCTACGTCCTTCGCTATCTGCGGTAGGCTCAGTTCAATCGAATGATCACGTTTGTTCACGAGCAACAGTTTGTGCTTGCCGTTTTCACTGATGAACCCGAGAGCGAAGACAGCCGGGCTGTCTGTTGAGGTGCTCACCAGCTTGTCACCCACACTAAAATTGTGTTTCAACAGCGCCAGTACTTGCAAGCGCGGATTCGCCGAACCAGTATTCCAATCCACCATGGAGACGCTCGGGAACTGCGTTGGATAGCCGATAAGCTGTGATTCTCCCGCCACATCAATACCCAACTTGGCAAGCTGACCGAAGACATAGGCATAGGTGGCCCCGGACAAACTCCAATACGACCCCGGAATCGGCGCCGTCACGTGACCCGGTTTATCCTGCCCCATATCGTCCGCCGAGATCGAACCAATTTCATCGATGGTGGTGCGGGTAGACGGCGACAGGCGCTTACGGATCTCTTCCACGTATCTCACCGTAGTCAAGAAGTGGTCGGCTTGTTCAAAGAACGTAAATTGCTCCACTTCGAGAGTTTGGTCCACACTCGGCGTGGCATAGAAGTGATAAGAGATCATATCCAAGGGAATGCCAGGCTTGTGGTTTGCCGGATTCAAGAAATACTCAAACATTCTAGGGTTGTCGGAAGGCCCAGCCAGCGCCAGTCCCACGAACTTCATCTGTGGCGCTACCGCTTTGATCGCGGAAACAATCGAGTCATAGCACAACACGTAGGTTTCCGGCGTCATCTTGTGCTCGAAATCAACCTCGTTCAAAACTTCCCAATACGGAATCTTGAAATGGTGGCCCGATTCCCGCCGCTTGCCGTACTCGTCTGTGAACCCGCCGTTCACATACCAACTCACCAGCCGCCCATAGTAGTCGCCCAGTTCTTTGCCTGATGGATCGCGGAGTTCGGTTCCTTGCGTGTAGGTCCAAGTCACTCCATCGGGATCACTGGGATAAGCCACTGGTTTTGGCGTGACCCACATCCACTGTGGCGTTGTGCTGAAATTTACGATAACGGAGTGGCCGCTCGTCGCGCGCAGAAAGTCCTCGGTCATGGGGTCAATCAGAGAGAAGTCCCACGAAGTCTTACCGTCAGCCGGTGGTTCCAGTTCCGCCACCGCTAATTTCGGGTACGGTAGCCACGGAACATATCTGACGTAGTCGGCCCCTAGACGCTTCACCTCCGCATAAGCTTTTTCGCCGATCGCCGACCCCGGCCGCAAAGGCGGATTGACGACTACCTGCAGTGTCGGAATCGTTTTATTCACAGCCTCTACTTTGTCCCAAGAGACCTCAACCTTTTCCCCGAACGCGGAGACAGACACTATCGACAAGATCAAGACAAACGAAGTTTTGAAAATTATCATAACCGCTCATCAGCAAACACGAACCATTTCCAATCCCAACAGCGCTGCCAGTTTTTCCAACTTGGATGACATATGCCCAACCCCAATGGCGCAATGATGCGCGGGTCCATGCGCGCTCCAATCCGTGACAAACCGCCGCGCGCCAATGCCAAATCGGTAGCGGCTGTTCGTGTTGCCAATCTGCAAAATCGGACCCGGTACGGATTCACCTTCCGCTACCAGAAATTGGACTCGTCCGTCGTTTCTCTCCACCACTGAAAGGAGAGTCACGGGTCCGTGCTTCACCGACATCTCCACCGAAAGCCCGCGGCCCACTTTTCCGTGATAGACGCTCAGCGGCTTAACCTTCACCTTGCCTTCCGCGATCGCCGCATGGCCGGGCCCATCATGTCCGAGAAGCACTACATCGTCTTTGAAGTCTGTCGCATAAAACTCCGAGAACGACCCGCCCGCGCCGAATGTGTCCATGATTTTCATTGCCTGCACATTCTTCACTTCGTACTCGCCCGCTACCGGAACTCCGTTCGCCGTCAAGTGAGTGGTTCCCAGAATAATAGAACTAATCGCGTCTTCATTGGCCGCGTTGCCAGTGCCGCGATAATAATAAGCGAGCGATCCCAAGTTATGCTTCTTCACCAGCTTTTCGAGTGCTACCGAGGTGCGGGCCGATCGCGCTAATTCCTCCGCTGGACAGTCTGGTTGCACATCGAATGTCTCGGAGAAGAGACTGACCCTTGCGCTCACTTCCGATAACGCTGTAGCTTCAATCAGGCCGGCGAGTTCTTCCACCTCCAACATCTCAATGTGACCTCCGAAATGACAGCACTCGGCGGTCAGGTCAGAATAAATGTCGAGCATGCCGCCATAGTAGTGCCCCATCAGTCCTAACCGGTTGTGCTCCATTGTGTGCGCAACATGAGCCGCTTCCACCCAATCGCTTATTTCCTGCCAAGCCGCCGTGTCGCCATTCAGCATACCGGTAATCGGAAAGAATGGAATGCGGCAGCGCTTGAAGACGTTAGCGACCTCGGGCCCGGCGCAAGATCCGCACCAAGCCAACCATTCGCCCGTCATCTCGCCGCGGTCGCGCAAGGCATTGAAGGATGCATAATCGATAGCGTCGCCGGGCGCCAAATTCAAGATGATGACCGGCACTTTCGCGCGGCGCACTACGGGCAACACGGTAGAGGAAAGCGCATAGGTGGACACGTGCAGAAACAAAATGTCCACATCGTCTTGCCGGAATCGGTGCCCGGCCTCCACCGCCTTCTCCGCCGTGTCCACCAACCCGCCATTGACCACCTCGCCTCGACCTATTTCTCCCAGGCGCGATGCGATCGTTCCGTTATAGCCGGTAAGCCGCTCGCGTAAACCCGCAAACTGGGGCCAATACGCATCTAGTCCAACACTGAAGAGCCCAATCTTGAGACACGGCTTGTTCGTCATTGCCGTCAGAAGTTAATCCGGAGGCCCAGCTGCAGGCGGCGCGCATCCACGTTCGTCGATGAAATCTGCCCAAAGGTGGGCGTCCCCCATGTCATGTTCGGAACTCCGAACTGCGTGTGATTGAAAATATTGAACGCCTCCACACGCAACTGTGCGCTGAGCCGCTCGGTGATGTGAGTGTTCTTAAAGAGGCTCATATCGTAATTGGCTATGCCGGGAACCTGGAATTGATTGCGGCCCGCGTCCCCTTCCACATGAAGCGTGGGATAAGCAAAGGCTGCGGCATTGAACCATTGCGCCCGCGGATTCTGTCCCTGCGTCGCATTGCCAATTACGTTCGGCACAGACGTATTGAACGTGGGAGCGATGTCGGGCCAGAAAACCGCTGTTGAGATTGTGTGATACTGACCGGCCGAGAATGTCGCGATGCCATTCCATTGCCATCCTCCTACCAGAGCGTTAAGAACGCCTGAGCTATGGCCCAGCAGAGACTTGCCCCTGCCCACCGGCAATTCATAGTTGTAGCTCAATACAAACCTCTGCGGAACATCGTAATCGGAATGGCCCTTATCGAAGAGCTTGAAGTCGGCGCTGATCATGGAAAAATCGTCGGTGTTGCCCAGATCAATCGACTGCTGCCAAGTGTAAGCGCCCAGAAAATAGAGCCCCTTCTTGAAGCGGTGTTCATACCGAAGCGTCAAAGCTTCATAACTCGACCAGCCTCGATTGTCAGACATCAGAATAAAGCCGTTGTACTGCGGAAAGGGTTCACGTTGCGACAGCGGAATGGTATTTGTCGGATCAATCGTGCCCGCATCAAGGTTGTAGCGCTGCGGGAGTTTTTGCCCGGTGTTGCCGGAGTATCCAATCTCTAAAAAGCTACTCGATCCAAACGTGTGCTGAATATCGGCCGTCCATTGCGAGACATAAGGCGTCCGATTGTTCAAGTTCAGGGTGAACGGATTGAAGGAGGCTCCCACGCCGGCCGACGGAAATAAATTGGACAAAGAGAGCGTGGGCGTGGTTGGATTGCTGGTTAGTGTCTGCGACGAATAGAACGGTGCGCCCACAATCTCGAATTGCAATTCGTTCGCGTTGTCGGTCGCATAGTAGATACCCGCGCCTGCTCGAAAAACGGTGTTCTTCGCAAACTGGTAAGCTAGCCCCACGCGCGGCGCGAAATTGTTGTAGTCGGGATTTACAATTTGGGGCCGAACTCCGTGTCCCGCCACGACTTCGCTCCCTGTCGCCGTGTCGAAGAACTCAGCGCGGCCGTTCACCTCGCGCGGCGAAGCGCTAAATTCATAACGCAAACCTAAATTCAAGGTCAGCTTCGAAGTCACTCGCCAGTTATCCGCTAAATAGCCGCCATAGTAGTTCGTCACCATGTTCTGAGCCGAATTACCCACCGACGTCGTGGCGGAATAGATGTCGCCAAGCAGAAAATCGGCCAGTCCGTTGCTCACACCCGTGAACTGCCCAGTGAAACCAAAGGATGGAACACCTCCAAAATCAGTGATCTCGAAATAGTGTTCCCGCATGATCTGAAAGCCAACCTTAAAATTGTGTTTGCCGTGGATGAT
>Ga0182012_10004647_pt1 | contig 14287 bp, 10 predicted proteins | sample 612S2SmetaG_FD_120486 | JGI IMG/M metagenome (GOLD analysis project Ga0182012, IMG submission 120486) | Permafrost microbial communities from Stordalen Mire, Sweden - 612S2S metaG | ecosystem: Environmental > Terrestrial > Soil > Wetlands > Permafrost | place: Sweden: Stordalen | collected... | reverse complement strand
GGTCCCCGTGCGCAGGCGCTGCTTCAGTGCGTCGTCGCGCTCGCCCGTGACCTGCGCCGCCGCCTCCTGCAGCGCCACCTGCACCTCGGCGAGTGCGGGGATCGGGACTTCCGGGGGCACGATATCGTCGAGGATCCGGTCGCGGCGGAGGTAGCCATGCGCCAGCACGTAGTCGCCGATCACCTGCGACTGCCGGAGGCCGCCGCAATGGCCGACCATGAGCCAGCAATGCGGCCGCAGCACCGCGAGGTGGTCGGTGATGTTCTTGGCGTTGGACGGCCCGACGCCGATGTTGACGATGGTCACGCCGCCCTGGCCGTCGGTCCGGGTCAGGTTGTAGGCCGGCATCTGGAACCGGTACCAGGGGGCGGCGGCGATACGGGCGGCGGCGGTTTCGGGATCGTCGCCACGGATGGCCTCGATGCCGCCGGGGGCCATCAGACGGTCATACGGGCTGGCCGGATCGTCCAGTTCGCCAAGGCCCCAGCGGACGAATTGATCCACGTAGCGCTGGTAGTTGGTGAGCAGAATCCAGGGCTGGATCGTGCGCCAGTCGGTGCCGGTGTAGTGCAGCATCCGGCGCAGCGAGTAATCGACGCGCACCGCGTCGAACAGGGCCAGCGGGCGGGGCTGGCCGGGCTCGAACGTCCACAGGCCGTCGGCCACCTCGTCGCCGACGGCGGACAGCAGCGGCGTGGGGAAATAACGGGCGAGTTCGGCCGGTGAAGCATCGATCTGGGCCAGTTCGTCGCCCTGGTCGAGGACGTAGGAGTACGGCATCTCCTGGTCGCTGAGGCCGACATGGATGGTCGCACCGTATTCGGCGGTCAGCGGCTGTAGTTGTTCGCGCAGATAGGGGCGGAAGAAGCCGGGCTGGGTCACCGTCGTGGCGTGGACACCGGGGTTTTGCAGCTTGCCCCAGGCGCGGCGGGTGGAAGGGACCGGTCCGATCGGCGCCCACACCACGCGCAGTTCGGGGTAGCGAAAGCGAGCGCGCTGGCCGGCATCGGGCGGGGTGCCGTCGGCGATGAAGCGGGCCAGGGCGTCGCGCTGGGCCTGGACCGCCTCGATGTGCATGGTTTCGAGCCGGTCCACCGCCTGGTCGGGCGAGAGCGCGGGCGGCATGGTCTCGGGCATCGGTGGCGACCTCCTGACACAACGGCGTCATCATACCCTTGTGGAGCACCCGGTTGGCAGAAGGTTTCGTATAAGGACCGCGGCGGAGGGAGAACGCAATGACGGCAGAGGATCGGCTTGCGCACTATCGGGCAAAGCGGGATTTCGATCGGACGGCTGAGCCTCGGGGCGATGCGGCGCCGCCGGCGGGCGAACGGTTGCGGTTCGTGATCCAGAAGCACGATGCGACGCGGCTGCATTACGATCTGCGGCTGGAACTGGACGGGGTGTTCAAGTCCTGGGCGGTCACGCGCGGCCCGTCGTTGAACCCGCATGACAAGCGCCTGGCGGTCGAGGTGGAGGATCATCCGCTGGACTACGGCGATTTCGAGGGCACGATCCCGGCGGGCGATTATGGCGGCGGCACGGTGCAATTGTGGGATCGGGGCTACTGGTCGCCGGAGGGCACGAGCGCGGCGGCGGGACTGGAATCGGGCGAGCTGAAGTTCACGCTGGAAGGGAAGCGCCTGCATGGCAGTTGGGTGCTGGTGCGGATGAAGCGTGGCTTCGGCGGCGGGAAGCGGGTCAACTGGCTGCTGATCAAGCACCGGGATCGTTTCGCCGTGGATGGACCGGGCGAGGCCGTGCTGGCGGAGGACCGGTCGGTGGCGTCGGGACGATCGATGGCCGATATCGCGGCTGGGAAAGGGCGGAAACCGCTGCCGTTCATGGCGGCCGGCGGAACGGGCGGCTGAGGCAGGGTGAGGCTTGGAGGCCGTCGCGCCACGGGGTCCCGGTGCCGCTGGTGAGGCCGAATGCCTGGTACAGGCGGCCGTCCCGGCTGGTTTCTGAGGAACCGGGTGCGGTCAGGGCGGCGGCGTCATCGCGGCGAGGCGGCGCTCGATTTCGGCCTGGGGAACGTCCTCGATATGGGTGGCGATGTGCCAGGTGTGGCCGAACGGGTCGGTCAGGGTGGCGAGACGGTCGCCGTAGAATTTATCCTCGGGCGGGCTTTCGACGGTGGCACCTGTCGCGGCGGCCCTGTCCACCGTGGCGTCCACATCCGGCACATAGAGGTGCAGGCCCACCGGCGATCCGCCGAATGCGGAAGGGGCCTTGGCGCCGTGCGCGGGGGCTTCATCGGCGAGCATGACGCGGCTGTCGCCGATATCAATCTCGGCATGGCCGATCCGGTTGCCGGGTGCGGGGAGGCGCATGACTTCGCGGGCGCCGAAAGCCTTGGCGTACCAAGCGAGGGCGCGGGCCGCGCCGTCGATGATGAGGTAGGGCGTGAGCGTATGATAGCCGATCGGGACGGGCGATACGGGCATCGGTGTCTCCTCCTGCTGGCTGGCTTCCGGCGGCCACCGAAGCCTACCGGAGGGCCATGGCGATCGGCAACCAGCCTGGGGTTCACCAGCCCGGGCTTCAGGCCGACCCCACCAGATCGGCGATCCGTTCTTCAAAGACTGCCTGCGGCGGGTTTTCGTGATCCAGAATGGTGGCGATTTCGCCGGCGGTGCGCGGTGGGCTGAACAGGTAGCCCTGGACCTGGTCGCAGCCCTCGGCGGCAACCATGGCAAACTGGGCTTCGGTTTCGACGCCCTCGGCAGTCGTTTCTATACCCATATTACCGGCGATGTGGGTCACCGCGCCGACGATCGCGCGGTTGGTGCCCTGGTCGATGTCGCGCACGAATGCCTGGTCGATTTTGACCTTGTCGAACGGGAAACGCTGCAGATAGGCCAGAGAGGAATATCCGGTGCCGAAATCGTCCATCGCGATGCGGACACCGAGTGCCTTGATCTCGCCGATAATGGCCAGCGTGGCGTCGGTGTCCTGCATCATGGTGGATTCGGTGATCTCCAGTTCCAGGCGGTCCGGCGCGAGACCGGAGGCATCGAGGGCGGCGGCGACGGCCTCGACCAGAGTGCCGCTGCGGAACTGCACCGGCGAGAGATTGACCGCGACGCGGATCTGGGCGGGCCAGCGCGCGGCCTCGAGGCAGGCTCGGTTGAGTGCCCATTCGCCCATCTGGATGATCAGCCCGGTTTCCTCAGCCAACGGGATGAAGGTGGCGGGTGAGACAACGCCGCGGGATTCATTTCGCCAGCGCATGAGCGCCTCGCACGCCACGATACGCCGTGTCTTTACCTTAACGACCGGCTGGTAATAGAGCTCGAATTCGCCAAGGACGAAAGCGTTGCGCAGCTCGATCTCCAGGCGGCGGCGCTCAACGAGGTGCTGTTCCATGGCCGATTCGAAGAGGGCGAACCGGCCGCGGCCGTCGCTTTTGGCGCGATAGAGGGCGAGATCGGCTTTTTTCATCAGCGTATCGGCAGTCACGCCGTCGGCGGGTGCCAGGGCAATGCCAATGCTGCCGCCGACGACCACCGACTGGCCGTCAATCTCATAGGGTTGACTGATCGCGTCCAGCAGGCGGCCGGCCAGGCCGCTGATGCCGGGTTCGTCGTCGCCGGCGAACGCGATGACGGCGAACTCATCCCCGCCGAGGCGGGCGACCACATCGGAGCGACGAGCGATCGACTGGATGCGCTTGGCAACCTCGCACAGCAGGCGGTCACCGGCCGGGTGGCCCAGCGTCTCATTGACGTCTTTAAACTTGTCGAGATCGAGGCACATGACGGCAAACCCGCCGGCTTCGATTGCCGCCAGCGCTTCGTCGATGCGGCTTCTGAGCAGAATGCGGTTGGGCAGTCCGGTCAGGGCATCGTGCAACGCCATATGGGAGATGCGCTCATCGGCCTTGCGAACCTCGGTGACGTCCTCATAGGTCACCAGCCAGCCTGTATCATAGGGCTTGAACATGACCGACAGATGCCAGCCGGCGGGCACTTTCAGCACGAACCTGGCCGGCACGTTGTTGCGCAGCATGCTGCGGTAGAATTCGATGACCGTCTCGACGTCCGTCGTCAGGTTGCCGGTGGGTGCGACGAGCCTCAGCAAGTCGGAAAACAGCATGCCGGGCTGCAGCAGGCCGGGCGGCAGCCCATACATCTTCAGCACCGCCGCGTTCACCAGCAGCAGACGGTTGGAGCGGTCGAACATCGCCAGGCCCTGGCTCATGTTGTCAAGCGCCATGCCGAACAGAGCATGTTGTTCGGCGATCTTCTGTTCGGCGCTGGCGCGTTCCGCGCTGACCTGCAGCGCAAGAGTGGCGGCCTCCAGTTTCCGCTGGTCGTGAAACCGCCGGATGGCCAGCAGAACGGTGATGATCGAGGCCAGGCAGCCGATGGTGGCGATGCTGCCGATCCAGGCGGATTCGAAGCGCCAGGGGGTGAGGATTTCCGTCAAAGGCTCGGTTACGCCGAGCGCCAGATTGTATCCGTGAAGCCTGGTGAACGAAACCAGCCGCTCCCTGTCGTCAAACACGCCGGGGCGGCGCATCGGCCCCTGGTCTGCGGTGAGGTAGGCGCGGCGCAACTCCGCCGGGTTGGCGTGCAGGGGATCGGTGGCGGCGGGGTGCCGCACGAGGACCGAGCCATCTTCCTGCACGAGTATCACCGCGGTGCCCGGCGGCAGGGTGCTGGCGGCGAACATCCGCTCCAGATACGCGGTCTCCACCGCGCCCAGCAGCAAGCCTTTGAACGAACCATCGGCCCCGTTCAGGCGGCGGACCAGCGGGAAGCTGAGCGTGTTGGTCTGGCGGCTGGTTACCAGCTCGCCGATGAAGCTTTTGACTTCCGGGTGGTCACGGGCGAAGCGGAAATAGGCGCGGTTGGCGCCGCTGCGGTTGGGGATCGGGGCGTCGTAGGAGAAATTGACCAGATTGCCCTGCGCGTCGACCAGGATGAGCGCGCACATCCCGGTCACGCTGGCGGTGATGTCGCGCATGATCGACTGGAGTTCCCGGCTGCGGGACATCTCGATGAGATTGCCAGCGATTCCGTCGTGGTCCACGGCCATGCGGTCGAGCAGGCGGTCTTCGGCGAGGTCGATGGATGCGAGGACGCGTTCGGTCTGGCCGGCGACGGCGCGGGAGAGGTTCTGCACATTGACGCCGGCGTTTCGGATCGCGGCGTCATGCTGTTGCCACAGGATGAGAGAGGTGGAGACGACAAGGGTGGCGCAGAGGACTGCGCCGGCGGCGACGAGCCAGTAGAATGGGTGCGACCGGATGTATCCGGCGACGGTCTGGAACGATCTGGCCGAAGCTGGCATCTGGGGTTGGCCCTTGAAGCTGGACGCACGACGGGCGGCGCCTTCTGTTCTGCCTAACGCCAAAGTCTTGATTAAGAATTAACACCGGATGTCGGTCATTACCCTGACAGAGAAATTTCGCTGATACATCAGGCCTTGCCGGACGCGGCGGTGCGGCTTTGAATGATTGAATGTCATTCCGATCGGAACTGCCGCCGAGCCTGTATGCGGATACTGCGCGTTCGGCGCCGGAAACGCCGGCGCTGGACGGGGATCTGCGGGCTTCGGTTGCCATTGTCGGCGGAGGGTTCACCGGGTTGTCGGCGGCGCTGCACCTCGCCGAACGCGGCGTGGATGTGGCAGTGCTGGAGGCGCATGAGCCGGGCTGGGGGGCGTCGGGGCGCAATGGCGGGCAGGTCAATCCCGGGCTGAAGCACGATCCGAATCAGGTGGAGGCGGATTTCGGGCCGGATCTGGGTGCCCGGATGGTGGCGCTGTCGGGTGGGGCGCCTGGGGTCGTGTTCGACCTGATCGAGCGGCATCAGATTGCGTGCGGGGCGTTGCAGTCGGGGACGCTGCGGTCGGCGATCTCGCGGTCCGGTGCTGCTGCGGTGCGGGCGTCGGCGGCGCAGTGGATCAGGCGCGGCGGGCCGGTTGCGGTGCTGGAGCGGGCCGAGATCGCGGCGGCGACGGGGACAGCGCGGTATCAGGCGGCGATGCTGGACCGGCGCGGCGGGCAGGTGAACCCGCTGGGGTATGCGCGCGGACTGGCTCAGGCGGCGATGCAGCTGGGGGCCACGGTGCATGGCGGGACCCGGGTGCTGCGCGCGCGGAAGCACGGCGGGTTGTGGCGACTCGACACCGGGCACGGGATGGTGACGGCGGAGCGGTTGATACTGGCGACCAACGGATATACCGACGATCTGTGGCCAGGGCTGCGGCGCAGTCTGGTGCCTCTGTTCAGTGCGATCGCGGCGACGGAGCCGCTGCCGGAGTCGCTGGTGCAGTCGATGATGACGGTGCGGTCGTCGCTGTACGAGATCGGCAGCGTGACGGTGTATTACCGGATCGGGCCGGATAACCGGCTGCTGATGGGCGGGCGAAGCGTGCAGCGGGATGTGACCGCGCCGGAGACGCTGCGGTATCTGACGGAGTATGCGGTGCGGCTGTGGCCGGGCCTGAAGGGGTACCGGTGGACGCATGGGTGGAGCGGGCGGCTGGCCTACACGCCCGACCACTACCCGCATGTGCATGAGCCGGATGAGAGCGTGCTGGTGTGCCTGGGTTATAACGGGCGCGGCGTGGCGATGAGTTCGGCGATGGGACCGCAACTGGCGCGGCGCGTGCTGGGCGGGCCGATCGACATGCCGGTGACGACGATCCGGGAGATGCCGTTCCACGCGCTGTGGCGGTCGGGCGTGGCGGCTCGGATCGCATACGGGCGCATTCGGGATATGCTTGGTCTTTAGTCAGGCTGCCGGTTCTGTGGGCGGGCGGCTTGCTGGTGCAGCGGTTTTCAGTGGGCACGCGGCTTGCTTCTGTTGTTGGGTAAACAGCGGCGGAGGCGATGGATGTCGGCGCGGCCTTTCCACCTCGCGTGGTTCCTGCAAGGGTCGAGCGTGCAGGCGTGGGGTGAACCCTGGACCGGACATATCGGCACGACGTGGGAGCGGCCGGAGCTTTTCCTCGATATGGCGCGGTCGCTGGAGCGGGCGTGTTTCGACTACATCCTGCTGGAAGACTCTTCGTATGTCGGCGAGAGTTTTGGCGGGTCCACGGCGCTGTATCTAAAGCACGGGATCGCGGTGCCGCGGCAGGACCCTTCGGTGGTGGCGGCGCTGATGACTCAGGTGACGTCACGGATCGGCATCGTGCCGACGTTCGGAACCTACGCCTATCCGCCGTATCTGCTGGCTCGGTTGATGGCGACGCTGGATCAGGTGTCGGCGGGGCGGGCCGGCTGGAACATGGTGACCGGAAGCTCCGACTTCGCGGCGATGAATTTCGGCATGAACGGCATGCCAGAGCATGACCTGCGCTACGACATGGCCGACGAATATATCGACGTGGTGCGACGGCTGTGGTCGTCGTGGGAACCGGGGGCGGTTTTGGCGGACCGGGCGTCCGGCGTGTTGGTCGATCCTGCGAAGGTGCATGCGGTGAACTATGAGGGGCGGTACTTCCGTACGCGGGGCCCGCTGAACTCGGGTCCGGCGCCGCAGGGGCAGCCGGTGATCGCGCAGGCGGGCGGGTCGCCGCGGGGGCGGCAGTTCGCGGCGGCGCATGCCGACACGATCGTCGCGCATCCAAAGGGCATCGACGGAATGAAGGCATACCGGGATGACGTGCGGGCGCGGATGGTGGCGTGCGGGCGTAATCCGGACGACTGCAAGGTGCTGTTCATGGTTGCGCCAATCATTGGCGAGACCGAGGCGGATGCGCAGGAGCGCAAGCGGCTGCGGGAAGCGAGGGCGGCGGCGCAGTTGCCGCAGCGGCTGGCGCATCTGGGCAAGGTGATGAACATCGATTTCGGTCGCATGGACCTGGATCAGCCGATCCCGGATTCATTGAGCACGAACGGGCACCAGCAGACGTTGGATCAGTTGAAGGCGATGGCGGCAGGGCGGACACTGCGGCAGACGATGGGCGAGCACAATGTCGTTGCGCTGTCGGTGGAGCTGATCGGCACGCCGGATTCGGTGGCGGCGCGGATGGGCGAGGTGATGGCGGAGGTCGGCGGCGACGGGTTTCTGTTCTCGATGCCGAATGTCAGCCGGCGGTTGCTGGCGGAGATCGAGGACGGGCTGATCCCGGCGCTGCAGGATCGCGGGCTGGTGCGGTCGGCATACGGTCACGCGCAGTTCCGCGACAATCTGTTGGAGTACTGAGCGATGGTGAGCAGGCGGGCTGTACTGGTGGCTGGACTGGCGATGCCGTTCGTTTCGACCCGGGCGCGGGCGGCGTTGCCGGAGATTCCGCCGATCCCGGCGAAGCTGAAGGGGACGGGGGAACTGCGGATCGCCACGTTCGGCGGGTTCATGCAAGAGACGCAGAAGAAGGCGTATTTCGAGCCGTTCGAGAAACTGAGCGGGATCAAGGTGAATGACTTCGCCGGGTCGGACTTCACCAAGATCAAGGCGATGGTGGATACCGGGACGGTGGAATGGGACCTGGCTCAGGTCAGTCGCGGGTCGGTGCTGAATTTGCAGAAGCACGGCGATTACTTCGAGCCGATCGACTACGATCTGGTCGATCCGGGGGTCGGCGCGGAGTTTCGTTTCGAGCGTGGGCTGGAAATGCTGGTGTGGGCGCAGGTGATGGCGTATCGCACCGATGCGTTTGGCGGTGCCGTGCCGAGCGGGTGGGCGGATTTCTGGGATACCAAGAAATTTCCGGGGGACCGGACTCTGGTGGGGGCCGGCAGCGGCAACAATCCGGAACTGGAGTTTGCCTTGCTGGCGGCGGGAGTGCCGGCGGACAAGCTGTATCCGCTGGATCTGGACATGGCGTTTTCCAGCTATGACAAGATCAAGGCGGATGTGGTGAAGTGGTGGGAGACCGGGGCGGTGCCGCCGCAGATGCTGACCGACCGGGAAGTGGTGATGGCCAGCGTGTGGAACGGGCGCATGGCGACGCTGGAGAAGGCGGGTGTGCCGGCGGCGATCAGTTGGAAGCAGGGGTTGTCGAAGCGGGATTGCTGGGCGGTGCCGAAGGGTGCCAAGAACCGCGCCAATGCCATGAAGTTCATTGCCTTCTCCACCATGGCTGTCCCGCAGGCGCGCCTGTCGTCACTCATTCCGTATGGGTTCGTAAACGAAGGATCGGCTGAGTATTTGACCGAGGAGCAGTTGAAGGTGCTGCCGAGTGCGCCGGCGATCAAGTCGCAATTGGTGCCGTATAACTATCAGTGGTGGGTGGATAATCGCGATATCGTGGTGGACCGGTTCAACAAGTGGTTGCTGGGATGAACGGCGCGGTCGTTTCGCTGTCGCGGCTCGAAAAGGATTTCGGCGGTGTGGGCGCGGTGCGCGGGGTGTCGCTGGATGTCGCGGCTGGGGAATTTCTCACGCTGCTGGGACCAAGCGGTTCCGGGAAGACAACGACTTTGATGATGATTGCGGGGTTTGAGAACCCGAGTGTGGGTGATATTTCGATCGACGGCCGGTCGGTGGTCGGGGTGTCGCCCCACCGGCGGAACATTGGGATGGTGTTTCAGAACTATGCGCTGTTCCCGCATCTGACGGTGGCCGAGAACATTGCGTTTCCGTTGAAGCAGCGCGGTGTCAGCCGGGGTGAACGGACGCGGATGGTGGGGGAGGCGCTAGAGCTGGTGCGGCTGCCGGGGTACGGGGCGCGGTATCCTCGGCAGTTGTCCGGCGGGCAGCAGCAGCGGGTGGCGCTGGCGCGGGCGATCGTGTTCCAGCCTCGGCTTTTGCTGATGGATGAGCCGCTGGGGGCGCTGGACAAGCAGTTGCGGGAGAGTCTGCAACTGGAGATGCGGCGGCTGCATGCGGACCTGGGGATCACGTTCATTTACGTGACGCATGACCAGGAAGAGGCGCTGACGATGTCGGACCGGATCGCGGTGATGAACGATGGGATGATTGCTCAGTTGGGAAGCCCGGAGGACCTGTACGACCGGCCGAGCAGCCGGTTTGTCGCGTCGTTTCTGGGGGAGTCGAATTTTCTGCCGGGCATCGTGCATGGGTTCCAGGACGAGGACATTGTCGTTGCGGCATGCGGCGGGACGATGGTGCGGGCGGTGGCGCCCGCGCGGCCGGCGCGGGGCGATCATGTGATGCTGACGATGCGGCCGGAGCGGATGCGGTTCACGGATGGTGGTGGCGGGGCGGCGCTGAACCGGATGCAGGCGACGGTGACCGAGGCGGTGTTTGCCGGTGAACGGTGCCGGTATTCACTGGCGGCACCCGATGGGACTCCGATGGTGCTGAAGGAACCGTCGGGAGCGGCGGTGCGCCGGCGGGTGGTGGGTGAGATGGCGGAGGTGGCGTGGCTGGCGGCGGATACCGTCGTTGTTTGAAGCCGTCGCGGTCGTGCGGGTTTTGCGAGGCGTGCGTTTGAACTGGGCGTTCGTGCTGGTGTTGCCTCTGCTGCTGTTCATGCTGGTGTTCTACGCGCTGCCGGTGGTCGCGATGCTGTTGCGCAGTGTGGCGGAGCCGTCGTGGACGCTGGAGAATTACCGGGCACTGGCCGGGGATGCGGTGTTCCGGAATGTGTTCTGGACGACGCTGCGGACGGCTGTGGCGGTGACGTTCGGGTGCCTGCTGCTGGGCTATCCGGTGGCGCTGGCACTGGTGCGGCCGGGACGCTGGGCGGGGTTGGCTCTGATTATCGTTCTTTTACCGTTCTGGACCAGCATTCTGGTGCGCAGTTATGCGTGGATGGTGCTGCTGGGGCGGCGGGGCCTGCTGAATGAGGCGCTGGTGGCGAGCGGGGTGATCGAACATCCGTTGCGCATGCTGAACACGCCGATCGCGGTGCATATCGCGATGATCCACATCCTGCTGCCGTATATGATCCTGCCGATCGCCAATGGTTTGCGGCAGATCGATCCGTCTTTGGGGCGGGCGGCGCTGGGGCTGGGTGCGAGGCCGTTCGCGGTGTTCCGGGAGGTGATTCTGCCGCTGTCGATGCCAGGGGTGGCGGCGGGGGTGCTGCTGGTATTCGTGCTGTCGCTGGGGTTCTACATCACGCCGGCGCTGGTGGGCGGGCCGCGGGACATGACGGTGGCGATGCTGATCGCACAACAGGTGGATCAGTTGCACTGGCCGTATGCGGCGTGTCTGTCGGCGACCTTGCTGGCGGTGACGCTGGCGATCATGACGGTGTTTCAGCGGTTGTTCCGGATGGGAACGGCGTTCCGGCCGGTGGGTGTCTGATGCGGGTGGTGGTGGCGCTGATCCTGCTGGTGATGATCGCGCCGATCGTTGTTGTGGTGGTGCTGTCGTTCTCCTCAGCGAGCTATCTGACGTTTCCGCCGCCGGCGTTCGGGGTGCGCTGGTACCGCGAGTATCTGGGCAGCCGGGACTGGCTGGCAGCGACGTGGCTGAGTATTGAGGTGGGTTTCTCGGTCGTGGTGCTGTCCACCGTGCTGGGCACGCTGGCGATTTTGGGCCTGGCTCGGTTGCCGCCGGTGGCGCGCATGCTGGCAACCGGGCTGATCCTGTCGCCGCTGATCATGCCGGTGATTATCGTTGCGATCGGCGTGTATTACGCCTTCGCGCGGTTTGGCCTGGTGGGGACTCCGCTGGGGCTGGTGCTGGCGCATACCTGCCTGGCGGTGCCGTTCGTGGTGACGAGCGTCGGGGCGAGTCTGGCGGGGTTCGACCGGCGTCTGGAGATGGCGGCGCTGAGTCTGGGGGCGACGCCGATCGGCACGTTCCGGCAGGTGACGCTGCCACTGATCCTGCCGGGCGTGCTGGTCGGCGCGCTGTTCGCGTTCATTACGTCGTTCGACGAACTGGTGGTGGCGCTGTTCCTGTCGGGGGCGAACGCGGTGACGCTGCCTCGGCGGATGTGGGAGGATTTGCGTTATGCGCTGGATCCGACGATCGCGGCGGTTTCGACATTGACGATCGTGGTGACGGTGTTGCCGCTGCTGTGGGTGCACTGGGTTCGGCGGCGTCGGGCGTGATGGTATGAGGAGAGAACGGATGATGTTGCTGCGGCGGGGTTTTCTGGCGGGTTCGGCGGCCGGGCTGGCTTTGCCGTCGGTGGTGCGGGCAGCTTCGGCGACGACGCTGAAATTCGTTCCGCAGATCGATCTGGCGTTCCTCGATCCGCACTGGACGACGGCCAATGTGACTCGCGGGCATGGCTACATGGTGTTCGATACGCTGTACGGCCAGGACGGGACGTATACGCCGCAGCCGCAGATGCTGGAGGGGCATGTCGTCGAGAATGACGGGTTGCTGTGGAAGCTGACCTTGCGTGAGGGGCTGTGGTGGCACGACGGGACGCCTGTGCTGGCGCGGGATTGCGTGGCGAGCATCAAGCGCTGGGCGAAACGCGATGCGTTCGGCGGAGCGTTGATGGCGGCGACGGATGAGCTGTCGGCGCCGGATGACCGTACCATTCAGTTCCGGCTGAACAAGGCGTTTCCGCTGCTGCCGCAGGCGCTGAGCAAGCCGACGACTCCGTCGCCGGTGATGATGCCGGAACGGTTGGCGGCGACGGATCCGTTCAAGCAGATCACCGAGATGGTGGGCAGCGGGCCGTTTCGTTTCGTCGCCGACGAGCGGGTGCCGGGTGCGACGAATGTCTATGCAAGGTTCGAGAAGTACGTGCCGCGCAGCAACGGGGCACCGGACTGGACGGCGGGGCCGAAGGTGGTTCATTTCGATCGTGTGGAGTGGTCGACGATCCCCGATGCGGGCACCAAGGCGGCGGCGTTGCAGGCGGGCGAGCAGGACTGGTGGGAAAATCCGACGCACGATCTGCTGCCTTTGCTGCGCAAGGACAAGGGGATTCGGGTGGCGGTGACCAATCCGACCGGAGCGGTCAACATGATGCGGCCGAATCATTTGCAGCCGCCGTTCAACAATCCGGCGGTGCTGCGGGCGTTGTTCTATGCGATCGATCAGTCGGCGTTCATGGAGGCGATCGTCGGCACCGATCCTTCGATGTATCACACGCCGCATGGGTTTTTCTGCCCGAACACGCCGATGGCGAGCGATGTGGGGCTGGGTCCCTTGAGCGGGACGCGGGATTTCGCCAAGGTCAAGGAGATGTTGAAGCAGGCGGGCTATGCGGGTGAGAAAGTGTCAATGCTGGTGGCGACCGATTACGCTCAGTTCAAGGCGATCGGCGATGTGGCGGCGGACATGATGGGCCAGGTCGGGATGAACGTGGATTATGTGGCGACCGACTGGGGGACGATGCTGCAGCGGCGCAACAACAAGGGTCCGGTGGATCAGGGCGGCTGGAGTTGTTTCTTCACCGGGTGGGAAGGGGTGGATCACATGAACCCGTCCAACCATTACGCAATTCGCGGCAATGGCAACGATGCGTCGGCGTGGCCGGGCTGGTGTGTCAGTCCGCGTCTGGAGGAATTGCGCAATGCGTGGTTCGATGCTCCGGGGGCCGAGGCGCAGCGGAAGGTGTGCGCGGACATGCAGCTTCAGTGCATGGTGGATGTACCAAGCCTGCCGCTGGGTCAGTTCATTCAGCCGACGGCGTACCGGACCCGGCTGACCGGTGTGCTGAACGGGTTCGCAACGTTCTGGAATGTGCGGCCAGCGTGAAGCGTCTTAGCGGGCCGGCAACTGCGTCCGCAACGGCGAAACGGCTCCTTTGACGGTGGCGCCTGAGGCACGCTGCCGGGCGCGGGCGGCAAGCAGCACCAACATAGGCGCCACCAGCAACAGGCCGGACGGTTCGGGAACGGTCAGGGCGGCGAACAGTCCGGCGGTTTCGCCGTTGATGCCGTCGGTGAAATAGAGCGTGTCCGGATTACCGCCGCTGCCGCCGTTGCCGAAGGTCAGCGCCCAGAGGCCGCCTGGAGTGTTGCCGGGGCCGTCGTTGATCGCGATCGTACCGAGCAGTGCGCCGGTGTTGGGGTCGAAGGCGTTGATTTCGCTGTCGGCGTAGCTGAAGTTGCCGACCAGCAGATCGCCCGAGTAGGCGCCGAAATTGTTTGGTGCGAGGGCGACTCCCCAGGGTGAGGCGAGGGCACTGCCGGTGATCAACCGCTTGACGAAGTTGCCGCTGGTGTCAAAGACGTCGACCACGCCTTGGCCCGCAGTGGCTCCGGTCTGTGCGGCGTGGCCGGCGGGGGCGTAGGTCACGTAGATCTGGCCGCCGATGTTCTGCACGTTGAACGGCACCAGGCCGCTTGGCAGATTCGGGTCGACGAAGGCGCTGGGCCCGAGGGCGACCGGGGCGAATGAGCCGTTGAAGACATCGATGCGGTTCTGCGCGCCGTTGGCGGCGTAAAGCTGTTTTGAATTCGGATCGATGGCGAGGCCGGTGTAAACCGCACCGGTGGTGG
>Ga0182012_10004641_pt1 | contig 14298 bp, 15 predicted proteins | sample 612S2SmetaG_FD_120486 | JGI IMG/M metagenome (GOLD analysis project Ga0182012, IMG submission 120486) | Permafrost microbial communities from Stordalen Mire, Sweden - 612S2S metaG | ecosystem: Environmental > Terrestrial > Soil > Wetlands > Permafrost | place: Sweden: Stordalen | collected... | reverse complement strand
GCCACGTCGATCTTGGTGGCGATGTAGAACAGCCACTCCTCGCCTTCGACGTTATGATATTTCACGATGTCTTCGGTGGTCACCTCATTGACCTTGGCGCCGCCGAAACGCGGGTCGACATAAGTGTAAAGCCCGACCTTGGAGAACAGGCCCGGCTGTCCGGCGGCGCAGGCGCGGTAAAGCTGCGATATCACTCCCTGCGGCAAATTATAGCCGAGAATCTTGTTTTCCTGGGCGGCTTGGGCGACCTTGGGCATGCGGCCGAAATTGCCCGCTATGACCCGTCCGAGCAGTCCTTCGTGATGCAGGCGCCCGGTCCCGAGCCCTTTGCTGTCGCCGGCTCCGGCGGTCATGATTAGGGTCAGGTTCTTGGGGTGGCCGGTCTCCACGAAGCGCTTTTCCAGTCCCATATGGAGCGCCTCCGGGATGCAGCTTTGGACGAAACCGCTCGTGGTTACGACATCATTGTCTCGGATGAGCGCGATCGCCTGCTCCAGCGTGGTGACCTTGTTATTCGCCATTTCCTTCAGCTTTCCCTTTTTGGCTCCACTCTTTAAGCTTCGACGTGGACGAAGCCTTCGTCGCCGGCGCGCGCGGTGGATGGACCTAACAACATCCGTCCAAGGCTAGAGATTGGCAACGGCTTTCGCAACAGATAAACCTGGGGGAGAAGGCCGAGGCGACGACGCGCGGTGAATGGAGACTAAGTGTCGGACATTTCATTGGTCTTTTCTATCGGCGGCGACCCAATTCCGTCAAATCGCCGCGCTGTAACCGTTTTCGCCCGACATCGATCGGGCAAGGCTTGCGGCGAACCATCGGAGATGCCGTCATGACGCCGCCACGCGTTATCCTTTATATCCTCGCGCTTGCGTCGGGCCTGCTTGGATTCAGCCTTGGGGTCAAGACGGCCCTCGCTCACGCGATTGTCGTCGCCGCGACGCCAAGCGCTCATCAGACGGTGGCGCAAGCGGAGCTCAATGTTGAGATTCGCTTTAACAGCCGGGTCGACGTGGGCCGCTCGCGTTTGACCTTGGCGCGGCCGAACGGCGCCAGCGTCATTTTGCCGCTGCTTGGAAGCGGCGCGTCCGAAACCCTGACGGCAAAGGCCCCGGGACTGGAAAATGGGCATTATCGCCTATTATGGCAAACGCTCAGCATCGACGGCCATCTCACACATGGCGAAATTCCCTTCGAGGTGAAGCGGTAAGTATCGTGCAGCTGTTTTTGGAACTCTATGGTTTTCTGAGCGTCACGCTGCGCGGCTTCATTGTCGCCGCGCAATCGCTCACGCTCGGCGGATTGGTTTTCCTGGCCCTTGCGCTCCCGGCGGGGCAAGCCTGCGAGCGTCCGTCGCGACGCCTGTTGGTGTGGAGCGCTCGCGGGCTGTGCCTGGGCGAAATCTTGGCGGCCTTGTCGTTGATGGTCATGCTCCGCGGCACGCTCGATCTTTCGATCGGACAGTTGCTCGGCGCCGATGCGGTGATCGTCGATCTCGTCGTGGCGGGGCTCGCCGGCGCAATCGCCTTTTTTGCGCGCGGATGCGCGTCCATGCGCGTTTGCGCGATGCTATGCGCCGTTATGCTCGCCGTCCAGGTGGGGGCGACCCACGCCGCCAGCCGTCCCGATCGCGCGGCGACGCTCTATGTCGCGGAGTTCGCCCATATGCTCGGCGTCGGCGTTTGGATCGGCGGAATTCCATATTTTATCATAGCCTTGGCTCAAATCCGCGGGGACGGGCGGCGTCTGGTCGCCGCGCGTTTCTCCGCGATGTCGATTGGCTCGGTCGCGCTGCTAATCGGCGCCGGCACCTATATGGCGGTCGACTACGTTGGCGAGCCGGCGGCTCTCTATGGAACCTCATATGGCGTCATGCTTTGCGCCAAGATCGCGCTGCTGGGCGGCTTGTTGCTTCTGGGCGGCCTGAATTTCCTCGCCGTGCGCCGCCTGCGATCCGATCCCTCGACGCTGCTCTCGCGAACGCGCCGCTTCGCGGAAGTCGAGATCGGCGTTGGCTTGACCGCGATTTTTTGCGCGGCCTCCCTCACGTCGTTGCCGCCCGCCCGCGATCTTCCCGAGGATCGCGCCACGCTCGCCGAGATCGTCCAGCGGGTCAAACCGAGCTGGCCGGTGCAACTGGAAAGCCCCGATCACGCGAGCCTTTCGACCTCGCTGCCCGCCTCCGCCGCGCCGCGAGATCCGCGCGCCTTCGCGGCGGGCGAGGACGCCGCGCCGCCACGCAACGCCGCGGACATCGCCTGGTCGGAATATAACCACCATTGGGCGGGGCTGTTCGTGTTGCTGATGGGCGCCTTGGCGCTCGCGGAACACATCCCGCTCCTCGCGCCGGTCGCCAGGCACTGGCCCCTGACTTTTCTCGGACTCGCCTTATTTTTATTTTTGCGCGCCGACGAGACAGTATGGCCATTGGGAAATCTCGGGCTGATCGAAAGCCTGAGCGATCCCGAAATCGCGCAGCATCGTTTGTTTATTTCGCTGATTATTCTGTTCGGCCTTTTCGAGTGGCGCGTGCGGTTGGGCCGACTAAAGAACGCTTTCGCGCCTTACGTCTTTCCGCTGACGACCGCCGTCGCGGCGGCTTTCCTGCTCACCCATTCGCATGGGCTGTCCAATCCGAAGGAAGAGTTGCTGATCGAAGTGAGCCATACCCCACTCGCTCTCATTGGCGTGGCGGCGGGCTGGTCGCGCTGGCTGGAATTGCGCCTCGACGATGGCCCCGCGCGTCGCATCGCCAGCTTCGTCTGGCCCACGGCTTTTGTTCTGGCGGGGCTGCTGCTGCTGTTCTATCGGGAATCCTAGCCCCGCCGTTCATGCGATTTTACCGGGGAATACGGTCGGGAAGAATTCTTCGCGAGGGCGATTTCCCGTCCATTTCTTGGAACGGATTCAAATCGCATCTAATCATACGGTTTCCCTCGCCGACGCCGCGGTGTCGGTTCTCGTCATCATAGCCTGCTGCTCGCCAGCGCTTTTGGCTGGCTCTGGATAGACCCGCTCGCCGGCATCGTCGGTTCTGTCGCCGGCCACTGTGACCGGAGCGATGACTATGCGGGAGCAGGGGACGCGCGCGGCCCCTGAATTTCCGCGCGCATCCAGCGACGTTCGGGCGCGTTCCGCGACGCATATCGGGCATAAGTTGGGCGCCGCGTCAGGATTCTTGACCGCTTACGAGCCCGAGACGGCGGCGCAGTTACTTGGCTCTCGCGATTGGACATGGGTTCAAACACGGGACGACTCCGAGGCGGAGCGCCTGATCTGGGACGCGACGAGAAAGGATCTGGAGCGATTGGAAAGTGGCGACGATCACGCGCGCTCTCTTCTCACGCACCCGCTTTGGCTGGCGCCGCCACTCCAAAATGTGTCGGACGATTGGATCGAGTTGTGCGCAAGGCCGCTGGAGCGCAGCAACGAGCAGTGGAGTGTTTGGATTCGATGGTACGAAGCGCGACTGGCCGGCCATTCGCCGTTCTCTGAGAATGACGAAGTCGCCATGGTAGCACTGCCAAACTCGACTTGGGAAGGAGGCCCTGAGCTCGCCAATTCCGCGATCGCTAAACAAGTTGCCTGAGCGAACGCGCACCGATTTACGACATTGACAAACCATTCGATGGCAAATTCTTCTCCTCTGCGTTGCCTGTCTTCCGTCGCTTGGCTTGCGCGATTCCGGCACCCAAGCGGCGGCGCTTTTGCAGATCGTTGGCAGCAATTCCGCGTCGGAATCCGCGTCGGAAGGGCTGCTGAAGGCGCTCCCCAGATGACGAGACGGCCGCCTGGAAAGTCATCCGATCACGCAAAGCAACTACAAACGCGACGTCATGCAAGCGCAACTCTCCGTCCTTTTCCGTGACGTTATCGGCGCAATTTTTCGCGATAATTGAATCGATTTTTTTGGGATTACGCCGAGAATGAAGTGGCGCTATGGCGTGGGATCGGCGAAGTGGTTCAGGAGGGCAAGATAAAAGCGGCAGCCTTCGGCTGCGTTTGGCGATCGATTTGTCGTTTCTTCTCAATGCCGTTGTACAGCCTGCCTCTTTCGTTGCGCAGCCTGTCAATTTGAGCAAGGCGTTATGTAGGAACATTTTTCTTCACCTCGTCAGGTTTTTTTGGCAGCCGAGGGCCATCACGAGGAGGCGATGAGTCATGAGGGCCTGGCGAGGCTAGCCGGAGCGTCGTCGCCCCCTCAAGGCTCGCGCTCCGCGCGCCCGACTCCGCCGGCATGCGGCCTTGAGCGGAAGCCGGCGCTCCGGCTGTTTGGCCTCCATGCCTTCGTGGCTTTCCGTGAGCGAGTTCGCTCCCGGGAGGAGGAGGAAGCCACGGCGAAATCGGATAGGCCGGCGCGCGCTTCGGCCATTCGTCCGGCGTGCGTGCCAATTCCAGCTCGAATTTTATGTCCGCAAGCTGGCGAAGAACGGAGTGCGGCTCGTCTCGATCACCCAGGAGTTCGGCGACGATCCGATGAGCAACATGATCCGCCAGATCATGGCGCTCTTCGACGAGTATCAGTCTAAAGAGAACGCGAAACACAACCTCCGGGCGATGAACGAGAACGCACGCCAGGAATTTTGGAACGGCTCGCGAGCCCCGATCGGCTATCGGCCTCGTGGAGGCCGGCCAGCGCGGCCACAAGACCAAGAAAACCCTCGAGATCGATCCGCTGCAGGCAGAGACCGTCCGCCTCATCTTCAAGCTCGTGCGCGAGGGCGACGGCTCGTCGGGATCGATGGGCGTCAAATCCGTCGCCGCGCATCTCAACGCTCACGGTATCCGCACCCGCGACGGGGGACGCTGGGGAATCGGCGCCGTGCACAAAGTGCTGACCCGGACGACCTATGTCGGGCGGCATCGCTTCAACACCCGACATTGGAAGACAGGCGAGAAGAAGCCAGAGGCCGAGGTTGTCGAGATGGTAGTGCCGCCGATCATCGATGCGGCGGAGTTCGAGGCGGTTCAGGCCTTGCTCAAGACCCGCGGTCCCGCGCTGTCGGCGCCGCGTCGTCAGCGGCCCGACCCTTCTTACCGGCATCCGCTTTTGCGCGACCTGCGGCATGGCCATGACGCTTCGGACCGGAAAGCGCGGCCGTTATTGCTATTACACCTGCTCGACCAAGGCCCGGCAGGGCGAAACGGGCTGCAAGGGATGCTCGATCCCGATGGAGAAGTTCGACGGTCTCGTCGCCGACCATCTCGAAAAGCGCCTTCTGAAGCCCGAGCGTCTTGAAGAAGTTCTATCTTCAATCCTTACCCGCCGGGAAGAGCGCGCCGAACGCCGCGCCGCGCATGTCGCGGATTTGAGGAGGCGTGCCGCAGAGGCAGAGGGCAAGCTCAAGCGGCTTTACGACGCGATCGAGAGCGGAGTCGCCGACCTGTCCGATCCTCTGCTCAAGGACAGGGTAGTCGAGCTCAAGGCAGTCCGGGATCAGTCCCGCGAAGACGCCGACAGTGCGGAGGCGGCCGAGGAGCAAGCTGGGCCAACCGTCACGCGGCAAGCGCTTGCGACCTTCGCCCGCGCGGCGCGCAAGCGGATGCGCAACGCGGAAGGGGGCTATCGCCGCGACAATCTCCGGGCGCTCGCCCAAAGGATAGAAGTAGACGATCGCGAAGTGCGCATCGTGGGGCACAAGAGCGCGTCGCTTCGCGCCCTCGTCGCCTCAGAAGGCGGGAAAACGGCAGGAATCGGCGTGCCCAGTTTTGTTCCGAAGTGGCGCGCCCAAGGGGATTCGAACCCCTGTTTTCGCCGTGAAAGAGGGATAACCCGCGCTTTGGCGGACTCGCGCGGACGCTGACTCGCTCTGTAACCCCTATAAAATAGGCCATATACGGCCTTGACCGTCCGCCAAAGTCCGCCTACATATTTTCCGTATGATTTCCGTATGAATGGGAACGGGGGGGGGGTGCCGATGGCCCGCACTGTCCGAAACGCTAAGATCGACACTCGCTCCGCCCGCGTGAAGTTGACGGAACGGCGTGAGCCCTATTGGACGCCCATTTCCGCCGGTTGCGCGATTGGCTATCGGCGCGGCGCAAAGGGCGGGACTTGGGTTGCGCGGTTCCGAGGCGAAGACGGAAAGCAGCATTACGAGGCGCTTGGCGCGGCGGACGATGCTCGCGACGCGGACGGGCTCACGGTCTATTCATTCTCGCAAGCCCAAGAAGCGGCGCGCGAGTTCTTTGCCCGTAAAGCCCGCCAGCTTGCCGGCCATGTCGCGCCCGCCGATAGCAGTCTCACGGTCGCCGACGCACTCGAAGCCTATTTCGCCGATCGTGAACAGCGTGGCTCGAAGGGCTTGGCGAAAGACCGCGCCGCCGCGAATGTGCGCATCCTGCCGCAACTCGGCGCGGTCGAACTGGCGAAGCTCACCACGAAGCGCATTCGAGATTGGCAATCCGCCTTGGCGACCGCACCCAAGCTCACCCGCGCGCCCCGCATCGTAAAAGGTCGCAAGAGCAGCGCCGTCGATATGATGGACGCGGACGCAGTGCGGGCGCGACGCGCGACGGCAAACCGAACGCTCACGGTTCTAAAGGCCGCTTTGAACCATGCCTTTCACGAAGGCCGCGTCGAGGCTGATGAGGCATGGCGCAAGGTGAAGCCGTTCCGCGAGGCGGACGCGCCCGTTATCCATTTCCTGTCCGACGACGAATGCAGGCGCATCGCGAACGCTTGCGATGGCGCTTTCCGCAACATCGTCAAAGGCGCGTTGGTCACGGGTTGCCGCTATGGCGAGTTGACCAGGATGCGCGCCAGCGATTTCAACGCCGAGGCCGGGACGATCACAGTTCGCGAGTCCAAAAGCGGGAAGCCCCGCCATGTCGTGCTCACAGACGAGGGCCGCGCGCTCTTTGCGGGACTGACAGCCGCCCATGTGGGCCGCGACTTGGTTTTCATCCGCGACGACGGCAAGGCCTGGGGACCATCGCACCAGCAAAGGCCGTTAGACGCGGCGAGCGAACGCGCCAAGATCGAACCCGCAGCGACCTTCCATATCCTGCGTCACACTTACGCCAGCGCGCTCGCCATGCGCGGGGTTCCCATGGGCGTTATCGCGGCGCAGCTGGGCCACAGCGATACGCGGATGACGGAACGCCACTACGCGCACCTGTCGCCGAATTACGTCGCTGACACGGTTCGCGCCGCTCTCCCGGCGCTGGGAATTGTCGAGACAGCTAATGTCGTCGCGCTCACCCGTAAGGACTCCCGCTCGAAACGCGAGCCGGTCGCCAGCGTCGCGCCGTGAGCGTCGTAAGGATCAGCGTGGAACCTTGGGCCGAACCTGAGTTCGACTCTTGTCCATGGGCGATGGGACAGAATGTCCGCGACGCCCAAAAGTGGCTAGAAATCGAACTGGAAAGAGCTTCCCGGCAGTATCGTTTCGAACTCAGTCCGGCAATCTGCGCGCGACTTGCTGAACCGCCGATGACGGTTCAGAACTTCGGACTGCAGCAACAATATTCGGGCGGCCCGACGCCGCTGGATTCTCCTTGGGTTGAAGATGCTGCGCTGGCTCTGTTTTGCGCCACCTCTGGGCTCCCTGATGATACGAAATGGGAAGCCCTCACAAAGCCGCAGCGCCGAAAAGCGAAGGCCTTGGCGGCTTCTTTTCTTTCGACGAATAGAGTTTTGCAGAAAGGCGCGTCGATCGATACCGGCGTTCCGCTGTTGCTGTATCTGATATTCACCATCGAAGAACTCATCGGGAAGCCTTTCCCGATGTCGCGACCCGCAGGCGCCATCACAGGGCGTTTGAGCAACCAGACTCCGCCCTGCGGGCCAGCGTTCATGCTGCTTCGCGCTGCCTATGCGCACGCTTCGGTCAAGCTTCACGTCATGCCGTCGAAGCCGGAGACGGTTTACAGCGTTGCTCGCGTCGCCCGTTCGCGAGCATTTCGCAGCCAATTGGAAGAGCTTCGAAGGGCCTACGTTGCGCCTGAAATGGCGCGCTCGAACTCAAGTTTCGCCGAATTTGTCGCAACGCATCCATCAAAATGCGCTCTGCTCTTTGCTAAAGCTAAAGCGAAGCAGGACGAATAAAATACCATTTCGACGGTTCAGGCGCTCTTTGGTTTTCTGCCTTCACTAACGCGTATGTGGAGACAAGCAATGCCAGACAGCGGAATGCAACCGGCGAAATTCGCCTACGGATTGGACGAACTCACCAAGCTTTTGGGGCTTGGCCGTAGCACGCTTTACCTCGAGGTTCGCGCGGGGCGCTTGAAGCTCGCAAAAGTCGGCAAACGATCAATCGTGCTCGCCGACGACCTAGCCGAATATTTGGCCGGCTTGAGGGAGGGGAACTCGGCAAGGCCAACAAGAGCAGGGCCAGATGGCAACCTAAAGCGCCTCGTCGCGACTTCCGTATCGAAATAAAAGGGCCGCCCGCGAGGACGGCCCCGGATAGCTCGACTGCTTAAGAATTTTCGGCAAGAATTCTTTAGCACAGCCGAGCTCACACGCCAACTTCGCAGCGGCCTCCATAATAGGAGGCTCACATGCAACCGCGCGTCACTCCGGTCGCAATAACTCCGCATCTTTCCTGTGACGAGGAAGCGGCGGCCGCTTTTCGAATTGGGCTCGTCGCGGCGACGCGCGAGACGTTCGGGAAGCATGGCTTCGCAGCGTTCAACTACACTAGGCCCGCCGCCGCCGTGCACGAGGCCGGCCATGCGCTCGTTTACGCCGCGCTCGGCCCGCGTCCTATCCGGGTCAGCCTCGAGCGCCGATTTTATGAAATCGGCGGGGTCACAAAGGCTTTTTGGGGCGGAGCCTGTCAGACCGACCGGAAATCTTTCACTATCGATACGCAATTCACGGGCCCACATGAATATTTTCGAGAAATCGCGTTCATCGCGGCGGGCGCTATAGCCGAGCAGCGATCCGCTCCCGGCGGTCTGGCGCCGGGCAGCAGCCTGGACGAGCGGGTCATGGCCGGCATGCTCTGCCATACGGCGGAAACGGCCTTCGGGCTGCCTGAAAACGCCGCGGGCTGTCTCGTCAAGGAAATCGTGACGACGCTGCTCGACGATTTCGAGCAAGTGCGGGCGAAGCTCTCTCGCCGCTTGTTAAACTCCAAAGTCCTTCGCCGCGCCGAGTTGGACCGCGCGCTCGCGCCAGTCACGGCAGCGCGAGGCGCGAACGAAGCGAAGTTTAAGAGTCTCATCGACGACTTCTTGCGTCTCGCCGCATCAACTTCAGCAGAGGGAAGCGCGTTATGAACGCCCACGCTTCTCCTGACATGAATCCAGACGTGAAAGCGATGCTGGCGCATCTGGAATTTCTGGCCGCGCCGGCGCGCGAACGCTTCCGCGACGCTTTAATAGAGATTGCCTGGGACGCCGGCGCGACGAACGAGAAGAACGCTATCACGCGAGCGAAGCTGTTCGGCTTGAATGAACTCGACGCGGCGGCGGCTCACGCGGCGGAAAGGAACGCGCACCAATACAACGTGTATGTGGGCGCGTTCCTCAAGAAGCCGAACTCGACGCGTGGCAAGAGAACGAAGGCTGACGACTTCTACGTCGCAACCGCAATCCCGATCGACTTCGACGAGGACGCGGACGGGGTTTTCGCGCGCCTCGCCGAGCTTGGCGTGCGCGCCGGCGCGATCGTCACCACGGGCCGCACTCCGTCGCTTCGCCAACAGCGATGGCATTGGCTGACCGAGCCTTGCGATCATGCTGGCAAGTGCACGCGCGCGTTTGAGAACGCGGTCGGAAACGCCGGCGCCGATACGAGCGCGACAGGATTGAACCGTTTGATGCGGCTTGCCGGCTCGGTATCGTATCCGCCGGGAAAGAAACGCGCCAAGGGCTATGTCGTCGAACAAACAGGCCTAGAAATCGACGACGCGGCCGAAGCCGTCACGATCGGGACCTTCCTCGACCTCGCGCCGGCTCCCGAAAACGCCGAAACGAAGCACGGCGGCGCCGGGTCCGGCAACGAGTTTCAACCCACGGGCAACTTCTTCCGTGACGTGGGCACGCTCGCCTTGACGAAACTCGACGCTTGGGTTCCGGCGCTGTTTGGGCAGGACGCTCAAAGCCGGCCGAGGGGCGAGGGCTATCGCGTATCGTCGGAAGCACTGGGCCGCGACCTCGAAGAAGACCTGTCGCTCCACCCCTCGGGGATCAAAGACTTCGGCGTTCATGACGGCGAGCGTGATCCGCTCAAGCGCCAAGGCAAGCGCACGCCGATCGATATCGTTTTGGAATGGGGCGAACAATATGGCGCAACGCTCGATAACGGCGCGACGCCGACGACGCGGATGCAGGCCGCCCACTGGCTTTGCGAGCAACTGGGGATCGACCCGCAGGCTTTGAAGATCGGTGGCCGCCCACAATCCTTTGAGGACATCGACGGCGGCGAAGCGGGCGAGACGCCGGATGGAGCGCCGGACAATGGGCCGGATACTGGTCCCGGCAAAGGGGACGGTGTGGCGTCGAAGCCCAGGAACGAATCCAATTCCGATCTGGGAAACGCACGGCGCCTGGTGCGACGCCATGGCTCTGACATGCGTTACATGCACGCCCGCCGCAAATGGGCCGTCTGGGACAGCGAGCGATGGCGGATCGACGAAAACGGCGCGGTTATCCGACTGGCTAAGCAAACCATCGAGGCTATGCACGATGACGCCAAGACCCTTACGAACGATACTGCGCGCGCCGACTTGCGGAAGCATGCTTTATATTGTCAATCGGCGGCGCGGATCGAGGCGATGGTTCGGCTTGCGGAAAGTGAAGCCGAAGTTGTCGCGGACTCGCGCCTGTTCGACGCCAATCCTTGGCTTCTGGGGGTGCGCAACGGCGTGTTGGATTTGAAGACGGGCGGCTTTCGTGAGGCGCGACGCGGTGATTTCATCACCAAGAGCGCCAACGTCGATTTCGACCGGGACGCCGTTTGTCCCAACTGGCTCGAGTTTCTCGATACGGTTACGGACTGCGATCGAGAATTGATCGGGTATTTGCAGCGACTCGTCGGCTACGTACTGACCGGAACGGCCCACGAAGAGGTCATGACCGTCCTTTGGGGGACCGGGCGCAACGGCAAATCGACATTCCGCGAAACGGTGCACGACATGATGGGAGACTATGCGATCAGCGCCGATGCGGGCCTCTTGGTTACTCGGCAAACGCCGGGCGGGGCCACTCCCGACGTGGCGCGACTCCAAGGGCGGCGTCTCGTTTCGATCAACGAGACTGCGCAGAACGACCAGTTGAATGAAGCTCGCGTCAAATTCATTACGAGCAACGACAGGATCGCGGCGCGAAACTTGTATTCCGAACCGTTCGACTTCCTGCCGACGCACAAGACGTTCCTAACGACGAATCACAAGCCGGTGATCAGAGGGGCGGATGAGGGTATTTGGCGACGCGTTCACCTCACACCGTTTACGATCCAAATCCCGGTTGAAAAAATCGAACGTGATTTCCGAACGCGCCGTTTGTTGCCCGAAATGTCAGGTATTCTAAATTGGGCGCTTGTAGGGCTTGCGGATTACCAGCGCGTTGGTCTCAACCCGCCCGAATGCGTGCGGGGCGCGACGAAAAGTTACCGGGAGGAAATGGACTTCCTGCGCCAGTGGATCGAAGAGCGTTGCGAGCGTGACCCTGCGGCCATAGTCCCGACCAGCGTCCTTCATTCGAACTACGTGCAATGGTCGTCAGAGAACCACGGATACACGATGAGGGCGGCCCGGTTTGGCCGGGAGCTTTCCGACCGAGGATTTGAAGGACGTAAGCAGGGCAGAGTCGGTGTTCGATGCATCGTCGGGCTTAAGCTGGCCAGTGGTTGTCAAACCGAGGCCTCGCGGAGCGCTGCGGAATGAGCCCGCCCAGCAGGGGTGATGCTGCCCGCACCGCCTCCGCGGCGTTTTTGGGAGCAGTTCAGTTCGGCCTGCTTCCCATGCATGGTGGCCCAATGTGAATCGTGCTGGCGAGCGAAGCCCGACCGAAAGTCGCTGATGCTGTTGGAGTCGATTATGAGCAACAAGGTTTTGGTTTTCCTGTGCGCCCTAATTTCGATGGCCGCGCTAGACGGGGATAAATCCTCCGCCGCCGCTCAGTCTTCTTGCAGTCAATATTGCCGATCGCTGATTGCGTCTGGTCATGTCACGGCTAATGATCCCTGCGCTGTGCAATGCGCTCCCGCTCCCAAATCCTCTTGCAGCCAATATTGCCAAATGATGATTCAATCTGGTCATGTCGGAGCTAACGATCCCTGCGCTGTGCAGTGCGCCCAATAGCTAACTGGATTGCGGGAACAAAATATACAGATTGGACGATCTTAAGTTTTGTAGGTTGTGACGAAGGATCGCGGAATGCGGTGCAAATGGCTAATTTTCGTTCTCTTGATGGCGCCCTTGACCGGTTGCGCCCCGACAGAAGCGCAACGAGAAGCTCAAACAATTGTGACACGAGGTCAAGCTGCCTTGGAACGTACAAGATATGCACGTCACCACTCGAAAATAACCCTCGTTATTCTCGTATCTACGAGAAATTTGGTGTCGCAACTTTAAAGGAACCGGGGCGCACGCCTTCGCCCTCGCAGCTAGCTGATAGTCAAATCGTGACTGATAGCGACATAGGGCTTGCCCTTGATTGGTTCGCGGAGCTTCAAGCTTGCTCGACGCCGACAATCGAGGAGCTTGGACAACTGGCTCCGGAATTTGAAATCTATTTCGCGGACGGCCAAGCTGAAATCGCCGAAATCGCGAACAAGTTTGTTTCCAACAGGCAGACATTTGGACAGGTCAACGCCCAAATTGCCGCTTTGAAGCAAAATCAACAAGCCGGGGCCAAAGAAATGGGCGCCAACCTCAAGGCTAGGCTTCTCGAATCGCATCGACAGGAAACCGCCGAGAGGGAGGAAGCTGCGCAGGAACTGGCTTCTGACGTGGCGTCCATTGGGCTGGCCTTGGCGACGCGCAGCCATGCGTCGATCGAAAGGTTGGCTGCCTTGCAATCGACGCTGGCGCGAGCTCAAATGAGTTATGCAAAGGCCCACCCGGAATATGTGATCGCACACAGGGTGAAAACTGTTCATTGCCAATCGGTCGGACGTTCGTTCCGGTGTGCGCTACAATAGCGCCAGCGCATTTTTTCAAAGTCATTGTTAAGCTGCGGATTATCGATCTCGACTCAATCTGAAGCCCTCTCCTCGGCAGCGCGTCGATTCTGTCCAATGCCAAGCCGCTCTCCGCGGCGCCCGCATAGCGAGACAGGGACTTCCACCCCGGCCAACTGCCAACTTTTTCCGGGGAGCAGGCTGTAGTGTGCCTCTTTGCTCATACCCCTTTCGTCCCCGAGCGAGCAATCTTGCCACGAGCTTGCGCCGCGCGCCGCGAGGCATGCGCTCAGGCCTCACCATAGCGCCCCCGGACAGGGTGATAGCCGGCTCCCTGTTGTGGCCTTCATCAACGCGACGCCGGCGCGGCCAACGGGCGCGTCGTCAGTCCCGCCAGCCGTCCTTGGGCTGCCCGGATGGCGTTGCCCTCTGGGATCGCGCTCGCGTCGTCTCGGCGCGTTTCGGAGCGAGGCACGGGAAACCGTTCGCCGAAGCGTTGCCGCCAGTGATCGGAGCGTTGGCTTTTAATTGCAGAGCATTCACCCGCCGCATTGAAGCCGAGCGCTGCGAAAGGCGTATGAGATTTTCGACGCGGTTTTCCCTTGCCCGCCTCGCCGCCTCCCATTCGGGCCGGATCGCTTCAAAAATCCGAAGAATGCTCGCTTTCCAATGCCGCCACGTCGGCGCGTGGGCGCGGCAAATGCCGCGCAACTCATGATCGGCGATCGGAAGCGGCCGGCAGTCGGTCGACCAGAAATGTAGAGTGAGTCGCATCAACATGCCGAATGCCGCCGCCGGAAGCGTCATGGCTTCCGGGTGATCTATGAGGCCTTCCACAGGCATTGGCGGGACGGGTCTACGTGCCATGGCTAAGAATAGCGAAAAAATGCCGGACACGCGACCTTGAATGCAAGGTCGTGAATCGCGAACCATAGTTGCGAGGTTCCCAAAGTGTGGGAGCTCGGCCGGCACTTCCTAAGATTTTTTGCCCCTTCGTGTGCTGGGAAGCTCGCCAGCGTTCGGGGACGTGTTTTCCGTATAATTTCCGTATAAATGGCCAGAGCCGAGAAAGAAATCTTGCAACTGATTGTTTTTATTGGCGCGCCCAAGGGGATTCGAACCCCTGTTTTCGCCGTGAAAGGGCGACGTCCTAGGCCTCTAGACGATGGGCGCACAATGTCGCCGACAGCGTCGACGAAGCGGGGTGATCTATAGAGGCG
>Ga0182012_10004640_pt1 | contig 14299 bp, 15 predicted proteins | sample 612S2SmetaG_FD_120486 | JGI IMG/M metagenome (GOLD analysis project Ga0182012, IMG submission 120486) | Permafrost microbial communities from Stordalen Mire, Sweden - 612S2S metaG | ecosystem: Environmental > Terrestrial > Soil > Wetlands > Permafrost | place: Sweden: Stordalen | collected... | reverse complement strand
CTTTTTCAAAATTCCCGAAAGGTGCTCCGACTTCGCCACGGAAATAGTACCCACCAACACCGGCTGACCTTTTTCATGCAGGCTCTTAATTTCCTTGGCTGCGTTACGGAACTTTTCCTCTTCCGTCCGGTAAACGATATCCGAATTCTCAATGCGAATCATCTTCCGGTTGGTCGGCACAACCGTAACATCGAGGTTATAGATCTTCTGGAATTCCGCTACTTCGGTATCGGCGGTGCCCGTCATACCCGCCAATTTCTTATACATACGGAAGAAATTCTGGAAGGTGACGCTGGCCAGTGTTTGCGTCTCGCGCTCAATCTTGACGTTTTCCTTCGCTTCCACCGCTTGGTGCAGCCCATCGCTCCAGCGCCGACCGGGCATCAATCGCCCAGTGAACTCGTCGACGATGATGACCTGCCCTTCTTGCACCACATAATCCCGATCGCGTTGATAAAGAATATGCGCGCGCAGCGCCTGCTGCACGTGGTGGTTCATTTCAATGTTGGCTGGATCGTAAAGGTTGCCGGTATTCAGCAGCCTTTCCACTTTCAGCACGCCTTCTTCAGTCAGCGCTACCGAACGCTGCTTCTCATCAACCGTAAAATCGCCAGTGGTGCGCGATTGCCCCGGCTCCTTGCCTTCAATCACCTCACCGCGAACCAAGTTCGGAATAATTCGGTTCACGCGGTAATATTTATCCGTTGATTCTTCGCTCGGGCCCGCAATAATGAGCGGTGTTCGCGCTTCGTCAATTAGAATTGAGTCAACTTCGTCGACAATCGCAAAATTGAAATCGCGGTGTACAGAATCTTCCAGCCGGAACTTCATGTTGTCGCGCAAATAGTCGAAGCCGAACTCGTTATTAGTGCCGTAAGTAATATCGGAACCGTAGGCTTCGCGCCGTTCCTGCTCGTCCAAATCGTGCACAATAGTGCCAACCGTAAGGCCCAGGAATCGATGAATGCGGCCCATCCACTCAGAGTCGCGACGCGCGAGATAATCGTTAACAGTTACGATGTGGACGCCTTTACCTTCGAGCGCGTTAAGGTAACTCGGCAACGTGGCGACCAGCGTCTTACCTTCACCGGTTTTCATTTCCGCAATCTTGCCGCGGTGTAATACCGTTCCACCAATTAATTGCACGTCAAAATGGCGCATGTTCAATACACGCCTGCTAGCTTCCCGGCAAACGGCAAAAGCTTCAACTAGTAAGTCATCGAGAGTCGCACCATTCGCCACGCGCTGTTTGAACTCAACCGTCTTCGCCGCTAATTCCTGATCGGAAAGCTTCTGCAACTGAGGTTCAAGGTCGTTTATCGCCGCAACGATTGGCTGCATCCGTTTGATCTCGCGATCATGTTTCGTGCCAAAAACTTTGGCGAGCGCAGTTTCGATCATAAAAGGGGTAAATACCAGTTTAGCCGCATTGACGCTGGACCGTGTTCGCCGTGATCGGGCCCGGCACACGTTATACTCTCCAATGGCGCAAAAAGCCGAAAGTCTGTCCGGGAGCGTTTAACAATAATGAGTGAAGTTTTGAGCGGAGCCGAGTTCAAGAAGGAATTGCGGAGTGGTAAGCCCAAGCTAGGCCTGTTTCTAAATTCGCACAGTTCGACTGTTGCCGAACAACTGGCGCACAGCGGCTACGATTGGCTTTTGGTCGACACGCAGCACGGCCCCATGGGATTCGAGACCTTGTCGGCGATGCTGGCCGGCATTTCGCACGGCGGTGCAAAGTCAATGGTTCGCGTCGCCGGATACGGTGATCGCGGCGGCATTCAACAGTCGCTTGACATGGGAGCCGACGGCGTTCTGGTGCCGTACATTAATACTGCTGACGAGGCAAGGCAGGCAGTGAGTTGCTGCCGCTATCCGATGGCGGGTACGCGGTCGGTCTATTTTCCGCAGCGCAGCATGAACAAGAAGGGCTTGCTGGGTTACGCCGGCACCGCCAACGATAACGTGATTGTGGCGCTGCAAGTGGAGACAGCTGATTGCATTAAAAACATTGAGGAAATCGCCGCCGTACCGGGCGTGGACCTGCTGTTCCTGGGACAGAACGATTTGTGCATGTCGATGGGGCTGTACGAAAAGTACGTGTTCCCAGAGATGTACACTTCGCCTGAGTTGTTAGAGGCGACCGAGAAGCTCCGTGCCGCAGCCCATAAGAATGACGTGATCTTGGGGCTATTCTTGTTCGGCACCAGCCGCGTGGGCGAGTTTTTGAAAAAGGACTTCACTTTCATCAGCGTGGGCAACGATTTGCACCATGTCCTGACGCAGGCGGGTGCCTATGTGAAGGATGTCGCGGGGATTGCGAAGGAATCGGGCAAGGAATGGTCTCCCCGGCCAAGCGCACTGCTGTAAGAAAGAGGCGTCGCTTTACTCCGTTAGCCGGATCTTAGACCTCAACTTTCGAACGAGACGCCGTTCGTTCGGGCCTGATTCCTTGTAGTACGCTGCGTTCAACTGGTCAGAAATGAGGGTCTGCTTGCCCCACGAGAGCGTCGTGCAATAAAATTACGGTCCTCATGCTTTTAGCTCTACATTCTTATTAACTTGCTTCACCCCTCGATATCCGCAATCCTCCTGTCCAAATACCCGCATTCCACCGCATTGTCAGTCAACACCCGCGCCTTACGATAACTCTCCGCCGCCTCAGCATTCCTGCCCATCCGCCGCAATAAATCCGCTCGTGCCGCATGAAACAAATAGTACGAATCCAACTCACCTTCGGCCCCAAGCCGATCCACTAATTTCAAACCGCGCTCCATCCCCTCACCCATCGCCACGGCCACCGCATGATTCAGCGCTACCACCGGTGAAGGCTGTATCTCGGCCAACACCCCATAAAGCGCGGCTATCTGCTTCCAGTCAGTCTCGCCCGCCGTCCTTGCCTCCGCATGTACCGCCGCGATCGCCGCCTGGATTTGATAAGGCCCAACCTCCCCGCGCCTCAGTGCGCATTCCACCAATACCAACCCCTCTGCTATCTGCCCCCGATTCCATCGGGTCCTGTCCTGTTCCTCTAACAGAACCAACTGTCCATCCACCGAACAGCGCGCTTCCTTTCGTGAATCGTGCAGCAGCATCAACGCCAGCAGGCCAATATTCTCAGCGTTACCACTCATTAATTCGGTCAGCACACGCGCCAAGCGAATCGCCTCCGTGCAAAGTTCACGCCTCACCAAACCATCGCCTGAACTGGCCAAATAGCCTTCGTTGAAAATTAAATAGAGGACCTTTTGCACCGCGGCCAAGCGCTCCGTCAAGCGCTCTGCCGCCGGAACCTCGTAAGGTATACGCGCTTGTTGAATCTTGCGCTTCGCCCGAGTTAGCCTCTGCGCCAGCGTCGCCTCTGGAACCATGAATGCTCGCGCAATCTCTTCGGTGGTTAAGCCTCCCAAAGTCCGCAAAGTGAGCGCCACCTGAGCCTCTTCGTTTAACGCGGGATGGCAACACGTAAACATTAGCCGCAACCTGTCATCTTCTAAGGGCAGACTCATGTCTTGATCCGCGTCCTCGCAGCGCAGTTCGCCAACATATAGAAGCGCGTCTTCGTTCTTCCGGCGGGTGCGTTCGCGGCGCGCATAATCGATCAACTTTCGCCGTGCCGTTGCCGTGATCCATGCCGCTGGATTATCAGGTACGCCTTTCAATTGCCAGTGAGCAACCGCGGCCGTAAACGCATCTTGCATTGCCTCTTCGGCAAGATCGAAAGATCGCGAGACTCTGATCAAACCCGCGATAATCTTCCCTGACTCTTGCCGAAAGACATGCTCGACCGTGGCGCGCAGCTCACTCATGAATGCGCAGTTCGAGACATCTCGCGAATGGGCCGCACTTCAATACACCCAACTCCACCTTGGCAACCCGTCGGAATCCTGGCTGCCCAACTGAGCGCGTCGTCCAGGTTCTCGCAATCCAAAATGTAGTACCCAGCCAACTGCTCTTTCGTCTCCGCGAACGGGCCGTCTGTGATCATCACTCTGCCCCGATCCACCCGCACCGTAGTCGCCGTCACCGTTGGTTCCAGGGGATCCGCTGCTAGAAAGATCCCCTTAGATTTCGTTTCATCCATCAGTGCTCGGTGCGCCGTCGCAACGCCCCTAAGCTCTTCTTCGCTTGCCCCCTCATCCTCTCGTGAGTAAATCAACATCATGTACCGCATCGTGCTATCACGCCCGCGCTCTGGGAAAGTTGGCGCAGGCCTTCACTTCAGCAATCTGGTTTAGATGCCTTAAGCCGTGCGCTCCTACGGCAACAATCCACTGATAACCATCCCAGAAGCCGAGCACGGGATGCGGGATGACATGACCACGCAAGTCAGGCTCATCCAAAAGCTGAATTGTTCTTTCGCGCGCCTCTGCGAAATTCTTAACCGCTTCAGCCTTTGCCCAACCTTCCTTGGGAATAGCGGCTTCAGGAGACTTGAATTTAGTCGCCCGGTTGGGCACTTCAATCAAGATGAGTTCGTCTGTCTTACCCTCGTCCCAGTCTTCAGGCGGAGGTGGCGCGCCGCCGATTTGGGCCACAAGATGGTGCACCCGCGATTCCAAAATCACAATGTGTTCGAAGTTCTCACCAATCGACCATTGGTCTGGCGAGGGTTTGAAATTCCATTGTTCTTCGGTCAAAGCGTCGGCCGATTTCAGCAGCGCATCGCGCGTCTCGGCAAGATAGCTCTTTGCCTTTGTCAACTGTTCAACACTTGGAGTAGATGTAGAAATCATTGGTCCCCTTTTTAGGAAAAAATCATAACAGGCCGGACTTCCACCGACCCAAATTGCGCACCGGGAATTCCGGCCGCCATCTTCGCGGCTTCGTCAATGCTGCCCGCTTCAACCACGTAGTAGCCGCCCAGTTGCTCTTTGGTTTCGGCAAACGGTCCGTCAGTAACGATAGACTTGTTATCGCGCACCCTTACCGTCTTTGCTGTGTGCGTTGTATCTAGGGCGTTTCCCCCGCGAATCGCACCGGCATGCGCCTTTCCGAACGCATCGTATTCCGCCAAAATGGCCGGGTCTATACCTTTTTCGTAGCGCGCTTCGTCTTCGTATATCAAAAGTAGATATTGCATGATCACTCCTCAACTAAACGACGTTTAACTCCGTTAAAATCGACAATCGCGCTTAAAATTTTATCCCCCCACCTGACTCAGTTTCAATGCTTCGCATTATCAATACTTTAGGTGGTGCGCTATTCGCGTCCAAAATTTTACGTTCCAGCTATTTCTTGAACTTCCCTGCCCTCATCTACGTAAATCTAAATGAAGTTTTGGATATGGCAACCGCTTCAGCGTTTCCTATTTCGGTAGACTCGAAGATTCTGGCAGGTGCGAAGGCTCTGGCTCCGTGGAGTTGGTCCAGCGCCGCAAATGCCGGGCTAGGGGCAAGACGGTCGTTGGACGCGGAAACCAGTTTGGTGGAGCGCTGCCTAAGTGGCGAACAAGGCGCTTGGGAAGATCTCGTTAAAGCCTACACAAAGCGTGTATACGGCATTTGCTACCGCTTTACGGGTCGCGATAACGAAGCGCAAGATCTAACGCAAGATGTGTTTCTCCGCGTCTTCAAGACTCTTGGCAGTTTCCGCGCTGGCGAAGGCTCTTTCGTTGTTTGGCTTACCCGCCTCACCCGCAACCTTCTGGTCGACCATTATCGTAGAACCAAACATGATCGCGTGACCGACGCGCTCGAAGACAAATTGGCCACCTTAGAAGAGCGCACGGCCCAATCCTCGCGAACCGACGGCTTATTAGCTGGCCGCGAAGCCGGCGAACTTCTGCAAGCAGCCTTGCAAAAACTTTCACCTGAATTGCGCGAAGCTGTCATTTTGCGCGATTTGCAGGAAATGGAATATCGTGAAATTGCCCGGGTGTTAGACGTTCCCGAAGGAACAGTAAAATCGCGACTCAACCGGGGTCGCGCGGAATTGGCAAAGATTTTGAAACGGCATAAGGTAACCGTATAAACAGCGCCATGAAATGCACGGAGTTTGAAAGCATTCTCGCCGATTACTTGGACGGCACGCTCAGCAACACTGAGCGCGCGGCGCTCGAGTTGCATGCGGCTGAGTGTGCGCCGTGCGGCGAATTCATGGCAGAGGTTACCGGCGGTGCCGCCGCGCTTAAGAATCTGGAACCTGTTGACCCGCCCCCCGCGTTGGTGACGCGGATTGCCTTTCAGGCGCCGCTAGGCCGTATCCGCGATCCCTACGAGAAGCAAACCGTTTGGTCGAGCTTCGTTATCAAATGGCTGCAGCCAGCTATTCAACCGCGCTTCGTGATGGGCATGGCCATGACAGTGCTTTCCTTTACCATGCTCGAGCGCTGCACCGGAGTTAAAGTAGATCGCGTTCCGGCCGCGGATCTTAGCCCTGCGCACGTCTGGGGCGGTATGGAAATGAAGGCCGTGCGTCTCAAAGACCGCGTTCTGAAGTATTACGAAAATTTACGCGTTGTCTACGAAGTTGAAGCGCGCCTGCGCGAATTGCAGCGGCAGCAGGATAGCAGTGAAAAGGCCGCGCAAACTCAGCCCAAGCCAAAGCCCGCAGAGGAGAAAAAGAAATGAACTGCTATCAGCACCCCGACACCCAAGCTACCGCCTTCTGTCGCGATTGCGGCCGCGCGCTTTGCGCCCCTTGTCAGCGCCCGATCCATGGAACAATTTTTTGCCAGGAGCATGCCCCTATGACCCAAACCTACACGGCCCCACCCCCAGACGCCACCGCCGCGCCCAACCCCTATTTGCAGCCCACCGCGCCGATTAATACTTCGCCCGGACTTGCTCTTGCGCTCGGCCTGATTCCTGGAGTCGGCGCAATATACAACGGTCAGTATTTGAAGGGTCTGGTTCACGCAGCGATCTTCGGCTTGCTCATCAGTTTGTCCAGCTCCAGCGCAGGGGGCGTGGGCGAGCCGATCCTTGTGATGATGTGCGTCGGCTTTTACGCTTACATGATGTTTGAGGCTTATCACACGGCTAAGAAACGCCAAGCTGGCTTGCCCGTCGATGAATGGTCTAGCCTCATCGCCCCAAACCGCTACATGTCTCGTGCACCTATTGGCCCGATTTTGGTGATCGTTTTGGGAGTTCTCTTTTTGCTCGACAACTTGCAGTTGATTGAGTTTCGTCAAGTTGCCCGCTTCTGGCCTGTGCTGCTAATCGTTGCCGGCACTGTCATGCTCTACAACCGTCTCACTGGCAGCCAGGCTACTGCCCAGCGGCCTTTGGATTCATCCCCTTTGGAGTCGCCCAATGAACAGTAGAGTTGCTCTGTTTGCGCAAGCCATTCGCGGCCCTGTGTTACTCATCACCGTTGGCATTTTGTTCGCTATCCATCAGGCCGGTGTGCTGCCGTTCTATCGAACTTGGCCGCTCTTGCTCATCGTCGTGGGCGTGATGAAGTTGATTGAGCGTCTCTACGTACCGCAATCCCCACAAGGAGGGCCGAAACTATGAAATCGCGTGGTTCTGTGACTGGCCCTCTGGTCCTTATCTTGGTGGGCGTTGTCTTTTTAGTGCACGCTATTACGCCCGATTTTCGACTGGCCGACCTGCTCGCTCACTATTGGCCTTACGCTCTTATCATCTGGGGCGCCATTGCTCTAGTTGAAGTTGTCATTCGCTTCCTTGGCAATGGCCCGATTCCAAAGAATGGAGTTTCCGGCGGCGGCTGGGCGCTGGTCATATTTATCGCCATCATCGGTTCATCTGCGTTTGAATTCCAAAGGCCCGATAATTGGATACGCCAAATCGGTTTCCAAAGCGGCATGGAAGCGTTCGGCCAAGAGCACGAATATCCCGTTCAGAACATCGCTAAGACCGTCTCGGCCGAGCCTGTAATTATCATCGAAGATTTCCGTGGCGACGCCAAAATCATCGGCGCAGAGGGTTCAAACTTTTCCCTTACCGGCCAAAAGGTAATCCGCTCTTTCGACGCGAAAGATGCCGATAAAGCGAACTCCCAAACTCCGGTGGAAGTGGTCACTCAAGGCAACACTGTCACCATTCGCTGTCATCAAGATCGTATCGACTCGCGCTCTTCAGTCACCACGAATCTCGACATCAGTGTGCCCAAGGGCTCGCGTATTGAAGCATCTGGTTCCCACGGAACTATCGATGTATCTGCCATTGGTGGCGATGTGCAATTCGCCGGCGGCAACAGTTCCGATATCAAGCTCGAAGACATCGGCGGCAGCGTCAAGCTAGAAACCCAAGGCGCAGATTCCATCCGCTGCGACAACGTCAAAGGCGCAGTCGAGCTACATGGCCGTGGTTCCGACGTCGATCTCGAAAACATTGCTGGACAAGTAACAATTGGGGGCAACTTTACCGGCACCGTCTCACTGCGCGCTCTTGCCAAACCTGTTCATTTGGAAAGCATGCGCACCCAACTGGATGCCCGTCAAGTGCCCGGCTACTTTCGGCTCGAGCGCGGCAGCGTTGACGCGAAAAACTTGATCGGGCCCTTAAAGCTAACCGCACACTCAACGGACATCACTCTCGACGGCTTCACCGAAGCTCTCGATCTCGACGTAGATCGCGGCGATGTGGAACTTCGCCCCGAACATTCCGCCATGGGCCGCATCGCGGTCCACACCCACTCTGGCGACATCGATCTCGCAGTTCCTTCCGCCGCTCACTTCGCCCTGAGCGCCAACACCGAAAATGGCGACATCGATAACCAATTCGGCGATGGCCTGAAAGAAAGCTCCGAGGGCCGCGGCGCAAAGCTAGAAGGCTCTGTTGGCAGCGGCCCAGACGTCAACTTAGTCACCCAGCACGGCAGCATCACTGTGAAGAAATCCAGCGGCGACGTTTGAAAATTGGGGACTGCACCCACGCAACCGTACGCAGACGAATACCTCGTCCGTTACCGTTCATCCCGCTTGATATTGCGGCTAATCGAATTCAACTGCCGGTTTACTTGGCGGAACTCTCCCGGTGTCAGCCGGCCGCCATTCACCATACGGTCTACGCGCACTTCTTGCCGTACGTGCGCTTCGCGATTCTCAAGCTTGCTCGCTTGCCACGGGCTCAGTCTGCCGCGATCGATCCCCTGCGCAATGCGAGTTTGTTGATTGTGCTCGCGCCATCCAATCTCACCTCTCCCGCAATTCAACGGCCCCGCATAGGCGCCTGCCGTCATCAAACCCATCAATCCCATCGTTGCTAAGAATGTTTTCATTGTCTTCTCTCCTTTTTGGGGCTCTTTCTGAGCCTTTCACTTCTACAAAACGGCATCCAGTCCCGCACGTTGACGGCAAACCCGTTAAGTCTAATTCACGAGTCCATCCCGAATTCACACCAGCCGAAGTGATTTCTCTTCCGAAGATCCGAAATTGCGACAATGACAGGGACGCTCGCTAGATCAATCGCACCCCCTCAAGCTATCATCTAAAGCTAGGAGCAAAAGCGATGCTTTCATACCCCTCCGCCAAATGTCTGGCGGCCATCTTCATCTTCACTTGCATTCCCGCACTATCCCAACAACCCCGCCAATACACTTTCGCCGACTACGCCAAAGCCGAGAAGTTCATGTCTTACAACGTCACTCCTCTCGCCAACACTGGCGTCGTTCGCCCCCACTGGCTCGACGATGGGCGCCTCTGGTACCGCGATTACCAAGCTGATGGCTGGAGCTTTGTCATCGTTGATCCCGCGAAGAAAACAAAATCACCAGCCTTCGATCATGACAAGTTAGCCGCCGCTCTGCATCAAACCGATCCACGCCATCTCCCTATCACCGATCTCACTTTCACCTCCGATTCCGAGATCCACGTCACACTCGGCCGCAAGCAATTCCGCTGTCTTCTCAGCGCTGCAATCACTTGTGACGCTGTGCCAGACCGCTCGCCATCCTCACCTGTCTTCTTATCTCCCGACAAAAAGAAAGCCGCCTTCATCCGCGATTACAATCTCTGGGTGCGCGACCTAGCCACCGGCAAGGAAACTCAACTCACCACCGACGGCGTAAAAGATTATGGCTACGCGACTGACAACGCAGGTTGGAAACAATCTGCTAATCCGATTCTCGTTTGGTCACCTGACTCCTCAAAAATCGCCACCTTTCAACAAGACCAGCGCAAAACGGGTGAAATGTATCTCGTCCCCGTCACCAATACGCACCCCGTTCTAAAAGCCTGGAAATATCCTCTCGTCGGAGACGCCGACGTTACTATGATCGAGCGCGTCGTCATTGACGTCTATGCGCCCAAGGTCGTCCGCCTGAAAATGGCTCCCGACCAGCATCGCTCAACCCTCTGCGACGACATCGCTTGCCGTGGCTCCGGCTGGGACGATGTCCAGTGGAGCGCAGACAACAGAACCCTCGCATTCGTTTCCACCTCCCGCGATCACAAACAGGAATCTGTCCACCTGGCCGACATCGAAACCGGTGAAGTCAAAGATGTGATGGGCGAAACCGTTGACAAGTTCTTCGAAAGCGGTAATGGCAAAGTCAACTGGCGTTATCTTCAAAAGTCGAACGAACTCCTCTGGTTCAGCGAACGCGACAACTGGGGACAACTCTATTTATATGACTTCAAATCTGGCCAGCTCAAAAACCAAATCACCAAAGGCGAAGGTAATGTCACTCAGGTGCTCAATGTCGACGAGAAAACCCGCACAATCTACTTTCTAGCTGTTGGTAAGGAACAAGGCCGCGACCCGTATTTCGAGCATTTCTACAGCATCCACTTTGACGGCGCCGACCTGCGGCTGTTAACACCAGAAAATGCCAACCACTCCGTAAAGCTCTCTCCAGACGGAACCTCCTTTATCGACTCCTATTCCACCCCTGTCCAGCCTCAGGTAACAGTCCTCCGCGATAACAAAGGCAAACTCCTGATGGATCTCGCCAAACAAGATATTTCAAAACTGGTCGCCGCAGGTTGGATTCCACCGCAGCAAATTACCGTTAAAGCGCGCGATGGCAAAACCGATCTCTACGGTCTGCTATTCAAACCCTCCGACTTCGACCCTGCTAAAAAGTATCCGATCGTCAATTATGTTTATCCTGGTCCGCAAAGTGGCTCGTGCGGCAGCCGCAGCTTCACGCCAGCGCACGGAGATCTCCAGTCACTCGCAGAACTCGGTTTCATTGTTGTTTGTATCGATGGCATGGGAACGCCGTTCCGCTCCAAGAGCTTTCACGAAGCCTACTACGGCAACCTCGGAGACAACACCATCCCCGATCAGATTTCGGGCATGAAAGATCTCGCAGCCAAATATCCCTGGATCGACATCGACAAGGTCGGCATCTACGGCCACTCGGGAGGTGGTAACGCCACAGCCGCCGCCATGTTCCACTATCCCGACTTTTTCAAGGTCGGCATCAGCGAAAGCGGCAATCACGACAATCGCGAGTACGAAGATGATTGGGCTGAAAAATGGGCCGGCCTCCTGATAAAGAATCCAGACGGCACCACCAACTACGACTCCCAGGCAAATCAGTCATTCGCTAAGAATCTCAAGGGGCACTTACTCCTCGCGCACGGCACCATGGATGAAAATGTCCCACCAAACGAGACTCTATTGGTTGTCGATCAACTCATCAAAGCCAACAAAGATTTCGACCTGATCATGATTCCCAACGCTAATCACGGTTACGGCGCTGCCTCCCAGTACATGACTCGCCGCCGCTGGGATTATTTCGTTCGCTATCTGGCGGGAGCCGTTCCTCCGAATTCGTACGAGATGAAACCGTACTCCGCCGTTCAATCGGCCCTCTTAGGCGGCCCCGAAGACGAACAATAACTCTGTACCACTGGCACCGCCTCATCAACCGTCAAAACTTTCGCAAATTCCTTGTCGGGAATCTCGATGCCGAACTCCTCGTTGATGAGGAGCATCAATTCAATAGACAAGAGGGAATCCACTCCCAAGTCTTCTTTGAGGCGCGCGCCCGCGGATACTTCGTCGAGTTCGCTCACGGTCACCGAAGCCACTATTTCCCTGATCTTCTCTCGAATATGATCAGTTGCTAACGGCGCATTCTCGATCATATTTCTCCCGTCGGTTATGGTGTCTCGCGCGCTTCAAACCAGCAATCAGCGCCTGCAGAAATTCCCCTTCTTGGGCGGAGACTCGGGCATTCACATGTTGCAACTTCTGGACACAGCGCAGTTGACGAGAACGTTTTACGATCTCTTCAGTCAACCTCTGTTCATCCCAGCTTTTCGCTTGCTCCAAATATTGCGGGAGCAGCGTTTGCCAAATGGCAAGCATCCCAACCAACCGGATCTCTTTCGATTTCCACTCATGGAGCAAGACCTCCTGTACAACAGAGCACGCCTGGACACTGAGAGTCGCTTGGTCCGACTCCATCGCCAGTACCGTCAACACGCGAGTACAAGAGTTCTCGCCCGGCTGAAGTGAAACGATAATGTCCTGCTCAGGCCTTGAAAAACGCTCTATCTTCCCTGCCAATTCCGCCTTCAATGCCACGGTAAATGGGCGGTCTGTGTAATTCGAGATTTCGCAGTCAATCCAAAAAGTCTTAGCGCCTTTAATCTTGCCAGGGTTGTCCAGCACTGTCGGTTTGGGGCAGTTATTCGGAGCCACGCCATAGGTGACAGAGGTTATTTCAACCGGATTCACGCCCTCACCCCTTCAGATACCGGACCTCGCATTTCGACCGTCGCAGCACTCCTGCCAGCTAGAATCTCGTTCCACGGTGACTGTACCTGGTCTTGATTTTCTACACTGAATCGAAAATCACAACTGACCCGCGTGCTTTGGGTTTCGTTGGCAACCGTTCCATGCTCCAAATATCCGCCGTCCCAAAGCAGCGCTTCGCCATATTTCAGATTGATAGGCCCATAGTCCTTCAAACCGTAACTACTCTCGCACCACAACGTATTCGTGTCGAACACATCGGTGAAAGGGAGGTAACAGTTGATTTGATCGGGCCTCCCGGTAACGTCAGCATCGCGGTGAAAATCGCTCACGCTCCCTGTCCCCGCCAGGTGGACACGCATCTTGGGGTGTGCTGAGTAACTGATGCGATTCCCAAACTTCGGAGCAACCATCTCCCGAACCCACTTGTGATACAGCTTGTAAAACAATGAATCGTCAGCCAAGTTTTGCATCATCCCGCGAAGCTGCAGGTTATGTTCATACGAAGGTTGGCTCTTTCCGATCTTCTTCGCCCAATACAAGTGCAATCGATCCAGCTTTGGCACTTTAAAAACATAGGCTCCCAGCACCTTATCAAACGGATATTTGTCGGTCGCAAAGGAAACGACCTGGGCGTGTTTCAGCATGGTCCTAACTTAGTAAGTGAATACGCTGTCGGAGTGGAGAATTTGGCCGCTAGTCTTTTCCTGTATTGAAACTGAGCCCGAAGGTTTTGTCTGACCTTGTGGGATTACCAGCTTCGAGCAATCGATATGATGAGTGTCAATCACCGTCTTGCCGTCTGTGGAGTAGTGAGTAACGTCGGCAGAAACAACAACCCAGTCACCGCTGGAACCCTTTTGCGAGGTAGTGACAACTCGCGTTTCCAAGGTTCCATCGGCCCGCACGGTGTTCTTGGTGTCGGTCTTGGTATTCGGGCCAGTGGCTGCAACCGCAGCGGAAACAGCTGTTGCGGCGGCGACGTGGGATTGGATCGGTGGTTTCGGCGCGGCGCTGCTCAATGAGGCCAGCACCTGGGCGTGTGTTTTCGGAGCGCTGGTTGTAGCTTGCACTTGTAGCGGCTGCACCTGCTTATTAACTACTTCGCCGCTCGGTCCATGAGTTACGGTAGTCGAAGAGATATGCCGTCCGGTACCGTCGTAAAGGTCCACCTGCTTTGCACTGTTCACCACATGGCCGTCATTATCGAATTGAGATTTTGAGAAATCCGTCACGATCTGCGCCGCAACTACGCCTTTTTGAAAACGCCATGTCTGGGCAGTGGCTGGAACTGAGTTAGCAAATGTGACAACCGAATGCGTGAGTGGGCTTTGATCGGGAGCCGTCGCCGCAACAGTCAGGGAACCGGAAGTAATTTCATTCCGAGCGTTGTAGCTAATGCCGCTATAGTCAGAAACTACATTTGACTTCACGGCTCCTGTGCCGGGCGTCAAGTTTGCGGTTTGAACCTTCTGCACGCGGCCCAGCCCATTCGGGGCAAAGTGCACCTGGGATGAGGACGACACGGTCTGGTCGGGCGCCTTTCTCGTAACTTTCATTTGCCCACCCACTACCTTCAGGCCGCTAAAACTTACTCCCGAGTAATCAAGTTCCGTATGGGCGGTAACAGTGTTTCCATCCTGCGGTGAATAGTGGGTAATGGAACTGCTTGCCAG
>Ga0182012_10004639_pt1 | contig 14301 bp, 12 predicted proteins | sample 612S2SmetaG_FD_120486 | JGI IMG/M metagenome (GOLD analysis project Ga0182012, IMG submission 120486) | Permafrost microbial communities from Stordalen Mire, Sweden - 612S2S metaG | ecosystem: Environmental > Terrestrial > Soil > Wetlands > Permafrost | place: Sweden: Stordalen | collected... | reverse complement strand
TGGCGCTCGACACCTGCAGATAGGTCTGGGCGGCCGCGCCGCAGCCGGTGCTGTAAAGGGTCGAATAGGTGAGCAGCTGCAGGAACGTGCCAGTCGCCGCGACACAGGCGGCGCTGGATTGCGATGTCGGCGTAACGACGGTGTTGGCTGTGACCGTGCTGGAATTCGAACCACTGACGATCTGAGCCATGGACGTTGCATAGGCGGAAGCAATCACCACCTGCAGGTTGCTTCCCCCGCTCACGCTCGTGGTGACGTTGCCGGCGCTGAATCCATTGATGACCGCTACATTCGATGCCGTCGCCGCCGCGGTTGCGCTCACCGCGCCACTGACAATGGGAGATGATGTGTTGGTGGCGGCGAGCGCCGCGAGATCGGAGGTGCGCTGCTCCCTGAGCTTTGCGGTATAGAGTTGCGATAGCTCCACCGCAAAGGCTCCTATCGAAAGCATCGCGATGAAAAAAAAGGCCGCCAGAATGGATACGCTGCCTCGCTTGTCCCGGAGAAAGCAACGGAGAGGATTGCGAATCATCGCATTACGCCTGCCGGAGGAGGACTGTGCCCATTGAAAATCTGGCCTGCCATCCTGACCGGCCGCATCGGCAGTCCTTGCATCTTGCTTCGATTTCAAAGTAGTTCCATGCGATGGCTAGTTTGGGAACGATGCATTCGCGCTGAAGGTGTAGCTGTATCCCGCCATGGCAACCGTGTAGTTGATGGTCACCACGGTGAACGAGGCCCCCGCGTAAGATGCGTTCGAGTTGACCGAGACGTTGCTGGCCGACAGTTGCGATATGCCGCGCTGCTGCGCAATTTGTTCCGCGTAGCAAATCGCCGGATTTGCGGAGTCGCAACCGCTGCCGGCAGTGGCACAATTTGATGATGCGATTGCCGCGCACCGCGCCGTTTCCTGGGCCGTGTCCTGCAATGCATTTTTGGTCCAGAATGCGACGCCCGCCGTGATGGCGCCAAAAACCAGAACGATCATGGCGGGCGAAATAATCGCAAATTCCAGCGCGGCGGTCCCCGCTTGGTTGCTCCTGAAGCGCGCCTTCATTCCACCCTCACCACGGCGAGATCGGTGAGAGTGATGAGCGTGCCCATGATGGGATCGCTCGGAAACAGCGGGGCGGAGGCCGAACTCGTCGTGATGGTCACGAATTTACCCGACATGACCGAGCTGCCACAGCTGCCGCTGGACGTGCCCGTGCTGGACCAGCTTGTCGGATTGTATCCGCTGAGACAGTAGTAATTGTCGAAATTGGTGTTGTTGGAGACGTTGTTGAAGAGGACCGTGACCGTCGGCGCCGAACTTGTTCCCGCCGTGGATGTCGCGACCGAGGCTACCTGGGTCAGAAAGCTTGACACCGTCCCGGCGGTGACGTTCTGCGCGTTGACAAATGCATACTGCGCCGCCGCGTTGGTCGCCGAGATGATCTTGAGCTTGATGTTGTAGGCATAGGAGAAATCCAGGATGACCAGGAGCAGGAAGATCATCGAAGGCGCGAGGATGGCGAATTCGACGGCCGCGACGGCGTGATCGGAGGCCAAAAGACGCAATAATTTCTCATGGAGAGTGCGCCAGAACATGGGATCTTTCGTATGCGATATTTTACGCGACCGCGTCCCCGCTGCGCGATCCCGCAACCATCATTCTCCCGATCCTCTTCCCGGTAAGGTGCGATCCGGCAGCCTCATCCGACCCGCCGAATAGGGATATCGAAGCGATTATTCGGGAATGTATCGCCGACGACTAAACAATAGCTTCGTCTACGGTCGAAATCCGTCGGTAGAAATACAGAGAAATTTCAACTGCCGAGCGTGCAGAGGTATTCAGCGAATACCGGTCCGATCTGCGGGCGGACACTTCCGAAATCCCCTGTGATTGCCACGCTCGCTTGAAACAAGCTTCGCCGCTTACCGGTCAGCTTCGGGGATTGCGCGATGAGGACGTCGGAGCCTGCAGCGCGCGCAGCGCGTCGGCGGACAGACAAACCACTTCAGAAATTTGCAGCAGTTGTCTGGCCAGAGGACTTGTCTTGCGCCAGACCATGCCGATGGTTCGCGAGGGTTGCGGTTTTTTGAAGCGAGCGACAGACACCGACGCCGAGCGCGTCTCCACCGCCACGGCCATTTCCGGGATCAAGGTGACCCCGATGCCGGCGGCAACCATCTGAACGAGGGTCGACAGCGAGCTCGCGTCCAGCAGCTCGCGCGGTGGTGAGGATTGCATGTTGCAGAAGGACAGGGCCTGATCGCGAAAACAGTGCCCCTCCTCCAGCAGAAGTAGCCTCATTTCGCGCAGCATCTTACCCGTAGGTACCGGCGTTCCATCGTCCTCGCCAGGCCTAACCAGCAGGAAATTCTCCGCAAACAAGGCTACCTCGGTCAGCGAGGGCTCGGATACCGGCAGAGCCACAATGGCGGTGTCGAGCCGGCCTTCGGCGAGTTCCTGGATCAGCTTCGGCGTCACCGCCTCACGGACGTGAATGTCAAGTTCGGGATGCATGCGGGTGAGGTTGCCGATGATGGTCGGCAGCAGATAGGGCGCGATCGTCGGGATCATGCCGATCCGTAAACGGCCGACCAGTAGGTCGCGCGAGGCGCGCGCGAAGTCTCCGAGTTCGTCGACCGAGCGCAGGATGTCGCGGGCGCGCTGGGCGACCTCCTCTCCGAACTGGGTGAGCCCGACACGTCGGGCGCCGCGCTCGATCAGCACGCCGCCGAGCCCTTCCTCCAGCTCCTTGATCTGCATCGACAATGCCGGCTGCGAGATCGTGCAGGCCGCCGCCGCGCGCCCAAAATGACCAAGACGAGCCAGCGCGTCGAAATATCGAAGCTGCTTGAACGTCACCTGGAACATCAGGTTAACTTATCGCAGCGATCACCAAAGTCAACTTTACCTGATGACATGGGTTGCGTAAAAGCTTCTCGGATTGCCGTGGAATGCATTCGGACCGCAACAGGAGAACGCAACGATGGACGACACCCCCAAATGCCCGTTTTCGGGCGCGAGCCCGGTAGTCACTAACCGTGACTGGTGGCCGAACCAGCTGAACCTCGGGGTTCTTCACCAGCATTCGGCCTTGTCTGATCCGTTGGGCGAGGCGTTCGACTACGCGAAGGAATTCAAGAGCCTCGACCTGGATGCCCTGATGAGGGATCTGCATGCCCTGATGACCGATTCGCAGGAATGGTGGCCGGCCGACTTTGGCCATTACGGGCCGCTGTTCATTCGCATGGCCTGGCACGCCGCCGGCACCTACCGCATTGGCGACGGCCGCGGCGGCGCAGGATCCGGGCAGCAGCGGTTCGCGCCGCTCAATAGCTGGCCGGACAATGTCAACCTGGACAAAGCGCGCCGGCTGCTGTGGCCGATCAAACAGAAATATGGCCAGAAAATCTCCTGGGCCGACCTGCTGATTCTCACCGGCAATGTCGCCCTTGAGTCCATGGGCTTCAAGACCTTCGGTTTCGGCGGCGGGCGCGCGGATGTCTGGGAGCCCGAAGAGGACGTCAACTGGGGGCCCGAGAGCAAATGGCTGGCGGACGAGCGCTATAGCGGCGATCGCCAGCTCGCCGGGCATCTCGGTGCCGTTCAGATGGGCCTGATCTATGTCAATCCGGAGGGGCCGAACGGCAAGCCGGATCCGCTCGCGGCGGCCAGGGATATCCGCGAAACCTTCGCCCGCATGGCGATGGACGACGAAGAAACCGTGGCGCTGATCGCGGGCGGCCACACCTTCGGCAAAACCCACGGTGCCGGCGACGCCTCCCTGGTGGGGCCAGAGCCGGAAGGCGCTGGCATCGAGCAGCAGGGCCTTGGCTGGTTTTCAAAGTATGGCACCGGCAAGGGCGATGACGCGATCACCAGTGGGCTGGAAGTGATCTGGACCACCACCCCGACGAAGTGGAGCAACAACTTCTTTTCGAACCTGTTCGGATACGAATGGGAACTGACCAAGAGCCCGGCCGGCGCGCATCAGTGGACGCCGAAAAATGGCGCGGGCAAAGGCACGGTGCCGGATGCCCACGATCCGTCGAAGCGTCACTCGCCATCGATGTTGACCACGGACCTCGCCTTGCGGCTTGACCCCGCCTACGAAAAGATTTCAAGGCGCTTCTACGAGCATCCGGATCAGCTCGCCGACGCGTTCGCCCGGGCATGGTTCAAGCTGACGCACCGTGATATGGGCCCGATCGCGCGTTATCTCGGCCCGCTCGTTCCGAAGGAGGTGCTGCCGTGGCAAGATCCGGTCCCCGCGGTTGATCATCCTCTGATCGGAGAGCAGGACATTGCAGCTCTGAAGGCGAAAATTCTCGCCTCTGGACTGTCCATCTCCCGGCTGGTTTCGACAGCTTGGGCGTCGGCGTCGACGTTCCGCGGTTCTGACAAGCGCGGCGGAGCAAACGGAGCACGCATTCGCCTCGCCCCGCAAAAGGATTGGGAAGTGAACCAGCCTGCGGAATTGGCGAAGGCCCTCAAAACGCTGGAGGCGATCCAGAAGGATTTCAACAGCTCGCAGTCCGGCGGCAAGAAGGTCTCGCTCGCCGACCTGATCGTTCTCGGCGGCTGCGCGGCCGTGGAGCAAGCGGCCAAGGGTGCCGGGCACGCGGTGACCGTTCCCTTCAAGCCGGGACGCACGGACGCCACCCAGGAGCACACCGATGTGGCATCCTTCGCGGTGCTGGAACCGACCTCCGACGGTTTCCGCAACTACCTGAAGCCCGGACATGTTGCTTCGGCTGAGGAGCTCCTGGTCGATCGGGCGCAGTTGCTGACGCTGACCGCGCCCGAGCTGACGGTTCTGATCGGGGGCCTTCGTGTCCTCAATGCAAACGTCGGAGGCAGCCACCACGGAGTCCTCACCAAGAGGCCGGAGACGCTTACCAACGACTTCTTCGTCAACCTGCTCGACATGGGTACGACATGGAAGGCGACCTCGCCGGCTGAAGAGACATTCGAGGGACGCGACCGCAAGACCGGTGAACTCAAATGGACCGGCACCCGTGCCGACCTGATCTTTGGCTCGCACTCGCAGCTCCGCGCGCTGGCGGAAGTCTATGCGTGCGCCGACTCGAAGGCGCGTTTTGTCCATGACTTTGTGGCGGCGTGGAACAAGGTGATGAACCTCGATCGCTTTGATCTTGCCTGATCGCAAGCGATCGGGGGTTCGCGGGCTTCCTATTCGCCGCCGGATCAGCGCGGCGGGCGCCCTGAATTAGGAAATCAGGGCGCCGCTTCAAGACAGCTTGAGCGTCGCCCTGGCCACTGCAGTAAGAGGCCGGCCGAAGCAGGTTCCGTTGCGAATGTTGGCAGTGGTAATTTTGACGAACGCGAACGGGGTGCCAGACTTTCAGACTTCGACCGTCGCCAGAGTGATGGTCCGCGCCACTTCGGCCGGCGCGGTCTCCGTGTTCGCGCCGTCGTCTCCGAGTAGCACTTTCAGCTCGAACCGATTGCGGCCTTCCATCTTGGCTTGATAGAGAAGTTTGTCGGCGCTCGCGAACAGGCTGTCCAGATCATGAGCGGCCTTTCGATCTAGCGCGATACCGGCGCTAACCGTGGTCTCGACCGGAGCTCCACCGATCACAGTGTTGCTGTTTGCAAAAGCGGAGCGGATGCGTTCGACGATCTCGGCCACCTGGTCGGGTGACACATCGACCAGGATCGCGGCGAATTCCTCTCCGCCAAGCCGTGCCACCACGTCGCTCTTGCGGAATTTGGTGGCGACAAGCTCGGCAAACACGCACAGAACCTGGTCGCCGGCGGGATGACCGAACCGATCATTGATGGACTTGAACCGATCCAGATCGAACATGACCATCGCGACTGTTCGGCGCCCCTTGCGGGCCAGTTCCAGCATGGACTGCGCCCGCGCTCGGAAAGCGCTGCGGTTGGCGAGCCGGGTCAACGAATCCGTCGTCGCGGCAATGCGCAACTCCTGCTCCACGCCGGCCTTTGACAGCGCAATGAAGATCAGCGCGTTGGCGGAGCCATACGCCGTCGTCTCCAGCATGATCATATGCGATGGCCCGTCTGCCCAGATATAGATCGTCACCAAAATGGTGTGGCCGACAATGAGGGTCAGCAACGACATCCGCAACAGGGTTGCATTGCTCCGGGCGAGCCATAGTCGGCGAGCGATGCCGAGGGCGAGCACGATCGAAACGCACTTGAACGCGATGATAATCGTCATCTGATCGGCGGCGCTGACCACGGCCGCCGCCGCGACCGTCAACGAGGGCAGTGCGGCAAGCCACCAGCGACGCTCGTCATTCGCCTGCAGCGCGAACAGCATGAAGGTCCAGTGCAGGACCAGCAGCACTTGGCCAAGCCCGAAGACCCAGGGCAGCAAAAAGGCTGCGCTCAGCCCCAAGGTCACGAACGCGACCGTGGCCGACAGATGAGCCGCGCTCCACCAGCCCAGCGCGGTGCTCCGGCGATCCTGCAACCATGCCAATAGTAGCAGGCTTCCGTTCACCATCGCTTGAACAAGCTGGTAGGCCAGGGCTGTTTGGGGGTCGAACTGCAAGGGCGTCCACGCAATCTCGTCGGTTTCGGGCTCCGCGGCGAGCCAGCCGGGCTCAGCCCGCACCAGCGGGTCCGCCAGCGGTTGGCGTCGTTGAAGCGACCAAGAGACCGATCACCGAAACCAACGAGTATCTCGGACGGATCGAATCCCCCAACCGCGTCAGTATAGTTGCACGCGTAACCGCTTTCCTCGAAAAGCGGGTGTTCACCGAGGGTGCCGAGGTCAAGAAGGGCGACGAGCTCTACAAGCTCGAGCGCGGACCGTTCGAGGCCGACCTCGCGTCGAAGCAGGCGCAGGTGGCGCAGCTGCAGGCCACGCTGGAGAACGCAAAATTGACCACCGGCCGCGCGCAGGCTCTGCTGGGCGGGCCGGCCGGACAGCAATCAACCTATGACGCCGCGGTCGCCTCCCAGCGCAGCCTGGAAGCGCAGGTACAGGCCGCCCAGGCCCAGGTGCAATCCTCCCAGATCAACCTCGACTACACCGACATCCGCTCGCCGATCGATGGCAAGATCGGACGAACGGCGGTGACCGAAGGCAATGTGGTCAGTCCGGGGTCCGGCGTGCTCACCACCATCGTCAGCCAGGATCCGATGTACGTCACCTTTCCGGTCTCGTTGCGCGAGGCACTTTCGCTGCGCGAGCGATACGCGCCGCGCGGCGGCTTCGACGCGGTGGTCATCAAGCTGCGGCTGCCGGACGGCCGGCTCTACGGGCAGACCGGCAAGCTCAACTTCATCGACAATACCATCGCACAAAACACCGACACCATCTTGCTGCGGGGCGTGATTGCCAATCCGGCAATGCCGAACTTCGCGGGGGCCCGCGAATTGACCGACGCCGAGTTCGTCACCGTCCTGCTGGAGGGCGCGCAGCCGGTCGAGGTGCTGGCGATCCCGCGCTCGGCCGTGCTGTCGGATCAGCAGGGTGACTACGTCTTCACGGTCGGTGCCGACAATAAGGCCCAACAGCGCCGGGTTCAGCTCGGTCAGTCGACCACGACCGTCGCCTCGGTCATCAGCGGAATCTCGCTCGGCGACAAGGTGATTGTCGAGGGGCTGCAGCGGGTCCGGCCAGGCCAGGTGGTCGCGCCCGGGCCGGCCAGTGCGCTGATCGAATCCAGCATGAAGGCCACCTCTGCTGACGGCCGCACGCAGACCGAGGGCGGCAGCGCCGGCGGAGCAAAACCGGTTGGCAGCAGCCCATGATTTCAGCGGTTTTCGTCGATCGTCCCCGTCTCGCGATTGTGATTGCGTTCGTGATCACCATCGCCGGCCTGCTGGCGCTGCTTCAGATTCCCGTCGCCCAGTTTCCTGACATCGTGCCCCCGCAGGTCACCGTCACCGGCGTATTCCCGGGCGCTTCCGCCGAGGTGGTGGAATCCAGCGTCGCCCAGCCGCTCGAGGCACAAGTGGTCGGCGTCGACCGCATGCTCTACATGAAATCGACCAGCGGCAATGACGGCAGCTACACGCTGACGGTTTCATTTGCGCTCGGGACCAATCCGGACATCAACACCGTCAATGTCAACAACCGGGTTCAGACCGCGCTGTCTCAATTGCCGACCGAGGTGCAGCAGCAGGGCCTCGTGGTCCAGAAGAAATCATCGGCGGTGCTGCAGTTCATCGTGCTCTACAGCCAGAATGGCGAACAGGATCCGCTCTTCATCACCAACTATGCCATTATCAACGTGCTCGACGCGATTTCGCGTACCCCGGGGGTAGGCCAAGCCAGCCTGTTTGCGAAACTGAACTATTCGATGCGGATATGGTTCGACTCGCAGCGGCTCACCAGCCTCAATCTCGCGCCTTCCGATGTCATCGCGGCGATCCGCGCCCAGAGCGTGCAGGCCCCGGTCGGACGCATCGGCGCGCGGCCGATCAGCGACCAACAGCAGTTTCAGTTCAACGTGCAGACGCAGGGGCGGCTGACCACCGCGGATCAGTTCGGCAACATCGTGCTGCGGGCGAACCCGGACGGCTCGCTGCTGCGGGTCAAGGACGTGGCCCGCGTCGAGATCGGCGCCCAGAACCTCGACAGCGAGTCGCGGATCGACGGCCGCGCCGGGGTGCCGATCGGCATCTATCTGGCGCCGGGCGCCAACGCCGTGACCACGGCCAAGGCGGTGCAGGCCACGTTGGCAAAACTGTCGGAACGGTTTCCGGCCGGCCTGACCTACCTGGTGCAATACGACTCCACGACCTTCGTCAGCGACACCATCGCGGAGGTCCTGAAGACGCTGGGCGAAGCCTTCGTCCTGGTGGTGATCGTGGTGTTTCTGTTCCTCGGCAACCTGCGCGCCACCGTGATTCCGGCAGTCGCGGTTCCCGTCAGCCTGATCGGCACCTTCGCGGTTCTGCTCGTGCTCGGCTATTCAGCCAACACCGTGTCGCTGCTGGCGATGGTGCTCGCGATCGGGATCGTGGTCGATGACGCCATCGTGGTGGTCGAGAACGTCGAACGCGTGATGGAGGAAGAGCCGGACGCGACGCCTGCGGAAGCGACCAAGAAGGCGATGGCGCAGATCACTGCTCCTATCATCGCGATCACGCTGGTGCTGCTGTCGGTGTTCGTGCCGATCGCGTTCATCCCCGGTATTTCCGGAACGCTGTTCCGCCAATTCGCGGTTACCATCAGCGCGGCCATGGTCATTTCGGCCACGAACGCGCTGACGTTGTCGCCCGCGCTCTGCGCCGTATTCCTGCGACACACCGGCCCGCGGCACGGCATCATGGGGCGCATACTCGGCGGTATCGACTGGGTTCGTGACCGCTATGCCGGTGGCGTGCGGCGACTGCTGCGCGTCGCCCTCCTGTCGCTGGTGCTGGTGCTGGTATTTGCGGGCGGCATCTTCGGCGTGTCGTATTTCACGCCGACCGGCTTCCTGCCTGAAGAGGATCAGGGTGCTTTCTTTATTTCGGTGCAGCTCCCCGATGGCGCCTCGGTGGCGCGCACCAGCGAAGTGACCAAGCAGGTGGAGGCGCTGCTGAAACAGATGCCGTCGATCGATCACACGCTCTCAATCATCGGCTTTTCGCTGCTCGACGGCGGCGACGAGCCGAACGCCGCCTTCATGGTGGCGCGCATGAAGCCGTTCGCCGACCGCAAGGCCGCGGCGGACTCGGTTCAGGCGGTGATCCGTCGCACCTTTGGCGCCGGCTCCCAGATCCGGCAGGCCAATATTCTGCCGTTCAACCTGCCGCCGATCATCGGGCTGTCGACCAGCGGTGGTTTCGAATACCAGCTCGAAGCGCTGGAAGGACAGGACCCCGCCTCGCTCGGCAGCGTGATGGGTGGATTGATCAGTGCGGCCAACCGCGATCCGAGACTGACGCGCGTGTTTTCGACCTTCACCGCGACCAATCCGTCGATCTATCTCGATATCGACCGCGCCAAGGCCCAGGCGCTCGGCCTCAACATCAGCGACGTGTTCACCGCGCTGCAGGCCACGCTGGGCGGTATCTACGTCAACAATTTCAACCTCTATGGCCGCACCTGGCAGGTCAATGTGGAGGGCGAGGCGTCCGACCGCGGCGACATATCGGATATCTGGCAGATCTACGTGCGCAACTCGACCGGCCAGATGGTGCCGATCCGCTCGATTGCGAGCCTCAAGATTGTGACCGGCCCCCAGGTCATCACCCGCTACAATAATTATCGCTCGGTCACAGTGAACGGCGGCCCTGCCGCCGGCGTCTCCTCGGGAACGGCGATCGCGGCGATGGCGGATATCTCGAAGGCGACGCTGCCGGCGGGCTACAGTTATGAGTGGACCGGGACCGCTTTCCAGGAGCAGCAGGCCTCCGGACAGACCGGAACCATTCTCTCCCTGGCCGTGCTGTTCGCCTATTTGTTCCTGGTGGCATTATATGAAAGCTGGACAATCCCGATTCCGGTTCTGCTGTCGGTCGTGGCCGGCGTGCTTGGATCCTTCATCGGAATCAAGATTTCCGGCTTGAATCTCGATCTTTACGCCCAGATCGGCCTCGTGGTGCTGATCGCGCTCGCCGCCAAGAACGGCATCCTGATCGTCGCATTTGCCAAGGAGCAGCGCGAGGCCGGATTGCCGATCGAGGAAGCGGCGGCGTTGGGATCCCAAATGCGCTTTCGCGCGGTCATGATGACCTCGATCGCTTTTATTCTTGGTTTGCTGCCTCTGGTGATTGCCACCGGGGCCGCCGAAATCAGCCGTAGGGCGGTCGGGACGGCGGTATTCGCGGGCATGCTTGCCGCGAGCTCGATCGGGATTTTTCTGGTACCGATGCTTTACGTGACGGTCCAGCGTTTGCGCGAGCGCACCAAGTCGCGCTTCGGCGCACCGGCTGAACCCGCTCGGCCGCCGCTTCAGCGGTGACGCCGGCCCCAATGGATCGCGGCCCAGACCCGCTCGTGCAGATAGTACCAGGCGATTTTGGTGAGGATCTCGATGCCGGCGATGGATCCGGCGATTTCGATCCTGCCGGTCATGAACCAACTGATGGCGAACGTATCGAGCGTTCCCAAGGTGCGCCAACTGACGGCCTTGAGCACGGACCTGGCATGTGTCTCTGCTCCGCGGAATAGGACCACTGCATGCGACTCGCTGATTGCCCATTATGCAGCCTAACATGCCGGCGGGTTGCGCCCTGCTAATGTCGCAATTGAGCAATGGACTTCGGCTGGCAGAATGTGCATTTTGCGCTCCGGACGCGTCTGACAAACTATCTGATTTAATTGGCTAATCGGAGCGCGCCGAGGTCCGCTGGCAATACTGGCCGGACTTTGGCCGGTGAGGAGCACGCAGTGAAATTGATTACCGCGCTGGTCGCGTTGGCCGCGCTATCGCAGACCGCGGTTGCCCAGACTCCGGATTGCAAGTCGATCTCGGAGCCGGGCGCGAGGTTGGGCTGCTACGACAGGATCAATCCCGCCGCAGCATCCTCCGCGACCGCCAAGCCGGCCCCGCGAGTTGCTCCGTCACGAAAATTCGATGCCGGGATCTCTTCCGATTCGATGAGTGCGGAAGACGCTCGGGTGAATGCGCAGCTGAAAAATATCTGTCGTGGCTGTTGAGCTGCGATCCATTGGCGCAAACCGGGCGACCTCGTGTGCCCTGCGGCTTGCAGCCGCAGACGGCGATGTATTCTTGCAGTAGATATAGCTGAAATAGTTCATATTTGCTGCCGTGATGAATCTACTGGCATCCCTTCCGACAGTCATCGGCACCGCGGCGGTGGCACCTGCTCTGCTGATGTTGTGGCTTGTGATCGCCGCCAGTGACCGCCCCGGTCCGCCCGCCAAAGTCTGGTCCGCGTTTTTCCTCGGCGCTGCCAGCATATTCCTGCTGCGCGCCATGCGCGCGCCGTTTGCATCGATGCCAGGAGTTGGCGAAAATGACTGGCTTGCGCTGGCGTTGCATTCGATCTTCGGCGTAGCCGCGCCCGAAGAAGCCCTCAAGGTGCTCGTCATCGTCGCCGTCTCGGCACGGCGACGGCCATTTGCGGATCCGATGGACACCATCGTCTACGGCGCGGCGGCAGGACTTGGCTTTGCCGCTTATGAAAATCTCGCTTATCTCGTGCTGCATGCCGAGATTTGGCGCTCGCTGGCCGCGCTGCGCAGCGTGCTGACGGTGCCGTTCCATGGCGCGCTCGGCATCATCGCCGGCGCCTACCTCGCGATCGCGCGCTCCGGCACGGCGTTGGGCGCGCACCGGCATCACCGCGACTGGGCCCGCATTTCAAGTCGCGTTCTGATCCTGCTTGCGCCGCTTTCGCTGCACGCCGCTTTCGATTTCCCGTTGCTGATGCTGCGGCAAAATCCGGACCTCAACACAGCCGCCAAAGTGTTGCTGGGAGCGGCGAGCCTGGCGATCGGGTTCGGCTCGATCGCCTTTGCCATACATCTGGTACGACGGGTCAGCCGCCATCAAGCACCCCGCACCGACAATGCCCGCGCCCGGCTTAGCCAGTTGCGGCGAATGTGGGCGCTTTTGGTGGTGGGGGGAGCCGCGGGATTTATCGGCCTGGCCTTCGTGCTGACGTCGATCCATCACTGGCTGGTCAATCCCGAGCGCAACATGACGCTGGTGCCGATCGGCCTTGTTTCCATCCTGCTCGGCGGCGGGCTGTTGGTGATCACGACGGTAATCTATGTCTTCGGCCGCAATCGGATACGGGCGACCGACGCCCTGCTGCCGTCCACCCCCGGCCAGGGCTGAACGGGTCGCAAATGAGGCTGGGCGGGCGTTCGATCAAACCGCCGTTAGCGAACAAACTTGCCGCTAAGGCGTTTGCTGCAAATGGGTATATAATTTTTATGGCGTTTTCCTGCCTTGTCGGTATCGGGAGATTTACAATGAGCTTTCCTCAGGACCTCACCAGGTTACAATCTGAAATGGGCGCCGCGGTGCGCGAGCATTGGAAGGCTTTTCTGATCGAGGGCATCCTGCTCGTGATCTTGGGGCTTGCGGCGATAATCGTGCCCCCACTGGCGAGCCTTGCCGTCACCATTTTTCTGGGCTGGTTGTTCTTGATCTCAGGCGTCGCCGGGCTGGCGCTGACGTTCTGGGCACGGCGGATGCCGGGCTTCTGGTGGTCGCTGCTATCGGCCGTGCTGGCGCTTGGCGCCGGCATCATCCTGCTGGCGGAACCGGTGCGGGGCACGCTGACGCTCACGATCGTGGTGGGCGTCTATTTCATCGCAGAGGGCGTCGCCACCATCATGTACGCACTGGAGCACCGCCGCGAATTGTCGGAACGGTGGTCTTGGCTTCTGGTTTCCGGCATCGTGGATTTGCTGATCGCGGCTATTATCATCATGGGATTGCCGGGATCGGCGCTTTGGGCCGTGGGCCTGCTGGTAGGAATCAATCTCCTGTTCGGCGGCGCGACCCTGATCGGAATGGCGATGGCCGCCCGCAAAGGTTGATCAGCAGCCGCGACAAATACTTTTGATCTTGCGGTCGAGCGCGGCATCATCCGCGTTCAGATGCATCGGATCTTCTGACACATTCGAGGGAAGGTCGCTGGGGCGAGGCTGGCGGTGGCCAACCGGCGCCTCGATCGGGCCGCCGGTGTTCGACGTGCCCGAGGTTCTGGACGCCCCCGCCGACGATCCGGTGCGGCCTCCGGTTTGTGCGAAGGCGGCCGGACCGCCGATCACGACCAGCAGCGCAAACACTGTGAGCATTTTTTGCATCTTGCGTCTCCCGCTGCCAAGCAATGCAGCTATTAATCAGACTGGAAACCTCTTCAACCGCCGCCTGCTCCTCCATTGGCCATCCACTCCCTCATGGCTTCGGAGGGTAAAGATGAACGCCGCCGCAATAATCGGTCACACGATAGCGCGTTTCCAGATGCCGTTCACCTTCCGGTAAAAAAGAATCTGCCTGTGACATATAAGCAGGACCGACCGGCGACTTGCCATGGCCACCGGGTATATCCAGGACATAATCGGGTTGGCACAGGCCGGAAACCCGCCCGCGCAGGGCTCGCATCAGTTGCTGGCCCTGCTCCAGTGTCGTGCGCAGGTGCGCTGTGCCGGGAGCCAGGTCGCCGTGATGCAGGTAATAGGGCTTGATTCGGCATTCGACGAACGCCCGCATCAACGCCTCCAGCGCGGCCGCATTGTCATTGACACCGCGAAGCAGCACGGACTGGCTCACCATGGGAATGCCGGCGTCGATCAAATCGGCGCAGGCGGCGCGGGCCTTGTCGGTCAATTCCCTGGCATGATTGACGTGCAGGGCAACCCAGGTGGTCGCACCCCGAACCTTCAGCGCGGC
>Ga0182012_10004637_pt1 | contig 14304 bp, 14 predicted proteins | sample 612S2SmetaG_FD_120486 | JGI IMG/M metagenome (GOLD analysis project Ga0182012, IMG submission 120486) | Permafrost microbial communities from Stordalen Mire, Sweden - 612S2S metaG | ecosystem: Environmental > Terrestrial > Soil > Wetlands > Permafrost | place: Sweden: Stordalen | collected... | reverse complement strand
GCGCTGCCGAACTCCATGGCGAGACCCGAGAGCGTCGTGGCTAATGGAATACTAAGCGCGACCGACGGCGAGCCGAGAAGAAAGTTGCCATAGACAGCGGCGATACTGCCCGGAGCCACAGGAGCCGCATAGCTTGCAGCGCTGACAACTCCTCCGGGGTTGATCGAAGGCCCAGGCGGAGTGTTCGTCGTTGTGATGGTCGCCGAGAACAGCAATCCGGCCGAGGCTACGACATTCAGGTTCTCGATAAAAAGCCAGTTCGTACCCACCAGCAGCGAGGAGCCAACACTACCGCACGAGATGGAGTTCGCCTGGCTAAAGCCAATCACGAAGACGCTTCCGCATATGGGTATTCCGTTCAAATAGACGCCTGTGTTTGGACCGCCTCCCACTGTGTCGCCGAAGGCGTCGTCCGACGCGTAGTTGAGTTCCAGAGTGGCGGCCTCGAACGGGCTCGAAATTTGAAAGCTGACGGCATACAAGGCGGTGTTACCTTGGCAGCACCCAGCGTCGGAATTTGTGCCGATCCACTGAGAAAAGGGATCTTCGCTTAAGCCGCTTATCCAAAGGGGGTTCGGAGCCAAGATGAATGCGGGCGGACCGGTCTGTGCACTCGCGAAATCGGCGGCCGTGAAAACGTGACCGAAGGGGCCGAACGACGGTCCGATAAGGAACCTTACATAAGCGTCCGTTCCACCAATCGATCCGTTTCCGCTCCTGACGGTCACAGTCGCGGCATTCACTATCGAGGCTGCGATTGGCAAGACAGCGAGGCATCGAAGAGCTCTGAGCAATTTGCGCCTCCCCCCTGAGATTACAGCAGCACGACTAAAATCACAAGGCAGAAAAGAAGTCGAGGAACGCTGCTGTTTTGTGGCTTGATTCCGAACCGCTGTTCTCCCATGTTAGGCGCGAATTCAGCTCCTCACTTGAGATGCAACAGCGTGATAGGTTGAAGGGTCGCATGAACAGCTTGCCAGAACTTTCGGAAGCTTCCGCCGCCAGAGTGCGGAGTGCGACGCAGCATGCCCGCACTTCTCTTTTGAGAGAGGTAATCCAGTTTTTCGAACGGTGCCGGGATTCCGAATTCATCCACATCGAACTGGAGAGAAAACCCGTCAACTACGATCTAATGCCATATTTCACGCGCTATGCCACCGACGTATTTCGTGCTGAAGCCAAAGAGCGAATTGATGGAAGGCAAAACCTTGAGCAATGCACCGCGATGCTGAACGAGCTTGCGGAACGGACGGTACACGAGATAGTCCGGAACGATGGGACGTGGGCAAGTATCGTTAAGAGCGCTTCTGAATACGTCGACTTGGGTGCCTGGGATAGCGAATACGGTGAGTATTCGGGAGACGACTTCCAGCGCCCGCGGCCAGCAAAGACACGCCTTCTACGAATCCTTAAGTTGCCGATCGACGAGTGCCTAAGCGACTACCTTAAACAAGTAGCCGAGGACGGACCCGCGACCTCAGATCCGAAGAGTCTCGCGGAATGGCTGAGGTCTCAGATGGAGTCTCTCGGTTGGACTCCGAATGATTTCGGCTCGCCTGGACCGGATAGAAAAACGATTCAGAAGATCCTCAACGGCGGTGCCGTGACGATGAAAACGATTCGGAAACTCGCCAAAGCTCTCAGTGCCGGGCTGGGGAAGGAAGTCCTTCCTAGCGAAATTCCCAAGAAATAACACTTTCCCCGTTTTTCCAACAATTCTCCCAGTTCTTACCATTTCTTCCCACCTGAGAATCCCTGACATTCCGATCTGAAACGGGCACACTGAAGGCGTGAAAAATTTTAGGAGTAGTGCAGCTATTCATATAATTAGCGCCGAAAGCGTTACACAGAATTCGCGTATCATCGCTCCCTTCAGGAGCGATGTAACCGGGTCTGCTCTTTCACGACCTACGAAGATCGGCGGTTAGGAACATGAGGCTCGCCGGCCTCTCGGAAGGGGTTGCGATGGCAATTTCGGGCCACCGGACGCGTTCTATGTTCGACAGATACAACATCATCGCTCAAAGGGATCTCCAAGACGCCGCTCGCCTCATGGAGGGCTGGATGAATCCGGCCCGCTCGGGCACAGTTGCGGGCACAATCGCTGAGATTCAACAAAAGAGCGCCGATGTGCCAGACGACTTAAAGTGCGCCTAAGTGCATGAAAGCAATGCAGATGTAGTTTGGTTGCGGGGGATGGATTTGAACCATCGACCTTTGGGTTATGAGCCCAACGAGCTACCAGACTGCTCCACCCCGCGAAACCAATTTAGCATATTGCAAAATCGTCAAATTCCAGCCCGTGCTTCACACAGCTGTTGCACGAAATCGCGTACTTTCGCGTCAACCTATTTGTGAACCTTCCCTTTCGCGCGGCGATTACGGTCACGGCTTGCTGCATGTTCTCCGCGATGGCCGTGGCGGCCTCGGCCAAACCCCGCCCCGTGCACGATCCGAAGCTCGATTTCGTCCTCCACGCCGTCGAACAGCGCTACAACAGCGCCCACTCCCTGCGCCTCAAATTCACCGAAAGCTACGAAGCCGGCGCGCGAGTGCGCCAGACCGAATCCGGCATCCTCGAACTGCGCAAGCCCGGTCGCATGCGCTGGGATTACAATTCCCCAGCCGGCAAAATGTTCCTTTCCGATGGCAAGCACTTTTACCTCTACACTCCCGGAACCGCTCGCGTCGAAGTCACTTCCGTGCGCGATACCGAAGATATGCACGCGCCGCTCGCCTTCCTGCTGGGCAAACTCAATTTTTACAAGGAATTTCTCGGTTTCGATCTGCACGGCGAGGGCCCCGACAAATGGATTTCGGCGGAACCAACCAACGCGGCCCTGCCCTACTCCAAGGTCGAGTTCCTGGTCACGCCCGATTCCCGAATCCGCCGGCTTCGCGTCACCGAGGACGACCTTTCCGTCCTCGATTTTCAGTTTGAAGATGAGCAGCTAAACGCACCCATCGATGCCTCGCGATTCGTCTTCCACGCGCCGCCCGGCGCCGAGATCGATGACTCGAACCGATGAAGGAAACGGACTAAAATATGGCGGAATTCGTTCTCAAATACGCAGATACATCCGGCGAAATCCACCAGCAAATCGCCCAGGCCGGTTCCGAAAACGAGGCGCGCGAGCGCTTCACTCGCCAGGGCTTCTTGGTCTATTCCATCAAGCAGCGTGGGGCCGTCGCGGGGCTCGCCAAGGCCGGCGCCCGAAAGAGGAAAATCAACCTCGATACCTTTCTCATCTTTAACCAGCAATTTGTCACCCTCATCCGCGCCGGGCTCCCCATTCTGAAGGCGCTCGACCTGCTCGCTGACCGCCTCACCGACGCCAAACTCGGGCCGCAGGTTCAGGCCGTGCGCGATGAAGTAAAACGCGGCTCCATGCTTTCCGAATCCTTCCGCATGCAGAACGTGTTCCCCAAAATCTTCGTCACCACCGTAATGGCCGGCGAGAAGAGCGGAAGCCTGCCGGACGTTCTGGATCGCTACATCATCTACCAGAAGCTCTCCCTGTCCGTCCGCCGCAAGGTCGTCGTCTCGCTCATCTATCCGTGCGTCCTGGTCGTCCTCACGGTTGCGCTGGTTTTGTTCCTCATCACCTACGTAGTTCCCAACTTCGCCGAGCTTTATAACAGCATGCAGGCCAAACTCCCCGCCATCACAGTGATGCTGATCGCGGTCGGAACATCGGCCAAGTCTTACATCGGATTTGTTTTCGCGGCCATCGTCATTGGCGGGGGAGGATTGTGGTTATGGGTGCGCACCCCAAAAGGCCAGGAGAAGTTTGACTACGTCAAGCTCAACCTGCCTTTGTTTGGTGAAATATGGGTGAAGTTTCAAGTGTCCCAGTTCGCCCGCGTCTTGAGCACTCTGCTCATTGGCGGCATCCCGCTCGTCACGGCTCTCGAAACCGCGGCCGATTCGCTGGGCACCGCGCTCCTGCGGAAAACCCTCGAACGCACCGGCCGAATGGTTCGTGAGGGGCAGTCGCTTTCCGCATCCCTCGCATCCTCCAAGGTGTTCCCGCCGCTTGCCATCGACATGATCGAGGTCGGAGAATCCACCGGCGCGCTCCCCGCCATGCTCAACAGCGTTGCAGAATTTTACGAAGATGACGTTTCTACACGAATGGCCGCCGTGCTCTCTTTAATCGAACCTGTCATCATGATTTTCATGGGCATCTTTGTCGCCTTTGTCCTTATTGCTCTATATCTTCCCATCTTTTCCCTGGCGGACACGATCCACTAGAAAAGGTCCGCCACAGGCCCAAAACGGAGTACTTCGGCGGCTTGCCGAAAGTGCCCCCGGAATGCTAACCTCGGCCATCAGATGAAAAAGAATGGTATGAAACTGAGCGGATTCTCGCTCGCTGGCACTCTCTTCGCGATCGGTTGGGCGCAAGCAGGCTTTGCGCAAACCATTACGCCGCCGCCCGAACCCACCAGCGGTCCCGGCAGCGCCCAGTACCTTTACGGCGTGGTGCAAAGCGGCCCTTTCACGGTAAGCGGAAAGAGCAAGAACTCCGGGTATACATACTACACCTACACCCCGGTCGGCCTGGCGCCCAGCCCCGCCAATCCGAACCCCTTGCCGACGCCGAAAAGCGCGCCGATCGTGCTTTTTCTGTCGGCCGAAGACTCCGGCGCCACCACGACCACCGACTATCTCGCTCTGCTGCAACAGCTTGCGGCGATGGGCTTTACCACCGTTTTCCCCAATTACACGGATCTTGAGCTTCAAAAGGATTACGCCGCCGTCATCGAGGCGGATCTCCTTTCCGCTTTTAGCCAGCTCAAGAACAACACCACCCTTGTCAAACCGGCGCTGGGTTCGAATGGCGAGCCGCTTTACAGCGTGATTGGCCATTCCGAGGGAGGGTATCTCGCCCTGAACCTCGCCGCGACCGCCTCTTCGCAGGGTGTCCCCATCCCCGCGGCCGTCGTCTCCTACGAAGCCAATCCCGGTAAACTGCCCGCCTTCAACGCTCTGGCCATCGATCCGAGCACGCTTGTGCTGCTGCTCGTGGGCGACGACGACGACAAGAACCGCATTTGCCCGAGCGTCGCCGTCTGGAGCCAGATGACCCAGATTCCGAGCGTCTACAAGCCGTTCATCTATGCCCGTTCCGATTCGCACGGCACCCCCGCGCAACTCGCCAACCACTGGTTCCCCCTAACCTACACCACCAAGGACACAGATCCCACGCAATATGCGGTCGATGACCGTGACTGGAATATCACCTACAAACTGAGCGTCGCGGTTACCGCATGCACCACCACCGGTCTCTACTGCGATTACGCGCTCGGCAACGGTCCCTTCAACGCCTACGGCACCACCACCCAAACCGATATGGGTTTCTGGAGCGATGGCACCCTGGTTCTTCCCCTCGTACTGGAGCTCAACCCGGTCAGCGCTTTTTCGACTGACAAGTGCTCGCTGAACTAACCCAAGAACTTCCACAGAATCAACAACTTGCCCGGTCCGAAGGTGGCACGGGCTTCAGCCTGTGCTGAAAATTGCCTTGAGCGTAATGATGTTCCCGGAACGACGAAATGGAGGGGACAGCAGGCCGCCTTTTGGTCACCTGCTGTCCTACTCTACTGGCCCATCCCAAACGTACGCTAAACGTTTGGCCCATCCCAAACGTACGCTAAACGTTCCCACCCCCCCAAACGTCATCTCTTTTGAGACGTTCTCTCCCCGAAAACCGAAACTATGGCTACTGACCGCGTTCGCATGCTCGATCCTGCCGGGGAAACCTCCCAGGCGCAGGCTATCGCCGCCCGCTACCGCTGCGAATACGTCGATCTGCGCGAAACTTCCATCGATCACGATCTGTTTCGCCACATCCCGGTTGACTTGATGTTTCGCTACAATTTCGTTCCGCTGCAGGGGCAGAACGGAATGCTCGAAATCGCCCTCGCCGATCCGCGCAATCTCAACACCGTCGACGAACTGGGCCTGCTTCTCAACAAAAAGCTCAAAGTCAAAGTAGCCACCCTCTCTCAAATTTCAGAGCTGCTCAAGAAAACTGAACAATCCCAGCGCGTCCTCGAAGAAGTCACCGAAGGTTTCGCCCTCGACGTCGTCGGCAGCGATGAGAATTCCGAGGAAACGCTCTCCATCGACAAGCTCACCGCGTCCGACAACAACATCGCCCCGGTCATCAAGCTGGTCGATACCACCATCTTCAACGCGCTCGAACGGCGCGCGAGCGATATTCACATCGAATCCCGCGACCAGGAAGTCGCCATCAAGTACCGCATCGACGGCGTTTTGCATTACGCCATGCCGCCCATCGCGAAAGACTGGCACAGCACCATCATTTCCCGTATCAAAGTCATGAGCGAACTCGATATCGCCGAGCGCCGCGTCCCGCAGGACGGCCGTTTCCGCGTCCGCTACAAGGGCCGCCTCATCGATTTCCGCGTTTCCATCATGCCCACCATTCACGGGGAAGATTCCGTTCTCCGCGTGCTGGATAAAGAATCCATGAGCGAGAAGTTCGCCAAGCTCTCGCTCGATGTGGTCGGGTTCTCAAATGCGGATCTGGTCAAGTTTCGCCGCTACATCAGTGAGCCCTACGGGATGGTGCTCGTCACCGGTCCCACTGGCTCCGGCAAAACCACTACGCTCTACGCCGCGCTCAGCGAAATTAAGAACGACGAAGACAAGATCATCACCATCGAAGATCCCGTTGAGTATCAACTGAAGGGCATCACCCAGATCCCCGTCAACGACAAGAAGGGTCTCACCTTCGCGCGCGGTCTGCGTTCCATTCTGCGTCACGACCCCGACAAGATCATGGTCGGCGAAATCCGCGACAAGGAAACCGCCGACATCGCCATCAACTCCGCCCTCACCGGGCATCTGGTCTTTACCACCGTCCACGCCAACAACGTCCTCGACGTGCTGGGCCGCTTCCTGAACATCGGAGTCGAGCCCTACAACTTCGTCTCCGCCCTCAACTGCATCCTGGCCCAGCGGCTGGTCCGCATGACTTGCGAGCATTGCAAGCGGCGGGAGCACTATTCGGATGAAGTGCTATTGAAAAGCGGCCTCAATCCCGAGGAATGGCAGGAGGTCCCGCTCTACAAAGGTGCGGGGTGTTTTGAATGCGGAGGCACCGGGTTCCGGGGGCGTAGCGCCATTCATGAACTGCTGGACCTCAGCGACAAGATCCGCGAGATGATTCTCGACCGCCGCCCCACCTCCGAAATCAAGCGCCTCGCCAAGGAAACGGGCATGACCTTCCTTCGCGAATCCGCCGTCGATAAGCTGCGCAGCGGCATCACCACCCTCGAAGAAATCAACAAGGTCACGTTCATCGACTAGCACGGGCCCAGAAAATGCCAATACCATTCCCTGCTCTTGCCCGTTTCCTTCAGGACCCTCCGCCAGAATTCGTTTTCGAAGTGGCGCCGGATGCCGTTCGCATGGCCCGGATAGCCGATCCGTCCAACATCCAGACCCAGCCTCTGCCCGCCGGAGCCGTTTCCCCGTCGCCCCTGCACGACAATATCGCCTTGCCGGAAATCATGGACGAAGCCGTCAAACGTCTGGTGCCTCCCGCCAGGGGCAAGAAACGCCGAACCGCCGCGCTTCTGCTGCCGGATCATAGCGCCTACATCTCGGTGCTCGAATTCACGGGTCTCCCGGACAAAGCCGATGAGCAGGCCGCTCTCATTCGCGCGCGTGTGAAACGCAGCGTTCCGTTCGATGTGGATGGCGCGGCGATGAGCTTCTGGGTCCAGGCATCGGTCCAGGGCGTCCAGACGGGCGCCAAGCCCAAGCGCGACGTAGTAGTCGCCGTAACCCCGCCCGAAATCGTCCAGCGTTATGAATCCGCGTTCATTGCTTCCGGAATACACCCCGGCCTGGTTTCGCTCGCCCCTTTAGCCTGTCTCGACCTGGTGGACGTCCGCGGCATCGCCCTCATCGGCCGCCTCAGCGGTGGGGTTCTCACCATTCTTGTGAAACTGGATCAAACGTTGAAACTGGCGCGCTCCATTGAACTCGAACACTCCCCCTTGGAAGCCTCTTCGCTGGAGGAAATCGCCGGCCATTTGCACCAGACTCTGGTTTACGTGGAAGACAACCTGGGTGGCCCCGCTCTCGAAATCCTCCTGGCCGGCTTTGGCGGTCTGCAGGCCGAAGCCCTGCGTGAATTTCCGGCTATCTTCCAATTGCCCGTACGCGCTCTTGGCGGAGCGGATACGGCCATTCGCGGCTACCTGAAGGGAGTTGCGGCTTAGCATGCGTGCGCAAATCAATCTCGCCACAGAGCCCTTCCAGCGTGACCGTCTGATTCTGGTGGCGTCCTCCGCCGCCGCTGCCGTGCTTCTCGTCACGCTCACCCTGCTGACCATGGCCGCCGTGGGCGACCGCCAGAGCATGCAGACAAGTCTCTCCGCTCTCGACCAAACCGAGGCGCGCCTGTCGGGCGTTCGGGCCGAACAGCGCAAGCTCGATACCGCGTTGAGCCAGTCCGGCAACGCGGACGTGCTGGAGCGCAGCCAGTTCATCAACGCTCTTCTCTACCGCAAAGGCATCAGTTGGACCAAAATGTTTGCGGACCTCGGTAAAGTGATGCCGCCCAACGTCCGCCTGCTCTCCATCCGGCCCACCGTGGATGTGAATGATCACATTGAACTGGACATGGTTGTGGGCTCCGACACACCCAAACCGGTTCTCGACCTGCTGGCCAAGTTCGAGGGGTCGGATCTGTTCGGGTCCCCGACCCTCTCCGGCGTCATTCCGCCGTCCCAGACGGACCCTTCGTTCCGCTACAGACTGAGTGTGGGCTATGCGCAAAAACTTTGATTTCCAGGCCGTTCTCGAATCCGCCCGCGGCGTCGATCTGCGGGAACCCCGCGGCTTCATGGGCGTCATCGCCGCCGCTCTTCTGGTCCTGAACCTCGTGGCTGCGGCGTTTGCGTTCCACCTGTTCGGCAGTTCGCCCGCCGAGGTCGCGCAGCAGTTGCAATCCAGACGGCAGGAGCTCACCGCCGCTCGCTCTCGGTTAGTCCTCACGCGGCAAGTCACCGGTAAAGTCCAAAAAGCCCGCGGCGAGGGCGATCAGTTCCTTACGCTCTACATGACCCCGCGCCGCACCACGTATTCGCAGGTCTACGCTGAAATTCAGGATGCGGCCGAAAAATCCGGAATGAAGTGGAAGGAGGGTACTTTTTCTCCTCCCGATCCCGTGAAGGGCTCCGACGACCTCAGCATGGTCAGCCTCAGCGTCAGTTTCGAGGGCCCTTACCCGAATCTGTTGAAGTTCGTGAATCTGCTGGATCGCAGCAAGCGGTTTCTCATTATTGAGTCGCTGGTCGCCGCGCCTCTGCCGGACGGTAAGACCCTTTCGACGATGGTCAAGATCAACACCTTTGTGCGCAACGATGGCGCGGGAGCACTCTAATGAAAGTCGGCGCCAACAATAAGAGAAACGTTTGGATACTCAGCGCACTGGGGCTCGTGGGCGCATACGTACTTTGGACCAACGTGTTCTCTAGTTCCGGCAATGAGGATACCCCGAAGGTGTCGGGTAGCCACACCGCCGCGCCCACCGTCGCGATGCGCAGCGCCGTGCCCGCCGAGGCGATCCAGCGCCGGCGCGAAGGGCAGAATCGCTCCGCGGAATGGAGCCCCGGTATCGATAAAGGAGCGGTGATCGACCCCGTCAAAGTCGACCCCACGCTCCGGCTGGATCTTCTCGCAAAGGTTCAGAACGTCGAAATCGCGACTGACGCCCAGCGGAATCTGTTCCAGTTCGGCGCCGCGCCGCCCCCGGAAGATCTTGCGAAGCCGCTTCCCACCGTGCCCAGGATTCACCTGCCATACGATCACCCGAAGCCGCTCGCGCCGCAGCAGGAGGTCAAGAACGTCGAGCCTGTCGCCCCGCCAATTGCCCTCAAATACTACGGCTTCGCCAACCCCCGTGCCAGCGGCCATAAGCGCGCCTTTTTCCTCGATAACGACGACATTATCGTGGCTTCGGAAGGCGAACTGATCAAACGCCGCTACAAACTGGTGAAGATCGGCGTCAACTCTGTGACAATGGAAGATACACAGTTCAAGACCGAGCAAACCCTGCCACTGGCCCCCGATGCCACAAGTTAACAGAAAGCGACACGAATCCGGTTACGCGATCCTGATGGTCTTCCTGCTCGCGGCCACCATTGCCATTAGCCTCTACGAAGTGGCGCCCCGCGTGGCCTTTGAATCGCAGCGCGACAAAGAGCAGCTTCTGGTCGATCGCGGCGAGCAATATAAGCGCGCCATTCAACTCTATTACCGCAAGTTCCGCCGCTATCCGGTGAAAATGGAAGATCTCGACAATACGCAGAACATTCGCTTCCTGCGGCAGCATTACGTCGATCCCATGACCGGGAAGAACGAGTGGCGTCTCATCCACATCGGTCCCGGCGGCCAGTTTACCGATTCTCTGACGCAGAAGAACAACACGACCAAAAAGCAGGACCCTGCGAGCGTCAACACATTTATCGCCGAGTACAAGTCGGTCTCCGACCCCACCGATGCCGCGGATCAGCTCTCTCCCGCGCTGCGGCGCAGGCCCAGTGATCAGGCCGCCGCCAGCGGTGGCACCCTCGGTGGCGATGGAGACAGCATGGCTGCCGCGCCCGACCCGAATAATCCCGCCGCCAACACGGGAGTCGATCCCAACCTCAATGCCGGCGCATTTCCCCCAGGCGGCGCGTTCCCTGGCACTGCCATACCAGGCGACGGCTCAGCCGCCGCCAATCCCACCGGCTACGTTCCCGGTGGCGAGATGCCCCTGCCCAACGGGCAAACTCTCCCCACGGGCGGCGCCGCCGGAAATATGGCCACCTATTATCCGCCAGCCACCGGACCCGCTGCCATCCAGCAGCTCCTCACCTCCCCGCGGCCCGGCGGCCCTCCGCCAGGCATCTTTAATCCCAGTGGGAGGCCCATGAACGATTACGGCTTCGTGGATGCGAACGGCAACAACATTCCCTCTCCTGCGAATCCGCAGCCCGTCATCTCGCCCCCCGCCGGGCCCGCTTTCGGCGGCAGCGCGTTTGGCGGCAACACCAACCCGGCCGGCGGAAGCGCATTTGGCGGCTCGAGCTTTAACGGCCAATCCGTGGGAGGCGCGGCTGGTTTGACTTCGCAAACCGGAACCACCTCGGGAGCCGGTAACTTCGCCACCGGAAGCTTCGCCGGAGTGGCCAGCACCGTCAAGCGCCGCGGCATCAAGAAGTACGCCGATTACAGCAAGTACAACGAGTGGGAGTTCATCTACGACTACTCGAAAGACGTGGCCAAAGCCTCTGGACTGCCTGTAAACGGGGCCGCCGGAGCGAACGGCAACAGCCTGCCCCTGAACGGAACACAAAGCCCGTTTGGAAGCACGCAGGGCAACAACTCCACCAATAGCACCAACGGCAGCTCCGGCTCGATCGGTTCCACCAGCCCCACGCCGGCGCCGAGCCCGACGTCCAACTGATGTCGATCGTGATCGCCATTGATGGCCCGGCCGGCGCGGGCAAGAGCACCATCGCGCGCCGCCTCGCCGCGCGCCTCGGCTATACCTACATCGACACCGGCGCCATGTATCGCGCCGTGGCGCTATGGGCCCTCCGCCAGTCCGTCGACCTCTCGGACATGCACCGGCTCGACCAGTTGGCGCAGGCTGCGGAGATCGTTCTGGATTCTTCCCGTGACCGCGTCATCCTGAATGCCGAAGACGTTACCGAAGCCATCCGCACGCCCCAAGTCTCCAGCGCCGCATCCCACGTCGCCGCCGTCTCCGCCGTCCGCAGCGCCCTGGTGGCCAAACAGCGGGCTTTTGCCGAAACCCGGAATGTCGTGATGGAAGGCCGGGATATCGGAACCGTGGTGTTCCCCGATGCCCGCGTGAAGATCTTTCTCGACGCCAGTGCCGGCGAGCGCGTGCGCCGCCGCGCTGCCGAAGACGGCGCGGACCCCGCCTCCATCGCCAGTCACATTTCCGACCGCGACCGCCGCGATCAGACGCGCGGCGATTCCCCACTCGCCCAGGCGCCCGACGCCGTTTACATCGATTCCAGCGACTTGTCGCTCGAAGAAGTGGAAGAGGAAATCCTCAAGCTCGTGCGAGCGCGCACCGCCAACGGTAAGGAGCACCATTGACGAATCTCCTGGTGATGAAGTTCGGCGGCACCAGTGTCGGTTCCGCCGGGCGAATTCGCGCCGCCGCTGCGCTGGTCGAAAGCGCGCGGACGAAGCGGCCCGTCGTCGTGGTCGTCTCGGCCATGTCCCGCATCACCGATCTGCTGCTCGACACCATGAAGCATGCCGAGGCGGGGGACCGTGCCGGCATCGATTCCAACGTCCGCCAGTTGCGCGCCCGGCACCATGAAGCGGCGCTCGGAGACATCGAACTGATCGCACGGATCGACGCGCTCATTGCCGAATTCGAGCGTCTCGTCAACGGCATGGCCATGCTCGGCGACCGTCCCGCCCGCTCGGTGGATGAAGCCGTGGCCATCGGAGAGCGCCTGTCGAGCGTTCTGTTTGCCGCCTGCCTGAACGCAGCCGGCTCGCCCGCCGCCGCGTTGAATGCCGCGGAATTGATCGTCACCGACGCGGTCTTCGGCAACGCCTCCCCGCTGATGGAACACACCAGCGAGCGTTCGAGGCGCGTCATCGAGCCGCTGCTGCGGCGGGGCATCATCCCCGTCGTCACCGGATTCAACGGCTCAACCCTCGATGGCCGCCCCACCACGCTCGGCCGCGGCGGCTCGGATTTCTCCGCGTCCATCCTCGCCGCCGCCCTGGGAGCCGCCGAACTCTGGATCTGGACCGACGTCGATGGCATCATGACCGCCGACCCGCGTCTGGTGCCCGACGCCAAGGTACTGGCTGAGGTGAGCTTCCGCGAAGCCGCCGAACTGGCCTACAACGGCGCCAAGGTCTTGCATCCCCGCACGCTCGCCCCGCTGCTCGCGCCCGGAATTGACCATGCGATCCCCGTTTGGAGCAAGAACAGCTTCGCCCCCGAGAAGCCGGGGACGCGCATCGTGGGGCGTCTCTCCACTTCCGAGGGCGCGCGCGCGGTGACCTCCATGAGCAACGTGGCGCTGGTCTCGCTCGAATCCGCCAATGCCGCTCTGTCCGGCGTGCAGGTCATGGCGCGGGCCCTCGACGCACTGGCGCGAACCAACGTCGAAGTCCTCGCCATCTCCGGCTCCAGCTACCGGCAAAGCTTCTGCTTCCTGGTGCGGTCGGGCGAACTGGGCCGCACCATTGAAGCGCTCGAAGCCGCCCTGGCTTTGGAGATCGCCCACGGCTACGTGCAGCCCATCGACGTGGATGAGAATGTGGGTCTGCTGGCCGTGGTGGGTGAAGGGATGCGTGGCACGCAAGGCCTGGCCGGACGCGTCTTCACGGCCATTTCCCGCGAGAAGGTCAACATCATCGCCATCGCCCAGGGGTCGAGCGAACTGACCATCGCCATCGTCGTGCATCGCGAAGGGCTCGAAAAAGCCGTTCGCGCAGTGCATGCCGAGTGTCACTTGTAACATTCAGAACCGGCCCGGTCCTACGAAAATTCCTACGAAAATTAACCCAACGCAGACGCCTCCTGAATCAACGAGTTAACGCCCGCGGACGGAGAGTGCTTACAAATAATTCCCCGCTCGATACACTTGCACGGTCGGCCCCTCCTTCGCACCGCTGAAATCAGCTTTGAATCGAGCCCGGAGATCACTGGGCCCGCGAGCCCCGGCTCCGGCACGATCACAACGGGTTGCTCTTCCGCCACCTCTCGAAGATCCACCTGGTAGCCCAACTTCTGCAATCGCTTCACCAGCCGCGACACTGTGCGCGGCTTGTTCCGCTTGTCGTAATAATCTCCACCGAACTCAATGTAGACCTCCTTTCGACTCAGGACCTGATGAATTACCAGCACCATGTGATGCGCCAAAGCCATCACAGCCTTCGGCGATCCTCGCCGCACGCTCATGCGTTTATAGAACGCTGAAAGGTAGGTCCTACGAAACGAGTTAACGCCCGCGGAGGGAGATTCACACACGGGCTTTTGAAAGCACCAACCGGTAAAACGGCCTCTTGATTCGCTGGGGATCTACTTCCGGATTGCCAAACCTGTCCAGTAGGGCTCCCATTTTCATCCGTCCCGGTGACGTACCCGCAGGGGCCATGTAGTTGAGTCACCGCAATTCCAAGAACTCTATCTCCCATCCCCTCATACACTTACCCCAATAACCTACCCAAATCCGCACCCCTCGTCTGCTAACGTCAAATCGCAAGGG